>Ga0302311_10004833_pt1 | contig 14417 bp, 13 predicted proteins | sample III_Palsa_N1_3_FD_200449 | JGI IMG/M metagenome (GOLD analysis project Ga0302311, IMG submission 200449) | Peat permafrost microbial communities from Stordalen Mire near Abisko, Sweden - III_Palsa_N1_3 | ecosystem: Environmental > Terrestrial > Soil > Palsa > Peat permafrost | place: Sweden... | reverse complement strand
TCATGGCCATGGTGATCACTCCTCGAACCCCGCTGCTCGAAAAAGAAGCAGGGTAGGTGAAACACCCGGGTCAAATTTCAGTCGGCACAAGCCTCACAAGTGGGTCAAATTTCGGTCGGCGCCAACAATCAGGCACAACGCCGTCTCGGCAATCATCTTGGAAGTCGACCCGTAGCCGGGATCGCCCGCGCCGGTGACAGCGAATCGCAGCGGCGTGCCATCCACCTTCGCACTAAATATGGCTTGGTAAGAGCCCGCTTCGCGCTGTTCGCGTGTCGGACCGGTACCGGGTGGCTGCTCACCTGCCTTCACGCTCAACAGTTGCTTCATCGCCTCCACCAGCCCTTCCGCCGCGAGCTTGCCGCCGGAATTTGGACCCATGACCAGCATCTCGTCGTAGCAGAAGTCGGTGCCCCACGGAAGTCCCATCAGGCGATTGGACCGATGCACGTTCTTCGCATTGATGATCGTCATTACGAAGGGTGCTAGCCACACCCGGAGTTCCTCGTCGAAGCGGGGCAACTCCATCTCCGCCTGCGATGCCCCGCGAAAGCCCGGCGCCAAAAGGAACGGGTCGCGTAGGCTGGTAAGGAGGTCAGGGTTGTCTGCGGCCACGCGCAGGTTCTCCCGCAAACTGGTGATCGTGCCGTCCGAGAACCCCGATTTGGCCAGGCGTGCGCCATCCAGCCGCGCCTTGACTTGCGTGGCGGGCTTCCCAAAAACCTCTTGGCTGCATGTCTGCAAGGCATGCACGCCAAGCTCGAAAGGAATCGAGTCAAATCCACAAGAAAACAAGATGCGCGCACCTGTGCGACGTGCGTCCTCGCCGTAGCGATCAATCATCTCGCGCATCCACAGTGGCTCGCCGCAAAGGTCGACATAGTCTTTGCCTAGCCGTGCGCAGGCTGCCACCAGTTCTGTGCCGTAGAGCTGATACGGTCCGACGGTCGAGACGACAAGCTTGGTGCGAGCGACCATTGCCTGCAGGCTCCCAGGAGTCGTGGCGTCGGCCACCAGCGTGGGCAGCATATCGGACGCACCCAATTCGCGCTTGACCATCTCAAGTTTGTCGGGGCTGCGCCCGGCGATGCCCCAGCGCAGGCGCCTCCCGATGCCACGGCGCTGCAACAAATGCTCAGCCACGAGCTTGCCTGTGTAGCCGGAAGCACCGTAGACGACCAAATCGAGTTCAGTTTGCGGATTCATTGCACACTACCAATTAGCAAGCGCGAAAGGGCTCCCTACGTCAAACGGGCTCGGCCCATGCTACAGGTATTGAACCGACTACCAGAGTCGGACGCGGTCTTTTGGCGCCAAGAACAATTTGTCATGCTGGTTGATACCCCATGCTTCATACCAAGCATCCAGATTACGCATCGGGCCGTTGACGCGTGCCACGGGAGGACTATGCTTGTCTGAGGCGAGTTGGTCGCGAAGCTTGTCGGGACGCTCCTTGTCACGCCAGGATTGCGCCCAGCTCAGGAAGAAACGTTGGTCGCCCGTGAGGTTGTCCACCACCGGTGCCGCTTTGCCGCCAAGCGATGCGTGATAGGCGTTCAGTGCGATCGACATCCCTGCCAGGTCGGCGATATTTTCGCCGAGCGTGAGGTCGCCCTTGATGTGAACGCCAGGCAACGGCTCCATGAGAGAGAACTGCGCGCTCAAGCGGCGGGCCTGCTCGTTGAACCGCCGAGCATCGGCAGACGTCCACCAATCGCGCAGGCGCCCGTCTGCGTCGACATGGCGCCCCTGGTCATCGAAGTTGTGGCTGAGTTCGTGCCCGATGACCACACCGATTGCGCCGTAGTTGACTGCAGGGTCCGCCTTGGCATCGAAGAATGGCGGCTGCAGCATCGCCGCGGTAAAGATCAGCTGCCTGTCTTCGTTGTAGGCCGTGGGGTACTGAGGCCAGAACCGCCAATCGCTCTTGTTCCACGGGCCGAAGCGCTGCGCAACCCTTCGGTGCCAATCGAACGCACGAGCGCGCATTACGTTGCCGAAGAGATCGTCGTGTCGGATCTCCAGCGAGCCATAGTCGATCCAGTTCGTAGGGCGCCCAACCTGCACCTCGAGAGTGGCGAGTTTGCGCAGTGCTTCCCGACGGGTTGAGTCGCTCATCCAGGACGCATTGCTGATCTCGCGTTGAAGCCCGGCGCGAACGTTCTCGGCGAGTTGGCGCATAGCCACTTCAGTCTCAGGCGGGTAGTAACGGGCGACATAGAGTTCACCTACAGCGGAGCCCATCAATGTGTTCAGCATCTCCATTCCCTGCTGCCAGCGCGGTAGCGCGACAGCTTGACCAGATGTGGTATGTCGTAGCTCAAAGCGCGCCTCCACGAAAGCCTTGGACAAATATGGGGAAGCGTTGTCCGCTGTACGAAAGCTGAGCCACGCTTTCAGGACAGGTAACGGCACCGTGGCGTAGAGCTTGGCGAGTCGCTGCACACTGCTCGGCGTCGAGAGGTTGAGTCCCTTGAGGTCAGCCAAGCCGGCCGCGTCGAAGAATCGCTGCCACGGGAAACCAGGGGCTTGTCTTTCCAGCGTCGCGATCGTCCGAGGATTGCGTGTGGTGATCGGATCCCGCGTTTGCTCTTCACTCCAACTCGCTACCGCGATCTTGGATTCGAACTCGACCACCTGGCTAGCTGCAGCACGTGAGTCTTTCCAACCGGATAGATCCAGCAACTTGGCGACATAGTCACGATAGGCTGATAGCTTGCCGGCGAAGCGGGGGTCGACATAGTAGTCACGGGCGAGCCTGAGGCCACCTTGAGCGAGGTAGACGTCGTACCCCTTCCCGCCGTCTTGATCGGCGCTCAGATCAAGATCGAAGAGACTGGCGCCAAGGCTCGCATTTGCTTGGCCCATTAGCGCAGCGAGGTCGTCGCGATTCGCAGCGGCATCGATCCGCGCAAGCTCGCTGTCCAGCGGACCACGACCACGCGCTTCCACTCCTGCGTCGTCAACGAACGATCGATAGAGTTGTCCCACCTTTCCGACCTGGTCGACCGGCGTTGCGCTCACGTCGGGGATTGCTTCCACGATCAGGCGTGTCCGCTCGTTCGCCTCGCGAGCCATATTGGCGAACTGGCCAATGCGAACCTGATCGTCGGGAATCGTGGTGCGATCGTCCCAAGCGCCGTTCGCGAAACGATTGAAGTCGTCGCCGGGCCTGACGTTTCGGTCCATCCCAGTCAAGTCGAATCCCCAGCCGCCATGGCCCGTATCGGCGGGCGCCGCCATGGCAGCGCTCGCGAGTACGATTGCTGCCAGAGGGAATGAGCGGCGCAGGCAACGCATCATCATTGCTTTTCCTTGTTCAGTTGCTGAGGGGTTCGGCTAGCCAGTCGGAGAGATTTGCTATCGCGTAGCATCGTCCGCAGCTCGGGAAGGTAGCTTGGGCCAACCTGCACGGACTCGCCATCGGTCAATACAAGTCGGTAGACGCCCTTCTCCGATCTCACCCAGCGCTCCACATGGTCCAGGTTGACGAAAGCCGATCGATGCACACGCGGTATCGCCGCTGGCAATTGGTCTGCCATTTCCGTCATGGTGCTGCGTACGAGATGGCTCTGCGTGGCGGTGTGGACGATCACGTAGTCGCGCGCAGCTTCTATCCACTTGACGTCCACCAATGCAACGTCTCGGCCGCCCCGTGCATCCGGAATGTGCAGCGAGGGAAGCACGCCCGCTGGTTCTTGATCTGTGGTGGCCAGAGCTGCAATCTCGGCAATGCGCCGCTGGGCACGCTCGATGGCCTGCCGAAGTCGATCGGGGCGCAGCGGCTTCAGCACGTAGTCCGTCGCCTCAATGGCGAACGCGTCCGTTGCGTACCGGGCGAATGCCGAGACCACAATGACCTGCGAACGCGACTCAGTTGCCAGAATCGAGGCAACCTCGATCCCGTTCAACACGGGCATCTCGATATCAAGCACCAGAATGTCGGGCTTGAGCCTGCGGGCTTGCGCAACGGCGCTCTCCCCGTCGCTTGCCGTGCCGACCACTTCGACATCGGACATTTCGCCCACGACAGCAATCAAGCGCCGCAGCGCGAGTGGTTCGTCGTCGACAAGCAGCACGCGCGTCACACTTCGCTCCGCCGCTCGATCTGCCCGCAGGGCAAGCGCACGGTGGCCTCGAAGCCATACTTATGTTTTCGCGTCTCTAGCGAACCTGCTTGGCCGTACTGCGTTTTGAGGCGCTGGGCGACGTTGCGAAGCCCCACGCCGGAGCCAACGTTCTTGCGAACCGTGTCGGCAGGTAGCGCAGCGCTGTCCTCGATGGTGATGATCAGTTCCTCTTCAATGACTGTCGCTCTGATGCTAACGAGCGCTCCGCCTTTGGACGGTGCGACTGCAAACTTGATAGCGTTCTCAACCAACGGCTGGAGGATCAGGCTGGGCACTGGGATATCACTGGCCGCCTTGTCGCAGGCGTAGCGGACTTGCAATCGGTCGCCGAACCGTACCGTCTCGATTTCCAGGTAGGCTTGTATCGTCTCGAGTTCCCTGCGCAACGGGACGAGCGACGCGAGGTCCTCTGCCAGTGTGACGCTCAGAAAGTCCGCCAGTTTGGCGATCATCTCTTCGGCGGCATCACCGTCGCGCTCCGAAACGAGCGTTGAGATCGCATTGAGCGTGTTGAACAAGAAGTGTGGATTGATCTGGAATCGCAAGGCCGCAAGCTGCGCCTCGACAAGCTGCTTCTCTCGCAGAGCCAAGGCGCGTGTCGAGAAGATCAACGCCAGAACAATGACCTGTAGCCCGAACAGCAGATTGAAGTAGACCCAGTTGTACCGCCGGGTTGCAAACGCTGCGAGGGACCATCCGTGTGGAACCGTCGAGGCCTGGAACAGCGTGTCGGCAATCCAGATCAAGGTGCCACTCGCGATGATTGTCAATACGAGTACGGTCAGGCTTTGTCGCGGTGGCAGGACGAGCGCTCGCTCCGTCAGCGCCGTCACGGCGAATGACAGGCCAAGGCCGCACAGGGAGGTTCCCAGCAGCTTAAGGGCAACTGCAGACTCTACCGGTGGCACGAGGGACAGGCCCATACCGAGAATGCAGTTCGCCGCCCATAGGCTACAGATGAGATGCTGCGGCTTGGCGCGTTCCAGATACTGCAAGGGAGACCTCGATTGCGTCATGTGCACAGGTTACTCGGGCGGTCTACTGGCTTCCAACCCTTGCTCGTCGCATTTTGTGGGGTCTTGGTCGCAAATTGCCCCGCCTCGGTCTCGCTGAGCTAGTCTGCGCCACGGTGGACACGAGCAGGTCGATCGCGTCCCACGTCACTGACCCTCCAAGGGGGCACCTTTCGATCGGACCGAACCTGACCGATCGGAAAAGCGCGGAATGGGCGTTGCCTGCTGGTGAAGGGATGTAGCTTCTCGTTGTCGCTTCTTGCGACCGCATAGAACGTACGTGACCTCACCATTGGTGATGCGCTAATTGCAGGTCATCGTCGTGCAACTCCCGCATCCACTGCAAGGAAGCGACATGGACCGGTGTGAGGATGCGAGATGTCGTGACCGCCGACAAGCAAGCTGAGCATCTACTCGATCATGAGACGTTGGTCGACCGAGATTCCAAGGAAAGGGGCGGGCGCGAGTAGTTGCTCGACCGCCCCCAATCCGCGCTCCATCAGTGTCAGAAACGCAAGGTTCGCCTTCTTCGTCGACGCGCCGCGCTCGATCAGTCTCGTCCCTTCTTCGCGTGCAGTCCGCAGCGTCAACACAATCATGCCCGCGGTCAACCTCGTCAGGCCGTCGGGCATCGGTCCAGCCAATTCCATCGCGAGCCCCTCGGTCGCTTCGTCCGCGAGCTCACGGAGGCGTGCCTTGAGCGATGGGCTCGCGTCGACCACACGCCACCAGCCAACCATCTTGCTGTTGATGTGGAAGAGAGGATGCTTCTGGGCGCTCATCTCCTTGACGAGAGCGCGCAACGCGTTGACGGGAGATTGGCCTTCCGGCCTCGTGCGGATGGCTTGCCGGAAGGGCAACAGCTTCAAGTCATCCTCGCGATCGAGGAGGAGCTCTTCCTTGCGCGCGAAGTAGTTGAAGACCGTCATCTTCGACACCTTCGCAGCGATGGCAATCTCGTCGACCGTCACCGCTTCAAAGCCGTGCGTAAAGAAGAGTTCGGTCGCAATGTCTGAGATCCGTTGCCGAGTCTCTCGTTTCTTGCTCTCGCGCAGTTGTCCCATAGGTCCGCATCTTAGCCGGTACGGGTGTCGTCAGTCAGCGCAGGAATAAAAAAATGTACTTGGTAAAAAGATTTAAGAAAGAAAATTATACCTGGTATAAAATTATGATGATGTCGCTCCACGGTGGAGCGTGAGAGCGGAAAGGGCAGCCAATGAATGCACTCAACGGCAAGAAGATTCTGATAGCGGGTGCAAGCTTCGCGGGGCTCTCGTCCGCCTACTGGATGAGCGAACTAGGCTACGACATAACCGTCGTGGAAATCGCACCGGGGATACGGGCCGGCGGCACTGCAGTCAACATTCGTGGCAACACCATTGATATCGTCAAGCGAATGGGGATCTTCGAGAAAATCCAGGCGAACCGCCTGAGTCTGAGGCAGTGGGACTTCAAGACTGCGGACGACCGGACCGTACGCAGCCTCGTGGTTCGAGCGGAGGGTGAGCCGCCTCCGGACGATGACTATGAGATCGAGCGTGACGTGCTGATGAGCATCCTGTTCGACGCTGTTAGAGATCGTTGTCAAATCGTATTCGGGGACAGCGTCGCTGGGCTGAGCGAGACGGATTGCGTCGAAGTCGTTTTCAAAAACGGGGAAAGATGCTCGTTTGACTTGGTGCTCGGCTGCGATGGAACACATTCGGGCGTGCGGAGGATTTGGTTCGGCGAAGAAGCGCAGTACCTGCACTATCTGCAGCGTTATTCATCGATCACGATCGTGGACAAGCTGCTCATTGAACGTGACACCGCACAGTTGTACAACGAGCCGGGCAAGGCCGTGATGTTGAATGCCTACAAGAACAAGACGGACATCATCCTAAATTTCGTGTCCGACGAGCAGATTCCGTACGACTATCGAGACGAGGCGCAGCAGCGGAAGATGCTCGCAGAGCAGTTTTCCGGCGTGGGTTGGAGAACCGCGGAACTGCTCGGTGAAATTGAGAAATCGAGGAGCTTCTACTTCGACAAGCTGTGTCAGGTCCGAATGGCCTCATGGTCTAAGGGCCGAGTTGCGCTGGTGGGTGACGCCGCGTACTGTCCGTCGCCCGCGGCCGGAATGGGAGGGTCGCTCGCCATTGAAGGAGCGGCCGCGCTGGCGGACGCGATGCGGCCAGCTGCGGGAGACTATGCGCTGGCTTTTCGCAACTACGACGATAGCTTCCGCCCGTTTATCAACGAAGTACAAGCCGAAGCGGTGCGAGCGCTTGACACGCTGGTTCCGAGAACCGAAGAGGCGATCCGCGAACGAAATGCGAAGACGGAGTCCTATTTTTAGTCGATGCTTGGGTCGAAACTCCCTGTCCCTTCCAGCCGGACGCACGACTATCGTTTCGAAATGAGTCTGTAACGGGGTGCTCTGCACCTTGAGGCCGCCCGTGCGCCGCCGTCAAGGAAGGTCTGCACAAGACGTCTGTCGCGAGATTGCCGTGCCAGTTCTCAGACCCTCCGCGGGTTCGTCGGAGCGAACCGTAGTGCAGTCGTCCTGTGGCGAACGCCGATGACATGTCGCTCGGGTCGGCTCTCAGCATTTTAGGTGACCGCGTGAGTTGCCATAGAGAAAGCCAACGCAACAGCGATTCGATCACGTTGGTCGGGGCGGATTGTCGACGGCCTCTGAGGACGGGTGCTGCCTATTTGGCCTCCGGCGGCATTTTTGCGGATGTGCCGGGCCGCAGAGTGTAGATAGCAGTCATGTGCCCCTTGCCTGCCATCGGGAGCGTCACCGGGTGGTCGAGTTTCAACGCATCGGAATATCGCCAGCAGTCTCGATCTCCCATGATCTCAAAGCAAAGCTGGCCGTCGCCGACTGAGTATTTGCCATGGTAGTGCGCAGGCCTGTCTCCCATCGCGGCGTCAAAATCAACACGATGATCAGGCTTGAAGAAGATGACTGCGCGCGACCCATCGCTACGTACGGCCTCAGCGCTGTTGCCCTCCAGCTCCGAACCTACGCCGTCCGGTGAAGCAGAGGCCGCAAAAGGCACCGTCAGAAGCGGTGCCACCGCGAGCATTGCGCCTAAATACGCGCTCGAAAATCGTTTCATGCGGATCATTTGAAGAAAGCCTTTCAACTGTGCAGGCGGCTCAACTGCAAGACGAAGCCGCGGTACCGAAACACGAAATACAAAACGACCGAACTTCACGTCGAACCAGCTCGAGTCCGGCTCCGTCCTACGATCTCAAATCCACCGTAGAGTTCCCGCGAGCGAAACATTGGGCATAGACTAAGCTGCACCGGGCAAGCATCGGATCACTGGCGCTTTCGATGCCCATTGGCGGGCGTTGCGCGATGTCCCGCTGTATCGCGAATTCACCAAGCTTGCTGGGGTGCCGGATCGGGTTGGCGAGCGGCGCATCGAGTGATGGAGGGTCGCCGTTTTCAGCTGGTGACCTCAGAAATGTGGCTATGGTGTATCGACGGGGAGAACAGCCCGAGTATCGTTTGAACGCGTGGCTAACGGCGCTCTCGGATTCGTAGCCATCGGCCGACGCCGCGTGCACGCATCGCGACCGAGCTTGCTGGCGCTCGGCTGCGCGTCGAAATGCGCGCGGTGTCTACGACGGGCTTCAGAGGGATGAGGACATCGCCTGGCGGCCAACTGGACGGCCGGACGCTTCCAGTCGGCCGGCCGCTCAAGGAGTTTGGGCCTTGCTCCGCTGGTCGCCGGTCGACAGCAGCGCCGGCCACACTTCCTGTCCTGCGCCGACGTCAGCTTTCCGGCTTTACACCTACCTGCCGTCGACCGCCCAGCCCGATCGGTTTCGGCAGTGGCTGCTGCACATGCGATGTTGAGAGCCGAATCTGTCGCAACGAATGCTTGGCCAGAACGAGGGCGCTCACTCGCCGCATCGTGAACAAGCCTTCGGTGAACGTGTTGGCGCCGTGCAGAAATCTGGTTCGTCGTTGCTCGACAAAGACAACGCGCCAACACTACCAGCGGTAGACCTGTTTCGGCAGTCTGCGAAAGGTACGTGTGCTGTCGCACAGACCGGGAGGCGACTCGCGCGCAGCCTCGTTTCGAATCAAAAGGCGAAAGCGTCGATGACGAAATGCAACGCCACATCTTTGATGAAACTGAACAATTGCGATCAGCGAAGGCACACCAAATGGACAGTGTCCTCATTCGCAATCGGCCAACCGTCAGTCAACTGTCCAGGAGATTTCCATGACACTGCCGAACAAGACTCAACGCCGGGCCATTGTCGATACCCACCGGCACCCGTGGGGAACCAAGATGCAAGCCAAGATGGAGGAGCGAGGCCTGCTCGACCCGAAGCAAGGATTCCCGCAGACCAACGCTCTGGACTTGATGGCCTATCGCGAGGTTTTCGATCTGGATTACGCCATGCCTATCCAGCGCGAGGGTGGCATCACCCTCAGCCTCATGACCAATGGCGGCGAGGTGGACTGGATTGCGCAGGGGCTGCTTCAAGGCAGCACGGGCGACGCCCTCAAGTTCCTGAACGACGAATACCGGGAGATCAGCAATCGCTACCCCGGCGAGTTCGTAGCGACGGCCAACGCACACGCACTCGAGGAGAGTTGTCGCCCCATTGTCGAGGAGATGATCCGCCAGGGCGGCGCCAAGGCGATTTCGGTGGCGTCGAGCTACGGTGACGGTGCGGATCGCGTCTTCCTCGACAGCCCCAAGGCGGAATGGCTATGGGAGTTTGCGGAAGCCAATGACCTGGTGGTGCACATCCATCCACCGATGCAGTCGATCGGGCACGAGTCGCTCATGCAATACCGTCTCAACGAGGCGGTTGGCCGCCCCTTCGACTCGACCGTTAACGTCGCCCGGATGATTGCCTCCGGCGTGTTCGATCGTCATCCGAAGCTGCAGGCGCTCATCGTCCACATGGGCGGCGGGCTCGCGTCCATTGTTGGACGCCTCGAATTCAATTGGCACCTCAACTACAACGGGATCAAGAACCCGCCGGCCGGCAAGCCTTACACGAACAAGCGCTCGCCATTCGACTATTGCAAGACCAACATCCTGCTCGACACCATGGGGTTCAATGCCATCGGAGTACGCGCCGCGATCGAGCTGTGCGGTGTGGACCGAGTGGTGTTCGGCACTGACTTCGGTCCGGTTCCGTATGGGATCAAAGAGCATGTGCGGATCGTCGAAGACGTACTTCCGAGTTCGGCTGAACGCGAACTGGTGTTCTGGAAGACAAGCAACAAGATATTCCACCTGGGCTTGTCTGAAACCGGCTTCATCACCTCCGATGCCGAACTGGTCGCCGTTTGAAGCTGCGGTCGCGAGATCAGCCTTCAGGTGGCATAAGCACATCACCTAGTCACGCAGGCGACTCGAGCTCATACGGACTGCCGGTGCCTCGAGACTGCGGCGGCGCACTCGTGAGTGTCGGCAAGATGCCCAGGACCGGCCGATGGCGCGAACACATGCGTATGGACGCATGCGTCCGGTCCGGCCGGCAACCTGAGTTCATGGGCGTGTGCGAGCCGCCCTCCAAGGAAGCTTCACCGACGACACGCCCGTCAAATGATGGAGCGAACAACGCCCCCATCGACTCTCAGCGAAGAGCCGGTAGTGGCAGAAGACTGCTCCGAGCACGCGTAGACGACCAGATTCGCCACTTCTTCGGTCGTTGCAAACCGGTTGATGAGAGTGGAAGGGCGGGTCGTGTTCAGGAAGTTTTGCTCAGCCTGGTCCTGGGTGATCCCTTGCTCCTTCGCGGCTGCCTTCATCCAGTTGTCCATGATTTCGGAGCGAGTGGGTCCGGGCAGGACGGCGTTGACGGTCACGCCCGTTCCCTTGGCCAGCTCGGCCAACCCTCTCGACAGGGCGAGCTGTGCCGTCTTCGTGACGGCGTAGTCGATCATTTCCTTGGGAACGGCAATGGCGGACTCGCTGCTGATGAACACCACGCGTCCCCAGCCTCGCTGGATCATGCCGGGCATGTAGTGCCGAGACGCACGAACACCGCTCATGACGTTGAGCTGGTACAGGTTGAGCCAGTCGACGTCGTTCTGCTCGAAGAAGTCCTTCGGGTACGCCGTGCCCGCATTGTTGACGAGGATGTCGACGTCCTTGACCAACGCCGCGAGGGAGGCGGAGCCTTCAGCCGTGGAGACGTCGGCCACGGCGGCGATGAACTCGGCGCTCGGCAGCAGGGCACGCAGCTCCTTGATTGCAGTGTCCACCCGTTCCTTGGTTCGCCCATTGATGACAACCGAGGCGCCAGCGCGGGCAAGGCCCTCGGCGATTGCTCGGCCGATGCCCGCGGTGGATCCAGTGACGAGGGCCTTGCGGCCGTTGAGTTCGATCTTCATGGTTTCTCTCTTGGTAAGCACTGTCATGCAGTAAGGAGAGAAGTGTGGTGTCGCACGGCACGCATTGGTAGGTAGGGCGAGCGCATATCGCCTATGCTCTGATCACATGGACTAGGACCTCCATGCGCTTTTTCCACCATCTATGCGAAAGCAGCATCACCTGTGAACGACGACAAGCACGCGACACCAGCCAAACACGCGAACGGCAATGTCCGGCAGGATCAGGACGGCGCCATGGTTCGGCAAACGGGCAAGCTTCTGTGGATGCAGTGCTTCGTGCGAGCGGTGGAGACGGGCAGCTTCTCCGCAACGGCCCGTGAACTCGGCATAGGCCAGCCCAATGTCAGTCGTCACATAGGATCACTCGAATCGCACCTTGGTATACGTCTGTTGCACCGGACCACGCATAAGCTGACTCTGACGGTTGAGGCGGAGCGCTACTACATCGACGCCCGGCGTGCGCTTGACACGATCGGCGAGGCCGAATCGGTGGCTCGCGGCGAAGACGAGCCTCGTGGCCTGTTGCGCGTCAGCTGTTCAATGGTCGTCGGTTTGCTGCATGTGCAACCCTTGATCGCGCCGTTGCTCGCGCGTTATCCACACCTGGAAGTCGAACTACATCTGTCTGACGAATACGTCGATCTCGTCGCAGAGCGCTTTGACCTGGCTGTGCGCGTCGGGACCTTGAAGAGCAGCATGCTAGTCGCACGGAAGATCGGCGTGTCCGAGAGAGCGGTGTTCGCCAGCACCGAATACCTCGAACGCCATGGTGAGCCGGCCACGCCAGAAGACTTGCTGAAGCACGATTGCCTTCTCAACACCCGATTGCCGACCGGAAGTATCTGGCCGTTCATCGATCGCGAGATCAGCGTGCATGGCCGCTACCGCCTCAACAATCACGAAGCAATCGTGAACGCGGTGCGCCAGGGCCTGGGCGTCGGCCTCGCGCCCGTTTGGCTCTTCGAAGGGGATCTGCGCGCTGGGCGGGTCAAGGCGTTGCTGCCCGGGCACCCGCTTCCCGCCGCCGAGGTCCATCTGGTCTATCCAGAGCGCCGACTGCTCGCCAGGCGCACGCGGATTCTTATGGATTCCATTGATACAGCCTTCGCGAGCAATGCAGACATGCAGCCTGGCTACCTCGATACCCTCCGAAAGGCTGAGGGTCGTCTCAGCGGAGCTCGTGTGACTGGACATGCAATTGGCTGACCAGCCGGAGTCGTCATGTCCAATCTTGAGATGCCCTGGCCGCTGGCGTGCTGGACGCGCGCCTCGGTGCGGCTGGTGACGACGACGCGCGCACCCGCTGTTGTGCTCCACAGTTAGCGCTAGTGAGCGTCACGGTTCGTGCTAGCGGCAGATCGCGGCAAGTTGTTGATTTCGCTCGAAAAAAGGCAGTTCTCGGAATCGAACGACTCGTTGCTCGCGGGCAACGGTCATTGGCTCTGACGGTCACGGTTCGTGCTAGTGCGGAGATTGCAATCAAATATCGTGCTAGTGTCGGTTTGTAGCCGTTGATCCGAGCACTATGAAGCCTGAGAAATCGCCCTCTGAGCGTGAGTTTTCGATCGCCCGTGTGCTGAGGCCGCTGGGTGATAAACCGCTGAGCTTGGCGCAGGCGAAGGTCGCGGCGCATCTGCTGGGCGTGCACTGGACAACGGTCTACCGGCTGCGTAAGCGATTTCTCGAGGATCCGGTCGCGTCGTCAATCGTTCCGAAGAGCGCTGGACCGGCTGCTGGTGGAACCCGACTCGACAAGCGCGTTGACCACGTGATCGACGCGGTGTTGTCTCGTTGGCTGCCCCGGCAGCGCGAGTTGGCTCACCCCCGACTGGACTTGACCATGGAGGTACGCCGGCGCTGCCGGCTCGCTGGACTGCCCGCTCCGTCCACCAGCACCGTCGCTCGACGTTGGAGTCAACATCGCGAAGCGGAGGCATTGAGGTTGGCGGCCGACCCTTCCGCCATGGTCGCCCCGGGCCAACTGGTCGCCGACACCGTCCTGGAGATCGTGCAGATCGATCACACCCAGGCCGACGTGTTCGTGGTCGACGAGAGAACTCGACGGCCGATCGGACGCCCGTGGCTGTCGGTTGCCATCGACGTCGCCAGCCGCTGCGTCGTGGGTATCTACGTTGCGATGGAACGGCCGAACGCTGCGGTGGTCGCCTTGCTCCTGACGCGCGTCGCGCTTCCAAAGGCTGCCTGGTTGGCCAGCCTCGGCATCGACGTCCAGTGGCCCATGAACGGCATCCCCAAGGCACTTCACCTCGACAACGCTGCCGAGTTCAAGAGCCGCGCGCTATGTGCTGGCTGTTCCCAGTACGGTATCGAGCTGATCTACCGGCCTGTGGGTCGCCCCCACTTCGGCGGACACATCGAGCGCATGAACCGAACACTGATGGAGAGGCTGCGCGGGCTGCCCGGGGCCACGGGCAACTCGTCAAAGGATCGCAAAGTTCGAAAGCCGGAAGAGGTGGCCGCGCTGACCCTGAGGGAGTTCGAGCACTGGCTCGTGCTCGAGGTGGTTCAGCGCTACCACCATAGCGAGCACCGTGGATTGATGGGCGCGACACCGGACGCCGCGTGGCAGACGTTGTGTCGGTCGGCGGCACCCAAGCAGCTACCAGCCGATCCCTCGCAGGCGCTCCGGTTCCTTGTCCAGTTCCTTCCCCTTCAATCTAGGACGATCCAGCCAGATGGGCTGACGCTGTTCTACATCCGATATTGGCACCCGATCTTTGCGGCCTGGCGCGAGTCTCGAAAGAAGGTCGTGGTGCGCTACCACCCGGAGGATCTCTCTCGGGTTTTCGTCACGATCGACAGCAAGACCTACATCGAGGTGCGCTACGCCGATGTGCGTCGTCCCACGATCTCGCTTTGGGAACAGCGGCATGCCCGCAGGATGCTGCG
>Ga0302311_10004832_pt1 | contig 14419 bp, 13 predicted proteins | sample III_Palsa_N1_3_FD_200449 | JGI IMG/M metagenome (GOLD analysis project Ga0302311, IMG submission 200449) | Peat permafrost microbial communities from Stordalen Mire near Abisko, Sweden - III_Palsa_N1_3 | ecosystem: Environmental > Terrestrial > Soil > Palsa > Peat permafrost | place: Sweden... | reverse complement strand
CTGCGCCTCGTGATCGCGCTCGCCGTCTTCATCCCGTTCTTCCGCCCGCGCGGCCTCTCGGGAGGCCAGATGCTGCGCCTCGCGCTCGTGGGCGCCCTTCAGTTCGGGATCATGTATATCCTCTACCTGCGCTCCTACGCCCACCTCCACGCGTACGAGGTCGCCCTGTTCACGATCACGACACCGCTCTTTGTCGCGCTCATCGATGCCGCGCTGGAGATGCGCTGGCGCACGCGGTATGCCGTGGCCGCGGTCCTCTCGGTCGCCGGGGCCGCCGTCGTCGAATGGCGGTCGATCGGCGATGCCGGGATCTTGGGCGGCTTCCTCCTCGTCCAGCTGTCCAACCTCTGCTTTGCTGGCGGCCAGGTGGCCTGGAGGCGCGAACGCCGCTGCCTTCCCGGCACCGCCGCGGACGCCTCCGTGTTCGCGCTGCCGTTTGCGGGCGCCCTGGTCCTCACGCTCGCCGTGTCCCTGGGAACGACAAACTGGGGCGCCTTTGCCCCGAGCGCGGGGCAGTGGGCGACCCTCGCCTACCTCGGCGCAATCGCGTCCGGCGTCTGCTTCTTCCTCTGGAACAAGGGGGCGACCCGGGTGAACGCCGGCACCCTCGCGGCGTTCAACAACGCGAAGATCCCGCTCGGCATCGCGGCGTCGATCCTCGTCTTCGGAGAGACCGCCAGCATCGGCCGGCTGGTCGCGGGCGGCGCCCTCATGGCCGCCGGCGTCTGGGCCGCGGGGACGCGGCGCGAAGGGCCCGGGGCGGCGTCGTGACGGGCGGGATATTTTCACCATGGCCATCGAACTCAACAAACAGGAGGCGGCCGAGATCGTGACCTCCCTCCAGCGCTACGTCCGCGAGGAGCTGGACCAGGAGATCGGCGAACTGCGCGCGGGACTCCTCCTCGGCTACATCATGAGGGAGATCGCCCCCTTCGCCTACAACAAGGGCATCAGGGACGCGGAATCCTTCTTCCGCTCGAAGGTCGAGGACCTGCCCGGGACCTGCTTCGAGCCCACGATGACGTTCTGGACGAAGAAGCCGAGGAGATGACCAAGGCAAGGCGGTTTCTCAGGAGATAGTCACTTGGCCTCGAGGTCGGCCTTGGCCGCGGCCACGAGGGAGTCGATACCCGAGCGCACCGCGGCGTGGGTGGGGCCCTCGACGAGGAACCTGAGCTTGGGCTCCGTGCCGGAATAGCGCACGAGCACCCGGCCTGACTCACCCAGCTTCCCCTCAAGGGCCGCGATGGCGGCCCTGAGCGTCGGCAGCCCCTCGACCGGCTTCTTCTCGCGCACCGTCAGGCTCGCGGCGAGCTGCGGGTATTTCCTGAGGACCTTGCGCAGGTCGGACAGCGGCCGGCCGGTCTCGAGCATCACGGCTATCACCTTGAGCGCGGCGGCCAGCCCGTCGCCGGTGGGTCCCAGGTCAAAGCAGACGATGTGCCCCGAGGACTCGCCGCCCAGGGAGGCCCCCTCGCGGCGCATGCGCTCGGCCACGTAGCGGTCGCCGACAGGCGTGCGGATCACGCGTCCCCCGGCCGAGGCCACCGCCACGTCGACGCCGAGGTTGCTCTGCACCGTGACGACAAGGGTTCTCGCCGCGAGCGTGCCGCGCGCCAGCGCGTGGGTCGCCAGGATCGCCAGCACCTCGTCGCCGTCGAGGACCGAGCCCGTCTCGTCGCAGAGGACGCAGCGGTCCCCGTCGCCATCGTGCGCGACGCCCAGGCGAGAGCGGCTTGAGACGACGAGCGCGCCGAGGGCCTCGGGATGCTCGCTGCCGACGCCGCGGTTGATGTTCGACCCGTCGGGGGCGTCGCCGAGGCACGACAGCCGCGCCCCCAGGAAGTAGAGCGCCGCGGCGCTCGAGTTGCACGTCGCCCCGTTAGCGGTGTCGAGGGCGATGGTCCAGCCGCGCAGGGAATCCGGCGGCAGGATGCGCAGGGCCGCCTGGACGTACGATTCCAGGATGGACTCGCCGGGCATCTCCTCGCCGTCTGGGGGCGGCGGCACGCGCCCCGGGTCCGCGGGCGCCATGAGCGCCTCGATCGCGGCCTCGTCCGCGTCCGTGAGCTTCGCCCCGTCAGGCCCGAAGAACTTCACGCCGTTGTCCGTCGAGGGATTGTGCGAGGCGGTCACCACGGCGCCCAGCGCCGCGCCCTTCAGGACGACGGCTCGGGACACGGCCGGCGTCGGGACGATCCCCGCGGAGATGGCGACGGCCCCGCCGTCGCAGAGTCCGGCGCCGAGGGCCCTCACGAGGTCGGCCCCGGATGACCTCGTGTCGCGGCCGATGAGCACGCTGCCCGAGCGCACGCCGCGGGCCGCGAGCCAGCGCGCGGCGGCGGCTCCGAGGCGCGCGAAGAAGTCGGCGTTCACGACGGGACCGCCGTACGGCCCGCGGACACCGTCCGTTCCGAAATACTCCCGTTTGGGGCTGTCAGGCATGGCTCGAGAAGAAGTCCCGCGTGTCGGCGATCTTTTGCGCGACCGCGCCCCCGAGCAGCAATTCCCGCGCCTCGTCCATGGCGCTCCGGGCATGGGGCCTCGCCCCGGCAATCCACAGGGCCACGGAGCTGTTCAGGACGATCGTGTCGGCGAGGCCGCGCGGGCCGCCGCCCGCCGCGAGCGCGGACGCCAGGGCGAGGTTGGCGGCGACGTCGCCGCCCATGATGTCGGAGAACGGGGAGGTCTCGAGGCCGAACGCCTCCGGCTCCCACTCCTCGCGCAGGGCCCTCAGTGTGCCGATGCCCCGCACGACGTTGCGCGTCGCCGCGGTCATCTCGTCGATGCCGCGCCCCGGGGAGATGATCCCGTGGACGGCAAGGCCGGACCTCGTGCCGAGGACCTCGAGCGCGTCCGCCAGCTTGGCGACAAGCTCGGGCGAGGCGGCGCCGAGGAGGATGTGCGCGGGCCTTCCGGGGTTGAGCAGCGGCCCGAGGATATTGAACACGCTTCGCTCGCCGCGGGCGGCCAGCAGCCTGCGCACGGGACCGATCCGCCTGAAGGCGGGATGCCACGCGGGGGCGAAGAAGAACACATAGCCCAGCCTCGCCATGGCCTGCCCCAGGACATCCGGCGACGCGTCGAGCCTGGCGCCGAACGCCGCGAAAAGGTCGGCGCTCCCGCACGTCGACGTGATGCCCCGGTTGCCATGCTTCATGACCGGCACGCCGGCGGCCGCAACCACGAGCGTCACCATGCTGGAGACATTGAAGCCGCCCGCGTGGTCGCCGCCCGTGCCGACGACATCGATCGCCCGGGCCGACCACCCGCCCATGCCGGGGTCGAGGGCGAGCGCGCGAAAGGCGGTCGCGAAGGCGGCCACCTCCGCCGATGTCTCGCCCTTTGCCGAGAGAGCCGAGAGGAACGCGGCCTTCACCTCGTCGGAGGGCGATTCCGCGCCGAGGGCGTGCGCGGCCACGCGGACCTCGGCGGGACTGAGCTCCCGGCGCGCGGCCAGGGTCCCCGTCAGTTTCTCGAGATCGTCCATGGTCAGTAGCCCAGGGCCGCCATCGCGGCGACGCAGGCCGCCGCGACGAGGCAGTAGATCCCGAAGTAGTGCCACTTGCCGTTCTCCAGCCAGCCCGAGAGCCATTTCAGCGCGAGCAGCCCCGCGCCGAAGCTGAAAACCATGCCGACGAGGCCCGGCTGAAGGAGCGCGCCGATGTCGACGGGCGCGGAGCCCGCCGCGCGCGCCTTGTACAGGCGGTGAAGCTCGACCGCCAGGGCCGGGGGCGTGATGACGATGGCGAGGGCGAAGCTGAACTCCTCCGCGGCCCGCTTCGGCACGCCGAGCAGCATGCCCGTCGAGATCGTGGCTCCCGAGCGCGAGAGGCCGCGGAAGGGAAGGCACACGCCCTGGACGGCGCCCATCCAGACCGCCTTGGTCGTGGGGACCTCGGTGGCCGGGGCATCCGCGGGCACCGGAGGGCTCCTCAGGCCCGCAAAAATGATGAGGGCGCCGGCGACGGCGAGCGAGGCGGCCATCAGCGGCAGGTTGGAAAACAGGCTCTCGACCTCGGCCCCTGAGGCGCCGTGCAGGAGGACCTTCTTGGCAAGCGTGGAAAGGACCCCGTAGATGAGGGCGGTGGCCACCGTGGCCAGGCCGACCTTGACGACGGCGCCCCGGAAGGCCGCGGCGCTCGAGAAGAAGCTGCGGCTCCATGACTTCCAGAAGTAGAGGACGGTGGCGAACATGGTCCCCGTGTGGAGCATGACGATCAGGAAGGTCATCTCCGGGCGCGACGGGTCGAGGCGCATCAGCTTCTCGGCCGCGATGACGTGGGCCGAACTCGAGACCGGGAGCAGCTCTGCCGCGCCCTGCACGATGCCCAGGAGGATGATTTGAATAAGCGTAGGTGCCATGGTTGGCTCCTTGGTACGCGAGCCTGCCGGCGGCACAAGTCTTGTGTGCGTCCCAATGTGCGCTTGACGGGAGGGCGACGCGGCCTTTAAACGGTCAACCTTTAACCCCCTTCCACATGGCCAATCCAAAACGCAAGCAGTCCAAGCGCCGTAGCGCAAATCGTCGTGCAGCCAACGCTTTCAAGGCGCCCGAGTTCGCGCGGGACCCTTCCGACGGAAGCCTCGTGCGGGCCCATCGCGTGAATCCCAAGACGGGAACCTACCGCGGCCGCCAGGTTCTCAGCGTAGAGGCATAGTCCAGGCCGTCGCAACCAGGCGGTACGCCGACGGTCATGTCCCCCGGATTACCCGGTCGGATCGCGGTTGACGCGATGGGTGGCGACTTGGGACCCAGTGAGGTCGTCGCCGCGGTCAAGCTTGCGCTCAGCCAGAGCCCCAACCTGAACCCGATCACGCTGGTTGGGGACGAGGCGGTGCTCAGGCCAATCATCGCCCACTACGGGCTGCACCGCAGCGACAGGCTCGCGGTGATGCACGCCTCCGAGGTCGTCACGATGGACGACAAGCCGCTTGTCGCCCTGAAGAAGAAGAGGGACTCGTCGATGGTGCGCGCGATCGAGCTCGTGAAGGCGGGAGAGGCGAACGTCGTCGTCAGCTGCGGCAACACGGGCGCGCTCATGGCGTGCGGCACGCTGAGGCTCAGGACGATGGAGGGCGTGGCCCGCCCCGCGCTGGCCGCGGTCGTCCCGAGGGAGGGCGGCCACTTCGTCCTCATCGACGCCGGAGCAAACCCGGAGCCCAAGCCCGAGCACCTTGTCCACAATTCCATCCTCGGGAGCCACTATTGCCGGGTGATGCTCGGCATCGCCTCCCCGCGCGTCGGCCTGATGTCGATCGGCACGGAGGACGGCAAGGGCAACTCGCTCATCACGGAGACGAACGACCTGCTGAAGAAGATCGACGGCATCATCAATTACTCGGGCCCCATCGAGGGTTTCCAGGTCTTCACCGAGCACGTCGACGTCGTCGTCTGCGACGGCTTCGTCGGCAACATCATGCTCAAGAGCTGGGAGTCCCTCGAGAAGTTCATCCGCGGCATGCTGCGCGAGGAGCTCGGCGCGAACCCCATGAGGCGCACCGGCGCCCTCCTCTCCAAGGGCGCCTTTGCGGCGCTGAAGGACCGGGTCAACCCCGAGCGCTACGGCGGCGCGCCGCTCCTGGGCCTGCGCGGCAACATCCTCAAGGCCCACGGGTCCTCGAACCGCAACGCGATCAAGAGCGCGATCAGGGCCGCCGGCGAGATCATCAAGGCGGACATGAACCAGCGCATGGAGGCGGACATTGCCAGGGCCAATGACCTGCTGCTGAGCCCGATTTCCTAAGACTCACGGCATGTCCCCCCGCTCCACTGTCATCATAGGAACCGGATCCTACGCCCCCGAGCGCATCCTCACAAACGACGACCTGGCCAAGATGGTCGACACGTCCGACGAATGGATCCGCGCGCGCAGCGGCATCCGCGAGCGACGGATCGCGGCCCCCGACGAGGCGACGTCGGACCTCGCCATCGCCGCCGCCACGCGCGCCCTCGAGGACGCCGGCGTGGCCGCCTCGGAGATCGACCTGGTCGTGGTCGCCACGGTCACGCCCGACTCGCCGATGCCGTCCACGGCCTGCATCATCCAGCACAAGCTCGGCATCCCGACAACGGCCGCGTGCTTCGACCTGAACGCGGCCTGCTCGGGCTTCATCTACGCCCTCGACACCGCCTGCGCCATGCTGGGCTCGGGGCGCTACAGGAAGGCCCTGGTCATCGGCGCCGAGAAGCTCTCGTCGGTCGTCAACTGGCAGGACCGCGGCACGTGCCTGCTCTTCGGCGACGGTGCCGGGGCCGCCGTCGTCGCGACGACTGAGACGGCCGGGATCGGCCTCATCGGCACCCGCCTGGGGTCCCTGGGCGAGGACACCGACCTCCTCTGCATCCCGGCCGGCGGCAGCCGCATGCCGACCACCGCGGACACGATCGAGCGCGGCGACCAGTTCATCAAGATGAAGGGCAAGGAAGTCTTCAAGCTGGCCGTCCGCATCATGGAGGAGGCCGCCCGAGATATATTGGAACAACACGGGCTGGCCGCGACTCAGATTGGGCTCGTGATACCCCACCAGGCCAACCTCCGGATCATCGACGCCATCGCCCAATACCTGGAGCTCCCGGTCGAGCGCTTCTTCGTCAACGTGGACCGCTACGGCAACACGTCGGCGGCCTCCATCCCCATCGCCCTGGACGAGGCCCGCAGGGCCGGGCGCATCAAAGCCGGCGACATCACCCTCCTGGTGGCTTTCGGGGCAGGCTTGACCTACGGGAGCGCCCTGATTCGCTGGTGATTTCCGCCCTCATGCTGACCCCTTTTTCCCGACGCCCCCTGCTGCCTGTTTGGGTCGCGGCGGCCTTGGCCCTTTGCGTAACCCCCCGTCTGGCTGCGGACTTGACTTGGACCTCCTCCACCGGGTGGCAGGTCGAGGGCGGGGTCCTCTCCGGGCTCACCGGCAACCAGGGCCGCGCGGCCCTGGACATCATGAACAAGGCCCGTTCCGACGAGGAGGCCAGGAGCTACCACGCCGCCATCAGGCTCTATGAGAAGGTGGCCAAGAAGTACCAGGGCTCGGTCTACGCCCCGGAGGCCCTCTACCGCGCCGGCACCCTGCTTGAGCGCCGCAAGCAGTTCTTCGACGCTTTCCAGGACTTCCAGCTCGTCCTTCGCCGCTACCCGAACACCCGGCGGTTCAACGAGGTGATCGGCGAGGAGTACCGGATCGCCGCCCTGCTCCTGGACGGGCGCCGCAACTGGACCTGGGGCTTCATCCCCGACTTCCCGAACCGCACGAGGGGTGTCGAGTACATGGAGGTCATCGTCCTGAACGCCCCCTACAGCGACTACGCCCCCCTGGCCCTGATGGAGGCCTCCCGCGGCGACCAGCTTGAGAAGAACACCGACGAGGCCATCGACGCCCTCGACCGCCTCGTCAACACCTACCCCCAGAGCGTCCTGGCGCCGGTCGCCTACCTGAAGCTCGGCGACCTGCACGCGTCCCTGACCGAGGGGCCGAAGTACGACCAGGCCTCGACGAAGGAGGCCATGACCTACTACGAGGACTTCATGATCCTCTACCCGGGCGATGCCGGCATCGCCCGCGCCGCATCGGGCGTGGACAAGATGAAGACCATCCTCGCCGACAGCAAAATCTACATCGGCGACTACTACTTCTACAAGCGGTACAACTACGAGGCCGCGAAGATATTCTACAACGAGGCGATCACCTCGTACCCCGACTCGGCCCCGGCGCGGGTGGCCAAGAAGCGCCTCGCGGAGCTCGAGTCGCGCGTGGTCAGGCAGACCATCCATCCCGTAATCGCTCCCCCGAAGAAGCGGTTCTGGCTGTTCTGACGGCCGCGGGAGAACGCCCATGACGCGAGCCTGGAGCCTGCTGCTCGCCGCGGCGTGCCTCGCGCAGGGCTGCTCGCATTACAAGATGGGCGCGGGCCCCGCCCCGTCCTTTGCGACGCTCTACATCGCGCCGACCAAGAACAAGGCCACGGTCGCGCAGTCCGAGGCGACGCTGACCGCCATGATCCGCGAGGCCTTCATCCGCGACGGCCGCGTCGAGGTGGTCGACAGCCCCGCCGACGCGGACGCCACGCTGACGATGACGCTCACCAACTACAGGCGCGACAACGCCGCCAACCGCGAGGACGACAACGGCCTGGCACGCAAGTTCACGCTCCGGCTCTCGGCGAACATGACCCTCAGGGACAACCGCTCGGGCAAGGTGCTTTTCGAGGACCGGATGGTCGAGGTCCAGCGCGAGGCGTTCCTCGACAACGGGCTGGGCTCCGTGCCCTTCGGGGCCAGCAACGACCAGCTCCAGTCCGAGTACAACACATTCCCGCTCCTGGCCGACCTGCTGGCGACGAAGGCGACGCACGCCGTCCTCGACGTCTGGTGATCCGCGGGCAAGGCTGAAGCCCATGAACCCGCCCATCCTCGCCCCCTCGCTCCTGGCCAGCGACCATGCGGCGCTGGGCAAAGGCGCCGAGGACGTCGCGGCCCTGGGCCTGAAGTGGCTGCACCTCGACATGATGGACGGCCATTTCGTGCCAAACCTCTCCTTCGGCCCCGAGACCCTCGCCTCGCTCAGGCGCGACGGCTCGAAGCTCTTCTTCGACACCCACCTGATGCTCTCGGAGCCGCAGCGGTACATCGACCCCTTCGCCAAGGCGGGGGCCGACCGGATCACGATCCATATCGAGCCCGACTACGACCACCGGGCTGCGCTGGCGGCGATACGGGGCCACGGCATCAAGGCGGGGATCGCGGTCAATCCCGGGACGCCTGCGGAGGCCGTCGAGGCCTATCTTGACCAGGTGGACCTCGTCCTCGTCATGACCGTGCAGCCGGGCTTCGGCGGCCAGGCCTTCCGCGAGCCGATGCTGGACAAGATGGCCCAGGTGGCCGCGTGGCGCGACGAGCGCAAGCTGGACTTCCGGATCGAGGTCGATGGCGGCATCGAGCTCGAGAACGCGGGCCGATGCCGCGCCCACGGCGCCGACACCTTCGTCGCGGGGACCTCGTTCTTCGCCGCCAAGGACCGGGCCGCCTTCGCGGCCTCGTTCGCCGCCCTCTAGGTCGCACCCTGGGGTCCCCGGGTGGCGGGCCGAAGGATTGACTCAGGCGGGGGCCGCGTGCGCGCTGGCGTGGAATTCGCGCGCCTTCTCGAGAAGCTGCCCGACGGTCAGGTGGCTCTTGTCGATGACGACGGCGCCGATGACCCGCCTCGAGAGCTCCGGGTGGTGCTGCCTCAGCCAGCCGGTGAACTGGTCCATCTCGCTGCTCATGCCCGTGCCCGTGCCAAAGACGAGGATCCGGCCCGCCCCGAGGAGGGCGCGCGCCAGCGGCTCAAAGAAGCTGTTGGGATCCGGCTTCTCCTCGCCCCTGGAGAAGTCCTTTGAGTGGTGCGCATGCCGAAAATAATGGTCGGGCTCATGAGGAAGGATCTGCTCCGGCACGGCCCCCCGCATCTGGGAGCGGAAAAGCTTTGCCTCATGGTGGTCGATCACCACGAGCCAGTGTGTCTCGGCCTCGGCGGGCGCGGCGGCCTTCGCCTCGCTGTCCTTGAGGAAATGGCGCAGGGCCATGACCTCCTCCGTCTCGGCCACGTCCTTGGTGCGATGCGGGTACAGGACCAGGAATTTCGCGTTCCGGGTCACACGGACGTTGCCGTTGGGCTCCTCGACCACGTCGCCGAGCTGGCGGAACATGCCGTAGACATCCTGCCAGCCCAGGTTGTGGGTAAGGGGATGCTGGAATATCCGGTTGTAGGTGCGCAGATGGGAGCCATTGAGCTCTGGGGGTGATGACATGTTATAAGATTGGGAGAGTCGCGGGCCGCGCGGTGACCGCCACGGTATGGGGCGCTGCGGAAACGCAGCATGCGCCCAATCCCTCCCCCGTGGAATGGGGTGTAACCCTCAGGGAGTGCAGGGCGGCCGCGCGCGGCGCCTATTCCTGCCCCCGCGCGATGCGCTCGGCGCGCTGGTAGCGGGCGCGAAAGCCGTCCCCGAGGTCGCGTGACAGCTTCACCGTGTCGACGAGGTTCTTGGACCCGAGCTGCCTGCGTATGGCGCCCAGCGCCTGGTCGTAGTCGACGGAGGACACGTCCTGCAGCACGGCCAGGGCGCGCGACCTTGCGGGCTCCGGCGCGGCGATGATCGCGCGCCACGCGCACGCCAGCTCCGGGTGGGTGTCCTCCGTCATGACCCGGATGATGAAGCGCATCGGCGAATAGAGTTCGCCCGTCCATGAGTCGACGTACACGAGGAGCTTCTTCTGCGAGTACGGGTCGACGTCCGCGTCGTCCCGGTACTGCGTCCAGTCGGACTGCGCGTAGAAGTCGCGCCGGACGGGCAGGCGCCTCAGGCCGAACTCCCGCGGTCCCCCAGGGGTCCCCGGCCTGAAGGTCCAGAGCTTCTGGCCGTCGAGCGAGAGCACGAACTCCATGAAGGCCGTGGCGACGGCCTTGTGCGCCGCCCCGCGCAGGAGCGCGATCGGGTCGACCGAATAGGCCGCCCCCCCGTCGGGCGAGATGTAGCCCAGCCTCTCGGGCCCGGAGGTGCGGCGCTTCACCGCCTCCTCCTGCTCGCGGCCGTAGAAGTCGATGCACATCCCGGCCGCGCAGTTCCCGTCCGCCACGTCGATCGGCGGCTTCTGGGAGGTGTCCGTGAAATAGCGGGCGTTGGCCCCGACGAGCTGCAGCAGCCTCATGGCGTTAGTCCAGCCGGCGCGGACCGCGGCCTGGGTGGCCTGCGGCGACGCGCCGGGCCCCAGCGGGTCCACCCGCCCGTGGATCTGCTGCTGGATCACGTTGATGAACGCCTGGGCTATCGATCCGCTCTGCGTGGGATCGCAGAGGCCGACCTCGCCCACGAACCTCGTGTCCTCGAGGTCGCTCCATTGCTCGGGGGGATGGTCGAAACCGAGGCGCTTCAGGGCATCGAGGTTGTAGATGATGCCGTAGGAGCTGAGCACCGAGCCGTACCAGCGGTCCTGAGGGTCGCGGTAGGGCTCGCCGCCGATCGCCTGGGGAAACGCCTCGTCCGTGAACCAATCCGGGTGCAGCGAGCGCAGGCCCGCATCGACGAGCCTCCCGGCACGGGCCTGCTGGTCGAAGTCGAACGGGCCCCCGCCGAAGAACAGGTCGATCCCGCAGCTGGCGTCCGAGGCCATGAAGGCCGCGCGGGCCTCCCGGGCGAGGTCCGTGGCGCCCGCCCGCGGCAGGCCCTTCTGGATCGCGGACTGCACGTCGGCGTCCCACGGCCTGCCCCTCTTGACCGTCCACAGGTACTGGAAGGACGCGACGTACTGCGCGTCGAGGTAGCGCGCGATGTCGCTCGTGCCCCCGACATTCCTCCAGTCCAGGACGACCGTCCGGCCCGTCTTCGCCTTGTACCAGTCCTGGAACCCGAGCGTGAACTCGTGCCGTATCGCCTCGTTGTGCGGCGAGATGAGGACCAGCGTGTCGTCGGCCTGCCCGGGCGCATTCATCCTGGGGCGCAGGATGAACGGGAGCGCGACGATCGCCACCAGGGCCAGGACGATGAGCCCGCGCTTCATTGGCCCCTCAGTCCTTCAGGACGACGACATCCTCAGGGAGCGCGCTCGCGTACACCTCGCGGGCCTCCGCGTCGACAAAGCGGGGGTTGAGCTCGAGGACCTTCAGGGTCGTCCCCCCGGCGACGAAGTCATACTGGGCGTTCTCGCCGAGGTAGACCGACTTGCCGATCCGGCCGAGGACGGCGTTCCCGGCGGGCCTGGAGGGGGACAGCGTCCAGCACTCCGGGCGCACGGAGATCGTGACCGCAGACCCCACGTTGGGCGGGGAGGCGGCGTCCCCCGAGACGCCCTGGAAGGAGCCGATGTCCGTCGCCACGGTGGCGTTGCCCCCGGAGAGCGCCGTCAGGGTGCCGGTGATGAAGTTGGTCTCGCCTATGAAATCGGCGACCGTCCGCCGGAGGGGGCGCCGGTAGATCTCCTGGGGGCTTCCCACCTGCAGGATGTGCCCGCCCTCCATGACCGCCATCCGGTCCGAGACCGAGAGGGCCTCCTTCTGGTCGTGGGTCACGTAGACGGTCGTCAGCTTGAACTCCTTGCACACGCGCCGGATCTCGGTGCGCATCTCGAGCCTGAGCCTGGCGTCGAGGTTGGAGAGGGGCTCGTCCAGGAGGAGGCACCTCGGGCGGATGACGAGGGCGCGCGCCAGGGCGACCCGCTGCTGCTGGCCGCCCGAGAGCTGGTTCGGCCTGCGCTCGGCGTAGGCGCCCATCCGGACGGACTCCAGGGCCTCGCCCACCTTCGTCACAATCTCGGCCCTGGGGACCTTCCGCTCCTCGAGGCCGAAGGCGACGTTCTGCGCCACCGTCATGTGGGGCCAGAGGGCGTAGCTCTGGAACATCATCCCGGTGTTGCGCTTGTGGGGCGCCAGCTTTGTCACGTCCTCGTCCCCGAAAAGGATCCTGCCCGAATCCGGGATGTAGAAGCCCGCCATGCACCGCAGCAGGGTCGTCTTGCCGCAGCCGCTGGGGCCCAGCAGGAAGAACAGCTCGCCCGGCTCGATCACGAGGTCCAGCTCGTGCAGCGCGGTCACGGGACCGAAGCGTTTGGTCAGTTTCTGGATCTGGATGGAGATCATTCCGCGCGCGCAGGGCGAGCCTCGACGCAAGGCCCCGCCGAGTCGAAGTCAAAAGGCACGTGTCCGGAGATTTAACCTGCGGCCAGCATAACGGTTGCTTCCTGCTGGGCCCTCCGCCTGTCTTGGGGGCCGTACCCATGCCGACCAAAACCAAGAAGCCCTCGAAGCACCCCGACCTGGAGAGCGTCCTGTTCACGGAGGCCGAGATAAAGGGCCGGGTGCGCGCCCTCGGCAAGGAGATCAGGAAGACCTTTGGCGACGGCGAGTTCACGATCGTCTCGATCATCAACGGCGCCGTCATGTTCACCGCCGACCTGATGCGCGAGATCGAGAACCCCGTGCGCCTGGACTGCATCCGGATCTCAAGCTACGCGAACCGGACCAAGTCGATCGGGACGCCCCAGATCGTCCACAGCCTGACGATCGACATCGCCAAGCGCCACGTGCTGCTGATCGACGACATCCTGGACACGGGAAAGACCATCACCCTGGTCTCGGGGCTCATCTCCAAGCTCGGGCCCGCGAGCCTGAGGACCTGCGTCCTCCTGGACAAGCGGGGCCGGCGCGAGGTCCCCTTCGAGGCCGACTTTGTCGGGTTCAAGATCCCGGACCGCTTCGTCGTCGGCTACGGCCTCGACTTCGCGGAGCGCTACCGGAACCTGCCCTGCATCGGGATCCTCAACCCCCAGCTCCAAAACCCGCCCGAGTGGGCCTGAGCCGGCGCAGGGGGCCCCTGGCCGCCTTCTTGTAGGAGCCCGACTTCAGCGAGTCGATCTGGTCGCGGATCACGGCGGCCTTCTCGAACTCGAGCTTTCCCGCCGCGTCCTGCATCTCCTCCTCAAGCTCGGCGATGACCGCCGCGACGTCGTCCGGCGAGTCGGCCACGGCCGCCTCGTCCTTCTCCCCGGTGCCATCATAGGTGTGCAGGCTCGCCTGGGCCCCGCGCTTCACGCCCCTCGGGATGATCCCGTGCTCGGTGTTGTAGGCGATCTGCCTCGTGCGCCGGGCGTTCGTGACCTCGATCGTCTTCGCGATGGATCCCGTGATCGTGTCGGCATAGAAGATCACCCTGCCCTTCTCGTGCCGCGCCGCGCGGCCCGCCGTCTGGATGAGGCTTGTCTCGCTGCGCAGGAACCCCTCCTTGTCTGCGTCCAGGATCGCGACGAGCGCGACCTCCGGGAGGTCGAGGCCCTCGCGCAGCAAATTGATGCCGATGAGGCAGTCAAAGTTGCCGAGCCGCAGGTTCCTCAGGATCTCGATGCGCTCGATCGTATCGATGTCGGAATGCAGGTACTCGACGCGCACCTTGGCCTCGCGGAGGTAGGTCGTCAGGTCCTCGGACAGCCGCTTCGTGAGCGTCGTCACGAGGACGCGCTCGCCGTCGGCGGCCGCCTCCTTCACGCGGGCGATGAGGTCCTCGACCTGCCCCTTGATCGGCTTGATCACGATCTCCGGGTCGAGGAGCCCGGTGGGGCGGATCACCTGCTCGGCGACGACCGAGGACCGGTCCGTCTCGAACTTGGACGGCGTCGCCGACACGTAGAGCGTCTGGCCCGTGATCTGGTCGAACTCCTCCTTGCTCTGCGGGCGGTTGTCCAGCGCCGACGGCAGCCGGAACCCGAAGTTGACGAGGGTCTGCTTGCGGGCCTTGTCCCCGTTGTACATCGAGCCGATCTGCGGCACGGTGGCATGGCTCTCGTCGATCATCAGCAGGAAATCCTTCGGGAAGAAGTCGATCAGGCACGAGGGCCTGTCGCCCGGCTTGCGGCTCCCGAAATGCAGGGAGTAGTTCTCGATGCCGTTGCAGAAC
>Ga0302311_10004818_pt1 | contig 14443 bp, 13 predicted proteins | sample III_Palsa_N1_3_FD_200449 | JGI IMG/M metagenome (GOLD analysis project Ga0302311, IMG submission 200449) | Peat permafrost microbial communities from Stordalen Mire near Abisko, Sweden - III_Palsa_N1_3 | ecosystem: Environmental > Terrestrial > Soil > Palsa > Peat permafrost | place: Sweden... | reverse complement strand
CTCGCCATGGGCGCCTTCGCCACCTTCTACCAGAAGCTCAACGATCCGCTCGGCCGCAAGCTGATGCAGCTGGTGATGACCGACGAGGCCTTCCACCACAAGTTCGGCAAGATCTGGGCCGACCGCACGGTGCCGAAGCTGACCCCGGACGAGCACAACATCATCGAGGACTGGGCGGCGCACTGCTTCCAGACCCTGCTGTTCAACCTCGTCGCCCCCTCCGAGCAGCGCGACCTTTACGAAGAGTTCGGCATGGATCCGGACCGGGTGATCGCCGAGTTCGCCGAGATCGCCACCGACGAGGTCCGCCGTGAGGACATGAAGGAAGCGACCAACATCTTCCGGGTGTTGATCAAGACCCTGCTCAACGCCGGCATCATCACCGACCGCACCCGCGCGTTCTACGGCATGTACGTCGACATGGACGAGCTGAAGAACGAAGGCGACCGGATGGTCGGCGACGACATCGCCGAGGAAGGCATCGCCTATCTGAAGGCCATCAACTTCCGCGATCGGGCCCCCGCCCTGCGGCTTGCCGCCGCGGAGTAAGGCTCAGTCCTAATTTTCGTCGCGATCACCAGCTAATCGCGGCGCAGGGTGCGGGGGCGCCTTGCGCCGCGACGCGTTTCGCGGTGATGATTCGCGAAAGATGCCCATGAGTCTCGTCCCCGCCGCTTGCGCGTTCCTCCTGCTGGCGATGGCCGGCACGGCGGTCGCCGCCGCGCCGCAGCCGACCAAGCCCGTGCCCGCCGTTCTCTACACCGGCCGCTGGTACGAGATCGCGCGCACGCCCAATCATATTCAGGTCGACTGCGAGGCCTCGACCACGGACTTCTCTGGATGGGCGGCGGGCGTCTTCTCCGCCGTTCAGACCTGCCACAGCGGCACGCCCCGCGGCCCGAAGCGGACCATCAGCGTCCATGGGCATGTGCTGCCCGCCAGCCAGAACGCCAAGATGCAGCTGGCGATGCTGGGCGGCCTGATCAGCAAGGAATACTGGATCCTCGACCGCTCGCAGGACAATGCCTGGCTGATCATGTCCACACCCGACGCCCGCTACGTCTGGCTGATGTCGCGCCAGCCGGTGCTGAGCGCGGCGGCGCGGGCGGCGGCGATGTCGCGCCTGCAGGCGCTCGGCTTCAACCTCGGACGTCTGGCCTTCCCACAACAAATCGCGCAATGACGCCGCCGCGGTTGACGGGCAACAATATACTTGACTCAGTGACCGGCGACATTAAATAGGGCGTTTCAGATAGGCGTTCGAGCGACCGTAAAGCGGGCCTTCCACGGCTTCTAATGTGTCGTGTTCGATGTCCTCTTCCCCGCCAAGCTTACTAGTCCATTTCCCAGAGGGGAGTTGGCGCGCTGCGTGGGTCGGTCCGCCGAAACTGTCCACGTAAATCGCCACTTTTTCGTATCCAGATTCCAAAGTGCCATCCGCACAACGCACGTAGCCCAGCGTCTCGTATGCTCGCACAAATGCGTCTACCGTCTCAACGCGCGGGACGTTTGGTGGCCAATAACCCTGGCCGAATGGATCGGGCCACCACCAGCGATTTTGAACAGATGCCGCAAATGCGATGCAGTTGTAGCGGGTGTCCTGCGGGCTTGTGTCGCGATGGTTTCCTGCGTTCAGACCCGGGAAAGCCGCCGGATCAACGTTAGGACACACTGTTGGCGCGACCCCATTCAAGCCACGCTTTAGCCATGGCTACCATGTCACCCCGGTCCTCATCTCGCACCGGATCGTCATCGGTGATCGCTTTGAGAGCCCAGAACCACATGCTCGGCTGATCGCCCTCCGCCCACAACTCCGCCAAGATCAAGGGAACGGCCTTGATCCCCATTCCGATGATTTTCTGGTAAGCAGGGATCATTGCGATTGCGGTGATGGAAGATAGTCCGATGGACGCCTTCTTCCACTCAGCCGCCAAGCGATGGAACTCGAACGATGAATATACATCGTAATTAATGTTCTGAATCTGAAGCGCTTTCAGATTTAGTAAATGAGCGTGCCAGCCGACAAACTGAAAATATGATCCGCTTCCCATAACTTGTGGCGGAGTAAAAGTCACTTCGGTGCCGGCAGTACAGAAATAGTATTGGCTATTTGCTGAATGCAGGTGGGCGATGTTTTGGTGCTGAAGAATAGGAATGGCCTCCGCGCGGCGGTCAATAGACACGGCCGGAACCGTCCGGGGGATGGCACTCACTTTGCACCCCGCTTCAGTCGAGCGGGGACAGACACAAAGTTGATGGTGGGGGCACCTTTTATTGCGTAAATGGGGTTGCCCTCGACGTCGAAATGACCTTCCGCCCTCACAAAGCTCGCTACAACCATCTTAAGACGCAGCACAGTACCATCGTCGAGCGTGAATTCGCTCCATCGCTCAGTCGATTCGTTAGTTTGAACTTCCACGCCATCAACCTCTAAACCAGTCGGCAACGTCATCTTGGGTTTCTTGCCGGCGGCCATTATTTTACACTCTTTCTATTGTTTTTCAACGCGTTCTCTGCCGAGAGCCGTTCTTGCTCTTCTGCGACTTTCGCTCGCGGCACATTCACAAGCGCGGTCGTGAGTGCTCGAAACCGATCCATCGATGACGCCGCGTTTGCCGCGGTGTTGTCTGGCCCTTCAGGCGGGCGCCGTCGTGGGGGCATGGCCGGTCAACTCCGCATAGGTCAGTCGCTTTCCAACCACTGACGATAGCACCTTGGCGAAGCGACCGTAGTCAAGGTCCTTGCGCTCGTTGAACCGAAACACCTGTTCGCTGACGTAGCGACCCAAATGGAAGGGCTCGACGCTCACATAAGTACCCTTAAGCCCGCGTTTCAGAAGGCTCCAGAAATTCTCGATACCGTTTGTATGGACGTTGCCGCGCACGTACTCAACTGCGTGGTTTATGGTCTGGTGGTCGTAATCGGCGGCGAGGCCCTTGTAGCTCCAGAAGGCGTCCGTATGCAGCGTGGCGCCCGCCTCGACGGTCTCGCGAACGATGCGGTGCAGGGTCTTGCTGTTGGCGTCGCGGATCGGAAGGGCGCGCACGCGGCTCGCCTCCTTCTCCGTCGTGCGTTGAAGCACCCCCATGACGGCAACCTTCTCGTAATGCCGGGCGCCAGTGCGGATCGCCTCGCGCTTGTGCTTGTGCATGTTGCCGGCGACGCCGCCGACGTAGGTTTCGTCGGCTTCGGCATCGCCGTCCATCTTGTCGATCCCGCCGACTTCCATCGCGAGGCGGATGCGGTGGAGCATGTGCCATGCACTCTTTTGGGTCACGCCGATGGCGCGGCCCAGCTCGTAGCTGGATATCCCGTTCTTGCAGTTGGCGATGGACCAGACGGCGACGAACCACTTGTCGAGCGGTAGCGGGCTGTCCTCGAAGATGGTCCCCACCTTGGCGGAGAATTGCTTGCGGGGATGCTTCTCCTTGCACTCCCACATTTTCCGAGTCGCGATGAAGCGCACGTCAACGCGACCGCACGTCGGGCAATAGACCCCGTTCGGCCAGCGCAGCGACACCATGGTCGCCAGCGTGCGGTCCGCGTCCGCGAAGTACCGGACGGCTTCCATGAGGGTCTTGGGTTCGGCGGTGCTCATGAGCCGAAATTAAGCCCGGCGGTTTACTGAGTCAAGTATGTTGTTGCCGGTTGACGGCCGGAACGAAGATGGAACAGGATGCGGCGTGGAGACGCTCGTCCTCAGCCTCTCGCGGCCCCAGACCACTGGCGCGGTGACCCGCGGCGCCGGGCGGCTGATGGCCGCGCTGGGCTATGCGCCGCTCATCGAGGTGACCCTGCCGAACGGCCGCCGCGCCGACATCATGGCGCTGGGTCCGCGCGGCCAGATCGCCATCGCCGAGGTGAAGTCGAGCCTGGAGGACTTCCGCACCGACCGGAAGTGGGGCGAGTACCTGCCCTATTGCGACGCCTTCTACTTCGCCGTGGCGCCGGAATTCCCGCGCGAGATCCTGCCCGAGACGCCCGGGCTGATCGTCGCCGACGGCTTCGGCGGGGCGGTGCTGCGCGAGGCGCCGGTCGCCCCGCTGGTCGGCGCGCGGCGCAAGGCCCTGACCCTCGCCTTCGCGCGCCTGGCGGCGCTGCGGGCGACGGGGATGTGAGCCCCAACCTTCGCCGCTTTCCCCCAAAGGGGGAAGGGTTTGGACGCCTACCGCGGCGCGCGCTTGGCCAGGATGCGCTGCAGGGTGCGGCGGTGCATGTTGAGGCGGCGGGCGGTCTCGGAGACGTTGTGGCCGCACAGTTCGTAGACGCGCTGGATGTGCTCCCAGCGCACCCGGTCGGCGCTCATCGGGTTGTCCGGCGGGGCCGGCGCGCCGCCCTGGGCGAGCAGCGCCTTGGCGACGTCGTCGGCGTCGGCGGGCTTGGAGAGATAGTCCACCGCGCCGGCCTTCACCGCCGCCACGGCGGTGGCGATGTTGCCGTAGCCGGTGAGCATGACAATCTTGGCGTCGGGGCGCGCCTCGCGCAGCGCCTCGACCACGCGCAGGCCGGTGCCGTCCTCCAGGCGCATGTCGAGCACCGCGAACGCCGGCGGGCGGCTGCGCACCGCGCTCAGCGCCTGGGAGACCGAATCCACCAGGGTGGTCTCGAAGCCCCGACTCTCCAGCGCGCGTCCGAGCCGGGTCCTCAAGGGGGCGTCGTCGTCGAGCAACAGCAGGGATTTCTCGGGAAGACCAGCAATCGTGGACTCGATGCTCGTCATGCGCGCGCTCCAGTTTAACCACATCGCGACAATCAACTGTCGCGACCGGGACATCTTGTCGCGCTCAGGCGGCGATTTTCAAGTGCCTACAACTGATCTCAGACCATCGGAGTTGCCTCGATGCGCGACCTTTGCCAGCGCGCGGCCACTATGGCGCCGCCGCGGCGGCCGTTCTTGAACTCCACCACCGCCCCCGTGCGCTCCAGGAGGGTCTTGGCGATGAAGAATCCGAGGCCCATGCCGATGTGGCCGGTGCGCGACCCCTCGGCGCCCGGGCGGCTGGTCACATAGGGTTCGCCGAGCTTGGCCAGCACCTGGGCTGAGAACCCCGGCCCGTCGTCGCGCACCTCGACGGCGACGGTGGTCGCGTCGAAGCGGGCGGTGACCAATATCTCGTTGCGGGCGAAGTCGAAGGCGTTCTCGACCAGCGAGGTCATGGCGTGCAGCACCTCGGGCCAGCGCCATACGTCCGGCGCCTCGACGCCCGCCGCGCCGGTGACCACCGCCTCCACCCGCACGGCCTCGGCGTCGGCATAGGGCTCGACCACCTCGCGGACAAACTGCAGCAGGCTCATGCGCTCGTGCACGGTGTCGCTGGCGTCGGGCATCTCGGCGAGGCGGCGCAGGATGTCGCGGCAGCGCTGCGCCTGGGCGATCAGCAGCTCGGCGTCGTCGCGCAAGGGCCCCTCCGGCGTTTCGCGGGCCATCTCCTTGGCGACCACGGCGATGGTGGCCAGCGGCGTGCCGAGTTCGTGCGCGGCGGCGGCGGCCAGCGCGCCCAGGGCCGACAGCCGCTGCTCGCGCGCCAGCACCGCCTCGGTGACGTTGAGCGCCAACTCCATCCGCGCGGCCTCAGCCGCCGCCTGGTGGGCGTAGCCGGCGGCGAAGGCGATGCCGGCCACCAGGGCCACGGCGAGGCCCAGGCGGTAGATGATCGGCAATTGCAGCGTCAGGCTCGGCGCCCAGGGCAGCGGCATGGCGCTGAGCGCCAGCGCCAGGGTCGCGGCGATGGCGAGGCCGGCGAGCGCGCTGGCGTAGCGCAGCGGCAGGCTGGCGCCGGCCAGCGTCACCGGGCCGATCATCAAGAGGGCGAACGGGTTGGCGATGCCGCCGGTGAGATAGAGCAGCGCCGCCAGTTGCAGGATGTCGAAGGCCAGTTGCGCGGCGGCCTCGCCGTCGCGCGCGGTGCGCTGGCCGATCGGCGTCACGGTCAGGACGAGATTGAGCACGCCGCCGACGCCCACCACCACGGCGCAGGCGAGGTAGGGCGCGTGGAACTTCAGGATCTCGCCCACCACCGCCAGGATCGCCGCCTGGCCCGCCAGCGCCACCCATCTGAGGCCGACGAGGGTGCGTCCGCGCAGCCGTCCGGGCCGCCGAACGATGACCGCCGCGGCGGCTTGCGCGGTCGCCGAGCCGGGGGTATCCGGACCCGGCTTTGCGGGGGCCGGCGTGACGGATGAAGGCTTGGATGCCATGGCCATCGGACGCGGGCACAGTGGTCCCGGACAGGCGACGCGTCAAAGGGGTCCTGTGGTCCAGCTCGCGCGATTGGCGACCGCCCTGGCGCTGATCGGCCTTGCCGCCACCCTTCCGGCCTGCTCGAAACCGGCCGGGGCGGCCTCGTCCGCTCAGGCAAGCGCGGACGGCCCAGGCGGCCCGTTCACCCTGGTGGACCAGGATGGCAAGCCGGTCGACCAGTCGGTGCTGAACGGCAAATGGAGCGTGGTCTTCTTCGGCTACACCTTCTGCCCGGACGTCTGCCCCACCACCCTGACCACGCTCGGCCAGACCATGACGCTTTTGGGGCCGCAGGCGAAGGACGTGCAGGTGGTGTTCGTCACCATCGATCCGGCGCGCGACACGCCGGCGGCGCTGAAGACCTACCTCACCAGCCGCGTCTTTCCGAAGAACATCATCGGGCTGACCGGAACGCCGGCGCAGATCGCCCGGATCGCCAAGGGCTACAAGGTCTACTACCAGCAGGAGGGGACCGGCGCCGGCTACTCGATGGACCACTCCACCGCCCTCTATGTCATGGGTCCGGACGGCCAGTTCCGCACCGTGATCGCCGACGGCCTCACCCCGCAACAGGACGCCCAGCAGCTCACCGACGCGATGCGGGGGACATGAGCGGCGGCGATCCGCCCGCAAAACCCTGGACTTCCCTTAACCCAGTCCCGATATTGTTGCAGCGCACAATGCACGAGGGCTCATGCTCTATTCGCTTCACGAAGCGGCCTACAACTCGGCGACTCCGGTCCGGCTGGCCGCCCAGGCCGCGCGGGACTTCTGGGGCTCGCCGCTGAACCCGGCCAGCGGCTCCAAGTGGGGCCGCACGCTCTACGCCTCGGCCGACCTCGTCACCAACCTGACCCAGCGCTACGGCCGCCCGGCCTGGGGGATCAAGCAGGTGACGGTGAAGCAGCACCCGGTGGCCGTGCGCGAGGAGGTGATCTGGTCGAGCGCCTGGGTGAAGCTGCGCCGGTTTTCGCGCGAGCCGACCGACCTGCGCCGCGCCCGCGCGCCGCTGGCCGCGCCGCCGCTGCTGATCGTCGCCCCGCTCTCCGGCCACTACGCCACTCTGCTGCGCGGCACGGTGGAGACCTTCCTGCAGGACTTCGACGTCTATGTCACCGACTGGGCCAACGCCCGCGACGTGCCGATCCTGGAAGGCCGCTTCGATTTCCATGACTACATCGACGAGGTGCGCGAGATCCTGCGCCACATCGGCGAACGCGCCCACGTGGTCGCGGTCTGCCAGCCAGGGCCGCCGGTGCTGGCCGCCGCCGCGCTGATGTCCGAGGACGGCGATCCGGACCGGCCGGGGAGCGTCAGCCTGCTGGGCTCGCCGATCGACGCGCGCCTGGCCCCCACCGCGACCAACAAGCTGGCCGAGGACAAGCCGTTCTCCTGGTTCCAGCGGGCGATGATCCACACCGTGCCGCCGCCCTATCCGGGCATGCTGCGGCGCGTCTATCCGGGCTTCGTGCAGCTCTACAGCTTCATCCAGATGAACGCGGAGAAGCACCAGGCCGCGCACCGACGCTATTTCGACAACCTGGTCGACGGCGACGGCGATTCCGCCGAGCGGCACCGCGAGTTCTACGACGAGTACCTGTCGGTGCTGGACCTGACCGAGGAGTTCTATCTGCAGACGGTGGACACGGTGTTCCAGCGCTATCTGCTGCCCAAGGGCGAACTCGAGCATCGCGGCCGCAAGGTCGATCTCGGCGCGATCACCGACGTCGCCCTGATGAGCGTCGAGGGCGAGAACGACGACATTTCCGGCGTCGGCCAGACCCAGGCCGTGCACGCCCTGACACCGAACCTGCCGGCCGACCTGCACGAACTCTATGTGCAGCCGAAGGTCGGCCACTACGGCGTCTTCAACGGCCGCCGCTTCAACGACGAGATCTACCCCCGCATCCGCGATTTCATCGGCCGGGCGGAAGCGAAGGTGGCGGGGTAGGGGGAGTCCTTAGCGCTCCGAGAACATCACCCCGCCCTTCATTTTCGCCTCGCGCGGGGCGTCGATGATGGTGACGGTGACCGCCTCGATCGGGGCGTTGAAGTGCTTGACCACGGCGGCGGTGATGTCGGCGCAGAGCGCCTTCTTCTGCTCGGCCGTGCGGCCCTCGACGGCGTGGACGATGACTTCGGGCATGACCCTCCCTCTCTAGGCGTGGGCGGCGAACTCGCTGACCGGGTCGCCGGCGATGCGGGAGTGGTACATCACCCGCGGCTGGGTCATATCCCACGGGCAAGCGCGGTGCATCAGTGAGCGGTTGTCCCAGACCACCGCGTCGCCGGGCGTCCAGGCGTGGTGATAGACGCGCGGCGGCTGGCAGGCGAAGTCGGCGAGGTCGTCCAGCAGGCGCTCGGACTCGTCCGCCGCCAGGCTCGGGATGCCGAACGCGTGGCGGCCGACCATCAGGCAGCGGCGGCCGGTCTCCGGATGGACCTTCACCAGCGGACGCAGCGGCGGCTCCTCGACCGTCATGCCGTAGCCGGAGTAGGCGCTGCCCGGCTTGTGCTCGTGGCCGAGCTTGGCCTGGCTGTAGCGCAGCGAGTGGTAGGCGCTGAGCGGCGCGATCCTCGCCTTCATCGCCGGGTCCAGCGCATCGTAAGCCGCCCGCATGTCGGCCCAGCCGGTCTCGCCGCCCGCGTCCGGCACGACGTGGGCGGTGAAGACGGCGCCCTTGGCCTGCACCGGCATGTAGGTGGAATCGCAGTGCCAGCCCATGTTGCCCTTGAGGATGTTGACGACGTCGTCGCCGCCATCAGCCGGGCGCACCGCGCCGTCGGCGGCGACGTTGCTGATCGGCGCGATCTCGAACTCCGGCGCGCCGAAGCGGCGGGCGAAGGCGATCTGCTCGGCGCGGCCGAGGTGCTGGCCGGGGAAGATCAGCAGGGCGTGGTCGAGCCAGGCGCGGTAGAGGGCGGCGAACGCGGCGTCGTCCAGCTCGGCGAGCCTCAGGCCGGTGACCACCGCGCCGAAGGTTGCGTCCAGGGGTTCGACGTCGAAGCTGGCCATTTTCGGCCCTCCCGTCAGGCGAGAATACGCGCCTCGCGGCCGCCGCGCACCAGCGAACCCGGCAAGGCGCCGGTGGAGACGCCGTCCTCGAACGTCACCTGGCCCGATTTCACCGTGTAGCGATAGCCGTCGGCGCGCTGCACCAGGCGCCGCCCGCCGGCTGGCAGATCGTAGATCGCCTCGGGGCGGTAGAGCCGCAGATTGTCGAAATCGATCACATTGACGTCGGCCAGCAGGCCCTGTTTCAACTGCCCGCGGTCGGCGAGACCGTAGGCGAGCGCGGTGTCGCGGGTCAGCTTGCGGACCAGGAACTCCAACGGGAAGCGCTCGCCCTTGGTGCGATCGCGGCCCCAGTGGGTGAGGATGAAGGTCGGCATGCCGGCGTCGGCGATGACGCCGCAGTGGGCGCCGCCGTCGGAGAGCCCGAAGATCACGTTCGGGTGCTGCATGTTCTTGCGGAAGAAGTCGAAGTTGTAGGTCTGGTAGCCGCCCAGCGGCTGGTAGAACAGCTCGCGGCCGCCCTCGCGCAGCAGCAGATCGTACATCATCGCCATCGGCGTCACGCCCGCGGCCTCGGCGAGGCCGCCGACGCTGCCCGAGCGATCGGGCTCGTAGTTCGGCCGCTCGCCCAGCGGGAAGATCCGGTAGAGGTAGTCAGTCGGATTGGCCGCCAGCCCGTTGCGGAAGGTGGTCTCCTCGGCCAGCAGCGCCTCGCGGATCTCGGGCCGGCGCATGGCGGCGACCTTCTCGTCCAGCGACAGCTGCGCCAGTTCGCGCTTGTAGGTCGGATGGCCGACGAAGACGTGGAAGCTGGAGGTGAGGCCGTGCAGGATTCCGGTTGGACGGCCGGCGATCTGTGGGCGGATCTCCATGCCCTGGACGCGCGACTCCTCGGCGATGTTGTACATCTTGTCGCCTTCGTAGGCGCCGGCCGAGGTGGCGACGAGGGTCACCGGCAGGCCGGTCTCCTTGGCGAAGGTCTTGACCCAGGCCCACTCGTCGTCGTCGCCGAGATGGTCGGAGACCAGCTCGTAGACGCCGTGCGAGAGGCCCTTCATCGCCATGCCCAGCGCCAGCATCTCGTCCGAGCCGGCGAAGGTGCCGGGCACGTGGACGCCCTTGATGTCCTTGTGCAGCAGGGTGCGCGAAGTGGAGAAGCCGAGCGCGCCGGCCTCGACGCCTTCGCGCACCAGCGCCGCCATCTCGGCGATCTCGCCCGCGTTGGGCTCGTAGTCGGTGTTGCAGCGCTCGCCCAGCACATAGGCGCGCACCGCGCCGTGCGGCACCTGGGTCCCGACGTCGATGGCGCGCGGCATCGCCTCCAGCGCGTCGAGATATTCGGGGAAGCGTTCCCACGTCCAGTCGATGCCTTCGGCCAGCGCCGCGCCGGGGATGTCCTCGACGCCTTCCATCAGCTCGATCAGAAAGTCGTGCTGGTCCGGCCGCACCGGCGCGAAGCCGACGCCGCAATTGCCCATCACCGCGGTGGTGACGCCGTGCCAGCTCGAGGGCGCCAGCAACGGATCCCAGGTGGCCTGACCGTCGTAGTGGGTGTGGATGTCGACGAAGCCGGGCGTCACCAGAAGGCCGCGGGCGTCGATCTCGCGCCGCGCCGGGCCGCTGACCTGGCCGACCTCGGCGATCCGGTCGCCCTCGATGGCCACGTCGCCGACGAACGGCGCGCCGCCGCTCCCGTCGACGATGGTCCCGCCGCGAATGATCAGGTCCCGCATGGACGCCTCCCTGGCGCTCGATTGTGTGCTTTCACGACATACGCCGGCGCCCCCGAGGAAGTGCAAGCGGCATTGTGAATTCACGCCGGGCGGCGGGCGCCTTAGCTGGAGCGATGTTCCAGCGCGCGATTCGCCACGCGGACGGCGACCTGATCGAGGTGGGCGGGGCGCGCGTGCGGCTGACGGTGAGCCGGCGGGCCCGGCGGGTGTCGCTGCGCGTCGATCGGGCCAGGGGCGAGGTGCTGGCGATCGCGCCGAGCCTGCGCCGCCTGGGCGAGGCCGCCGCCTTCGCCCACGACCGGCGCGCCTGGATCGCCGAGCGGGCGGCGGACCTGAAGCCGCCGGTCCGGCTGGCGCCCGGGCTCGCGATCACGCTCTTTGGCAAGCCTTGCCGCCTGACCCGCGCGCCGGGCCGGGCCAGCCTGGAAGGCGCCGCCTGGGAGCGCGGCGTGCGCCTCCCCCTCGGCGCCGACGACGACGCCTTTGCCCGCGCCGTCGTGCAGATGCTCAAGCGCGAGGCCAGGGTCTGGTTCGCGCCGCAGCTGGGGCGGCATTGCGCGGCGCTGGGCCAGCCGATCCCGCGATTCTCGGTGGTCGATGCGCGCACCCGCTGGGGCTCCTGCACGCCGGGCGACGCGCGCCATCCGGCGTCGATCCGGCTCTCCTGGCGCCTGGCGCTCGCGCCGCCGATCGTCGCCGACTACGTCGTCGCCCACGAGTGCGCCCACCTCCTGCAGCCCAATCACGGCCCGAAGTTCTGGGCCGAGGTGCGCCGGCTGATCGGAGACGAACGCCCACACCGCGCCTGGCTGCGCACCCACGGCTCGGATTTGCACCGCTTCGGAGCCTAGATCGGCGGCCCAGAAGCGTCCGGCCGCTCGGGCGGCGGGGCGGAGGGTTGCGGGGCTTCGTCGGGGATCGGTTGCGGCGCCGGCGCCGGAGTGTCGTTGGAGAGGATGTTGCCGATCAGGTCGGGCTGCGGGGCCGCCGCCGCGCCGCCGGGGATGGCCTGGGCCTGGATGTGCGGCAGCACCGGGGCCATGAAGGCGCGCCAGATCTCGGCCGGCGCGCCGCCGCCGGTGACCCGCTTCATCGGGGTGTTGTCGTCGCGCCCGACCCAGACGGCGGTGACGAAGCCGCCGGTGAAGCCGACGAACCAGGCGTCGCGATAGTCGCTGGTGGTGCCGGTCTTGCCGGCGAGGTCATAGCCGCCGATCTTGGCGCGTCCGCCGGTGCCGGTGGCCACCACCTGGCGCATCATCTGCGCCATCTCCGAGAGCGCCGGCTGCGGGATCACCGACTTCAGCTGGTCGCCGCCGACGCCGTGGTCGTACAGCACCTGGCCGCTGGCGGTGCGGATGCGCTCGATGCCGTAGGCCTGCACCCGGTAGCCGCCGTTGGCGAAGGCGTCATAGGCCTCGGCCATCTCCAGCGGCTCGACCTCCACCGCGCCCAGCGCCATCGAAGGATCGGTCTGGATCTGGGAGGTGATGCCGAGCCGATGGGCGGTCTCGGCGACATTGTTGGTGCCGACCTCGTTGGCGAGCCGCGCCGCGACGGTGTTGATCGACTGGGCGAGCGCGGTCTCCAGCGTGATCTGGCCCAGATATTTGCCGGTGTAGTTCTTCGGCGACCAGTTGCCGATGGTGATCGGCTCGTCGACCACCGGCTCGCTCGGGGTATGGCCGGCCTCCATGGCGGTCAGGTAGACGAACGGCTTGAACGCCGAGCCGGCCTGGCGCTTGGCCTCAGTGACGCGGTCGTACTGGCTATCGGCGTAGGAGGCGCCGCCGACGTAGGCGCGGATGCGGCCCTGGCCGTCGAGCGCCACCAGGGCGCCCTGCTCCACCCCCTGGTTCGCGTGGGCGGCGACGCCGTTTCGCACCGCCTGCTCGGCGGCGGTCTGGATCGGCAGGTCGAGCGTGGTCTCGACCACCAGGTCCTCGGTGGGCTCCTTGCCCAAGAGGGCGCGGACCTGGCCGTCCAGCCAGTCGGTGAAATACTGCGCGTGCTGGCTCTCCAGCGTCGCCGAGACGTGCACCGGCTGGGCGAAGGCGGCGTCGCGCTCGGCCGGGGTGATCGCGCCGGTCTCCACCATGGCGTTCAGCACCGTGGTGGCGCGCTTGGCGGCGCGGTCGCTGTTGGCGGCGGGGTTGTAGCGCGACGGCCCCTTCATGGTGGCCGCCAGCAGCGCCGCCTCGCCGAGCGTGAGCTGGGCGGCGGGCTTGTTGAAATAGCGCTGCGAGGCGGCCTCGATGCCATAGGCGCCGCCGCCGAAGTTCACCCGGTTGAGATAGAGCGCCAGGAGCTGCTTCTTGGAGAACTTGGTCTCCAGCCACACCGCCAGGATCAGCTCCTGCGCCTTGCGGCGGATGCTCTGGGTGGGGGTGAGGAAGAGGTTGCGGGCCAGCTGCTGGGTGATGGTCGAGCCGCCCTGCAGCGTCGCGCCGCGGTGGGTGAGGTTGTAGAACTCCGCCCGGATCATGCCCCACGGATTGAAGCCGAAGTGATGGTAGAACTGGCGGTCCTCGATCGACACGAACGCGGCCGGCACATAGGCCGGCAGCTTGTCGATATCGACCGGCGGCGATTCCTGGCTGCCGCGCACGGCCACCAGCGCGCCGGAGCGGTCGAGGTAGGAGATCGAAGGCTGGCGCTGGACGTTGTAGAGCGTCGAGGTGTCCGGCAGGTCGGTGGCGAACACGGCCAGAAAGGCGACGCTGAAGATCGCCCCCCAGACGCCCAGCACCAGGGTCCAGTAGAACAACGCCTGCAACGGCGTGCGTCGGGCGCGGGGCGCGCCAGGGTTCGCCATGTCGTTCGCTCGCGCTTTCCCGAAGAGCGCCCGTCCCCGGCGGCGCTCTTAGCTCAGGCGCATGGGACGCTCCAGCCGATTGAGGAAGCGTGAAGGCGCGTTAAGGATGCGGCGAAAGGTCTTCGACAGGAAGGCCAAGCGCCTCGGCCGCTTGGCTCATCTGGCGATCGGTCGTGACCAGCGTCGCGCCCCATCGAAGCGCGATAGCGACATGCAGAGCATCCGGCGTCCTTAGAGCCGTCAACTCGGTTCGCATCAGTTGCCTGGCCAGGATGAAATCGGGCGCGCCGATTTCAAGGCGTTCGACGCGCCCGAGCCAACCATCCAGGGCCGCCTCCGCCTGGTCCCGCTCCGACTGATCCAATGCACCCCGGCGTCGTCGAATCCCGAGGGCGGAGGTAAATTCGGCCGCGCTCCAGTCGCTGACGACAAGATCGTCTTCAACGGACCCGAACCACCTCAGCACCCTATCGGTCAGGTCGTCGCGCAGAAACAGCGACACCAGAACGCTCGTGTCGAGATAGAGCCTCAATACCGATAATCATCGCGCATCTGCCGCACGAGCGTCGGACCGTCCACCTTCACCTTCGGAGTCACGATGTGCCGCCGCAACCATTCGACATCGGTCGCCGACTTGG
>Ga0302311_10004813_pt1 | contig 14455 bp, 15 predicted proteins | sample III_Palsa_N1_3_FD_200449 | JGI IMG/M metagenome (GOLD analysis project Ga0302311, IMG submission 200449) | Peat permafrost microbial communities from Stordalen Mire near Abisko, Sweden - III_Palsa_N1_3 | ecosystem: Environmental > Terrestrial > Soil > Palsa > Peat permafrost | place: Sweden... | reverse complement strand
TCGCCGAGGTTGGACGGCGACGTCGACGCGAGGCTCGCGATGCCGACGCTGGCGACCTGCGCGTCCTGGCTGGACTTGACGCCGGACACGCCCACCGCGCCCACCACCTGGCCCTCGACGACGATGGGCACGCCGCCTTCGAGCATCGCGGTCAGCGGCGCGGAGAGGAAGGCGTTGCGGCCGGCCTTGATCATCTCCTCGTAGTCGGCCGACGCCCGGCGGCCCAGCGCCGACGTGCGCGCCTTCTCGGTGGCGATGTAGGCCGACACCGGCGCCGCGCCGTCGAGGCGCTCGAGCGCGAGCGGGTGGCCGCCGTCGTCGACGACTGCGATCGTCACGGCCCACTGGTTGGCCAGCGCCTCGGCGCGCGCGTGCTCGAGGATGCGGGCGACGTCGTCGCGGGTCAGGACGGGCTTGTGCTTCATGATCGGTCTCCGGGTTGGCCGAGTTGTACCAGATGCAAGGGCCGAGCCAGGAACCCGGGAAAAGCGGGGCAGAGTCATGCAATCGTCACGGGGCTGTCGCGCCAGCATCATGAGGCGGACTCATGATGATGAGCCATGGATCGCCATGCCCACCCCCTCGCCCCGCCGCCCGAAGACTACCGGCCGCGCGATGGCGCGTCGGTGCGTGTCCGCACGGTCTGGATCTCCGACCTCCACCTGGGCACGCCCGGCTGCCAGGCCGTCGCGCTGCTCGACTTCCTGAAGCAGGTCGACTGCGACGAGCTGTTCCTGGTCGGCGACATCATCGACGGCTGGCAGCTGCGCCGCTCGTGGTACTGGCCGCAGGCGCACAACGACGTGATCCAGAAGCTGCTGCGCAAGGCGCGCAAGGGCACGCGTGTGATCTTCGTCCCGGGCAACCACGACGAGTTCGCGCGCAAGTACGTCGAGCACGAGTTCGGCGGCGTCGAGGTGGTCAGCGAATGGATGCACACGACGGCCGACGGCCGCCGGCTGTGGATCACCCACGGCGACCTGTTCGACGGCGTGATCCAGTGCGCCAAGTGGCTGGCGTATGTCGGCGACTCGCTCTACACGTTCATCCTCAAGCTCAACAAGCACTTCAACTCGATGCGCGCGCGCATGGGGCTGCCGTACTGGAGCCTGTCGAAGTACCTGAAGCACAAGGTCAAGCGCGCGGTCAGCTACATCGGCGAGTTCGAGGTGGCGGTGGCGAAGGAGGCGCGCAAGCGCGGCGCCGACGGCGTCGTCTGCGGCCACATCCACCACGCCGAGATGCGCGACATCGACGGCATCCTCTATTGCAACGACGGCGACTGGGTGGAGAGCCTGACCGCGCTGGTCGAGCATCCGGACGGCAAGCTCGAGATCCTCGACTGGTCGACGCGCCACGAGCACGGAAAGCCGGTGCGGCCCGACGTCGACGACGTCGTCAAGCCCGGCGTGCGCGAGCCCGAGCTGGCGGTGCTGTCCCAGGTGATGTCGGGCCGCTGAGCCGGCTGGCCCGCCCGTGTCAGGGCGCCGCGTGCTGCAGCGTGCCTGCCGTCGACGCGTGCTCGATCAGAGGCAACGCGTCGACGAACTGCCGCGTGGCGGCGGCCCAGCTGAACGTCATCGCGTGCGCACGCGCGCCTTCGCGCGGCAGCGCGAGCGCGGCCAGGCAGGCGCGGCGCAGGTCGGCGTCGAGCACGCCGCCCGCGGACGTTCCGACGACGTCGATCGGCCCCGCGACCGGAAACGCCGCCACCGGCGTGCCGCTGGCCATCGCCTCGACCAGCACCAGGCCGAAGGTGTCCGTGACGCTGGTGAACACCTTGACGTCGGCGCTGCGGAACACGCGCGCCAGCGCCTCGCCCTGCAGCGCGCCGAACCAGCGCGCCTGCGGGTACGAGGCCTGCAGCCGCGCGCGTTCGGGGCCATCTCCGACGACCCATTTCTCGCCGGGCAGATCCAGCTCGAGGAACTTCTCGACCTGCTTCTCGACCGCGATGCGGCCCACGTGCAGGAACACCGGCGCGTCGCCGCGCGGCTCGCGCGGGCCGTCCGGATTGAACAGCGTCGTGTCGACGCCGCGCGACCACACGCGCGGCGCCGCGAAGCCGTGCGCCAGCAGGTCGTCGACGATCGCCGGCGTCGCGGCCAGCGTGGCGCTGCCCGAATCGTGGAAGCGACGCAGGAACGCGTAGGTGACCGACAGCGGGATCGGCAGCCGCGCCCGCAGGTACTCGGGGAAGCGGGTGTGATACGCCGTCGTGAACGGCCAGCCGTGTTCGAGGGCGATCGAGCGCGCGTGCAGCCCCAGCGGGCCTTCGGTCGCCAGATGCAGCGCATCGGGCGCGATCTCGCGCATGCGGCGCCGGATCGTGCGGCGGCTCACCAGCGCGAGACGGATCTCGGCGTAGCCGGGACAGGCGATCGAGCGGAACAGGTCGGGCGACAGGATCTCGACCTCGTGTCCCAGGGCCGCCAGCTCGCGCACCGTCATCTGGATCGTGCGCACGACGCCGTTGATCTGCGGCGTCCAGGCGTCCGTGACGATGAGGATCTTCATGCGGGCAGTCTCCCGAAGCGACCTGAGCAGCGTAAGACAGTTGCGTGAATCGTCGGTGACAAGCCCGCGTCGTGGCGCGGCGCGCGCGACGCATGCAGAATGGGCCGCACCGCCGCTGCGATTTCCGGGAACAGTCCATGAAGCACTGCACGCACCTTCACCTGGTCGCCACCGTCACGCCGAGCGCGCTGGGTTGCGAGGAGTGCCTGAAGACCGGCGACGAATGGGTGCACCTGCGGCTTTGCCGCATCTGCGGCCACGTCGGCTGCTGCGACGATTCGCCCAACCGCCACGCCACCAAGCACTTCCACGCGACCCAGCATCCGGTCATCGAAGGCTACGACCCGCCCGAAGGCTGGGGCTGGTGCTTCGTCGACAAGCTGATGCTCGAGCTGCCCGACACCACGCCGCAGAACGGCCCGATACCGAAGTTCTACTGACCGCCGAGCATGGCGGACGGCTCCCAAGGGGGCCACGGGCGTGCCCGGGGGGGGCGGGGGGCCCGGCGCGGCGCCCGCGAACTATCCGGCGACGACGATCGGCAGCCCCGCGGCTTCGCCCTCGGCCCAGGGTTCGTCGATCAGCAGCGCGTGCACCTTGGCCCACGGCGCCACGTGGAACGGCGCGGTGCTGCCCAGCTTGGAATGGTCGGCCAGGATCAGCGTGCGGCGCGCGCAGCCGATCATCGCGCGCTTGAGCGCGGCATCGGCCTCGTCCGGCGCGCTGACGCCCAGTTGCGCGTCGATCGCGCAGGCGCCGGGCACGGCCCAGTCGGCGCGGCAGTTGGCCAGCATCGCGACGGCGGCGGGGCCCCACAGCGCGCGGTTCGCGTGCTGCCACGTGCCGCCGGTCAGCGCGATCTGCACCTGCGGGTCGCCGGCGAAGAGGGCCGCGACGTCCAGCGAGCTGGTGATCACAGTCAGCGGCCGCACCGTCAGCGCGCGCGCCATCGCGAGCGGCGTCGAGCCGGCGTCGAGCACCACGGTCTGCCCCGGCTCGACGAGCGCCGCCGCCGCGCGCCCGACCGCGGCCTTCGCATCGGCCAGCACCGCGGCGCGGTCGCCCAGGCCCAGGCGCTGGGTGTCGAGCGTCACGGCGCCGCCGTGCGTGCGCTGCAGCAGGCCCTGGCCCTGCAGCGCGAGCAGGTCGCGCCGCACCGTGTGCTCGGAGACCTGCAGGAGTCGAGCAAGTTCGAGCACCTCCACGCGCCCCTGCTCGCGCAGCATCTGCGCGATGCGGCGCTGGCGTTCGGCGGTGAAGCGGGGCGATTGGCTGTCGAGGGTCACGGGCTTTCCTGACGCGGACGGTGGCGCGACGCCTGCATTGTAGTCAGGAATCCTCATCAATGCTCGAAAATGCTCGATATTGATTGACTTCGCGCGAATGAGCGCTAGGATTCGAGCCATGGACGATCCGACCGCGCCTCCGACATCCCCTTCGCCGGCGGCGCTCACGCGCGCGCGCTGGGGCGTCGGCCTGGTCTTCTTCGTCAACGGGGCGACCTTCGCGTCGTGGGTGTCGCGCATCCCCGCGCTGCGCGCCGGCATGGCGCTCAGCGACGGCGCGCTGGGCAGCGTGCTGTTCGCGATGTCGTGCGGCGTGCTGCTGTCGTTCCCGCTGGCCGGCAAGGGCGCGCAACTGCTCGGCGCGCGCCAGCTGGCGCTGCTGGCGGGGGTCGCGCTGCTGTTGATGCTGCCGATGCCGTTCCTGATCGGCATCCTGCCGTCGCTGGTGCTCGTGATGCTCGAGGTGGGCGCGGCGCTGGGCACGATGCAGGTCGCGATGAACGTGCTCGCCGTCGACGTGCAGGCGCGCGTGCCGCGGCCGATCATGTCGTCGCTGCATGGCGCGTGGAGTGCCGGCGGACTGGTCGGCGCGGGCGTCGGCAGCCTGGCCGCGCACGCCGGCCTGTCGCCGTTGTTGCACCTCGCCGGCGTCGCCGTGGCGCTTGGAGGCGGGCTGCTGCTGGCCTTGCTGCTGCTCCTGGGCGCGCGGCTGCCGGCGCGGACGGCCGGCGCGCCGCCGCAACTGTCGATGAGCTTCCCGCGCAGCGGCGCGCGCGCCGACCGCGTGCTGCTGGGCCTGGGCGCGATCTGCTTCTGCGCCTTCCTCGCCGAAGGCGCGCTGGCCGACTGGAGCGCCGTCTGGCTGCACGACAAGGCCTCGGCCAGCGAGTCGCGCGCCGCGCTCGGCTATGCCGTGTTCGCCGGCGCGATGACGACGATGCGCATGGTCGGCGACCGCGTGCTCGAGGCCTTCGGCAGCGTGCGCGTGCTGCGCCTGCTGACGGCCCTCGGCGCGGCCGCGCTCGCCGGCGCGCTGCTGCTGGCACGCGTCGACACCGCGATGATCGCGTTCGTGCTGCTGGGGCTTGGCATGGCCACGGTCGTGCCGACCGCGTTCGCCGCCGCGGGCCGGCGTGCCGATGCCTTGGCCGGCGGTGCAGCCGGCGAGGTCTCCGCGGCGCGCGCGGTCGCGCTGTTGTCCGGCTTCGGCTACACCGGCCTGCTGCTCGGCCCGCCGCTGATCGGCTGGCTCGCGCAGGCCACCACGCTCACGTGGGCGCTCGGGCTGCTGGTGCTGCTGGTGGCGGCCATCGTGGCGCTGGTGCCCTTGCTGGGCGAGGGCGCACGGCCGGAGCTCAATGCGCGCAGCGCTCCGGCGCGTCGCCGTTCGCGGGCTTCAGCGCGACCTTGACGTCGTGCCACGAGCCCTCGGCATGGATGGACTTGTCGAGGGCCAGCAGCGCGAGCTTCTTGTGCGCGGGCGTCAGCGTCGCGTCCAGCGTCTCGTCGGCGAGGTTGGCCGAGCCGCGCGCGGCCAGCGCGGTGTCGGGCGTCTCGAACACGAGGTGGCGCGCCGTCGCGACGCCATGTTCCAGTGCCAGCGTCACCGAGGCGCACTGCACCGGCACGCGCGCCGACTTGTCCAACAGCGTGCGCAGCCACTCGCCGCCGTTCAGGCCGAGCTTGGCGTCGAGCCGCTTCGACACGCTCGCGCCGTCGGCCAGCGACAACGTGACGCTGCCGCTGGCGGCCGCCACCAGCGCGTGCATCGACTCGCCACGCATCTTCACCGCGGCACGACCCTCGACCGCGCCGTCCAGCGCGCCGTTGGCCGCGAGCTTGGGCGACAGCTGATCGACGTGCAGGCCGCGCGCGACCAGGTCGAGCGCCACGTCCGCCGGCGCGTGCGACGCATCGACCTGCAGCGAGCCGGTGACGTGGCCGTCGGCGAGCGCGGCATCCAGCGCCTGCAGCCGCAACACCCCGGCGGCCAGCGTCGCATGCCCGCGCACGCCTTGCACGCCGGCGCGCTCGGTACCGACGATGCGCGCCGGGAGCAGGTCGACATCGGCGTCGAGCTCGCGCAGCCGGGCCAGCGGCAGCGCCTGCGTCGACAGCGCGGGGCCGGCGTCGGCTTGCGGGTCGGACTTGCCGCGCAACAGCCGCAGGTCGTCGACATCGATCACGGCGTCGCGCAGCGTGAGCTTCAGCGTGCGGCGCGGCGTCTCGCTCTTGAAGCTGCCGGTGAAGGTGGCGTCGACGACGGTCGCTGTCTGCCGGCCCGCGCGCACGCGCACGCCGGAGCCCGTCCAGCGCTCGCCGGCCTTGGCGACGTGGCCTTGCGCGACGAGCGGGCGCACGCGCGCGAGCGCCTCGGGCAGCGGCCAGATCGTGCCGTCGCCATCGGTCGACAGCCTCGCGTCGAGGTCGACGTCGCCGAGCGCGTGCACGTCGTCCGAGACACCCGCCGCGTCCAGCCGCAGCGCGCCGATGCGGGCCGTGCCCTGCAGCGCGAACAAGCGCGGCGTGGCGCCGAAGGTCAGCACGTCGCTCACGGCGGCGTCGCCCTCGAAGGCCTTGTCCTTGTACGTGCCCTTGAAGACCAGGCGCTTCGTCAGCGGCAGGTCGGCGTGTTGCGCGAGCGTGCGCGGGGCGGCGAGCGGCGTGGTGCCCGCATCGAGTTCGAGATCGATCCCGCGATGGATGATGTGGAGGCTGCTGTTGCGCGCGTCCAGCGCCAGCACGCGCACGCGCGGCGGCCCGCGGTCGTCGGGACGCGTGATGCGCCAGTTGCGGATGCCGTCGGCGCGGCGTTCCATGTCGACCTGGGCGTCGTCCAGTTCGATCAGGCTGATGACGGTCATGTCCGAGCCGAGCGTGCGCCACGACACGGTCAGCGCGATGCGTCCCGCGTGGATGAACGGCGCCTGGGTCGCTGCCCACGGCGCGTTCTGGATCGTGAGTCCGCGCAACTCGATCGTCGGATCGAGGCCGTGGCGGAAGTGCACGCGCAGGTCGTCGAAGTCGACGCGGCGCTGCGAGCGCGACATCACGTAGTGCTGGATCAGCGGCCGGCACCAGTTCCAGTCGAAGGCCCAGCACAGCGCGACCAGCGCCAGCACGACGACCAGCCCGACGCGCAGCGCGCGGAAGCGGCGTGGCGCGGCGGGCGAGCTCGAGGCGGAACGGGGCAGCAGGCGCATCCAGCCGCAGAGCACGCGGCGTGCCGCCAACGATTACTTGCTAATAAGAATGATTCGTAGTACAGTTTAATCAAGCGCCGCCAGGCCATCTTCCGACCCGATGCAGAAAGACCCGACTGCAGAAAGACCCGACATGCGGACCTCCCTCGACAGGACGCCATCGAATCCCGCCGCCGTCCTGCCCGTTCTCGCGCCGCTGGTCGCGGCCCCCGTGCGCCGCGAGGTCGTCCGGCGCCAGTTGACCAGCGAACAGCTGTTCGACGGCCTGACCGAAATCGAGATCCAGCACGGCGACGCGATCTACCGGCTGCGCCGCACCTCGCTGGGCAAGTTGATCCTCACGAAGTGATCGGCTCGCCGCGCGGCCGATCGCGAGTGGACAAAGTCGCTTGACCCGGCGCCGTGGCGCTGCCGATAATCCGCACTTCGATCACGACAAGCACAAGGCCATGGACTCCCATCCTAGTTGCGTGCCTTCGTCGTCCACATCGCAGGCCTGATACCCCGGGCTTGTATCGGGCGGAGAAGGCACCTTCTTCTCCACGCCCGGCAAGCAAGCCCGTCCACGCGGCGCAACGCGCCTCAGCGCTTCTTTCCGGTTCTCCTTTCCGACGCCTCGAGCGTCCATCCGCCAGCGTCCCATCGGGCGCGCGGAGGGGTTCCGCATGCAATTTCCCTTCTCGCTCCTCGCAGCAGCGCCGCCGCCTGTGTCCGCGTCCGCGCAGCAGAAGCGGCTCGGCGCCGGCTTCACGCTGACCGCCGACGTCCAGCGCCTCGTCAATCCGGGCTGCAACGTGGATCGCGGCCCTGCCTCGTTCCATGCCCTTCGTCTCCACGGGGAGAGCTGACATGAACGTCAAGTTCAACGACCAGATCAACAGCCAGATCAACGGCTTTGCCAAGCGGCTGGGCCCGGGCCTGATCACCGGCGCCGCCGACGACGATCCGAGCGGCATCGCCACCTATTCGCAGATCGGCTCGCAGTTCCGCTTCGGCCTCGTCTGGACGCTGCTGCTGACCACGCCGCTGATGATCGGCATCCAGATGCTGTCGGCGCGCATCGGCTGGGTCACCGGCCAGGGGCTTGGCGCCAACATCGCCAAGATCTGCCCGCGCTGGCTCACGCTGGTGCTGGTGGGCCTGCTGGTGGTGGCCAACACCATCAACATCGCGGCCGACATCGGCGCGATGGGCGAGGCCGTGCGACTGCTCGCGGGCGGCCATGCGGCGCTCTACGTGGTCGGCTTCGGGGTGCTGTCCATCGTCTGCCAGGTGACGTTCTCGTACGAGCACACCGTCCGCGTGCTCAAGTGGCTCACGTTCGGGCTGTTCGCGTATGTCGCGGTGATCCTGTCGGTGTCGGTGCCGTGGCGGCAGGTGGCGATCGAGGGCTTCACGCCGTGGCGCTTCATTCCGAAGGGCACGTCGATGAACGACTACGCGTCCATGGTGGTGGCGGTGCTGGGAACGACGATCAGCCCGTACCTGTTCTTCTGGCAGGCGTCGCAGGAAGTCGAGGACAACGCGCGCCGGCCCGAGGCGGCCAAGCTGCGCGACAACCCGGAATACGCGGCCGAGCACTTGTCGCGCATCAAGCAGGACACCTCGTTCGGCATGATCTTCTCCAACGTGATCGCGCTGTGCATCGTGATCGCGACGGCCGTCACGCTCAACATGCACGGCGTCACCAACATCCAGACCTCGTCGCAGGCGGCCGAGGCGCTGCGTCCGGTGGCCGGCGAGTTCGCGTTCGCGATCTTCGCGCTGGGCATCATCGGCACCGGCCTGCTCGCGGTGCCGGTGCTCGCGGGCTCGGCGGCCTATGCGGTGAGCGAGGCGTTCGGCTGGAAGGCCGGGCTGTCGCGCGGCTTCCACGAGGCGCGCGGCTTCTACGTGATCATCATCGCGGCGACGGTCATCGGAACCCTGATGAGCACGGTGGAGGTCGATCCGATCAAGGCGCTGGTGTGGAGCGCGATCGTCAACGGCGTGATCTCGGTGCCGATCATGGTGGTGATGATGTGGATCGGCCAGTCGAAGAAGCTGATGGGCAGCTTCACGATGAGCTTCCGCCACCGCTTCTTCGGCTGGGCTGCGACCGCGGTGATGGGACTGGCCGTCGCCGGCCTGTTCGTCACCAGCTTCCCAGGACACTAGCCCGATCCGCAGGAAGCCATCGCGGGCCGAGCGGCCCGCGGTCCCCTCGGGGACGCAGCGCCGCACTCGGCGCGGGAGGGGCCGTCATGACGCCATCACGAAGCAGTTGCGGCCGGCGTCCTTGGCCTGGTAGAGCGCCGCATCGGCGCGCGCCAGCAGGGCCTCGGCCGGCTCGCCCGGCACGCAGGTGGCCACGCCCGCCGACACCGTCACGCGCGTGCCGGCCGGCAGCACCGAGGTGCCGCTCCAGTCGTGCGACGCGACCGCGCTGCGGATGCGCTCCACGGCCAGCGACGCGCTCTCCACGGGCGTCGTCACCGGCATCAGCAGCACGAACTCCTCGCCGCCCCAGCGTGCGAAGCGGTCGGTCACGCGCATGTGGGCCTGGACGAGCGTGCAGAAGTCGCGCAGCACCGCGTCGCCGGTGGCGTGGCCGAAGCGATCGTTGATCGTCTTGAAGTGGTCGAGGTCGAACAACGCGACGGAATACGGCTGCTGCGTGCGATGCGAGCGTTCGCGTTCGTCCACCAGCAGCTCCATGAAGTGGCGCCGATTGAACGCGCCGGTGAGGTCGTCGTGGCTCGCGAGCTCCTGGATGCGCGCCAGCGACAGCGTCAGCTGGCGGTTGCGCTGCGACAGCTCGGTGCGCAGCGTGCTGAACTGCATGCCGATCAGCGCCAGCCGGCGCACGGCCAGGAAGAAGAACAGCCACAGCAGCACGATGTTGATGTTGCTGAGCTCGGGATAGGCGAAGCGGTCGCGACCGATCCACAGCGCCAGCGCCGTGGTGGCGCCGAAGCCCAGCCACGTCCAGCGGAACTGCCGCGGCGTGAAGCCCAGCATCGCGTAGTTGAACGAGACCAGGCTCGAGGCCAGGAAGATCATCCACAGCTTCGGCGCCGCGACGATGAACGCCAGCTGGATGACGTAGTTGGCCATCAGCTGGCCCCACAGCAGCCAGCGATCCTTGAAGCGCAGGTTCCAGCCCTGCTGCACCGCCAGCAGGAAGAAGCCGGTGCTGCCGGCGCTGACGGCGGCGAACCACGCGGCCACGCTCCAGGTGGTGGCGCCTGTCCACGCGAACATCCCGATCAGCAAGGACTGCAGCAACGAGCTGACCACGGTCATCGAGGTCGTCTTGATGCGCTGCGCCTGGAGCTGCTGTTGCTTGGTGTTCATGGGAGTGACGCGACTCCCTGTCTGCGGAGCGGGTCCGGCGCGAGCATACGGGAAGTGCCCGGCCTTGCCTGTGCTCGGAAACGCCACGTGGCAGCGGGGCGACAGCGGGCACCCCGATGCGCGCGCGGGTATCTGCCCTAGTGGCTGGTGCGCCGCGTCACGTCGATCGCGCCGGCCTTCATGAATGCCTGTTCGGCGCGCGCGGCCTGCGGCTGGTCGTCGACGTCGACGCGCACCACGGCGCCGCCGCGGCGCATCGCGGCGGCGTAGGCCGTCACGTCGTGGCCGACGCCGAACAGGCCGGCGAAGAAGTTGCGCAGGTGGTCGACGACGCTGTCGTCGACGATGGGCGGCGGCGCGGGCTCGTCGTCGAACGCGGGAACGCGCGTCTCGATCGCATGCACGCGCCGCGGGTCGAAGCGGTCGTTGGCGAGCGCGGCGATGGCCGCGCGCGCGGCGGCTTGCTGGTCGAAGGTGCCGACGACGATCTGTCGCATGGTCGTGTTCCCCGGATCGATTGAAGCGTTGGCCTCCAAACCGGCAAGCGCCGCGCCCGCATGAGCGCGACCGGGGGTCAGGACTTCGGCTCGGCGTCCGTCTTGGCCTTGAGCGCCTGCGCCGCCTCGAGGTGGTGCTGCAGCGTCGGCAGCGTCTTCGAGGCCCAGGCCTTCACATCGGCGTCGCTGCCCTTGTCGATCTCCTTCTGGAACAGCTTGATCGTGTCCTGGTGCGCCTTCACGCCGATCGAGTCGGCGTAGTGCTGGTCGAAGCTGGAGCCCTTGCGCTCGGACAGCATCTTGATCTCGGTCTTCCTGGCGAGCGAGGGCGTGTCGGACACCTTCACGCCCTTTTGTGCGGCCAGCCCCTTCAGGTCGGTCTCGGCCTTGCCGTGGTCGTCCACCATCATCTGCGCGAACGTCTTCACGTCGGCGCTGGCGGACTTGTCGAGCGCGATTTGGCTGGCGGACACCTCGGCGTTGTTGCCTTCGGAAGCGTCCTTCAGGAATGACTTGTCCTGGCCGGACAGCTTGGCGGTCTGCGCCTGCGCGCCGAAGGAGGCGGCGAGGGCGACGGTGGCGGCGGCGAGCAAGGTCAGCGTTCTGGAGGTCATGAGTGGGTTCCTTGTTGATGGACGAGTTGGGCGCCACGCGGCGCGGGATCCGCCCCCAGCGGCAACCGCCATGCCCCGACAGCAAGTCGGGGCAGCCCATCGCTGCCAACATGCGCGCATGACCGAGTCGACCGCCGCCGCCCGTTCGTTCACCGCTCGCCTGGGCCTCGAGCTGCCGTTGATCCAGGCGCCGATGGCCGGCGTGCAGGGCGTCGCCATGGCCGCGGCCGTGTCGGACGCCGGCGCGCTGGGCTCGCTGCCGGGCGCGGCGATGTCGCCGCAGGCGTTGCGCGACGCCGTCGGCGAGATGCGCCGCGATCGCGGCCTGCCGGTCAACCTCAACTTCTTCTGCCACGCGCAGCCCGCGCCCGATCCCGCGCGCGAGGCGGCATGGCGCGCGGCGCTGCGGCCTTACTTCGAGGAGCTGGGCGTCGCGCCGTCGGCGATCCAGAACGGGCTGGGCCGGCTGCCGTTCGACGAGCAGGCCGTCGCCGTCGTCGAGGCGCTGCGTCCCGCGGTCGTCAGCTTCCACTTCGGCCTGCCGCCCGCGCCGCTGCTCGAGCGCGTGAGGCGCGCGGGCGCGCAGGTGTGGTCGTCGGCGACGACCGTGGCCGAGGCGCGCTGGCTGGCGGCGCATGGCGTCGACGCGATCATCGCGCAGGGCGTCGAGGCCGGCGGCCATCGCGGCGTGTTCCTGCCCGAGGGCCAGCCGATCGACCTCGGCGGGCAGTTGCGGACGATGGCGCTGCTGCCCTCGATCCTCGAAGCCGTGCGCGTGCCGGTGATCGCCGCCGGCGGCATCGTCGACGCGGACGGCGTGGCCGCGGCGCTGCGCATGGGCGCCAGCGCGGCGCAGGTCGGCACGGCCTTCCTGCTGTGCCCGGAGGCGACGACCAGCGCCGTGCATCGCGCCGCGCTGCAGAGCGACGCGGCACGCCACACGGCGCTGACCAACCTGTTCACCGGCCGCCCGGCGCGCGGCATCGTCAACCGGCTGATGCGCGAGCTCGGGCCGCTCAGCGATGTCGCCCCGGCTTTTCCGACGGCGGTCAACGCGCTCGCGCCGCTGCGCGCGGCCGCCGAGCGGGGCGGCAGCGGCGACTTCTCGCCGTTGTGGGCCGGGCAGGACGTCAGCGGCTGCCGCGCGATTCCCGCGGCGCAGCTCGTCAGGCAGCTCGCCGCGAAGCTCTAAGGCTGCACGAGGCTGAGGAACGCGCCGGGCAGCAGCTCGCCGGCGGTCGTGACGACCAGGCTGCCGTCGAGCGCGTCGCTGGCGACGGGCGCGTCGGCGTCGGCGAATTCGCGGATCACCTGGCGGCACGCGCCGCACGGCGCGATCGGATGCAGCTTGGCGGCGGTGACGCCCACGGCACGGATGCGCTTGGCGCCCGCCGCGATCGCCACGCCGATCGCCACGCGCTCGGCGCAGTTGGTGAGGCCGTAGGACGCGTTCTCCACGTTGACGCCCAGGTGCACGCGGCCCTGGTCGTCGAGCACGGCCGCGGCGACCGGGAAGTCGGAGTAGGGCGCATGCGCGTTGGGCAGCACGGCGCGGGCGCGCACGACCAGGTCGGCCAGTTGCGCCGCGGTGACGGGTGACGGGTCGGCGCTCAGGATGCGAGGCCCGACTTGCGCACCGCCTGCTCGAAGGACTCGGCGAGTTCCTTCGGCGCCGCGTCCAGCATCGCGCGGGCGTTCTCCAGCAGGCCGCTTGTCACGGCCGAATGGAACATGAACTGCACGAGCTCTTCGTGGAACGAAGCCGTGGCGGGGTGCGTCGTGGCGAGGTCAATCGTCATGCAGCGGTTCTCCGGAGTTGGCGAGGGCCAGCGATTCGCGGATTTTCTCCGTCGAGGCCCAGAGCGTGAAGACGAGGGTCTTCAGCGTCGGGTCGCCCGCAGTCTGCAGCAAGGGCGGAACGCCGTCGAGGCCGTCGACGTTGAGCACGCCGATCACCTCCTGCGCGACGGTCAGCCCCTTGTGCGTGACCAGCCGGCCGATCGGCAGCGACAGCACCCACTGCAGGCGCGGGTTGACCTTGGCCTGCTCGGGGCCGGGCAGCACGCCGGCCGTCCAGCTCGCGCCGAGCCGGCGGATCGAGAACGGCATGCCGTCGGTGAACGCGCGGCCCGTGCTGCCGTGGTCGAGCTCCAGTTCGATGTCGTGCTCGGGCGCCCAGGTCATGTTGTCCCAAGCGCCGGGAACCATCCGCAGTGCGTTGGCGCTGGGCACGAAGAGGTTGGCGCGCACCAGGTCGACGTCGAAGCCCAGCCGCGACGCCGCGAGCGCGCGGATCTGCTGCACCAGCATGCGCACGCGGCGCAGGTGGTCGTCGGGCAGCCGCGGCCAGGCGATGAAGCGTGCCCACTTGTCGTAGTTGGCGATGTTGAGCACCTCGCTGTGGCCGCCGGCGATATGACTGTCGTGCACGCCCGGGCACGCGGTGTTGAAGCCGAGTGCGCCGCTGGCGCCCGCGTGCGCGGCGATCGGGCCGGCCAGGCGCGAGAACAGCTCCGCGGCGCGCACCACCCAGTCGCCGGTGGCGCGTTCGTTGCGCAGCGCCTGGACCCAGCGCTTGCGCAGCAGCGTCGAGCCCCAGGGGAAATCGCGGCGCACGATGCTGCCGGTGAGCACGACGCGGTCGAAGCGGATGTTGCCGTTCTCGGCCTCGAGCACCTCCAGCGCGAGCCAGGTGCCGAAGCTGTGGGCGATCACGCTCACGCGCTTCGCGCCGGTGCGATCCATCAGGTCGCGCAGCTCGCTGCGCAGCCATTGCACGCGGCTCGCGCGCGTCCACGGCAGCACGAACGACAGCACGCCGAAGAAGCCGTAGTCGAGGTGGTACGGAATCAGCCCGTGGCGGGCGAGGTAGGGCGTGATCTGCTTCTGCCACTGTCCGCGGGTGCGGATCCCGTGCAGCGTCACGACGATCTTGTGGGGCACTTGGTCATCTCCCGCGGGCCGCGCGTCTTTTGGAACCGCCAAAAGAAAATGCGAGCCGG
>Ga0302311_10004808_pt1 | contig 14464 bp, 10 predicted proteins | sample III_Palsa_N1_3_FD_200449 | JGI IMG/M metagenome (GOLD analysis project Ga0302311, IMG submission 200449) | Peat permafrost microbial communities from Stordalen Mire near Abisko, Sweden - III_Palsa_N1_3 | ecosystem: Environmental > Terrestrial > Soil > Palsa > Peat permafrost | place: Sweden... | reverse complement strand
GCTTCGGCGCCGGACTGGTCGAGAATCGTGCGCGAGTCGATCTTGCTGGAGACCTGGAAGGCGATGCGCGTGGGGATGTTTGCCTTGATCAAGCCAGTGATCACGTCGACCGATGGACGCTGTGTGGCCAAAATCAGATGCACGCCGGCGGCACGCGCCTTCTGCGCCAGGCGCGCGATCAACTCTTCGACCTTCTTGCCGACGATCATCATCATGTCGGCGAATTCGTCGATGATGATGACGATATACGGCAGCGGCTCCAGCTGTTCGGCCGCCAGGTTCGGCATCTCGGGATTTGGCCGGAACAATGGATCGAGCAACGGCTGACCGGCGTTCTCGGCGTCCTTCACTTTCTTGTTGAAACCACCGAGGTTGCGCACGCCTACCGCGGCCATCAATTTGTAGCGGCGCTCCATTTCGGCGACGCACCAGCGCAACGCGTTGGCAGCCTCCTTCATGTCGGTGACCACGGGCGCCAGCAGATGCGGGATGCCCTCGTACACCGAGAGTTCCAGCATCTTCGGGTCGATCATGATCATGCGCACATCTTTGGCACTGGCCTTGTACAGCAGGCTCAGCACCATCGCGTTTACCGCCACCGATTTACCGGAGCCGGTGGTGCCTGCCACCAGCAGATGCGGCATCTTGGCCAGATCCACCACGATGGGTTTGCCACCAATATCCTTGCCCAGTGCCAGCGCCAGCGGCGACTTCAGCTGGTCGTACTTGTCTGAGCGCAGAATTTCGGAGAGATAGACGATCTGCTTGTTGGTATTGGGGATTTCCAGGCCGATTACATTCTTGCCCGGGATCACGTCGACCACGCGCACGCTGACTACCGACAGGCCGCGCGCAATGTCCTTGTCCAGGCTCGACACCTGCGAGCCGCGCACACCAGCCGCCGGCTCCATCTCGAAACGGGTGATCACCGGGCCCGGATAGGCGCCGACGACCTTGGCTTCGATCTTGAAGTCCTTGAGCTTGAACTCGACCTGGCGCGAGAGGACTTCCAGCGTCTCTTCCGAATAACCCGGCCCCTGCGGTGGCGCTTCGTCCAGCAGCGACAGCGGCGGCAGCTCGCCCGGCGTAGCGGCACCGGTAAACAGCGGAATCTGCGTTTCCAGCTTGGCGCGCTCGCTCTTGACGACTGGTGCTGGCGGCGACTCGATGCGCACCGGCTCGCGGTTGGCCTGCTTCACCGCATCGGCCTTCTTGACTACGTCGCGTTCGGTGCGGGCCTGACGCGCGGCCATCGCCTGCGGTGCCTCACGCATCTTGCCCTTGAACCAGCCACCCAGGCGCAGCACGGCCTGCCCGGTCCAGTCCATCAGCGCAAACCACGAAAGGCCGGTAGCCAGCGTCACCGCGACAAGAAACAAAGCCAGCAGCAGCAGCGGCGCGCCCTTGTCCAGCGCCTGCGAAAGCGGACGCCCAACCCACAGGCCAATGATGCCGCCAGCGCCCTGCGGGGGCACCGGGTCATCGCCAAAATTGAGGTACAGCAACGCCGGACCGGTGATGAAAAAGAACACGAAACCGATCAGGCGCAGCGATGGCTCCCACGCATGCACCGTGCGCTTGCCGCGCTGGCGCAGCACCTGCACGCCGAGCAGCAAGAGCAGAAGCGGAAAGCAGTAGGCCACGTAGCCGAAGATCCAGCGCAGCAGATCGGCGATGTGCGCACCAAAGGTGCCGCCAAAGTTCTGCGCCAGATTGATCTGGCTGGCATTGGTCCAGCTGGGATCGCGCGGGTCGTAAGTGAACAGGCACACCAGCAGATACAGCGCCAGCGGCATCAGCAGCAAGGCGCCGGCCTCACGCAGCCGGCGCTTCAGCTCCTCGCTGAGGCCTTCTTTCGGTTGCTGTTTTGCCGTTGCAATGCGCGCCACCTTGGAAGGCTTCCTTTTTTCCGTCTTGATCAGAGCATACCTTGCAATGCCGGATGCACCAGCTTGCCGCCATCGACATTGATGCCGTCACGCAGCGGAGCGAACTCGCGCCACTCGTTGCCGGCCGCCAGACGCTGCACATACGGCAGGATCGCGGCGGAGATCGCCACCGACGAGGTCTGCGGCACCGCACCCGGCATGTTGGTCACGCAGAAATGCGTCACGCCGTGCACATCATAGGTTGGCTCTTTCCAGGTGGTCGGCTTGGAGGTTTCGAAGCAGCCGCCCTGATCAATCGAGATGTCGACCAGCACGGAGCCCGGCTCCATCGTCTTGACCATGGCTTCGGTCACGACGCGCGGTGCCTTGGCGCTGGGGATCAGCACGGCGCCAACGACGATGTCGGCATTGCGCACTTCCTCGGCCACGGACGACTCATAGGCGTACAGCGCGGTGACGTTCGGGCCCATCGCCATCATTTCGGCGAGGCGATCCTGGCGCTTGTCGAACACCACCACGTTGGCACCGGCAGCAGCGGCCAGCGCGGCGGCATTGCCACCGGCGGCGCCGGCGCCCAGCACCACCACCTTGCCGCGTGGAGTGGAGGCCATGCCGCCTAACAGCTTGCCCTTGCCGCCCTGCGGACGATGCAGCAGCGTGGTGCCGATCTGCGTCGCAATGCGGCCGGCGATCACCGACATCGGCAACAGCAGCGGCAACACGCCGTTTTCTTCCACCGATTCGAACGCCACGCCAGTCAGGCCGATGTCCAGCAAACTTTTCGTCAAATCGGGTTCTGCCGCCAGATGCAGGTAGCAGAACAGCAGGTGATGCTTCTTCAACAGCGCCAGATCGCCAGCAACCGGCTCCTTCACTTTGACGATCAGCTCGCCGGCTTCGTACAGCGCCGCGGCGTCGGCCACGATCTTGATGCCGGCGCTGCTGTAGGCCTCGTCGGCAAAGCCACTTTTCAGGCCGGCACCGGCCTGAATGAACACCTCGTGCCCACGGCGCACCAAATCGGCAGCGGCGGCGGGCACCAGGGCAACGCGACCTTCGAGGGTCTTGGTTTCGGAGGGGATACCGATACGCATGGGAGGCAATCCTGTGGTTGTCATGGCAGGCGCTGTGGGGAGGCGCCCAAGGGGTTGGTATTGGGGTTGATAAACATCAATTGCCGCAGCGCTTGAATCGCGAGGCGGCGTTCCCCATCCTTGCGGATGGAAAGCTGTCGTCCGGAACCGCCCTTTGGACGGAAACACAGATGACGCGAACGACTACCAAGCTGCGACTAAAGCGTCCAGCAAACCCAAGGATTATACCCATGAGCACCGCCACCAAACACAGCCGCCTGCTGATCCTCGGCTCCGGCCCCGCTGGCTATACCTCGGCGGTGTATGCCGCGCGCGCCAACCTCAAGCCGACCATGATCACCGGCCTGCAGCAGGGCGGCCAGCTGATGACCACCACCGACGTGGACAACTGGCCCGGCGACGTGGAAGGCCTGCAGGGACCCGATCTGATGAAGCGTATGGCCGAACACGCCGAGCGTTTCCACACCGAGATGATCTTCGACCACATCCACACGGTCGACCTGAAGCAGCGCCCATTCGTGCTCAAGGGCGACTCCGGCATCTATACCGCCGACGCGCTGATCATTTCCACCGGCGCGACTGCCAAATACCTTGGCATCGCCTCGGAAGAGAAGTTCAAGGGCCGCGGCGTCTCCGCCTGCGCCACCTGCGACGGCTTCTTTTTCCGCGACCAGGACGTCGTGGTGATTGGCGGCGGCAACACCGCCGTCGAGGAAGCGCTATACCTGTCCAACATCGCGAAAAAGGTTTACCTGGTGCATCGCCGCGACAAGCTGCGTGCGGAAAAGATCATGCAGGACAAGCTGTTCGAGAAAGCCGCTGCCGGCAAGATCGAGCTGGTGTGGAACGCCGGCATCGATGAGGTGCTGGGCGATGACTCCGGCGTCACCGGCGTACGTGTGAAGGACGTCGAAACCGGCGCCACCCGCGAGATCGAGGCAACCGGCTTCTTCGTCGCAATCGGCCATACGCCGAACACTGGCATCTTCGACGGCCAGCTCGACATGCACGACGGCTATATCCAGATCCAGACCGGCCTGAAGGGCATGGCGACGATGACCTCGGTGCCCGGTGTGTTTGCCGCGGGCGACGTGGCCGATCACGTCTATCGCCAGGCGATCACCTCGGCCGGCTTCGGCTGCATGGCCGCGCTCGATGCCGAGCGCTGGCTTGAGCAGGAAACGCACGCGGTAGCAGCGCCCGAAATCGCCGTGCCTGCGACAGCCGTTTGAACGCCACGGCACGAGGCTGATCGACTGATCAATACCGGCACCGGTGACGGTGGCCTGCGTTGCCGTAAATTAGCGTCATGACCGAAATCCAAGTTCTCGACAACCTGGCCAGCGTCGATGCCGCGCAGTGGGATGCGTTGATCGACGACGGCAACCCGTTCGTCAGCTACGCCTTCCTGCGCGGCATGGAGCAGCACAAGTGCCTGCGGCGTGACTATGGCTGGCAGGCCCATCACCTGGTCATTGTCGAAGGCGACAAACTGATCGCCGCGGTGCCGGCCTATCTGAAAGGGAACTCGCACGGCGAATTCGTGTTCGATTTTTCCTGGGCGAATGCCTTCGAGCGTGCAGGTGGCGATTACTATCCCAAGTTGCTCGGCGCCGCGCCCTACTCGCCTGTTCCCGGGCCGCGACTGTTGGCCCGCAGTGACGAAACAAAAAAGCTGCTGGTCGCCGCGCTGGTCGCCGAAACCGAACGGCTCGGGCTGTCGTCGGTGCATGTCAATTTTTTGCTGGAAGCCGACCTGCCCGCCTTCGACGAACGCTGGCTGCAGCGCTTCGACTGGCAGTTTCACTGGCACAACCGCGGTTACCGGCACTTCGAGGCCTTTCTCACCGGGCTGACTGGCAAGAAACGAAAAAACATCCGACAGGAACGTCGTCAGGCCAGCGAGTCTGGCCTGCAGATCGCCATGGAAGCCGGCAGCGCGATCAGCGACAGCGACTGGCGCGAGCTGCACGCGCTGTACGAAACCACTTTCGACATGAAGGGCAACCACGCCGCGATGACGCTGCCGTTTTTTCGGCACCTGGGCCGAACGCTGGGCGACCGTGTGCAGGTGGCAACGGCGCGTATGGATGGTCGTATCGTGGCGATGGCGTTGTTCATGGTCGGCAATACCACGCTGTACGGCCGCTACTGGGGCAGCCTGGTCGAGGTACCCGGGCTGCATTTCGAACTGTGCTACTACCTCGGCATCGAGTTCTGCATTGCCAAGCAGCTGCAGACCTTCGAGCCCGGCGCGCAGGGCGAGCACAAGATGGCGCGTGGCTTTCTGCCCACGCGCACGCATTCACGCCATTACCTGGTCAACGAAAGTTTTCATGAGGCCGTGCGCAACGCGCTGGAACATGAGGCGCAGTCGCGTGAGGCTTATTACGACGAGCTGATGGAGCACTCGCCGTACGCACCGACTCCCGTCAAACCATGATCGTGTTGCCGCGCCTGCACGCAGGCATGCTCGAACCGTTTCCGAATCCGCGACGTGCGCTAAGCGAACCCAACGGCCTGCTCGCCTTCGATGGTGATTTGTCGCCAGAGCGCCTGCTCGATGCCTATCGGCATGGCATCTTTCCCTGGTTCAACGAGGGCGAGCCGATTCTCTGGTGGTCACCCGATCCGCGCTGCGTGTTTCACACAAACGCGCCGCACGTCAGTCGACGTACGCGTCAATTTCTGTCCAACTGCGGCTGGACGGTTTCCGTGGATCATGCGTTTGATCGGGTGATTCGCGGCTGTGCCGGCAAGCGCGTGAAAGAGCGCGGCACATGGATCAGCAGCGAAATGATGCAAGCCTATGAAACGCTGCATCAACGCGGTTATGCACACAGCGTGGAAATCTGGAACGGCGACCAACTCGTCGGCGGCATCTACGGCGTGGCCACCGGCAAACTGTTCTGCGGCGAGTCGATGTTCAGTGCCGTCAGCGGCGGCTCGAAAGCCGCACTGATCGCGCTATGCGCCCTGCTGGCGGAGCGTGGCTATCCACTGCTCGATGCCCAGGTAACCAATCCGCACCTGGTCAGCATGGGCGCCGTCGAAATGCCGCGCGAGGTATTTCTCGCGCGGGTCGAAGCACTTGTGGCCATCGAGGTTGCTCCGGGCCATTGGCGCGATGCCAGGCCGTCTTTCCTGACGTAAGCGTGTGGCTTAGTTGAGCTCGTCGGGGTTCGGACCCAGCCGGTTGCCGCCATCAAGTCCGCTGATTTTCTTCAGCTGATCGTCGCTCAGTTCGAAGTCGAACACATCGAAATTTTCCTTGATGCGCGACGGCGTTTCCGATTTCGGTATGACCATATGACCCAGCTGCAGATGCCAGCGGATGATGACCTGCGCCGTGGACTTGCCGTGGGCATCGGCAACTTCCTTGATGATCTTGTTCTTCAGCAGATCGCCGCCCTGCCCAAGCGGACTCCAGGCTTCGGTGACAATACCCTTGGACTTGTTGAAACCGGCCACATCGACTTGCGCAAAGTCCGGATGCAGCTCGATCTGGTTGACGACTGGCACCACGCCGGTTTCCTTGATCAACTTGTCCAGATGCTTCGGCTGGAAATTCGATACGCCAATCGACTTGATCCGACCCTCATCGCGCAGGCGGATAAACGCCTTGAAGGTGTCGACGTACAGATCTTTGGCAGGGCACGGCCAGTGGATCAGGTAAAGGTCGACGTAATCCAGCTTGAGCTTGTCCATGCTGGCATCGAACGCCTTCAGCGCGGCATCGAAACCCTGATCGCCGTTCCACAGCTTGGTAGTGATGAAGATATCGCTGCGGGACAGGCCCGAGTTGCGCACCGCATCGCCCACACCTTTTTCGTTCTTGTAGAACGCCGCGGTGTCGACCGAACGATAGCCGGCCTTGAGAGCCGTAGCCACGGCGTCGCTGGCCTGCGCGTTGTCGATCTGATAAACACCGAAACCGAGCTGCGGCGCGTAGATGCCATCGTTGAGCTTCAACAGAGGTTGCTTGTCAGTCATGCGGTATTGCTCCATCGATTTCTGAAAAACCAAGGAGCAACCATGCACCATCCACCCCTGAAAGCAGCGTGATCAATCCGTGCGCTAAGCGTAATGACCAATCTCGTCACCGACTAAGCCCGTGTCAAACCCTGGCGAACCGTCCGGCTTATCTTTCGAAACAATCGTGTCAGCAGCCGCGTGGCTTGATCCAGCAATGCACGTGAAGTAAGGCGGCGGCATTGAAGGCAGACGAGGTCACGATGTTCTGTAGTGAGCGACTTTTTGAACTCGCTGTTTCCGCGCAAAAAATCATAGCGGTTCACGCCACGACCAGCCAGCTGCGCCATCAGAAGAAGGTTAGCCAACGTGCCCGGACTGTGTATGTTGGTTCCCTCAATCGATGCCACGCCCAGCTGATACAGGTCAAATTTGGCGCCCGTCACAAAGCCATACAGCACGACGTAAGCTTTCCCTTGATGAGACAGCCGCGCCAGGATCAGGCGCCCGCTCTTCGTCCACGCCGGCAGCAAGCTTCGATGGAACTCGGTGAACCTTGGTGCGGAAAAGCATCCTGGTTTGCCCTCTGCCATCCAGCGCGCCTGATGCAACCGGATCAAGTCGTCTAAATACGCGTCACTATCCGCCTCGGTGGCCAGTTCAAACAGCACCCCGGATTTTTCGGCCTTGCGAATTTCCTGGCGCGCTCGCATGCGCGTCTTGGAAGACAATTGCGTCAAATACCTCTCGAAGCCGCCATCGAGGTTCGCGATAGGGCAACCACCGCGCGTGGTAATTCGTGTGCGCCTGCGGCGAGGAAAAAATTCCAGCCCGCGCACCAAGGGTGAATTCTGCGGCAGGTCGAGAAGCTCCAGCGTATCCCACTCGATGCCATCAATCGCAAGCCACGTTGCCTCTGCACAAGCCGTTTCCTCGCCCGGCAGATGCAGCAGGTCGAGATAATCCGGGCAGATTTCCTCGTATTCTGCTTCGCCTGTCGACACGAATCGCAGACAGCGGGCAGCCACCCTACCTGCGCCCGCGATATAAAGCGGTAGTGCACCGGACAATACCGAGCCGCGCCAGAGCGTGATGATGCGCAGGCCACCGGCACCATAAACGGACGCATAAACCCGCCACCAGCTCCGCAACCAGACAAAATCCAATGGCGTCGAAGCCGTCGGGCTGGCCGCATAGAGTCGATCCCACTCTTCATGGACAGCATCCCAGGCGGCCACGTCCTGAATGACGCGCACGACCAATGGCTCAATCAACTGCGCGTTATCCACAGTGTACTTGCAGTCCAGCGTATTGTTCACTTGGCAAGCCGATTGCTGGAAAACAAATGATGAGTTGCCCTCTTTCGTTTGATTTTTCCACATTAACGACACTGGATATCCGCAGGTAACCAACAATCATGAGTGAGAGTTCCCAAGATAGAACTGCGTTTTTATCATCCGGTATTGACCCCTGAGCCACGCACGAACCTTGTGCGGTAGAAAGCAGGCAAGATAGAGCAGCCACGCGCGTGGCTGAAAAAAACGGTGTCGCATGCTGAAAAGCAGATTTTTCCGTGCGCTGGCGTCGTCGTTCATGTCGACCTGCACCTCGCCGATCCAGAGATAGGCGTCGGCCAACATCACATCAATCATGCTTTGCGGCAAGTTGATTTCTGCACGCATATTCTCGATAAACGGCTTGACCGTATTGAGGAAATTGGTGGCCGTGTGGATGCGGTACTCATCCCGCGTAAGCCGGTCCGGCATGCCTCGCTGATACTGGATTGCCGCCAGGTCGATGAAGCCGACTTGACCTGCTTGACAGGTCCTCAGGTGAAAATCGTAATCCTCGCCCGAGTAACGCAACGCTTCGTTGAAACCCTTGACCTGATCCAGGCATTCCCGGCGAAGCAGCACGGTCGACGTGTGCACCAGGTTGCCCATGATCATCTGGGAAAAAATATAACCCTTGTGAAACTTGGTGCCTTGTACAACCGACTGCAACGATGGGGCTATCCCTTCAAGCGGATACGCCTCCTGGAACAAAGTGCCCTCGGGGAAAAACTGGTAGGCGCTGTACATGGTGCGGATATACGTCTTGTCGAATATCCGGCCCGAGGGGTCCATGCCCTCCATGTCCGTCCATACCATCACGATTTCGGGAAATGCCTGCATGCACAAAACTTGCAGTTCGATTTTCCACGGACACCACACATCGTCGGAATCCAGCAGCGCGACGAAGGCACCATTCGCCGCGGCGATTCCCGTATTTCGAGCCTTGGCCACCCCGCCATTAGCTTGATGGAAATATCTGATGCGGCTGTCGCTGCGATAGCGAGACTCGACCATCGCTCTCGTATCGTCCGTGGAGCCATCATCGACAACCAGCACTTCAATTTCGGCGTAAGTCTGTGCCAGTGCGCTATCCAGCGTCCGCGCAAGACAATAGGCCCGATTGAAGGTGGGTACGATAACGCTCACGAGCGGCATAAAAGCCTGGCCTTGCAAAGGTTTACCCATACGGACATGAGTGCAGCACACTAAGCCAAGGTCATGGCCGAAGCGGCCACCATAGCCCAGAAAATCAGCACCCGATGCACAAACTCGGAGCAAGAAGAAGGCAGCGCGAAATTCATCTAATCACACTAACCGTTTTGCAACAGAGCGAATTGTCCCCCAACCGATTGCCCCAACGGACGGACTCTAACGCGGTTCAATGCAAGCTTCCAGCGACAGACACGTAGACCGTTGTGACAACGACGTGCAACAAGCCGGTGGAAGGCACGAAGTGAGATAACGCCGCTCAGTCGGTGCGCGAGGCGTAATGGCTCGCCACGTAGCCATCCAGAATGCCGACGAACTCGCTGGCGATATTGTCCCCGCGCAAAGTCATCGCCTTTTCGCCATCGATGAATACCGGCGCCGCCGGCGATTCGCCATTACCCGGCAGCGAAATGCCGATATTCGCGTGCTTCGACTCGCCCGGCCCATTGACGATGCAGCCCATCACCGCCAGCGTGAGGTTTTCCACGCCGTCGTACTTGATGCGCCATACCGGCATCTGTTCGCGCACATGCTCCTGCACCCTCTTCGCCAGCTCCTGGAAAAACTCGCTGGTGGTGCGGCCACAGCCAGGGCATGCGGTGACCAGCGGCGTGAACGAGCGCAGGCCCATGGTCTGCAACAGCTCCTGCGCCACGATGACTTCGCCGGTGCGCGCGCCACCGGGTTCGGGCGTGAGCGAAATGCGGATGGTGTCGCCAATGCCTTCCTGCAGCAGCACGGCCAGCGCCGCGCTCGATGCGGTGATGCCCTTTGACCCCATGCCGGCTTCGGTCAGCCCCAGATGCAGGGCGTAATCACAACGCGCCGCGAGATCGCGATAGACCGCGATCAGCTCCTGCACGCCGGACACCTTGCACGACAAAATGATGCGGTCACGCGCCAGGCCGATTTCCTCAGCGCGTGCGGCGGAGTCCAGCGCCGAGCGGATCAGCGCCTCGCGCGCCACATGCGATGCATCCCACGGATCAGACCGCTTGGCGTTCTCGTCCATCAAGGTCGTGACCATGCTTTGGTCGAGCGAGCCCCAGTTGGCGCCAATGCGTACCGGCTTGTTGTACTGGATCGCCTTCTCGATGATCGCGGCGAACTGGTTGTCCTTCTTCTTGCCAAAGCCGACGTTGCCGGGATTGATGCGGTACTTGGCCAGCGCCTCGGCGCAGGCCGGCTCGTTCTCCAGCAACTGATGGCCGTTGTAGTGAAAGTCGCCGATGATCGGCACGTCCACGCCCATCATCGCCAGCCGTTCGGCAATCCGCGGCACCGCGGCCGCCGCAGCCGGCGTGTTCACGGTGATGCGCACCAGCTCGGAGCCGGCGCGAGCCAGTTCGGCGATCTGCTTGGCGGTGCTGGCCGGATCTTCGGTATCGGTATTGGTCATCGACTGCACCACGATCGGCGCGCCGCCGCCGACCAGGATCTTGCCGATCTGCACGCTGACGCTGGGCCGGCGCTGGGCCGATTCGGCCAGGCGGGGTTTATATGAAGAATCGTGGCTCATAAGGGGTAACCGAAAGCAAAAGCGCGAGCACGCGCGGCAAAGTCCAAGGATACCCGATGCTCCCCATGCACCAAGACAACCTCAAGACAGTGGCTTAAGCTTCGCCCACTTCGTGGTTTCCCGGACCGCGCCTTCTGCCTTGCTGCCAGCCCCTTGCCAATGACCGAGCTTGACCGTCCCACCACGCCTCACGTGGCTAGCTGCATCCTGCCAACACCCATGCTGGCCGAAGACATCCGGCTTGAGACGCTGCACAGCTACGGCATTCTGGATACCCCGCGCGAAGGCGCATTCGACGACATCACCCGACTGGCTGCACTGATTTGCGGCGCGCCCATGGCGCTGGTCAGCCTGGTCGATCGTGAACGGCAATGGTTCAAGAGCGAAATCGGCGTAGGAGTTAGCGAAACGCCGATCAGCAGCTCGATCTGCGCACATGCGATTCAGCAAACCGAGGTGTTCATCGTGCCCGACACGTTGCTGGACGAGCGCTTTCGGCATAACCCGCTGGTTACTGGCGAACCACATCTGCGCTTCTACGCCGGTGCATCGCTGCGCACCGCCGATGGCCTGCCGCTGGGCACGGTATGCGTCCTCGACACGCAGCCACGCGAGCTAAGTTCCGAGCAGGCTGAAGCACTGCAGGCGCTGGCCCGCCAAACCATGGCGCAGATCGAACTGCGCCGGTTGCTGACGCAATCACAGGAATCCAACCGCTATCGGCGCCAGCTGATGGCCATCGCCGGGCACGATCTGAAAACGCCGGTGCGCTCAGCGGCGTATGCCATCCGCAAAGTGCAGCGTGAGTTGAGCCCCGAACAGGGCGCTGCGCTGAATGTCGCCACCGAAGCACTGGCGCGAATTGATCGCGAATTCACCCAGCTGGCCACGATGGCCGGTGCCGAAGGAGCGATGGCCACGCCCGATCAACTCGACTTCGATCTCAATGACGTGATCGAACCGATGCTTGCTCAATGGCGCCCAAGTGCGCTGGCCAAAGACCTGACACTGCGCAGCGTACCGACACGCCTGCGCGTGCGCAGCAACCCCGCACTGCTGGCAACCCTGCTCGGTAATCTGCTGGGCAATGCGGTCAAGTACACCGAGTACGGTTCGGTGCTGATCGGCTGTCGTCGTCGCGGCGATCGCGTCGTGGTGGAAATCATCGACACCGGCCTGGGCATGGACGATCTGCAAACCGGTGAAATGTTCGGCGCGTTCCATCAGGTCGATTCGCGCAACGAAGGCCTCGGGCTGGGACTGTGGATTGTGCGCAGCACGGCCGAATCGCTGGGTCATCGGGTGCGCGCGCAATCCGTACTCGGTCGCGGCAGCCGATTTTCGGTAGAACTGCCGCGCGCCTGAATCATCGCATCCGGAATTATCCGGCCTGGCCACCCGAGGTTTTTCGGCGAAGCGCGGCGAGCAACAGACGCCGCTCAATACGTTCGGCCAAGGTCTGCGGATGTTCCAGATTCATCCGCACCAGCGCCGCCAGTTCCTCGTATACGGGGGCACCTGGACTCACCACGGCGCGCAGCAGTCGCCACTTGCCGCGCCATGTCGCCTGCAATGACTGCAGCCACGTCAGCGCACTGAGCAGCAGCTGTTCAGTCTCGGTGAAATCGCTGCCAAACGGAAACTTCGGCAGCAGGCCTTTCTGCTGAAACGGCGCCAACGCCTCGCGCAGATGCTCCGGCGTATGACTTCGCCACGATTCGGGTATTACAAAGTCCCTGGCCAGCTTGCCGTGCGATTTCGCCTCGGCACACAGCGCATCGAGAAAACGCGCGTCGCTGATCGACAGCATCGCCTCGATGCATTCGCTGTCGCTCTTGCCACGCAGGTCGGCCACGCCGTATTCGGTAATGTACAGATCGCGCAGATGGCGCGGAATCGTGGCCTGGCCGTAGTTCCAGCGAATATTGCTCTCGATGCCGCCGCGCACTTTGCGGGTTGCACGCAGCAGCAGTGCCGAACGGCCGTCCGGCAGTTCATGCGCCATCGCCACAAAGTTGTACTGCCCGCCCACGCCACTGACCACGCCACCATCATCCAGCGTGTCGGACACCGCCACACCAAGCAGCGTCGCCATCATGCAGGTATTGAAGAAGCGCGCACCACGCCGCTGCAATGTCGCCAGCGCCTGATGATCGCCGTACAGATGATTGACGTTGGATACCGGACACATGTCGATCGCATCAGGATCTGTTATCTCGGTTTCGGCCAGCCATTCGTACAGCTCGCGCGTGCCCAGAAAAAAAGCGCCGCGCAGATAGTGGCCGCCGGGCGTGGCCGCATTCAGGCGACCCTCGGCGGATGCGCGCTCCAGCGCCAGGTTGTCCCAGCTGCGGCGCTTGAGTACACCCGCGCGCTGCAGGTGCATGAAACCGTCAAGCACCATTTCGCTGGCGCCGTACAAACCCCGCTCGAACGGCGCCAACCCACCGACTCGTTCCGCTATGGCCTGCGTATGACCAGTGCTATCCAGCGCCGCCAGCGCGCGCTGCCACTGCGCGTTTTCCTGCTGACGCAGCAACAGCCCTTTGACCAGTGCATCGGACAATGCACCGATACCGATCTGCAGGCAGCCGCCATCTTTTACCAGGGCGCTGGCATGCAAGCCGAGCGCGTATTCGGCGGTATCGACCGGCAAGCGTGGCAGCGCGAACAATTGCGGTGACGCATCCGGCTGCAGCTCGACATCAAAAAAATTCTCCGCCACCTGGGCTATGCCACTCATGTACGGCAGATCAGGATGCACTACCGCCACACATAGCGGCCGAGGCTTTCCTGCCGCCGCGATCTGTCGCAGCAGATCGAGCGTGAGATCCGGGTTGCACGACAGGCTGTAGTGCACGCCGTCCGCTCCCTCGCGTCGGGCCACCAGCTGCACCAGCACGTTGATATCCTGCAGCGCCAGATCGCGTGCCACGTGGGTGTAGTTCTGGCTGATGTAATGTTGCTGCGCCGAGTGCGAGCGCAGCAACGCGCCGGACTGCATGTAGAACTCGTGTACCTCGATATTCGACGGCACGGCATCACGCGCCTGATCCAGCGCGTACTGCGGATCGACCTGATCGGCACCGAAATGGCGCTGCAGAAACGGCTTGAGGAAACGTGCTTCGAGTCCCGGCCTGGGCTGCGGCCGTGTGAGCGACAGCGCGGTATACAGGCGCATGGATCGGCTCGCATCGTCGGTGACAAGCCGATACAACGCGTTGAGCAAACCGTGCGGCTTGCCCAGACCCAGCGGCGCGGCCATACGCAGGTCGGCGCCGACATGCTCGGCGATGTGTTTCGCGCACACGGCGGTTTCGGTATATCGGCGCTCGATCGGCATGCGCAGGATGATGCCAGATCACGACGACGATGGAGCCGCTCACGTCATCGCGCGATGTATCGGCGCGTTGACGAAGCATGACCTAGACTCATCAGCATGTCGGC
>Ga0302311_10004807_pt1 | contig 14465 bp, 13 predicted proteins | sample III_Palsa_N1_3_FD_200449 | JGI IMG/M metagenome (GOLD analysis project Ga0302311, IMG submission 200449) | Peat permafrost microbial communities from Stordalen Mire near Abisko, Sweden - III_Palsa_N1_3 | ecosystem: Environmental > Terrestrial > Soil > Palsa > Peat permafrost | place: Sweden... | reverse complement strand
CGGCTACGTCTCCCCGGATTTCAGGGTTCACTCGGTGGCCTGGTTCCTGGCGCCCCTGCTCGCCGCCCACGATCGCCAGGCGGTGGAGATATTCGCCTATGCCGATGTGCCGCGGCCCGACGCGACGACGCGGAGATTCCAGTCCCTCTGCGATCATTGGCTGTCGACCGTGGGCCTGTCGGACGTGGCGCTCATCGAGCGGATAAGGGCCGACGGCATCGATGTGCTGGTCGACTTGGCGGGCCATGCCGGCGTCAATCGTCTCGCCGTCTTCGCCCGTCACCCCGCGCCGGTTCAGGTCGACTGGCTCGGCTACCTGAACACCACCGGTCTGCGAGCGATGGACTACCGGCTGGTCGACGACATCACCGACCCGCCGGGCGAGGCCGACCGGTTCGCCACCGAGACCCTGGTCCGGCTGCCCAGCGGTTGGGCGTGCTTCGAGCCCGCGCCGGAAGCGCCCGAGCCTGGGCCGCCGCCCAGCCTCACCGCGGGCCGGGTGCGTTTCTGCTCGTTCAGCAGCCCGGCGAAGCTCGGCGAGCGGGTGCTTGATGTCTGGAGCGAGATCCTGAAGCGGACACAGGGCTCGAGTCTGTTGCTGAAGGGAGCTTCGCTCGCCGACGAAGGCGCGCGGACGCAACTGCTCGGCCGCTTCGCCGATCGCGGCGTCTCGGCCGACCGCATCAGCCTCGCCGGTTGGACACCCGGCGCCGCCGAGCACCTGGCGCTCTACAACACCGCCGACATCGCCCTCGATCCCTTCCCTCACAATGGCGTCACCACCACCTGCGAAGCCCTGTGGATGGGCCTGCCGGTGGTCGCGCTGCTGGGGGACCGCCATGCCGCGCGGATCAGCGCCAGCTTCCTGACGCGCGTCGGCCTCGAAGAGCTGATCGCTCCTAACCTAGCGTCTTACGCGGATATCGCGGTGCGCGTCGCCGCGGACGGCGCGCGGCTGGCCGAGTTGCGGCGCACGCTGCGGCCGCGGATGGCGGCCTCGCCGCTTTGCGACGCGTCCGGCTTCGCCCGCGAGGTCGAGGCGGCGTACCGGGCGATGTGGCGGCGCTGGTGCGCCGAGGGCGATTGAGGGCGGCCGAGCGGCTAGGCTGGCGCTTTCGACCGCGCCGCGATCAGGTCGAACTCGGTCTTCAGCTCCGCGAACGCTTGGCGCACCTCGGCAAGGCTCTCGGCGAATTCCCGCTCCGGCTCCAGGGCGCCGTCGTTGGCTTCGATCAGGGCGCGGGGGATGCGCAGGCCCGGCATGGTGTGAACCGGGCGCATGTTGAGGCCTTCGGTCACCTGGCGTAGCTGCAGCGCGCACTTGCCGCCGCCATGGCCGCCGTAGGTGACGATCACCGCCAGCTTGTCCTGCCATTCGCCGTAGAGGTGGTCGAGCGCGTTCTTCAGCGGCGCGGGATAGCCCCAATTGTACTGTGGCGTGACGAAGACGACCGCGTCACCCGCCGACACGTGGCGGCTCCAGGCCAGGGTGTGGTCGTTATCGTAGACGCCCGTCGCGGGGATGGCCGGCTCGTCATCCGTCGGCAGCGGCCAGTCGCGCAGATCGACGATTTCGAAGTGGGCACCCGTGGCCTCGCGGCCGATCTCGGCCACCCAGGCGGCCACCTTCGTGCAGACGCGCCCCTTGCGAGTGCTGCCAAGGATGACCAGGACGCGCGGCTTGGCCGGAGAAGCATGTTCGTGTATCATGCACGCATATATGAGCCAGCCGGGAGCGGATGTAAAGAGTGCGTCATACACACAAAGACGATGTGCTGGCGGGGGCGCTGATGGATCTGGTCGGCTTCCTCAACAGTCCGCAGCGCGACGACTTCATCCTGCGGGAGTCGGGCGTCTCGCTCGACCGGGCGCTCTTCCCGCTGCTCGTGCGCCTGGCCGCCCAGCCTGAGCTCGGCGTGACGGAGCTGGCGGCCCAGGTCGGACGCGATCACTCGACCGTCAGCCGCCAGATCGCCAAGCTCGAGCGCCAGGGTCTGCTCGTGCGCCAGGGACGGGACGGCGATCAGCGCGTCCGCGCGGCGCGCATCACGGCGGCCGGCGACGCCGCTGTGCAAGCCATCGCCCGCGCCCGCCAGACCCAGTTCGACCGGCTGTTCCGCGCCTGGAGCGACGAGGACCGCGCGGCGCTGGGCCGGCTGAACCGCCGGCTTGCCGATGCGATGCTGGAGGTCGCGGCCGAACAGGACCACGCCCCACAACGCAAAAGGGCCGCCGAAGCGGCCCTTCCACGAACGTCCCGTCAGCGGGTGCGTCAGTTGTAGACTTCGAACAGGCCCGCGCCGCCCTGGCCGCCACCGATGCACATGGTGACGACGCCGTACTTCACGTTGCCGCGGCGGCGGCCTTCCTGAAGGATATGGCCGGTGAGGCGTGCGCCGGTCATCCCGAACGGGTGGCCGATGGCGATCGAGCCGCCGTTCACATTGTACTTCTCAGGATCGATGCCGAGCGTGTCGCGGCTGTAGAGGCACTGTGAGGCGAAGGCTTCGTTCAGTTCCCACAGGTCGATATCGTCGACCTTGAGGCCATGACGCTCGAGCAGGCGCGGTACGGCGAACACCGGACCGATGCCCATCTCGTCCGGCTTGCAGCCGGCGACGGACCAACCCATGAAGCGGCCCAGCGGCTTCAGACCGCGACGCTCGGCTTCCTTGGCTTCCATCAGCACTACGGCGGCGGCGCCGTCGGAGAGCTGCGAGGCGTTGCCGGCGGTGATGAAGTTGCCCTCGCCGCGCACCGGCTCCAGCTTGGCGAGGCCCGCTAGCGTGGTGTCCGGACGATTGCACTCGTCGCGATCGACGACGTAATCGACGATGGACTCTTCCTTCGTCTCCTTGTTGACCACCTTCATCTTGGTCTTCATCGGGACGATCTCGTCCTTGAACTTGCCGGCCTGCTGCGCGGCCGCCATGCGCCGCTGCGATTCCAGCGAATATTCGTCCTGGTACTCGCGGCTGACGTTGTAGCGCTTGGCGACGATGTCGGCGGTGTCGATCATCGGCATGTGGATGTCGGGGTACATCTCGGTCAGTTTGGGATCGTTGTTTTCCCGCGCGCCGCCACCGCCCGGAAAACTGATCGACTCGACGCCGCCGGCGACCACGCAATCCGCGCCATCGTCCACAACGTAGCGCGCCGCCATGGCGATCGACTGCAGGCCCGACGAGCAGAACCGGTTGATGGTCACGCCGGCCGTGGTGATCGGCAGGCCGGCAAGCAGCGAGGCCTGGCGGCCGAGATTGCCGGCACCGTGCGCGACATTGCCCATGAAGCAGTCTTCGACCGCTTCCTTCTCCACGCCCGCCTTCTCGACAGCGTGCTTGATCGCATGGGCGGCCATGCTGACCGTGGGTGTGATGTTGAACCCGCCGCGGCCCGACTTTGCGAGCCCTGTACGAGCGTAGGAAACGACGACCGCTTCACGCATTCTCGTGATCCTCCCAAACAAGCGTTCGAATAGATTTCTCTTCCTCCATAGACCCGGCCTTCGCGAAAAGCGAGCCGGGAGTGGAGGCTCAGGCCGCCTCCGCCACGGGTGCGCGGCCGATCCAGATCTGGTGGCTGCGGGCCATCAGCTCGCCGTCCTCGGCATAGAGCGCGGTGCCGGCGACGAGCTTGCGGCCGCTGCGTTCCAGCGGCCAGGCGACGATGATGCAGGGCTCGCCGGCGCTCGGCCGGCGGGTGACCTCGCAGGTCATGGTGCCGAGCAGGCCGCCGCCCGCGCCGCTCACCACCCAGGCTACCGAGCCGGGGCAGTCGAGCGCCGCCCAGACCACTTCGGCGCGGATCAGGCCGTTTTCGTCCGCGAACACCGGATTGGGCGTCCAGGCGCCGGCCACCACCCCCGCCGGCGCGCCGGCGAGCTGGCCGGTGAAGGCGCGCAGGCCGAAGCCTTCCTCGAGCTGGTCGCCGCAGGCGAAGCAGATCGGATGGAACGGCCGACTGAAGCCGGGAAAGCCGCTGGCCGCCAGGCGCGCGGCCTCCAGCCCCGGCGACGCGGGCGGCGGCGGCAGGACGACGTCGATGGCGGCCCTAGCCTCAGCGATCAACTGACCGGCCTCGCTCTCGATCCGCGCGCCGGCTTTGTCGGCGATCAGGACCAGCGGCGTGTTCAGCAGCACCGGCGCGCGCAGAATGGCGGTGGAAGGGCCTTCGATATGGCGGCCCATCAGGCCGCAGGCATAGCCGCCGTTGGCGGAATTCGGCGGGCCACAGAACTGCTGGGCCACGCGGATCGCGGTGCGCAAAAAAATCCCCCGGAAAGCAAAGGACGCCAAAGGCGATGGGTTGAAATATGCGCGCTGATTGCCGACGCCTGCACGGGCCGTCAAGCCGGGCTGCTCAGGCCAGCGCAAGCCGGAAGCTCATGGGGCGCCAGCCCCTGGCCCGCACGATCAGGGCGCCGATCACCAGGCTGGCCATCAGGCAGGCGGACACCGACACGAACGACGCCTCCGGGCCGAACGCGCCGCCGCTTAGCCAGTCCGACCCGGATATGACGCTCCGCGCCAGGCTGCGCGCTTGCGTGCCGCCGGACACCGCCGCGCCGAACAGGCTGCCCTCGGCGAAGTTCCAGGCCATGTGGATGCCGATGGCGAGCCAGAGATTGTGAGTGAGCGCGTAGGCGAGCCCCAGGAGGACGCCGGCCTCGATCGCGATCGCCGCCGTGCTCAGCGGCGTGGCCCCTGGATTGAGCCCGTGCAGCAGGCCGAACACGATCGCCGAGACGATCACCGCGATGGTCGTGCCGGTCGCCTCCTCCAGCAGGCGGAACAGCACGGCGCGCAGCAGCAGTTCCTCAAGCACGGCGGCGGCGAAGGCCACCGCGAGGCCGCCACCGAGCCCGTTCAGCCCCGTCCCGGCGGTGAAGGCGACGTGGCCAAGGCCCCAGAGCACGAGATAGACACCGCCCATCAGAGCCACACCCACGACCCCGCCGATCAGGAACAGCGGCGCGCCTCGGCGCAGATCCAGCTCCGTCGCCGGCCGCCGCTCCACCCACCGCACCGCGAGCGCGTAGAGCGCCAGCAGCAGGATCGGCGAGGCGAGGTTCTTGGCCAGCAGCAGCGGGTGATGCAGCGGCGATGGCGCGGGTGGGATCAGCGGATTGGTAGCGATCGTGGAGACGATCAGGACGACGACGTAGATCAGGAACCGGACAATCGCCCAGTGACTGATCCGCGCCAGAAGGCCGGGGCGAGACGTCTCGTCGCCGCGCGCAGCATCGTCCAGGACTGGCGTCATAGGAGCGGTCTTAGCTCGAATACATCGCCGGAGGGAACACCGGGGCCACGCCGCGACATCAGCCGTGACACGCGCTTCCGCGTCAGGTCGAAGACGGCGAGGTCGCGATCCGCATTGCGTCCGCTTTGGATCGGGTCGGGCGGCCGACGCGCGCCAGCCAGAAGACCATCGCCGCCAGTGGCGCGAGGCCGAGCGCGAGCAGGATCGGCGAGCCGTGCAGCGCGGCCGGCATCACCTTCTGCTGGCCGAGGAAGAAGAAGCTGGTGGCGAAGAACAGCGCCAAGCACATCCGCCACAGGTGCCGAGCGATGCGCTGGGCGCCGACGACGCCGCACTGGAGGATCATATTGAGGTCGAGGGCGGCGGTGAAGGCCGCAAGGGCGGCGAAGACAAAGTAAGGCGCGGGAGACGCGTGGCGATGAGCCGGCGCAGAGTCGTAGGGCGCCCGCAAGCCGAAGGTCAGCAAGACGATCGCCGCGCCCAGCGCGACCAGACAGCCGAACGCCTCGAAGGCGCCCACGTCGCCAGGTTTGCGGCGGACCGTCATCCAGGCCGACGCCACGAGGTCGAGGGTGAAGACTCCGACGACGATCGTGGCATTCTTCGGCAACAGCGTGCCCTCGGACAACATCGCCGCCAGCATCACCCCGAGCGCCGCCATGATCAGCATGGCCACGCAGAACAGGGTTCCCAGCGCGCGGTGCGCAGGTTCGCCTTTGCGCACCGCCAAGGCCGCCGCGCCGGTGGCGATCCCGATGCCGCCAGCGGCAATGTGGATGATCAGGATCGGAGTCACGACCGGCTTTCAGCAGATCAGTCCGGCGCGCGGCGGCGGCGCAGCCAGACGGCGGCGGCGAGGAAGCCGGCGGCGAAGACGAGGCCGAACCACAGGCCGGGCGTCGCGAGGAAGCGCAGCGGATCGAGGTCGGCGAGGCCGAGCGGCGAATGGCTGTGCGGGACGAAGGCCACCTCCTCGACGCCGACCAGGCGATATCCCAGCAGGTGGCGGAACAGGAAGCCGTGAAACGCGATCGCGTCGAACAGTGCGAGCACGAACGGCGGCCCGAGCGCCCACAGGAAGGCCATCCGCCGCGCCCAGGCCGAGACCAGCAGCAGCCAGCCGTAGATCGGCGCATACCAAAGCGCCATGGCGACCGAGGCGTAGATCAGCGCCAGGGTGCTGGAAAGCGGCTCGACCGCCGACCAGAGCGGCGCCGGATCGACGCCATAGGCCGCCAGCACCGCGGTGCTCACCAGCAGCATCACCAAGCGCACCGCGACGACCGGGACGAAGGCGACGGCGGGGAGCACCGCCAGCGGGATCGCCGCCTTGGAGAGCACGGTGGTGAGGTCGGAGACCGGCAACGACTTCCAGAACAGGATGCTGCGGTCGCGCCGCTCGGCCTGCAGGGCGCCCAGGCAGTAGAAGACGGCCACGATCAGCGAGGTTAGCATGATCATCGCCGCGGCGAATTCGTAGAGTTCGGCGTGCTCCGCCGCCTGCTTGGCCAGCGGCAGGGTCTGGGTGTGCTGGAACCGGCCCGGAAAGCCGATCAGGCTGAACGGGAAGCCCAGCAGGATCACCCCGGCGACCGCCAACGGGGCGATGTAGATCGACCGGTTCTCCCACAGCTCGCGCCGCACCGACCAGTAGAACGGCCGTCGCGCGGTCGCGACGACGGCCTTGGGCGCGGAGACGTCCAGGGGCAGGTCTGACATGGCGCTCGATCCCAGGCTCATGCGGCGATTCCCAGCGGCGCGGCGGCGGCGCCCATCAGGGCGACGAACAGGTCGGCGACGCCGGGTGTGCGCACCTCGCCCAGCGGGGCCAGGTGGGCGCGGTCGACGCCGTCAAACAGCATCAGGCTGCGGCCGAACACCTGCCGCTCATGGATCGGCCCCAGCCCTCGCGCCGCGTCGACCTGCGGCGGGCCCACCATCACCTCGGTGTAGCGGGCGGCGAGCGCCTCCATGCTGGCGTCCAGCACCACCCGGCCGCGGTTGATGAACACCAGGTCGGTGAGGATGTGCTCGATCTCTTCCACCTGGTGGGTCGTCACCACGATGGTGCGGCTGTGGTCGAAATAGTCGTTGATCAGGCTGTCGTAGAACTGCTTGCGATAGAGCAGGTCGAGACCGAGCGTCGGCTCGTCGAGCACCAGCAGCTGGGCGTCGATGGCCATCACCAGAGCCAGGTGAAGCTGGGTCACCATGCCCTTTGACAGCTCACGCACCTTCGATGTGCGCCGAATGTCAGTCTTAGCCAGGAAGGCCTCCGCCTTGGCGCGGTCGAAGCGCGGATGGACGCCGGCGACATAGTCCAGCGCCTGGGCGACGCGCATCCAGCGCGGCAGCACGGCGACGTCGGCGATGAAGCAGACGTCGCGCATCAGCAGATCGCGCTCCTTCCAAGGATTGCGCCCCAGCACGGTCAGGTCGCCCTCATGCGAGGTGAGGCCGAGGATGGCGTTCAGCGCCGTGCTCTTGCCGGCGCCGTTGGGCCCGATCAGGCCCAGGATGCGGCCGGTCTCGACCCGCAGGTCGACGCCGTCCAGCGCCACCTTGGCCCCGTACGACTTGCGCAGGCCGCGCGCTTCGATGCAGGCCATGGTCAGGCGTCCTTCGCGGCGTTCAGCAGGTCGGCGGGCGTCAGGCCGAGGCGCTGGATGGTGGCGCGGATCTGCGGCCACCGCTCGGTCAGGAACCGCTCGCGCTCCGCGCGCAGCAGCAGATCGCGGGCCCCGGCGTTGACGAACATGCCGACCCCGCGCCGCTTCTCCACCAGCCCGTCGTCCGCCAACTCTTGGAACGCCTTCAGCACCGTCAGCGGATTGACCCGGTATTCGGCGGCGACATTGCGCACCGACGGCAGCGGATCGCCCTCGAGGATCACGCCGTCGAGGATCATCGCGACGACCATGTCGCGGAGCTGACGGTAGATCGGCTGGCTGTCGTTCCACTCTCGATCCATGGCGCGCGCATAAATCCTGACCCGGCTTCCCGTGAGTTGGTGAGATAGTGTTATACATGACCATATCACTTGCCACAAGTTATTCGTGGCGAAGGTCCGCCGCTGCTGACACGCTCCGGATTATCGGCGAACAAGCCCGGTGTTCATCCGGCGATGCGGGAGCGAAACATGCTGGGGCTCGCGGCCATCCACGCCCTGCTTCGCGCCAAGCCAAACGCGGTGGCGGAGCGCCCGTTTGGGCCGGACCACGTCGTCTACAAGATCGGCGGCAAGATGTTCGCGATCGTGGCCGATGAGGAACCGGTCTCGTTCACGCTCAAGTGCGATCCGGTGCTCAGTGAAATCGTGCGCGAGCAACATGGGGCGGTCACGCCTGGCTATCACACCGACAAGCGGCACTGGATCACCGTCCGCCAGGACGCTGCGCTTCCGGATGACGAGGTGATCCGCCTCATCGACCATTCCTACGATCAGGTGTGGGCGAAGCTCACCCGGGCCGTCAAGGCGGCCCTGGCCGCGACTAAGCCCTGAGCGCGATCGGCTGGGGCGCGATCGGCTGGGGCGCGGTCTCGTCATCGGCGCTGGCGCCAAGGCGTTCGACCAGCGCCTTGTGCTGGGCCCAAAGCTCGGCCGGCAGCCGATCGCCGAAGCGCTCGTAGAACGCCGGGATCAGCGCGGCTTCCTCTTTCCAGGCCGCCGTGTCGACGCAGCGCAGCAGCTCGGCCGCGCCGGGCGCCAGGACGAGGCCGTCGAGGTCGAGCGCGTCGGCGGTCGGCACGCGGCCGATCGGGGTGGTCTCGGCGTCGGCCTCGCCTTCCAGGCGCCCCACGATCCACTTCAGCACGCGGGCGTTCTCGCCGAAACCGGGCCAGACGAACTTGCCGGCGGCGTCCTTGCGGAACCAGTTGACGCTGAAGATGCGCGGCAGCTTCGCCGGGTCGACGGCGTTCGCGCCGATCTTCAGCCAGTGGGCGAAGTAGTCGCCCATGTTGTAGCCGCAGAACGGCAGCATAGCGAAGGGGTCGCGGCGCAGCTCGCCGACCTTGGTCTCGGCCGCGGCGGTGCCTTCGGAGGCGACGTTGGCCGCCATGAAGACGCCGTGCGCCCAGTCGAACGCCTCGGTCACCAGCGGCACCGCGCTGGCGCGGCGGCCGCCGAACAGGATGGCCGAGATCGGCACCCCGGTGGGATCCTCCCACTCCGGCGCGACCACCGGGCACTGGCCGGCGGGGGCGGTGAAGCGGGCGTTGGGATGGGCGGCGGGCTCGCCGGACGCGGACGACCAGGGTTGGCCCTTCCAGTCGGTCAGACCCTCGGGCGGCGTGTCAGTAAGTCCTTCCCACCAGACGTCGCCGTCGGCGGTGAGCGCCACGTTGGTGAAGATGGTGTTGCGCGACAGCGAGGCGATGGCGTTGGCGTTGGTCTTCAAGCCCGTGCCGGGCGCGACGCCGAAGAAGCCGGCTTCCGGGTTGATCGCGTAGAGCCGCCCGTCGTCGCCGAAGCGCATCCAGCAGATGTCGTCGCCGATGGTCTCGGCCTTCCAGCCGGCCAGCGAGGGCTGCAGCATGGCGAGGTTGGTCTTGCCGCAGGCGCTCGGGAAGGCGGCGGCCATGTAGTGGACCTTGCCCTGGGGCGAGGTCAGCTTGAGAATCAGCATGTGCTCGGCCAGCCAGCCGCCATCGCGCGCCATCACCGAGGCGATGCGCAGGGCGAAGCACTTCTTGCCCAGCAACGCGTTGCCGCCGTAGCCCGAGCCGTAGGACCAGATCTGCCGGTCTTCGGGGAAGTGGACGATGTACTTGATCTCGTTGCAGGGCCAAGCGACGTCGACCTCGCCCGGCGCCAGCGGCTTGCCGACCGAGTGGACCGCCGGCACGAAGAAGCCGTCGTCGCCCAGGGCGTCGAGCGCGGCCTGACCCATCCGGGCCATGATCCGCATCGAGACCGCGACGTAGGGACTATCGGTGAGTTCGACGCCAAGCTGGCTGATCTTGGAGCCGATCGGGCCCATGCTGAACGGCACGACATACATCGTCCGTCCGCGCATGGCGCCGTCTAAGAGGCCGTTCAGGTCCGACCGCATCTCGGCCGGATCGAGCCAATTGTTGGTCGGGCCGGCGTCGGCCGGGTCCTTCGAGCAGATGAAGGTGCGGCTTTCGACGCGGGCGACATCCTTGGGGTCGGAGACGGCGTAGAACGAGTTGGGGCGTTTCGACGCATCCAGTCGTTTGAAGGTGCCCGCGGCCACCAGCTCACTGGTCAGCGCGTCCCATTCGGCGTCGGAGCCGTCACACCAATGCACCCGATCAGGCTTGGTCAGGGCGGCGATATCGGCCACCCATTCGACCAGGCGCGCGTGTCGGGTCGGCGCCGGGAACAGGCCTGGAATCGCATTCGCTAGGGGCTTCATTCGCCTCTCTTGCATCGCCGCACCGGATTATAACAGTCTTGAAGCTTAGGAAGGCGGGTGGTGCAAGCCCTGTTCCCAAGCTGGGCGCCCGCTAACGCAGCGAGTTGTTGATCGCGGCAAGAGCGGCCGATCCGGGCACAAGCTCGTCATCTTCGAGTTGATTCAGTGGCTTTCGCACCGTGTGCAAATGGTCGTGAAGGTCGGACGCGGCCGGGTCCACATAGAGCAGGCCGGTGACCACTTCGCCGCGCGCCTGGTGCAGCAGCAGGTGGCCGATGGCCGAGATCCGGTCGGTCGGATCGTAGTCGGGCGCGAGCTTGCGCAGGCGCAGAACCGAGCCGTCGTGCTGTGTGACCAGCTCGACCTCGCCGGGGCCGTAGTCGACGGTGATCTCGGCGCGGGGCTCGATGAAATCCAGCCGGTTCATGGCCGCGTTGTGCTCGCGCACATAGTCGAAGCTCTTGGTCGAGCCGACGTGGTTGTTGAACTGCACGCAGGGGCTGATGACGTCGATGAACGCCGCGCCCTTGTGGGCGATGGCGGCCTTGATCAGCGGCGTCAGCTGCGCCTTGTCGCCCGAGAAGCTGCGGGCGACGAAGCTGGCCCCGAGCTGCAGCGCCACGCCGACGAGGTCGATCGCTTGGTCGTGGTTGACCACGCCGCGCTTGGACTTCGAGCCCGGATCGGAAGTGGCGGAGAACTGGCCCTTGGTCAGGCCGTAGACGCCATTGTTCTCGACGATGTAGGTCATGTTGACGCCGCGCCGCACCGAGTGGGCGAACTGCCCCAGCCCGATCGAGGCCGAGTCGCCGTCGCCGGAGACGCCGAGATAGATCAGGTCCCGGTTGGCGACATTGGCGCCGGTCAGCACCGAGGGCATGCGTCCGTGCACGGAGTTGAAGCCGTGCGAATTGCCGAGGAAATAGTCCGGCGTCTTCGACGAGCAGCCGATGCCCGAGAGCTTGGCCAGCCGGTGCGGCGGCAGGTCGAGCTCATAGGCGGCCTGGATGATCGCCGCCGAGATCGAGTCGTGGCCGCAGCCGGCGCAAAGCGTCGAGACCTTGCCCTCGTAGTCGCGCCGGGTGAAGCCGAGGCCGTTCGGCTGCAGCAGCGGGTGATGCAGGCGAGGCTTGGTGATGTAGGTCATTCGGCCACCAGAGGCGCGTGGGTGCGGGCGGCGCCGTGGATGCGCCGGGAAATCTCGTCGGTGATGAAGCGGGCGGTGATCGGCGAGCCGTCGTAGCCCAGCACCGAGACCAGCTTGGCTGGATCGACGCCCCCCTCGACCATCACCAGGGTGCGCAGCTGGGCGTCGCGGTTCTGCTCGACCACGAACACCGTCTCGTGCGCCTCGATGAAGGCCATCACCTCGTTGTTGAACGGGAATCCGCGCACCCGAAGACCATCGACGTGGATGCCCTGGGCGTCGAGGATTTCCAGCGACTCGTGCATCGCCGGCGTGGTCGAGCCGAAATAGATCACCCCATGCGGCGTGCGGCGCTTGGCCGGCCGCGCGACTGGCGCCGGGATCAGCGACTTGGCGGTCTCGAACTTGGCCAGCAGCCGTTCCATGTTGGCGACATAGACCGATCCCTCCTCGCTGTAGCGGGCGTAGGGGTCGCGCGAGGTGCCGCGGGTGAAGTAGGCGCCGCGCTCGGGGTGGACCCCCGGCAGGGTTCGGTAGGCGATGCCGTCGCCATCGACGTCGAGATAGCGGCCGAAGTCCTTGCCGGCCTCCAGCTCCTCGTGGGTCATCACCTTGCCGCGGTCGAGCCTGCGCGAGTCGTCCCAGGCGAAGGGCCGGCAGAGCCATTCGTTCATGCCGATGTCGAGGTCGAGCATGACGAAGATGGTGGTCTGCAGCCGGTCGGCGAGGTCGAACGCGAGCGCGCCGAAGTCGAAGCACTCGGCTGGGTCCTCTGGGAACAGCAGCGGGTGCTTGGTGTCACCGTGCGAGGCGTAGGCGGCCAAGAGGATGTCCGACTGCTGGGTCCGCGTCGGCATGCCGGTGGAGGGACCGCCGCGCTGCACGTCGAAGATCACCGCCGGGATCTCGGCGAAATAGGACAGGCCGACGAACTCCTGCATCAGCGAGATGCCGGGCCCCGAGGTGCAGGTGAAGGCGCGCGCGCCGTTCCAGCCGGCGCCGACCACGATCCCGATCGAGGCGATCTCATCCTCGGCCTGGATGATCCCATAACGCGCCTCGCCGGTCGCGGGGTCGGTGCGCAGCTCGGCGCAGTGGGCCATGAAGGCCTCGGCGAGCGAGGTCGACGGCGTGATCGGATACCAGGCGCAGACGGTCGCGCCGCCATAGACCGCGCCCAAAGCGGCCGCGGTGTTGCCCTCGACGTAGATGCGGTCGCCCACGGCGTCCGATCGCCGCATCTTCAGGCCGATCGGCGCCAGCCGCGCGGCGGCCTCGTCGCGACCCAGGGCCAGGGCCTGCAGGTTGGCGTCGATCAGCTTCGGCTTGGAGCTGAACTCCTCACGCACCAGCGTCTCCAGCACGTTGTCCTCGATGCCGAGCAGCCAGGCCAACGCGCCGACATAAATGATGTTCTTGAACAGCTGCCGCTGGCGCGGGTCGGTATAGGCGGCGTTGCAGATCGCCGTCAGCGGCAGCCCGAGAACCTCGATATCGGTGCGGAATTTCGACGCCAGCATCGGCTTGGTCGAGTCATAGAAGAGGTAGCCGCCTGGCTCGATCGAGGCGACGTCCTGGTCCCAGGTCTGCGGGTTCATCGCCACCATCAGGTCGACGCCGCCGCGCCGGCCGAGATGCCCAGCCTCGCTGATCCGGACCTCGTACCAGGTCGGCAGGCCCTGGATGTTGGACGGGAAGATGTTGCGCGCGGCCACCGGCACGCCCATGCGCAGGATCGACTTGGCGAACATGCCGTTGGCGCTCGCCGAGCCGGACCCGTTCACATTGGCGAACTTGACCACGAAATCGTTGACGGCGGAGAGGGTCATATAAGCCTCCCTTCTCCCCTTGAGGGAGAAGGTGTCAGCGAAGCTGACGGATGAGGGGTGAAAGAGCGGCGGATCGGGGATTGGCGGCTCACCTCGAACATCGAGCCGCCCCCCTCATCCGCCCCGCTCCGCGGGCCACCTTCTCCCGCAAGGGGAGAAGGGTACTTTGAGACAAACTCATTCCGCCGCCATTCGCTGATGGCTGGGACAGCCGTCGGCCTGGGTGAGTTCCAGCAGGAACTTGCGCATGTCCCACGCCCCGGTGGGGCAACGCTCTGCGCAGAGGCCGCAGTGCAGGCAGACGTCCTCGTCCTTCACCATCACCCGGCCAGTCGGCAGAACGCTCGATACATAGAGGTCCTGGGTCAGGTTCAGCGCCGGCGCCTTCAGCCGATCGCGCAGATCCGCTTCGGCGCCGTTGTCAGTGAAGGTGATGCAGTCCACCGGGCAGATGTCGACGCAGGCGTCGCACTCGATGCAGAGCGGCGTGGCGAACACCGTCTCGACGTCGCAGTTCAGGCAGCGCTCCGCCTCCTGGTAGCCCAGGGCGCGGTCGAAGCCGAGCTCGACCTCCAGCTTGACGTTCCCCAGCGCCTCGGCCTTGTCGCGTAGCGGCACGCGGCGGCGCAGGTCGTTGGAGATGTCGTTGTCGTAGCTCCACTCGTGGATGCCCATCTTCTGCGAGGCGAGCGTCACGCCGGGCGCCGGCCGCTCGGCCGGATCCTCGCCGATGAGCAGCTTGTGGATCGAGACCGCGGCCTCGTGACCGTGCGCCACGGCCCAGATGATGTTCTTGGGCCCGAACGCCGCGTCGCCGCCGAAGAACACCTGCGGGTGGGTCGA
>Ga0302311_10004805_pt1 | contig 14469 bp, 16 predicted proteins | sample III_Palsa_N1_3_FD_200449 | JGI IMG/M metagenome (GOLD analysis project Ga0302311, IMG submission 200449) | Peat permafrost microbial communities from Stordalen Mire near Abisko, Sweden - III_Palsa_N1_3 | ecosystem: Environmental > Terrestrial > Soil > Palsa > Peat permafrost | place: Sweden... | reverse complement strand
AGCGCTCATTCGGCACCGACCTGCCGGAAAGCGCCACCCGGGTGAAGGTGTCGTAAGGCGGCAGCGTCCCTGCGCCCTTCGACACGGCCACGATGTGGCCGGCTCAGAATGACGTGATTTTGTGAGCGCTAAAATTCTACGTCATGCTGAGCCGCGCCCCCCAAGAGCAAGGGACGGGCGCGCGCGTCGAAGCACGCACCCCCTCGCCGCCCCTACCGTCGATCGTACTTGTGAAACCCGAACACCGCGTGGCCGATCCAGCTCACCAGGCCGGTGACGATGGCGCCGAGGACGGCGTTGATCAGGCCGTGGACGTGGAAGCCCGGCGAGAAATGGCCCACCAGCCAGAACACCGCCCCGTTCACGATCAGCAGGAACAGGCCCAGGGTGATGATGGTGATGGGCAGGGTCAGGATGATCAGGATCGGCCGCACGATCGCGTTGGCGATCCCCAGGATCACGGCGGCGATGATCAGGGCGACCAGTGAATCGTAGGTGATCCCGTGGATCAGCACGGAGGCGAGCCAGAGCCCCGCGGCGCCGACCAGCAGACGAATGATGAAACCGATCATGATGTTTCCTCCCGGCTATTGGGTCAGCTTAGCTTGAACCGAAGCCTAAGGGGAGGCGCCGGCGAGCAGCTTTACTAGTCAGCCCTGTCCGTACATTGTGCGCCCCAACCAAAGACAATCTTCAGGGGAAACGCCATGCTTCGTCAGGTTCTGATCGCGAGCGCCATGTCCGCCAGCCTATGGGCTGGCGCGGCCCAGGCGCAAACCCCGGCCGCCGCCCCGGCGCCCGCCCCAGCCCCGATGGTCCACAACGACTACACCGACCCCTCGACCTGGCTCTGCCGGCCCGACCGCCAGGACGCCTGCGCGGTGAACCAAGACGCCACGGTGATCACCGCCGACGGCAAGATGTCCAGGGAGACCTTCAAGGCTGATCCCAACCCGCCGATTGACTGCTTCTATGTCTATCCCACCGTCTCCAACGACCCCGGCGCCAATTCGACCATGACCATCGAGGCGGAGGAGCGGTCGGTGGTGCTGGCCCAGTTCGCCCGTTTCGGCGCCAAATGCCGCCTGTTCGCGCCGATGTATCGTCAGGTCACGCTCACCGCGCTGAAGGCCGGTATGATGGGCAGGCCCATGGCCGCGGACCGCAACCTCGCCTACGCCGACGTGCTGGACGCCTGGAACGAGTACCTGGCCCATGACAACCGCGGCCGCGGCGTGGTTCTGGTCGGCCACAGCCAGGGTTCGGGGGTGCTGACCGCGCTGATCGCCAAGGAAATCGACGGCAAGCCGGTCCAGAAGCAGATCATTTCCGCCATTCTCATGGGGACTTCGCTGCAGGTGCCGAAAGGCGCGGACGTCGGCGGCTCGTTCAAGTCGATACCGCTCTGCCACGCCAACGGCCAGATCGGCTGCGCCATCGCCTTCGCCGACTTCCGCGCCAATTCGCCGCCGCCGGCCGTCAGCCGGTTCGCCAAGGGCAAGGATGGCATGGTCGCCGCCTGCACCAACCCCGCAGCCCTCGGCGGCGGATCAGGCGCGCTGAACGCCTATATGAATGCGGGCCTCAGCCCCGCCGGCGGCGCCAGCAACTGGACCAAGCCGCCCATGCCGGTGACGACGCCGTTCGTGAAACTGCCGGGCCTGATGACCGCAGCCTGTGTGTTCGACGCCGATGGCGACTATATCGCGGTCAGCTTCCACGGCGCGCCGGGGGATGTCCGCGTGAACGACATCGACGGCGATGTGAAGGTTCCCGGGACCAACGCCATCCTGAAGGACTGGGGCCTGCACCTGGTCGACGCCAACCTGCACATGGGCAATCTGGTCCACATCGTCGGCGAGGAAAGTCAGGCCTATCTGGCCAAGACCGGCCAATAGACGGGCTTTCGGAGCTCAGTTCAGCCGCAGGCGGACGCGTTCGCGGGCGGCCCGCGCCGCCATGGTCGCGCCGCCGTCCAGCTGCTGGGCGCGGCCCAGGGCCTGCAGGGCGCCGGCCAGGGCGCCCTGACCCTCCCGGGCGGCGGCGACATCCAGCCAGGGATGGTGGTCGGCGGGATCCAGCAGCGCGCGCCGCAGGGCGGAGCGTTCGGCGCGGGCGTAGTCCCGGGCTTGGCTCGCCCGGGCGAAGATGTTGTTCTGCAGCCGGATCAGCACCGCGCGGTCGCTTACCGGCGCCATCAGCCTTTCCAGATTGGCGGCCACATCGGGGGTAAGGCCTGTCAGCAGGGCGCGGCGGGTCAGCTCTGAGGGCAGGACCACGCGGCCCTCGCTGTAGGGGTCCAGCGCCATCGGCCCCTCGTCGGTCTCGATCCGCAGCAGAAAATGGCCCGGGAAGTCGACCCCATAGACCGGAATGTCACAGCGGCGCGCCACCTCCAGATAGAGCAGCCCCAGGGCCACCGGCAGGCCCTGGCGCCGGGTGCAGACGGAAATCAGGTCGGCGTTCTCCGGGCTGTCGTAGGCCATCAGGTCGCCGGCCAGATGCAGGTCGCCCGCCATGGTCTCGGCGATGGCCTCCTCCGGCGATTCATTTTCCAGCCGCGCCGTCAGCCGGTGCGCCGCCTCCAGCATCAGGTCGCGGGCCTGGGCCGGGTCGCGGTCGGGCTCCTCGTGCAGGGCGCAGGCCAGGGCGGCCTCAAACAGAGGGAAGTGGTCGTCCTTGGCCGCGCCGGCCTGGGTCAGCGCCTGTTCGGCGTCATCACGCGTCATCGGCTCACTTTACGCGCCTCTACTCTTAGCGGAACGGGTCGTCTTCGCTCCAGGCATCGGGAATATGACGCGGCAAGCGGCCGGGCGCGAGGGCCATCAGGTCGAGACGGATTGTCGCCTCGGCCAGACCGCGGCGCTTGCCCGCTACAAACCGCAAAGCCCGGCGCAGTCTCTGGCGCTGATCGGCGCTGACGGCGGCCAGCGAAGCCTCCAGGCTGGCGCGGGTCTTCACCTCGACCCCCGCCAGCACCTTACCGCGCAGGACCAGCAGGTCGATCTCGGCAAAGGGCGTCTTCAGGCGAAAGCCGAGCAGGCGATAGCCCTTGGCCATCAGCCACAGGGCGGCCACCAGTTCCGCCCGCCGGCCAGACGCGCGGGCGGCGTGGCCCCGGACCCGGCGCGCCTCGCTCAACGCACGCCCTTCAGCGCCAGCGCCCGGCGATAGAGCTCCCGGCGATTGAGACCCAGGGCGCCGGCGACCTCGGACGCCGCCTCCGCCGGCCCCAGCCGTGTCAGGGCGTCGGCCAGGGCCGCGTCCGCGTCGGCGGGCGAGGACGCAACCTGGGCGCCGGGGCCGACAACGACCACCATCTCTCCCTTGGGCGTCGCCAGGGCGGGGTCGGCGGCCAAAACGTCCAGCGGACCGCGGATGCAGGTCTCATAGAGCTTGGTCAGCTCCCGGCCAACCATGGCCTCGCGCGGCCCGAACACCGCCGCCATGTCGGCCAGGCTGGCGGCCAGCCGCGATCCCCCCTCGAAGAAGATCAATGTGGAGCGGATCGGCGCCAGTTCGGCGAACAGGGTCCGCCGGCCCGCGCTCTTGGACGGCGGAAAGCCCGCGAACAGGAACCGGTCCGTGGGCAGGCCCGCCACCGCCAAGGCCGCCATCACCGAGGAGGCGCCGGGAATCGGGATCACCGCCGCGCCCTGCTGGACCGCCTCTCGCACCAGTCGGTAGCCGGGATCGGAGATCAGCGGCGTGCCGGCGTCCGACACCAGCGCCACCCGCCCACCCTTGGCCAGCAGCTGCAACACGCGGGGCCGAACCCGCTCGGCGGCGTGCTCGTCATAGCGCTCCAGCTTGTTCTTCAGCCCGAAGGCCGACAGCAGCTTGCCCGACACCCGGGTGTCCTCGGCCAGCACAAGGTCGGCCGCCGCCAGCACGTCAACCGCCCGCAGGGTCATGTCGCGCAGATTCCCGATCGGCGTAGAGACGATGTACAGGCCCGGCGCGAGAGGGACGTCCTTGGGGGGCGGGTAATCAACCACCGGCCAGCTCCATGACCACGCGATCGAGCACTGGCCGCCCGGCCGACGTTGCCGTCAGCCGCGTCGCGCCAGCGTCGATGAGGCCCAGATCCGAAAGGCCTGTCGCGGCCGGGCTGGCGGGCGTCAGGCCAAGCGGCGCCAGGTCGCGCCAGCAGACGCCTTCGTGCGTCCTCAGTCCCATCAACAAACGCTCCAGCGCCGCGTCGCGGGGAGTCAGGGCTTCGCGGCCGACGAAACCCATGCCGGTCTTCGCGACGGTGTCGATATAGGCCTTCACCCCCCGCGCGGCCTCGGTGGCCGTCCGGGCGCCGGCGATGGTGATGCGGCCGTGCGCGCCGGGACCTGCGCCGACGTAGTCCTCGCCGCGCCAATAGGCCAGGTTGTGCCGCGACCGGGCCGCCGGCGCACGGGCGTGGTTGGACACCTCATAGGCCTCGAAGCCGGCGTCGTTCAGCCGGACCTGGGTGATCTCATAAAGGTCCGCCCCCGCGTCCGCCGACGGCGGGGTCAGCGTTCCACGCTCGGCCGACCGCCCGAACGCCGTGCCCTGCTCGATGGTGAGCTGATAGGGCGAGACATGGTCAGGCTCGTAAGCCAAGGCCGCATCGATCTGGGCCGACCAGGCCTCGGGCGTCTGGCCGGGCAGGGCATAGATCAGGTCCAGCGACAACTGACCGAACCGGTCCCGAGCCAGGCTGGCCGCCCGCCGCGCTTCGCTGCTGTCGTGGTTACGGCCGAGGAAGCGCAGGGCGTCATCGTCAAAGGACTGCACCCCTAGCGACAGCCGGTTCACCCCGGCTTCGGCCAGGGCCGCGAAACGGCCGGCCTCGGCGTCGGTGGGGTTGGCTTCCAGGGTGATCTCCACGTGGTCTGCCGGCGTCCACAGCCGGCGAGCGGTCTCGATGATCCGCGCCGCCCAGTCCGGCCGCATCAGCGAAGGCGTGCCGCCGCCCAGAAAGATCGACACCAGCCGCCGCTCGCCGGTGAGGGCCGCCTGGCCCTCCAGGTCGCGGACGATGGCGTCAGCCAGGGCCGCCTGATCGGCCTGGCCACGGTCGCGCACCACGTTGAAATCGCAATAGGGGCAGATCCGGGCGCAATAGGGCCAGTGGACGTAAACCGCGATCGGCCGGGGCTCGCTCAAAACAGCGCGGCCTTGAGCTGGTCGAAGGCGTGGGCGCGGTGGCTGATGGCGTCTTTCGCCGCGGGCTCCATCTCGCCAAAGGTCAGTCTCCCGCCCACAGGAACGAAGATAGGGTCGTAGCCAAACCCTCTGTCGCCACGCGGTGGGAAGGTCAGTAGGCCGTCGACGCGCCCCTCGACCACCACCGCTGGGCCTTTGGGCCAGGCGACGGCGAGGGCGCAGGTGAACCAGGCGGCGCGGTCGTCGGAGCCGGTTTCTTCCAGCCGCTCCTCGACCTTGGCCATGGCCATGGCGAAGTCCTTGTCCGGTCCGGCCCAGCGGGCGGAATAGATGCCGGGGGCGCCGCTCAGCGCCGCGACCGAAAGCCCCGAATCATCAGCCAGGGCGATCAGCCCTGAGGCGTCAGCGGCGCGCCTGGCCTTGAGCAGCGCATTGCCGACGAAGCTGGTCTCGGTCTCTTCGGGTTCGGGCAGCCCCAGCACGCCGGCGGCGATCAGATCGAACCGGCCGTCCAGCAGCTCGGCCAATTCCTTGGCCTTTCCGGGATTGTGTGTCGCGGCGACGAGGCGGGTTCCGGGGGCGAGGATCAGGCTCATGCCAGCGGGATACGCCGTTTCCGCTAAAACCGCCACGTGCGCGCGGCGCCGTGCGCTGTTGGCGTTAACGCTGCATTGCAAAAAAGTAATATCGATTACCGATAAGTAACGTGATTGATAATCGATGCGAGCGTATCGACTAACGCCATGGACGGTCGTTGTGACGGTCCTGGGGCCAAGATTACAGCGGCTTCATATTGCAACGCACAATCACGAGGGATTTCGCCATGACCTTCTCTTTCACCAAATGGGTCGACACCGTCGCCAACACCGTCGTCACCTCGGCGATGATCGCCATCCTCCCCATCGCCGCCGTGATGCTGCTGGTTCATCCCTTTTGAGCCAGCACATCTTTCAAGCCGACGTATCACGGGGCATGTTCGCCGCCGGGTCTGGTCTAGGTCGACCGGCGGCGAAAGGGGACAAGCCATGCGCGCCTTGGGGCCCGGCTCCGTATCGAGTTTTCTGAAGATCATTCTGGACGTCGCCCAGGTGGCCCTGTCGATCGGGCTGGGCGTGGTGACGACCCTGGGCCTCGCCGCCCTCTTCTTCCACTTCGATCCGAAAATCGTCTTCCAGGACGCTGACTTCAGCACCGCTGACGCGGCGTCCGCGCGCCGGATTATCGCCGGCGGGCTTCTGATCGGCGCCATCTACATCGCCGGGGTGCTGGTGATCGTTGGCCGCCTGCGCCGCATCTTCTCCACCCTGACCGCAGGCGACCCCTTCCACCCGGACAATGTGCGCCGTCTGCGCACGATCGGAGTGGTGCTGGCCATCCTGGAGATCCTCCGCTACCCGATCATGCTGATCACCGTCTGGCTGGCGCCCGAGGTGATGGAAAAGACCGGGTTCAGCCTGAATCTCACGACCTGGTTTGCCGTGCTGGTGGTGTTCGTGCTCGCGGAGGTGTTCCGCGAAGGCGCCCGCCTGCGCCGTGAAGCCGAGCTGACCATATGAGCGCGCAATAGCCGCCATGCCCATTCGCATCCGCCTCGATCGAATCCTGCTGGAGCGACGCATGTCGCTCACCGAACTCGCCGACCGCGTCGGCGTGACCATCGCCAACCTGTCGATCCTCAAGACCGGCAAGGCCCGGGCGATCCGGTTCTCGACCCTCGACGCCCTCTGCCGCGAACTGGAGTGCCAGCCGGGGGATCTGGTGGAGTTCGAGCCCGGCCCGCCGATGGACCCCGATGACGGGGAGGAGGGGTGACTCCCGGCCCCTAGCCCACCGCGGCCTTCTGCAACTCGATCAGCTCCGCAATCCCCTTGCGGGCCAGCCCGAACAGGGCGTCGAATTCAGCTTGAGAAAAGCCGCGTTTCTCGCCGGTGGCCTGGACCTCGACGATGTCGCCGCCGCCGGTGAGGACGAAGTTGGCGTCGGCCTCGGCCTGGCTGTCTTCTTCATAGTCCAGGTCGAGCACGGGGGTGTTCTGGTGCACGCCGCAGGAAATGGCCGCCACCTGGTCCAGGATCGGGTCCTTGGTGATCACCCCTTCGGTCAGGAGGTAGCGGGTGGCCAGGCGCAGGGCGACCCAGGCGCCGGTGATGGAGGCGGTGCGTGTGCCGCCGTCGGCCTGGATCACGTCGCAATCGACCTGGATCTGCCGCTCGCCCAAGGCCGCCATATCGGTGACGGCGCGTAAGGAGCGGCCGATCAGGCGCTGGATTTCCTGGCTGCGGCCGGACTGCTTGCCTTCGGCGGCCTCGCGGCGGCCCCGGGTGTGGGTAGCCCGCGGCAGCATGCCGTATTCGGCGGTGACCCAGCCCTGGCCTCGGCCGCGCAGGAATCCGGGGACACTGGCGTCGACGCTGGCGGTCACCAACACCTTGGTGTGGCCGAAGCCGATCAGGCACGAGCCCTCGGCGTAGCGATTGACGCCAGTTTCGATGGTGACGGCCCGCAGGGCGTCGATCCGGCGTTCAGAGGGGCGCATCTGTGGTCCTTGAATCTCGCGCGGCTTGCCTGGAGCCGAAGCGCGCTTATCCTAGAAGAAGACCGTTGCGTCCATCCGCCCCGGTCGCATTCCAAGGGAGACCGTTCGCGCCGCCGATGAGCCGCCTGATCCACCCCGCCGCCGCCGGGCCGAGTTTGACGGAACTGGACGAGCGCGCCCGCGACATCTTTCGGCGGGTTGTGGAAAGCTATCTGGAAAACGGCGAGCCGGTGGGCTCGCGCACCCTGTCCAAGGGCGGCGTGCATCTGTCCCCCGCCTCGATCCGCAACACCCTGCAGGACCTGGCCCAGCTGGGTTTGCTGGACTCGCCGCACATCAGCGCCGGTCGGATACCGACTCACGCGGGCTTGCGCCTGTTTGTCGATGGCCTGCTGGAGGTCGGCGACCTGACGGAGGTGGAGCGGCGGGACATCGATGCGCGGCTGTTTTCGCGGGGCCGCGGCTTCGAAGAGGTGATGAACGAGGCCAGCTCGCTGCTGTCCGGCCTCGCCGGCGGCGCGGGGGTGGTGGTGGCGCCGGTGCGGGACGCAGGCGTCAAACATGTGGAGTTCGTCGCCCTCGGCCCCGACCAAGCCCTGGCGGTGATGGTTTTCGATGACGGGGTGGTGGAGAACCGCCTGATGCTGCGCCCACCGGGGCTTACACCATCGGCGCTCCAGGAGGCGTCCAACTTCCTCAACGCTCGGCTCAAGGGCCGGACCCTGACCGAAACCAAGCTGGAGATGCGCGGCGAGCTGGACCACGCCCGGACCGAGCTGAACGAGGCGGCGGCGCGCCTGGTGGAGGAGGGCCTGGCCGCCTGGGGCGGCGGCGAGGGCGTCGGGCGGGCCCTGATCGTGCGGGGCCGCGCCAACCTGCTGGGCGACGCCACCGTGCTCGCGGATCTTGAACGGGTGCGCATGCTGTTCGACGATCTGGAGCAGAAGGAACAGCTGATCGGCCTGCTGGACGACGTGCGCGCGGCCGAGGGGGTGCGTATTTTTATCGGCGCCGAAACGCGGCTGTTTTCGCTTTCGGGTTCCGCTGTGATCGCGGCGCCCTATATGACGGGGCGACAGAAGGTGCTCGGCGCGATCGGCGTGATCGGGCCGACGCGCCTCAACTACGCCCGGGTGATCCCCTTGGTGGACTATACCGCCAGGGTCCTCGGACGGCTCTTGAACGCCTAGAGGATAAGTAATGAGCGACGAGACCACGCCGGCCGACGAGGCTGACGCCTTTATTGAAGCCGCGACCGCCGATGAGACCGAGGCCCTTAGGGCCGAGGTCGCTGAGCTCCGCGAGAAAATTCTGCGCGTGGCGGCCGACGCCGAAAACGCCAAACGCCGCGCCGAACGCGAGGCCAATGACGGCCGCGCCTATGCGATCCAGAAGTTCGCCCGCGACCTGCTGGGCGTGGCGGACAATCTGCAGCGGGCCATGCAGCACGCTCCCCGCGACGCCGAGGACCCGCTGGTGAAGAATCTCGCCATCGGCCTGGAGATGACCGAGAAGGAGCTGATCTCGGCCTTCGAACGCAATGGCCTGAAGCGGCTGGACCCGGAGCGGGGCGCCAAGTTCGATCCGCACCAGCACCAGGCGGTGATGGAACAGCCGGCCGACGACGTCGCCGGCGGCTCGGTGCTGCAGGTTCTGCAGTCCGGCTATGAGCTGTTCGGCCGGGTGGTGCGTCCGGCCATGGTGGTGGTCTCGGCCAAGGGCTCAGGCGCGGCCGCGGAAGCGCCCGCCGCCAACCCCTATGCCCAGGCCGGCTCCGACGAAGCCGGGGCCGAGGTCGATCGCAAGGCTTGAGCTCGTGCCCGATCCGGAGGGGGTAAGGCCCCTCGGCATGAAGCCCCGCATCGCTTGCTGACGCGGCGCGAGAATTGCTGGATAAGCGGCATCTGCGCGCGCGCCACGTCGGCGCGGCTCTAGGGAATCCGCATGACCGCCTTGCAAGCCATCATCCTGGCCATCGTCCAGGGGATCACCGAACTCTTCCCCATCTCCAGCCTGGGTCATGCGGTCATCATGCCCAAGCTTCTGGGCTGGAGTGTCGACCAGGCGTCCGAGGACTTCCTGCCCTTTCTGGTGGTCATGCACCTGGGAACGGCGGTGGCGCTGCTGCTCTACTTCTGGCGCGACTGGTACGATTTCCTGGTGGCGGTGGTGTTCCGCCGCGGTCCCCGCGCCGAGCAGGAGGGCCGGCTGTTCTGGCGCGTCGTCGTGGCGACCATTCCGGCTGTCATCCTCGGCGCCGGGCTGGAGCACATCCTGCGCAAGGGTTTCGGCGCCCCGACCATCGCCGCCGGCTTCCTGATCGCCAACGGGGTCATGCTGTTCGTCGCCGATCGCTGGCGCGGCCGGTCGGAGCGCTCCCTGGACCAGCTGCGCTGGGGCGACGCGCTGGTGATCGGCCTGTGGCAGTGCCTGGCGCTGATCCCCGGCTTCTCCCGCTCTGGCGCCACCATGGCCGGCGGCTATCTGGCCGGCCTAAAGCACGAGGACGCGGCCCGCTTCTCCTTCCTCACCGCGACCCCGGTGATCCTCGGCGCCACGGTGCTGGAGGCGCCCAAGCTGCTGCATCACCACAGCGCCCTCGGCCATGTGGCCATCCTGGCGGGCGCGGTGGCGGGCGTCGTCGCCTTTGTCAGCGTGTGGGCGCTGATGCGCTGGTTCCGCGCGCACGAGGAAAAGGGCGGCTTCACCCCCTTCGCCATCTATTGCGTCGTGGCCGGCGCCGGGGCGCTGGCCTGGATGCTTATGCACAAAGCCTAGGCTTGCCACCCAAACGGCCGTTGTGCGTTAGTGGCGGCGATGGTGGGAGCGCGCGACGTTTTGACGCAATGGCCGGCGGGCGGCGGCGCCGCCGGCGCCCTGATCCGCGCCCATGACTGGGCGAGCACGCCGCTAGGTCCGTCCGGCGCCTGGCCCGCCACCCTTCGTGGCGCGATCGACGTCATGCTGGGCTCGGCCTTCCCCGCCTTCGTCTGGTGGGGCGAGGCGCTGGTCCAGGTCTACAACGACGCCGCGGCCGACACGATCGATCCGGCCAGACATGCGGCGACCTTCGCCGCGCCCGCCCGCGACGCATGGTCCAATGTCTGGGACAGCATTCGCCCGGTCGCCGAACAGATCCGGGCGACGGGCAAGGCCGTGCTTGGCGAAGATCTCCCCATCACCCCCTATCGTGACGGCGGCCCCGCGCCGGCCTGGTTCACCTTCTCCTACAGCCCGCTTCACGGCGACGACGGCGCGGTGGCCGGCCTGTTCATCACCGCCATCGAGACCACGGCACGGGTGCTGGCCGAGGGCCGCCTGCGGGAAGGCGCCGCGCGGCAGACCTTCCTGCTCCGGCTCAGCGACGCCATCCGGGACCTGTCCGATCCCACCGAGATCGCCACCAAGGCCGGGGAGCTGCTGGGGACGAAGCTGGACGTAGGTCGCTGTGGCTACGGCGAGGTCGACGAGGCGGGCGCATTTTTCACCGTCCACATGGACTGGACCGATGGGCGGATGCCGAGCATGGCCGGCCGCCTCCGGCTGAATGACTTCGGCCCCGAGATGATCAGCGACTTCAGGGCCGGGCGGACGGTGCGGTTGGACGATCCCCTGGAGGATCCGCGCACCCGGGAATCCGCCGAAGCCTTCGCCGCCATCGGCCGGATGCGGGGCGGCGTGGCCGTGCCCCTGATCAGGGAGGGCCGGTTCGTCGCGGCCCTCTATGCCCACCAGACTGAACCGCGGCATTGGACCGACGATGAAGTCGCCCTGATCCAGGATGTCGCCGAACGCACCTGGGAGGCTGTCGAGCGTGGCCGGGCCGAGTCCTCCCTGCGCGATAGCGAAGCCCGGTATCGGTCGCTATTCGAATCCATCGACGAGGGCTTCTGCGTCATCGAATTCATGGAGGACGAGGCCGGCGCCCTGGTCGACTTCGTCTATATTGAGGCCAACCCGGCCCTCGCGGTGCGCAGCGGCGTGACCGGGGTCTTGAACCGCCGCGTCACAGAGGTGCTGGCCAGCGAGGCGGAAGACTGGATCGCCATTCTCGGCCAGGTGCTGCGGTCCGGCGAATCGATCCGGTTCGAACGCCCCCTGGCCACCACCGGCCGGCTGCTCGAACTCTTCGCTTTCCGCGTCGAGCCGGCGTCCAACCGCCAGGTCGGGGTGCTGTTCCAGGACGTCACGCAGCAGCGGCAGGGCCAGGAACATATGCGGCTCATGGTCAATGAGCTGAATCACCGGGTGAAGAACAACCTGGCCATGATCCAGGCGATCGCGGCCCAGAGCTTCCGCAACGCCGACAGCCTGGCTGACGCCCAGGAGCGGTTCACCGCCCGCATCATGGCCATGGCCCAGGCCAACGACCTGCTCACCGGCGAGCGCTGGGCCGGCGCATCCCTGCGCAATGCGGTCGATCAAGTCGTCCGCTCCCACTGCCCGGACGCCGGCCGGTGCGCTGTCTCCGGTCCCGAAGCGCGGCTGTCGCCAAAAACGGCGCTGGCCCTGTCGCTGGCGCTGCACGAGCTGGCCACCAATGCGCTGAAATATGGCGCCTGGTCGACGGGAGCCGGCCGTGTGGCGGTGAGCTGGTCGGTCTATCCGGCCAGGGGCGGCGAAAGGCTGAAGTTCGAATGGCGCGAAGAGGGCGGTCCGGTCGTCGTCATGCCCTCCCGGCGCGGGTTCGGCTCACGCCTGATCGAGCGGGGACTGGCGGCCGAAATGCGCGGCGACGTCACCCTGGCCTTTGCCGCCGAGGGTCTGGTCTGCACCCTCGACGCGCCCCTCGACGATCCGGCCAGCTTCGAGCCGGGCGACGTCCAGGCGACAAGCTGACGACTCAGATCGCGGCGGCGAACTGGTCGGCGATCCAATCGGCCTCATCATCGCCGATCACCAGGGGCGGGGCGATGCGGATGACGTGGTCGTGCGTCTCCTTGCAGAGCAGGCCCATGTGCCGCAGCCGCTCGCAGATCGGCCGGGCGCCGCCCGCGTCCGGATGCAGCTCGACGGCGATCATCAGGCCCCGGCCGCGCACTTCGGCGACCCGGTCGCCGACGGCGGTTTGCAGATTGCCCAGCAGGCGCTCGCCCACCCGTGCGGAATTTTCGATCAGGCCCTCCTCGACCAGCACCTTCATCGCCGCCCGGGCAACGGCGCAGGCCAGGGGGTTGCCGCCGAAGGTCGAGCCGTGCTCGCCCGGTTTCAGCACGCCCAGGATTTCCTTGTTCGAGAGCACCGCCGATATCGGATAGAAGCCGCCGCCCAAGGCCTTGCCCACCAGGGTCAGGTCCGCCTCGACGCCTTCATGCTCTTCCGCCAGCAGCTTACCGGTGCGGCCAAGGCCGGTCTGGATCTCGTCCAGGATCAGGATGACATTCTGCTGGGTCGCCAGCTCCCGCGCCCGGCGCAGGTAACCGGCGGGGGGAATGACCACCCCGGCCTCGCCCTGGATCGGCTCGATCAGGAAGGCGGCGGTGTTCGGCGTGATCGCCGCTTCCAGGGCGGCGGCGTCGCCATAGGGCACGATCTTGAACCCCGGCGCGAAGGGGCCGAAGCCGTCGCGGCTGACAGGGTCGGTGGAGAAGCCGATGATGGCCAGGGTGCGGCCATGGAAGTTGTCGGCGCAGACGATGATCTCCGCCTGGTCCTTCTCGACCCCCTTGACCTGATAGGCCCATTTGCGGGCGACTTTCAGCGCGCTCTCCACCGCCTCGGCGCCGGAATTCATCGGCAGGGCCATGTGCGACTTCGTCAGGGCGCACAGCTCTTCATAGAAGGGCGCCAGCTGGTCGTTGCGGAAGGCGCGGGAGGTCAGGGTCAGCTTCTGGGCCTGGGCGACCATGGCTTCCAGAATCTTCGGGTGGCAGTGGCCCTGGTTCACCGCCGAATAGGCGGCGAGGCAGTCCAGGTAGCGTTTGCCCTCCACATCCCAGACATAGGCGCCCTGGCCGCGGGTCAGGACCACGTCGAGGGGCTTATAGTTCTTGGCGCCGTATTCGGCCTCGACGGCGATGAAGTCGCTGGTGACGGCGAAGTCGCTCGTGTGTTTGGGGCGGTCGGCGAGGAGAGCGTCGGTCATTCGGCGGGTTCCTTGATGGCGTGGGCGGGCGATTGCCGGGCAAGGTCGGCGGCCGCCGGCGCGGAGACATTGTCGAGACGAAGGGTCATGCAGTAGGCGCCGCCGCCGGAGAGGATGAAGGGCGCCAGGCCCACCTCGATCACCCGATAGCCGCGATTGGACAGGCGGCCCTTCAGATGGTCCGTGGCCTCGGCCATGACGATGGTGCGGTCGAAGGCGACAGCGTTGACGCAGAAGCGGGCGGCGTCCTCGTCGGTGGCCTCGATCAGGTCGCAGGCCGGCACGGTGGTGCGGATGCGGCGCAGACCCTCCGGGGTGAAGGCCGGCGGATAGTAGAGCACCTCGCCGCCGGGCAGGGGGCAGAAGCAGGTGTCCAGGTGGTAGAACCGCTCGGTGGCCAGTTCGAGGGCGACGACCTCGCGGCCAAAGAATTCGGTTACCGCGTCCAGACCCTTGCGATTGGTGCGCGGACCATATCCGGCCCAGGCGTGGCCGCGCGCGGCATGCCAGATGAAGTCGCCTGCGCCTTCCTGCAGGCAGTCGTCTGGCGGGACATAGACCTCCTTCAGCAGGCCGCCGGCGCGCAGGCGCTGGAAGGCGCGCAGGAAGTGGGGCTCCTCAACCTGGCGCTCGGGGTATCGAAAGCGGGCCAGGGTCGCGCGGCCGTCCAGGATAACGCCGGCGTTGGCGGGGAAGACCAGGTCCG
>Ga0302311_10004797_pt1 | contig 14478 bp, 8 predicted proteins | sample III_Palsa_N1_3_FD_200449 | JGI IMG/M metagenome (GOLD analysis project Ga0302311, IMG submission 200449) | Peat permafrost microbial communities from Stordalen Mire near Abisko, Sweden - III_Palsa_N1_3 | ecosystem: Environmental > Terrestrial > Soil > Palsa > Peat permafrost | place: Sweden... | reverse complement strand
CGTGGCCACGCTGGTGGCCATGTTCACCGGATTGGCGCCGGGCAGCGTCGCCTGCACCGCGACCGTGGGCAGATCGATCTGCGGCAAGGGCGCGACGGCCAGCTGGAAGAACGCGATGACGCCGGCGAAGGCCATGCCGAGCGTCAGTAGCGCCGTGGCGATCGGCCGCCGAACGAAGGGCTCCGACAGATTCATGATCCGCCAGCGCCTTCCGGCGCGGGCTGAGGCGTGGAGGGTGGCGCATCCTCCTTGCCGCCGCTGAACCGGCTGTTGATACGCCGGGCGACCCGGTCGAACGCCAGATAGATCACCGGCGTGGTGAACAGGGTCAGCACCTGGCTGACGATCAGCCCGCCGACGATCGAAATACCCAGCGGGTGACGCAGTTCCGAGCCCACGCCCCAGCCCAGCATCAGCGGCAGCGCGCCAAAGATGGCCGCCAGCGTGGTCATCAGGATCGGCCGGAACCGCAACAGCGCGGCCTGATGGATCGCCTCGCGCGGACTTTTTCCCTCGCGGCGCTCGGCGTCCAGCGCGAAATCGATCATCATGATGGCGTTCTTCTTGACGATGCCGATCAAGAGAATGATGCCGATGATGCCGATCACCCCCAGATCCTGGCCCGCCAACATCAGAAACAGCAACGCTCCCACCCCCGCGGACGGCAGGGTGGACAGGATGGTGATCGGGTGGATGTAGCTCTCATAGAGCACGCCCAGCACGATATAGACCGCCACGATCGCCGCCAGGATCAGCCACAGCTCATTGCTCAGCGAGGCCTGGAAGGCCTGGGCCGCGCCCAGGAAAGTGGTGGTCACCGTGTCGGGCACCTTAATGTCCGCCTCGGCCTTGCGGATCGCGCTGACGGCCGCGCCCAGAGACACGCCCGGCGAAGCGTCGAACGAAATGTTGGCGGCGGGAAACTGGCCCACATGGGTGACCTGCAGCGGCGCGGACTGCACATGGATGGCGGCGAAGGCCGAAAGCGGCGTGGGCCCTCCCGAGGTCGAGGGCAGGTAGATGTTGTTCAGCGCGTCCGGCGATTGCAGCAGCGCCGGATCGGCCTCCAGGATCACCCGGTACTGGTTGGACTGGGTAAAGATCGTCGAGATGATCCGCTGGCCGAAGGCGTCGTACAGCGCCTCGTCAACGGTATCGACGGTCACCCCCAGCCGCGCGGCGGTGGCGCGGTCGATGGTGATATAGGCGGCCAGCCCCAGATTCTGCACGTCGCTGGAGACGTTGCGCACCTGGGGCGTCTTGTTCAGCTGATCGACCAGCTTGGCCGCCCAGGTGTTGATGTTGGCCTGGTTCGCGCTCTCCAGGGCGAACTGGTACTGGGTCGGGCTGACATTGGCGTCGATGGTCAAATCCTGCACCGGCTGCAGATAGAGGGTGATGCCGGCGATCTCCTTGGCGCGCTTTCTGAGCCGCTCCAAGATGTCGGCCTGAGACGCCGTGCGCTGGCCATGCGGGGTCAGGTTGATCAGCATCCGACCGGAGTTGAGGGTGTTGTTGGTTCCGTCGACGCCGATGAAGGATGACAGGCTGACCACGTCCGGATCCTGCAGCAGCGACTCCCCGAGCTTTTCCTGCAGCGCGCCCATGCGGCCGTAGGAGACCGTCTGGCCGGTGACCGTGACGCCCTGCACCAGTCCGGTGTCCTGGGTTGGAAACAGGCCCTTGGGGATCAGCAGAAACAGGATCACGGTGACGGCGACCGTCGCGGTGGCCACCAGCAGCGTCGCCAGCTGGCGATCCAGCACCCATTGCAAGGCGCGGTCGTAGCGCTCGATCACGTCGTCGAACAGTTTCTCGGTACGCTGGTGGAACCGGCTGTCCTTGGCCCTGTCGTGGGTCTTCAACCAGCGCGCCGACAGGGTCGGCACCAGGGTCAGCGACACCACCGCCGAGATGACGATGGTCACCGCCAGGGTGATGGCGAACTGGTTGAAAAGCCGGCCCACCACATCACCCATGAACAAAAGCGGGATCAGCACCGCGATGAGCGACACGGTCAGCGAGATGATGGTGAAGCCGATCTGCTCGGCGCCCTTCAACGCCGCCTCGAACGGCTTGTCGCCCAATTCGATATAACGCGAGATATTCTCGATCATGACGATAGCGTCGTCGACCACAAAACCGGTGGCGATAGTGAGGGCCATCAGCGTCAGGTTATTCAGGCTGAAATTGAGCAGATACATCGCCGCGAAGGTGCCGACCAGCGACAGCGGCACGGCCACGCTGGCGATGAAGGTTGCCGGAATCGAACGCAGAAAGACGAAGATCACCAGCACCACCAGCAGCACGGCCAGCACCAGTTCGAACTCGACATCCAGCACCGAGGCGCGGATGCCGGTGGTCCGGTCGGTCAGCAGCGCCACTTGAATCCCCGCCGGCAGGCCGGCTTCAAGCGCCGGCAATGCCTTTTCGATCTGGTCGACGGTGGTGATGACATTGGCGCCCGGCTGACGCTGGACGTTGAGGATGATCGCCGGCGTGGTGTTCATCCAGGCGCCCAGCTGGGTGTTTTCAGCGGCGTTGACCACGTGGGCCACGTCTTTCAACCGAACCGGATTGCCGTTCTTGTAGGCCACGATCACGTTCAGATAGCCGTTGACGTCGCTCAGTTGGTCGTTGGCGTCGATGGTGACGGCCTGGGTCGGGCCATCGAACTGGCCCTTGGCCTCATTGGCGTTGGCGTTGGCGATCGACGTGCGCAGGTTCTCGATGGTCATGCCGTAGGCCGACAAGGCCTGGGTATTGACCTGGATGCGAAACGCCGGGCGCTGGCCGCCCGAAATGGCGACCAGGCCGACGCCGGCGATCTGTGAAATCTTCGGCGCGAGGCGCGTGTCCGCTAGGTCCTCGACCTGGGTCAACGGAAGGGTCTTGGAGGTCAGGGCCAGGGTCAGGACCGGCGCATCCGCCGGGTTGACCTTGGCGTAGACCGGCGGCGCGGGCAGATCCGCGGGCAGCAGGCTGTAGGCGGCGTTGATCGCGGCCTGAACCTCCTGCTCGGCCACGTCCAAAGACAGGTTGAGGTTGAACTGTAGGGTGATGACGGAAGCCCCGCCGGACGAGCTCGAGCTCATCCGCTTGAGGCCGGGCATCTCGCCCAACTGACGCTCCAGCGGGGCGGTGACCAGGTTGGCCATCACGTCCGGACTGGCTCCGGGATAGAAGGTCTGGACCTGGATGGTGGGGTAGTCGACCTCGGGCAGGGCCGATAGCGACAGAAATTTGAACGCGACGATACCCGCCAGCATGATCGCCGCCATCAGCAGCGACGTGGCCACAGGCCGCATGATGAACGGGCGCGACGGACTCATGGGAAGCTCAACCCCCCACCGGGGGAGGCGCTATGACGCTGGCGAACGTTCATCGTCCTATTGATTCCCGCCATCGCCGCCACGCTGAGCGTCGCGCTGGGCGCGGCGCGCGTCGAGTTTGGCCTGCTGGTCGGGGCGCAGGATCGCGCGAAACTTGGCGAACGCCTCTGGGCTGGGGCCATCGGCGAAGATGGCCTTGGCCTTGGCCTGCTGGTCGGCGTCCAGGCCCAGGAAGGCCGTCATGCGCGCCATCCGGTCACCGCCACCCGCGCCGCCAGCCGCTCCACTGGACGCCTCGCCGCCCGGTTTGGCGCGGGGCGCGGGCGGCGCTGCCGAGGTCGCCGGCGGCGGTGCGGCGGTCGCTGAAGCGGGCGGCTGGGCCGGGGCGGGTGTCGAACCGCCGCCGGAACCACCTCCGTACCCGCCAGCCGCCCGGGCCGCGGCGCGCAACTGGGCCAGCTTGGCCTTCTGATCGGGCGTGAGGATGTCCGAGAGCTGGCTCATCCCGTCACGCATCGCCGCGCGCCGAGCGTCCGCATCGTCCCCCGCCGTCGCGGCCTTCTGCTTCATATCGGCCAGGATTGGGTCGGCCTTGGCCTTTTGGTCCGGGGTTAGGTCCAGGGCTTGGAGCATGGCCTGCATGCGTGCGGCCCCGCCACCACGGCCGCCGCCTCCAGCGCCGGGCGCCGCACCTGCGCCGCCAGCCGCCGCGGCGGGCTGACCGTCCGCCGCCGGCGTCTTCGGTCCGAACAGGCCGGCGATCCAGCCGAGCAGGCCGGTGGGCTTTGGGCGATGGCTGGTGGGCGGGACCTGGCCGGGCAGCAGCACCGTCGCGCCGTCGGTCAGCCGGTCGCCGCCGTCGGTGATCACCTGGTCGCCAACCTTGATGCCGGAATCGATCGCGGTGCGTTCGCCCTGCGAGACGCCCACCTTGACCATGTTCATCTTGGCGGCGCCGTCCTCGACGGTGAAGACGTAGTCGCCCTTGGAGCCGTGCCGGACGGCCTGGGTCGGCACGACCACCTGACCCGTCTTGGTGTCGACGAGCAGCTGGACGTTGACGAACTGGTTGGGAAACAGCGTTCCCGAGGCGTTGTGGAACCGCGCCTTGGCCTTGATCGTACCGGTGGTGGTGTCGATCTGGTTGTCCAAGGTCAGAAGGGTCCCTTGGGCCAGGGTGACCGCGCCCGTGCGGTCAAACGCCGTGGCCGCCAGCACCGCGCCCGAAGCGACCCGTGCGGCGATCTGTGGAACATTGTCCTCCGGCAGGCTGAACTCGACGTCGATCGGATCCAGCGTGGTGATGATCGCCACGCCGTTGGTGTCGCTGATATTGACGTAGTTGCCGGGGTCGACTTGGCGCAGGCCGACGCGCCCGGAAACCGGCGCGGTGATGTGGCAATAGACGATGTTCAGCTTGGCGCTGCCCACCGCCGCTTCGTCGGTCTTGACCGTGCCCTCGTCCTGTTTGACCAGGGCGGCCTGGGTGTCGACCTGCTGGCTCTGGATGGAGTCCTGCGCCAGGAGGGTCTGGTAGCGCTTCAGATCGAGCTTGGCGTCGGCCAGCATGGCCTGGTCGCGCAGCAGCTGTCCCTCGGCCTGCTGCAGGGCGATGACATAGGGGCGCTCGTCGACTAGGGCCAGCAGCTGGCCCTCCTTGACCATCTGGCCTTCGCGGAAATTCACGGTCATCAGCGTGCCGGCGATGTGGGTGTGAACCGTGACATTGGCCAGCGGAGTAACCGTGCCAAGGGCCATCAGCTGGATCGGAATATCGCCCGTCTGGGCCGTGGCCACGCCGATCACCGTCGGCGGGCGCCTGCCTCCGGCTCCCGCGCCACCGCCACCTCCACGCCCGCCGCCGCTCGCGCCGGTCTTGGCTGCGTGCGGCGTCAGAAGCACGGCTATGACCACGGCCACGACAATCGCCAGCAGAATCCAGAGCAGGGTGCGACCCGCCGGTCTCTTGCGCGGCGGCGGCGCTCGAAAGAGGGGTGAACCGTATGGCGCCGGGCCCGAATGCGGCTCGCTCATCAAACCTCCTGGCGGCGGCGCCCCGGCCGACGCAAATCCGCATCGCCCTCGCGCCGAAGCGTGATTGCATATGGCGCTCGTGTATGGCGCCAATACGCTCGTGTTATCTCTGAGTTGAAATCTCCATCTGGGTTTTAGACGCGCGGAGAGCGCTCGCCAATCCCTCGCCGCGCGGCTCGTTATAGGAACCAGCGCAACCCGCCGCGGTCGCGGCCGGCGTTGGCTTGCGCCTCACCAGGTGTCGATGAACCGTCGGCGCTCGCCCGTCCGTTCGCGCGGGGCCATCGACTTCAGCCCGCGCGCGATCCATTCGCGAGACTCCATCGGGTCGATCACCGCGTCGATCTCCAGGGCCTGGGCGACGCTGATGGCCTTGCCGCGCTCGTAGGAGCGAGCGACGAGCTGGTCGAACAGGGCCTTTTGCGCGGCTGGATCGGTCTCGGCCTCCAGCTCCTTGCGGTAGCCCAGCCGGACCGCGCCCTCCAGGCCCATGCCGCCGAACTCGCCAGTGGGCCAGGAGACGATGAAGAAGCTGGCCGGAAAGGTGCCGCCGGTCATCGCCTGGGCGCCCAGACCATAGCCCTTTCGCAGCACGATGGTGAAGATCGGAACCTCGATCCCCGCGGCGGTGACGAACATGCGCGAGCCGTGCCGCACCGTGGCGGTCTTTTCCGCCTCCGGGCCGACCATGAAGCCCGGCGTGTCGCACAGGGACAGGATCGGCAGATCGAAAGCGCCGCACAGCTGCATGAACCGCGCGGCCTTGGTGGCGCCGTCGGAATCGATCGCTCCGCCCAGGTGGCGCGGGTCGTTGGCGATCAGGCCCATCGGCCGGCCCTCGATCCGGATCAGCGACGTGATCATGCCGCGTCCGAATTCGCGGCGCAGCTCCATCACAGAGCCTTCGTCGGCCAGGGTCTCTATCAGCGGACGAATGTCGTAGACCCTGAGACGGTTCTCCGGGATCGCCTGGCGCAGGCGCCGCTGGTCCGCGCAGCGCCAGTCGGAGATCGGTCCTTGGAAATAGGCCAGCAGCCGGCGGGCCTGGGCCGCGGCGTCCAGCTCGTCCTCGGCGATCAGGTCGACCACGCCGTTGGCGGACTGGACGGCGATCGGGCCCACTTCCTCGGGCGTATAGACGCCAAGGCCGCCGCCTTCGATCATCGCCGGGCCACTCATGCCGATGGTCGAATTGCGCGTGGCGATGGTCACGTCGCAACAGCCCCAGAACACCGCATTTCCGGCGAAACAGCGGCCGGATGCGACGCCGATGCGCGGCGCCAGGCCGCTAAGCCTCGCAAAGGCCTGGAAGGTCGGGACGTCCAGCCCGGTCACCCCCACGCCGTCGGTGTCGCCCGGCCGGCCGCCGCCGCCCTCGGCGAACCAGATGATCGGCAGCCGCTCGCGCTCGGCCAGCACCATCATCCGGTCGGTCTTCTTGTGGTTCATGGTTCCCTGGGTGCCGGCCAGCACCGTATAGTCATAGGCCAGCACCATGCAGCGGGCCCGCGCCTCGTCGAACAGCTCGCTATTGACCGCGCCTATGCCGGTGATCAGCCCGTCGGCCGGGGTGTTGCGGGTCAGGTCGTCCAGGCTGCGACGCCGGCGCTGCGCGGCGATCGCCAGGGCGCCGTATTCGATGAACGAGCCCGGATCGACGATAGCCTCGACGTTCTCGCGGGCGGTTCGCATGTTGGTTTTGCGCCGGCGCGCGACGGCCTCGGGACGGTGGGCGTCGAAGCCCAGATTGCGCCGCTCGATCGCCTCGACAAGGTCGGGGCGCAGATGGTCCAGGTCGACGCTCTTGGCCGCTTCCGCCTCGTGGCCGTCGACCCCGGCCGGCTCGAGAAAGATGATCGGCGCGCCCTCGAACAGGGTCTGGCCGACCACGCCCGGAATCTGGCGGACATAGCCGGCCTGGCTAGCCTCGACCAGATGCTCCATCTTCATGGCTTCCAGCACGGCCACGGCCTGGCCAGCGCGCACCAGATCGCCCTCCACGACCTGGACGGCCACCAGCAGACCCTGGGTCGGCGCGCCCAGGGCGATGGTTCCTTCCGGCGCCGCGATCGTCGCGCCCGGGCCAGACGCCGCCTGCGCCTCGGCTTCGAAGAAGCGGGTCGGGGCCGGCGCTTCCGCCAGCAGGGCCCCGATATTCTGTTCCACCAGGCGCGTGGTGATCTCGCCGGCCTGGACGTCGGCGCGGCGCAGCAGGGCGCGCAGGACCTGGATATTGGTCTCCACCCCGCGCAGGCGGAACTCTTCCAGCGCCCGGCCGGCCTTGGCCGCTAGCGCCGGCCAGCCGCCCGAACGATCGTGAACGATGACCTTGGCCAGCAGGGAGTCGAAATTGGGGTTGGTCGTGTAGCCCGCATAGCCGCAGGCGTCGACGCGGACACCGGGGCCGGAGGGCGGCTCGAACAGGCTCAACGTCCCGCCGGTGGGGCGCACCGCGCCGGCAGCGTCCATGGTCTCTGTGTTCACCCGCAGCTGCACCGCGCGGCCGACCAGGGCGGGAGGCTCGGCCAGGCCCAGCTCGGCCAAGCTTCGGCCGGCCGCCACCTCGATCTGGGCGCGGACCAGGTCGACGCCGGTGATCTCCTCGGTGATCGTATGCTCGACCTGCAGGCGGGCGTTGGCCTCGATGAAGACGAAGCGGTCGTGATGGGTTTCGACCAGGAACTCGAAGGTGCCCAGGCTGTCGTAGTCCGCCGCGCGCGCCAGCCGCAGAGCGGCCTCGATCAGCCGCCCGCGCAGGGCGGCCGAGAGGTTTGGACTGGGGGCGATCTCGATCAGCTTCTGATGACGGCGCTGCAAGCTGCAGTCACGATCCCAAAGGTGGATCAGCCCGCGCCGCCGGTCGGCCAGCACCTGGATCTCGATGTGCCGCGCCGCCTCGATGATCCGCTCGACATAGAGCCCGCCCTCGCCGAACGCCGCCTGGGCTTCCGAGGCGCAGCGGACGAAGGCCGGTTCGACCTCGCCGGCCTCGCGCACGATGCGCATGCCGCGCCCGCCCCCGCCGGCGATCGCCTTGATCATCATCGCGCCGCCGTTCAGGCCGGCGAAGAAGGCCTGAGCCTGCGCCAAGCTGGTCGGCGTCTCGGTTCCCTCGGCCACGGGAACCTCGCAGCGGCGCGCCAGCGCCCGCGCGCTGGCCTTGTCGCCGAACAGCGCCAGGGCTTCTGGCCGGGGGCCGATGAAGATCAGCCCGCTTTCCTGGCAGGCCCTGGCGAAGGCGGCGCTTTCGCTCAAGAATCCATAGCCAGGATGGATGGCGTCGCAGCCCGCCTCAAGGGCCGCGGCGATGATCGCCTCGCCGTCCAGATAGGCGCGCGCGCCGATCCCGATCAAGGCGCGCGCCTCGTCCGCCGCCCGCACGTGCAGGGCGCGGGCGTCGTCGCCGGAATAGACCGCGACCGATCGCAGGCCGAGCCCCGCCGCGGCGCGGGCGATGCGGATGGCGATCTCGCCGCGATTGGCGATCAGGATGGCGTTGAGGCCCATCGAAGCGTTCCGTTCGGTCCGGGTGATCCCGCAACCAAGTCGAACGACCGTTTGATGTCAAACCCGTTAGGCGACGGCGGCGGTTTGAGTCGCGGCGACTTGGGCCAGGGCGCCTTCGATCGCGGCGTGCAGCTTGGCCAGCTCGATCGGTTTGGCCACATGGGCGTCCATGCCGGCGGCCAGGTATTCGCGCGAATGATGGGGCATGGCGTTGGCCGAGACCGCGATGATCGGTGTGCGCGCTCGGCCGGTGGCGGCCTCCTCGGCGCGGATGGCGCGCGTGGCCGCGACGCCGTCCATCTCTGGCATCTGGATGTCCATCAAGATGATATCGAACGCCGAGCGCCTCCAGGCGTCGACCGCCTGGCGGCCGTTGTCGACCATCTCCAGATCGACGCCGAAGCTTTGCATGATCGTGCGCAGGACCAGCTGATTGGTCGGGATGTCCTCGGCGGCCAGCACTCGCAGCGGCCGGTCGTCTTCCATCGTGGGTTGGGCGCCCGCGGCGCCCGCCTCGTCATGGCCTTCGATCAGTGGCGCGGGCAGGTCGACGGTGAAGGTCGAGCCTTGTCCCTCGACGCTCTCAACCTCGATCTTGCCGCGCATCAGCTGGGCCAGCTCGCGGCAGATGGCCAGGCCCAGCCCCGTGCCGCCGAAGCGGCGGGTATTGGAGCCGTCGGCCTGGCTGAACTTCTGGAACAGCAGCGGCAGCTTGTCTTTCGGAATGCCGACGCCGGTGTCGGCGACCACGAAGCGCAGGCCGTCGCGACCCTCCTCGCCCGAGCCCTCGATGGTCACCAGCACCTCGCCTTCCGGCGTGAACTTGAGCGCGTTGGAGACCAGGTTGTTGAGGATCTGGGCGATCCGGGCCGGATCGCCGCGCCGGGCGCCGGCGGCGTTGGGGTGAACCGCGACGCTGAAATCCATCCGCTTCTTGGTCTGGGCGACGGTCTCGAAGGCCGAGCGGACGCTGGCGGCCAGGGTCTCCGCGTCGACCTCGCCGATATCCATCTCCATCTTGCCGGCTTCGATCCTGGACAGATCGAGGACGTCGTTCAGCACCATCAGCAATTCTTCGCCCGAGCGGCGGATCACGCCGACGCGTTCGCGCTGGACCGGGGAGAGCTCGCCCAGCGCGATGATCTGGGCCATGGCCAGGACGCCGTTCAGCGGCGTGCGGATCTCGTGGCTCATATTGGCCAGGAATTGGGATTTCAGCACATTGGCGGCCTGGGCCTCGTCGCGCGCCGACAAAAGCTCGGTCATGGCGCGGTGCAGGGCGTTGTCGTTGGCCTGCAGCTGGGCGAGCAGCTGGTTGAAGCTTCGGGTCAAAAGGCCGAACTCGTCCTCCGCCCAGGCCGGAGCGCGCTGGGAATAGTCGCCGCTGTCGGCCACGTCGCGCATGATCTTGGATAGCAGATTGACCGGTCCGACCACCCGCCCGGCCAGCCAGCGGCCCATGAACAGCGCCAGACACGTCGCCGAGAAGAACAGGGCGCCGCAGACGGCGAGATAGCGCGGCAGGATCGCCCCGAGGCCGGCGGATGCGGACGTCAACTCCAACCGGCCCACCGGGCGCCGGTCGAGGCTGACCGGCAGGCTTGAACGAACCAGACGGTTTTCGGATATCGCCGCGTCCGCGCCGCGCGGGCCGAACCGCGCCAACAAACGGCCGCGTGCGTCCATGACGCGGGCGGACTGGATGCTAGGGGAGGCGGACAGCGTCGAGAGGATGCGTCCGGCGGTTGGGGCGTCGCCTTGCGCGGTAGCCGGCGCGATCTCCGTGGCGATCACCTGGGTTAGCGAGACCTGGTCATGCAGCAGGTCGGTGCGCTGGGCCTGCCACTGTTCGAAAATGAACAGCGTGCTGGCGGTCAAGAGCACCACCACTGCTGTGACCAGCGACGCGATCGCTATGCGGTTTTCGAACGAAATGCCGCGCGCGCCGACCGAAGGTCCGGATGCCTGATCGTACATGCTCGCCAACGCCGCGCGCCTCGTCCATCGCAATACCCTACCTATAGCGGGAAAATTCCTAACGGTTCACTTCCCCGGAGCGCGGCCCTGACGGCGGCCTGTCGGACCGCAATCCCCGCCCGTGGAGGCGGTTATGTCGCAGGTGCACGTGCTGGTTGGACCGAATTAAGCTGGCGTTAAGCTTAACTTTCTGGTTACTATGTTCCGTTCCAGCCAAGGAGGGCTCGTATGGACAAGGCGCTTATCGCTCAAACTGTCGCCAACAAGTTGTTCGCCACGGAAAACGCCGTCGACACGGCGATCCTCGAAGCATCAAAACTGATGGGCGGTCTAATTGACGCCCGCCACGAGATGCGCCTGTCCGCCGTGGTCGGCGAGGTCGCCGCCGCGCTCAGCGCGTTGACCGAAGCCCGCAAGGCTGTGGTCGAAGCCCACCACGAATTGGCCGAAGTCAAACTTCGCGTCGGTATCCGCACCAAGCTGCTGGGCGTGACCGACAAGAGTATGGCCGCAGAGCATCAGCCGCTGGTGGCTCATCGCCGCGCGGGCTGATCCGCTTCTGTCCACGAGATATTTACTCGAGTGATGTATCCGCGCCCCTGAAGGCCAGGGGCGCGGATATGTTTTTTCGAGGTATTGAACCCTATATCGCGCTGATCTTGATGCTCGCGACGACGGTTTTCGCCCTCTGGAAGGGTGGACCGCCGGAGCGGCTGGGCGCCGTTACGATCATTGTCATCTGGGTCGGCACCGTCATCGCGCAGGCTCTGACCTCGCCGGCGTATTCCGGCTTATCGCTCCTGGTGTCCGACGGCTTGGCCGCCGTCGGTTTCCTGGTGGTGGCGATCCGCTTCAGCAGCCTCTGGCTGGGTGGGGCGATGATGTGCGAGGCGGTTGCGTTCGTCGCCCACGCCATGCGGCTGTCGGACAACGAGCGCGTCCTCTGGCACGGCGCCAACGTCTATGTCCTGGTCGTCAATGTAAGCAGCTACCTGGTGTTGTCCGTGCTCATCGGCGGCGCCGTCGCGACGATCCGGCGTCGCCGCCGGGCCGACCGGGAAAAGGTGGAGGATCGCGCGCGCATCGTCAAACGCCCGGATTGGCTCACAGACGTGACGCCACCGACCGCAGGCGCGCTCTGAGCCAGCCCAGCGACGGCGAGTCGCTGAGATCCCGCCGCCAGAGCGCCTCCAACGCCATCGGCTCGGATGGGTAGGGCGGTTCATAAAGCTTCAGGCGGTACTGGGTCGCGAAGGTCCTGGCCATTCGGCGTGGAACCAGGGCGGCCATATCGCTCTGGCTGACGATGGCCAAGGCGCTGTGCGTGTCCTGCACCGTCAGTCCGACGGCGCGCCGCCCGCCGCTGACCGCCAGGGCCTGCTCGAACGCGCCGCGGTCGTCCAGAATCACCCGGCGCTCGACGCCGCCCTCGGACACCCGGCCGTCGACCGCGCGGTCCTCCTCGGCGGTCGCCACGATGACTTGGGGAATGGCCGCGAGGCTCTGAACGGTTTGCTGGTCCGCCGCCGCGGCGGCGTGGTCGGCGCGTAGCACCCAAACGGTGGTTTCGAAAAACAGCGTCTCGCGGTCGAACCGGGGGTCGGCGCGGCCGAACCCGCCGATGGCGATATCGACGCGGCCGGTCTGCAGGTCGTCGCCGAGGCCGACCCCCGGGGTTTGCAGTCTCAGCTCCACCCCCGGCGCGGACTGGCGAAGTTCGGCCGCGACCTGGGGCATGAGCACCGTGCAGACATAGCCGCTGGCGGCGATGGTGAAACGGCGGCTGGCGTCGGCGGGGGTGAACACCGCGGGCGCCAAGGCCAGCTGCAGCTGATGCAGGCCCAGGCTGAGCCGCGGCGCGATCTCCTGAGCGCGGGCGGTTGGGCGCATGCCGTCGGGGCCGCGCACGAACAGTTCATCCTGCAGCGCATGACGCAGCCGTCCCAGCGCATGGCTGACCGCCGACTGAGTCAGGCCCAGGCGCGCACCAGCCCGCGTGACGCTGCCTTCCTCGGCCAGGGCGTCGAACACCCGGAGCAGATTGAGATCAAGGGCTGTGAAATGAATGTCAGGCATAGTGGGTGTGACAACTTCTCATTTGGCGCATGGCTGCGCAACGCCTACCTGCTGTAGGCGCCGCGGCGCAATGCGTTGCAAGCTTGCGGCGCAGCCGATGTCGCCCGATGCTCCCTTCTCCGTCACGCTTCGGCCAGCCGGCCGCGGCGGGGCGGCGTTGTCGCGCTGGTTCGAAAGTCATCCATGAGTCCTGCTGACACTATTGAGCCGCCGATCGAAGCGCCGCCCGCGTCAAAGCCGGCTTTCGTCGCCGACGTCGGTCGGCCGGTGCGCGGCCGCGCCTTCCTGCAGCGCATGCGTTTGCCGATCATGGGCGTGGTGGTGCTGATCGCCCTCGTCGCGGGTCTGACCCTCTACTTGACCGGCGGCCGATACGAATCCACCGACGACTCGTCCATCCAGGGCGCGCGGGTCTCGGTCAGCAGCAGCATCCCAGGCCGGGTCATCGCCATCCCGGTGCATGAAAACCAGCTGGTCCACGCCGGCGACGTCCTGTTCCGGCTGGATGGCCGCACCTATCAGATGGCCTATGACGAGGCCCAGGCCAATGTGGCGGCCATGCGCGCCCAGGTCGAAGGCCTGAAGGCGACCTACCGCCAGCGTCAGGCGGACCTGAAGGCGGCGCGGGACAACCTGGCCTATCTGGAAACCGAGGCGCGGCGGCAAAAGCTGCTGGTGGCCGCCGGCACCGCCAGCCAGGCTCAGGCCGACCAGGCCCTGAATCAGGTTGACCAGGCCCGCCAGCAGGTCACGGCGGTCGGCGAACAGGGCGCCAACGCGCTGGCCGCCTTGGGCGGCGACGCCAACGGCCCCACCGATCGCCAGCCGGGCGTCATGCAGGCCCTGGCCCGGCTCGGCTCGGCCCAGGTCAACCGCAGCTATATCGACGTCGTCGCGCCACAGGACGGGGTGGTGACCAAGGTCGATCAGCTGCAGGTTGGCGACTATATCAACGCTGCCACGCCGGTGTTCTCGCTGGTCTCCAATCGGCTGTGGATCGAGGCCAACTTCAAGGAAAACCAGCTGGAGTACATGCGCGCCGGCCAGGCCGCGACGGTCAAGATCGACGCCTTCCCGCACACTGTGTTCAAGGCGCGCGTCCAGGCCATCAGCCCGGGCACCGGCTCCAGCTTCTCGCTCTTGCCTCCGGAAAACGCCACCGGCAACTGGGTCAAGGTCACCCAGCGCGTGCCGGTGCGCGTCGAGTTCGAGGGCGTCCCAGAAGTGCCGCTGCAGCCGGGCCTCAGCGCTTCGGTGACGGTCGACACCACCCATCACCGCAGCCTGTTCGGATCGAGCGGCCCGCGCGCCCAGGCGTCCGCCTCCGAAGGACCGTCGGGACAAAGGCGATGAGCCCGGGACCGATGCGATGAGCAGCGATACGGCCGGGGTCGCTCGTCGCGGCCTGATCACGGCCTCGATCATGCTGGCGACGGTGATGAACTCGCTGGACACCACCATCGCCAATGTCGCCCTGCCGCACATGGCGGGCAGCGTCTCGGCCTCGGCGGACCAGATCACCTGGGTCTTGACCTCCTACATCGTCGCCGCG
>Ga0302311_10004781_pt1 | contig 14508 bp, 13 predicted proteins | sample III_Palsa_N1_3_FD_200449 | JGI IMG/M metagenome (GOLD analysis project Ga0302311, IMG submission 200449) | Peat permafrost microbial communities from Stordalen Mire near Abisko, Sweden - III_Palsa_N1_3 | ecosystem: Environmental > Terrestrial > Soil > Palsa > Peat permafrost | place: Sweden... | reverse complement strand
GCTTCGTTCCAGGTTCAGGTCCCGTAGCACGTTCACGTCGGCACCACGCGTCGCTCGGGTCACTTTGGCCGGGGCTGGCCGGCGTTCGGACGTGAGCGTGTGGTGTTCGGGTCGCGGGGTGCCCTCTCCTGCATACGATGACGTCCGACGTGCCGAAACGGCGCCCCCAACTGAACACGATGACGGCGGCCAATGCTTCGTTTCCGCAATGGAGCCTCGCCGGTTCAGCGGCTGTAATCGGTGACTAGCCTGCGGTCGGGAGCTCGCGGCCGCCGCTGGCCCGCCAGTCAGAGATGCGGACGAGCGATTCCATGTAGGCGAGGACGAAGGGACCGTAGCGGTCGCGCAGGCCGAGCACGGTTTGCGTCCACGAGCGGTCGCCGTTTAGTCGGAACTGGTCGAGGTCGACGGTAAGCGTGGTGGCGGGCTGGCCGAGCATCGCCGGGACGGCGGACCTCGCGCCCTGCCGCAGGCCGCGGATGACGTTGTCTGACGGCTGGCTTTCCGGCGGGGCTGCGGGGTCGTACCGCTCGCGGACCTGGACGCGGAGCTTGCCGTGGTGGGCCAGGACCAAGTATCTGGTGAGGTCGGGGGCCGGGGATTCCGCTAGCAGCGCGGCCAGCGGGCCGTCGATCAGGAGCAGCGAGGCGAGCTCGTGGCGGAAGGCAACGCCGTCGGCGAACAGCAGCGCGCCGTTCCCGCCCGACTTGGCCCAGGGGCGTCCGGCCTCGATCCTGGCCTGCTCCTCTTCATCGGCTTCATCGGCCAGAGCGCAGATCGCGTCCTGCCAGATCTCGTGCGCCTTGCCGAGGTCGTGCAGGTAGCCGGCGACGACGACGCTGCGAGCGGCCTCAGGCGGGATCCTCGGGGCGAGGACGGCGAGCAGCGCCGCCGCCTGATCGCGGACCTGTTCGCTGTGCTGGTCGAGCGATTGCCAGCGCCGGGGCTCGGCCTCGTCGGGGCCGTCCTCCGCGTCAACCAGCGCCTCGACTGTGAGCGCAACGTCAGCGGCCAACCCAGTGCCAGCCGCCACCGCCGCCTCGGCGGCCGCGAGGGCGACGTGCGCCTGCCACTCCTCGGGCGCCAGCAGCTCGGGGCTGTCCGGCACGGGGCCCCGCGCCGACGGATCGAAGCCGGTTTCCACGTCATAGCCGCCGTCGGCGGCGCTGACCAGCAGCACCTCGCCGGGCCTAGGCCGGGAGTGCGGCTGCTCGGTGACCCGCGTCCAGCCGTCCGCCGACCGGTCGAACCGCCAGACGGCGCGGTCCCGCGCGAGCGCGACGATCTCGCCGACCGGGACGCGGCAACGGTACTCGGCAACGGGAACCCGGATCTCGAGGCCGGGCGCGCCATCGTCGCCCGGCGTCCACGTCGCCCAGGCGACTTCGGCGTCCAGGTCTTCGGCGTCTCGCACGTAGGGGGCGATGTCCACGTCGACGCCGGACGGATCGGGCGAGGTGTCGAAGAGGCCGTCAAGGTCAGCCCGACGGATCACCGTGATCTGGCCTCGGCTGTGCGGGACATCGCGGGCCGTCAGGTCTTCGACGGTCAGCTGGTCGCCTTCGAGCTGGCCCAACTCGCTCAAGGTCGCGTTGATGTCCTGCCGCTCATAGGGGAATGGGTCCGACGGCGAGACCCACCAGACCTCGGCGTCGGCATTGAGCAGGCCGCTGCGGTTGCAAAGGCCGACTCGCTGGGTGAGCGACGGCCACGGTGCGGCCTCGGTCACCAGCACGGTGGCGTCCAGGTCGAGGCCCGCCTCGACGACCTGGGTGGTGACGACGATCCGGCCGCCGGGCTCACCGGGCTCGCCGAGGACGGCGGCCAGCCGCTCAGCGCGCTCAATGCCGCGAAACTGAGCGTGCAGCAGCGAGCAGTTCCCGACGTCGGCCCGCAGATGCCGATAGAGGCGCTGGGCGGCGCCGACCGTGTTCATCACGACGAGGGTGAGCCCGCCCAGCCGGTGGCGCTCCAGCGCAGCGGCCGCTATCGCCTGGTAGTCACCCGGGTCGGCGGGCAGACGTCGCACCGCGCGGAGAGCAGCCAGACGGATGGCGAGCGCCTCGGACCGTTCGAGATCAGAAATTTGAATTAGCTTCTCGGTGGCCGGATTATCCGGGGTGCTGAGCAGCTCGCCCGGGGGCGTCGCGGACAGGCAGGTCAGGCCGAACGGCTCGGCGGTGCCGATTCTCGCCGCGAAACCGGCCAGCTGGCGCATCGTCGTGGTCGCCTGGGGCGAAAGCCGCGGCTCGTCGATGAGCCAGTGCGCGCCGTTGGTGACTAGGGCGAAGTCGATCGGGGCGATCGCCCGGCTCACATCGACCGCCCGCACCAGCGCCTTCGGGACGAGTACGTCTGACGTCCCGATAACGATCGCGGGCTTATGCAGGTCGTCGCGCCACTCCCCTTCGGTCTCCCAGCGGGCGCCCATCGAGACGTGGAGTGTCACCTCCTCGGTGAGCCCTAGGTTCGCGAGCCACCGGCGCACGTGGCCCGCGAACGGCTCGGTCAGCGACCGCTGGGGCAGCGCGTAGATCAGCCGGCGCGGAGTGCCGGCCGGATCCGGGCCGTACAGCCGCCGCCACAGCCAGGCCAGGATCACCCCGGACTTGCCGGCTCCGGATGGCGCCTGGACGACGGCCGGCAGGCCGTCGTGCGCGATCCGCGCCTGATAGCCGTACGGCTGGTGTCCGGTGGCCTCGCTGAACAACGCTGCAAATGTCTTCACTTGACCCCGGCTGCCCTTCAGGTCGCGACGCATCGCCGCCCGTACACGATCCCGAGCATGGTCCCGGGATCAGTGTCGGAGGCGAACTCCGCCAGCGACTGCCACTCCTCGACGCGATCGTGCAGCTCAGATGGCTTGACAAGCGCTCCCATCCCACGATCGCAATATGTAACTCGAGTTATGGTAGCCAGATTTGCATTTACCAGGAGGTCCACCGCGGTGGCAAGCCGCCCTACGCGCAGGTTCGGATGGCAGGGGTCATCGAGGAGTTCGCGCCGCGGGGCCGCGCGGAACAACTCTCCGGATGTCTTGACCGGTCTTAGCGTCCCTGCTCAGGTCGCGCTAGTTAGGTAGTGCCCAATTCGAACCGGATTCGTGCGCGGTGCGTATTAACCAGTGTGAGGCGGTCCGGTCTGGTGCGGCGGCCTGCGGGGGACGTCGCATCAGGCCGGCCGGCGGCCGAGAGGAGAATCGTGTGGGACGGGTTGGTCAGAGCAACGGATCGTTCTTCATCAACGTCCGGGTTCCTAAGGGGCTGGTCCGGGTGCCCGCCGCCGAGACCGGGGCCGACCTCCTGTTCACCGCCGCCGATACGAGGAACGGCGGGCGCGCGACGATCGTGGTCTCGGTCACCGTGCTGCCGTTCGCGCTGCCGCCCGGGGTGACGGCGGCCGAGGCGCTTGCCGCCATGCTCCGCGAGCGGGACCGGGGCGACCGGGCCGTGGTCGAGGAGTTCCAGACCGCGGCCGGGCACCCCGCGATCGGGATCAGGCGGATCCGGCCGGGGACGCCGCGGGAGAACGGCCGCCTGGCGGCCAACACCGGGCAGGCGCAGGTGCTGGTCGTCTACCACGAGCCCGGCGCGCTCGGCGTCGTCAGCGGCGCCTGCCGCGATCCGAGGGACCTGAACGCGACCGCCGCGCTGGTGGCCGGCCTGGTCGCCAGGATGCGGGTCACCGCCGCCGCGTCCGGCCACGCGGCGGCCGCCCCGACCCTGGCCGACCAGGTCATCGAGGGCTAGCGCAGGCGCCGCGCGACCCTGGCGCCCGCGAACCCCGCCGCCGCCGGGATCAGCGCGTGCAGCAGGATGCTGCCCGCGAGACGCCGGGCGGCGGGCGGCACCTTCGGCAGGCGGCCGGCCAGGCCCCCCGAGCGCGTAGAAACCGCCACCCCTGCCGGTTCCTGCGCGCCGCGGCGGGCCGAGTCGGCCGCCCTGGCTGGTCGGCGGGCCGCCGCCCGTCGCTCCGCCTCGGCCGGGGTGAGCAGGCCCCGGTGCGCCAGCACCCGGTCCTCCGCGTCCTCGGCCAGCGCCTGCGCCTTCTTGAGCAGGTCGAGCATCCGCTGCGCCTGAGCCAGGTCGACGACCTCCCGCGACCCGCCGATGCAGCCCAGCAGCCGGGATCGAGCGGCGTCGGCGATCTTGCGCGCCTGCCGCGCTTCCGGATCGCGGAGGACCGCGTTGTCCGGAGGTCTGTTCACATCGTTCTCCGTGAGGAGCACTGCACATCACCACCTTCGCTGTCGACGATAAGCCTAGCATTACGACAGCGTTTTCCAGCAATTTCCACTACTGTCACGCGTGCGCAAACGTGTCTCGCGAGTTGCTGAATGACAGCTGTTCCCGCGCCCGGGCAGGGCGGCGTGATCTAGGCGGCGCAGACGCGATGCCGGGCGAGATGCGCCATGAACGCCTGGTGCGCTTCCCAGCCGTCGGGGAACTTCACCGGCACGCCGAGGTGGACCGGCTCGGCCGACGGGTGCGCGTCGAGCAGCTCGGGGATGCCCGCGCGGGCCACCACGATGCACGCGTGCCGGTGCCGCGACGCCAGCACGCACAGCCGCCCGGCTTCGAGGTGGAACGCGGTCGCGTCCCGGCGGCCCGACAGCGGGTGCAGCATGATCGTCACGTCGAACTCGCGTCCCTGCAGCCGGTTAGCGGTGTCGACCACCACGTCGGTGACGCCGAGCTCGCGCAGCGCCCGCCGCACGGCGGCGGCCTGAACGGTGCGCGTCACCCCGATCGCGATCCGGTCGTCGGTGACCGGGAGCGGCTCCGGCGACCGCTCCGAGATCGTGACCGCGCCGCGCTGCCGCAGCCGCGCGGCCAGCCCGGCGCAGGCGGCGATGGCCTCGGCGTCGGTCGGCAGGGTGTGCCGGTGACCGAGCTCGAACAAAGCCCAGCCGGTCCGCGCCGCCGTCTCCAGGGCAAGATCAAAAGAGTTTTGCCCGAACGGTCGCGTGTTCCACCCCAGCCGCCGATCGCTGTCCTCAGTCGCGGCGGCGAACCCGGTGAAGGGGTAGAACGCCGCCGACACGACCGGCGCGGCCGAGGCGGGCAGCCGCCAGGAGACCGGGAGGCTGTGCACCGGGATGTGGCTGTTGTTGGTGAGCAGCACGGCGACCGCGCTCGACATGGGGTCCCAGTTCAGGCCCAGCCAGCGTTCTGTTTCCACCGTGGAGAACGGGTCGAGCTGACCGGGGTCGCCGACGAACAGCGCCTTGTCGAAGAGGCGGGCCACCCGCAGCAGCGCGTCCGAGCGCATCTGGTACGCCTCGTCGACAATGGCCCACGGCCAGGTCCTGTCCACGTCCTTGAGCACGGCCCACTTGGCGGCGGTGGCGACCACGACCGGATGGTCGGCCAGCTCGGCCACCGAGCTGCGGGCGGCGACGTTCTGGTGCGCGGCGACGCGCTCGGAGGGGAGGTAGGCGGCGGCCGACAGCCGGCCGATCGGGGTGTCCGGGTGGTCGGCCGCGAGCCGGTCGATCAGGTCGTCGACCTGCTCGTTGGTCTGACCGACGATCATCACCCGCTCGCCCTGGTCCGCCAGCTCGGCGGCGGCCCGCACCACCAGGGTGGACTTGCCCGCGCCGGGGGGCGAGTCCACCACCACGCCGTGGGAGGCGGTGGCGAGGCTGCCGAGGATGCGGTCGGTCGCCTGGCGGGCGCGCTTGGCGGCGTCTTCAATGCTCACGCGCCGCCTCCTTGCGCCGTGGCGCCGGTGTGCGTCTGGGTGCCTGGTTGCGCCTCGGTCATGACCATGGCTCCTGGGCGTCGTCGTCGGTGGGGACGTACTCGATCGGCGGGCCGCCGTGCGTCCACGGCGTCTCCTCCCGGCTCGGGAACTGCGGCGCGGGCTGGAAGTCGTCCCTGAGCGTGGTGTAGGTGACCACGTCGGCGAGGCCGGGGGTGGTGCCGGGCGGGGCGGCCAGGGCGCGGCCCATCCCGCCGCTCAGCTCGAGGGTGACCAGGGTGCCGACTGGGTCGTTGTCGTTGTCGCGGTCTTCGTGATCGTCGTGGTTGTCGTTGTCGCCGTTGTCGCTGGCGGTCGTGACGTGGATGACCTTGGCGGCCTGGCTGGGGTAGTCCGGGCAGGTGAGCACCGCGCCCGGCTCGACGATGACCGCGTCGGTGGTCCGCACGATGAGCCACGGCCGGAGCTTGGCCTTCTTCCCCTCGGTGTCGACCCGGGTCAGGTCGGCGTCGACGACCGTGCCCGCGAACGCCTCGCCGGTCAGCCGGTACTCGGCCATCACCAGCGGATCGTCGTGGGCGCGCTCGACCGCGAGCCGCTGCTGTTCCCGCTCGAGCCGGGCCAGCCGCTTGGCCGCCGCTACCGCGCTGTCCCGGCGCGGCTGCGGCGCGCCGCCTTCGCGCAGCCAGGCCGCCTGGGCGGTGAACGACCGGCGGTCGTCCTTCCACCGGCGCTCGGCGTGGGCCGCCTCCGGCAGCGCCGCCAGCAGGGCGTGCGCGCGCCACATGAGCTCCCAGGTCGGGGCGAGCTGGCCGTGCAGCGCGGCGTCCATGGCCGCCTGCGCGCGGGCGAGGGCCGGGGCGTCGCTCGATTGGCTCGCGTCCCTGATCGCCTGCATCCGCCCTTCCAGCACCTCGTTGTCGAAGGTGGGGTCGGTGACCGGGCCGGCCGGCGGGCAGCGGACCGGGTCCTCGGCCAGCCGGGCCGCCTGCTGGCCGGTCAGGCCTTCGGCCGGGTCGATCCAGCCCAGCAGGGCGGCCAGGTTGGCGTCCTCGAGGTCGGACTGGCCGGTCGCCCAGTGCTCGGCCAGCGCGGTCGTCATCGGCAGCAGCAGGACCGAGCCGGGAACCTCGGCCCGCTCGGCGTAGTGGGTGAGCCAGCGGCCGAGCAGCGGCACCGTCGGGCGGACCGCGTACTCGCCGTCGGTCCGCCGCAGCCGGGTCGAGCGGCCGAGCAGCCGCAGGAACGCGGCCGCGTTCGGATTGGGGACGAGCAGCTGCGGGGCGTCCGGCAGCGGCTCCGGGGCCGGGGCCCGATCGTGGCTGAAGCCGGTGTCCTGGCCGGCGTCGCCGGCGTCGTCATCGCTGGCGTCATCGACCGGGAGGTAGCCGTCGAGGTGGCCGAGGATGACCTCGGCCAGGTCGGCGGCGAACTCGAACCGGCGGGCGCGGTCGCGCGGCTCGTAGACGGTGAGCAGTCGCGGCTTGTCCGGATCGTCGCCGAGCAGGACCGCCAGCGGCGCGCACGCCTCCCCCGCCAGCTGCAGCGGGATCACGACGAGCGGACGCCGGCCGAGGTGAACATGACGGACGGTGCGGATGAGCCGGGCGCGGCCGGCGGCGGCCGCCTCGACCCGGGCGAATGCGGTCAGCAGGGTCACGGCGGCTAGACCGCCTCCCCGAGCACCTGCTCGCGCAGCTGGGCGGCCCGCAGCAGCTGGGCCGCGATCTCCGCCTGCTCCGGGGCGGGCAGCTGGCCGCGGGCGAGACCGCGGGCCTGGGCGATGTACTCGATGCCGCCCAGGTCCTCGCGGACCGGCTTGCCGAGCGCGCCGGTGGTGCCGGCCGCCTCATCGCGGCACAGGAAGCAGAGCTCGCAGGTGGCCAGGCACTCGGGCGCGTAGTTGGCGGCGACCTGCCCGATGGCGGCGGTCAGCTCGGCGGCTGGCCGGCGGGGGCGGCCCTGCGGGTCCGGGTCGAGGTCGAAGGTGAGCGTGCCCGGGTACTGGGCGAGCAGGTCCTCGATGCTGGCGATCCGGCTGAGCTGGCGGTCGAGCACGCCGAGCTGCCTGCGGACGTCGAGGCTGGCGGCGGTCGGCTGGCTGGAGAAGTCCCTGGGCGCGACCAGGATCGTCTGATGGCTGACGGCGGCCGGGTCGCGGCCGGCCTCCGCCACCAGGTCGCGGAGGGCGCGGACGTAGACGGCGGACTGGATCGCGGCGGCGGCCACCTTGCCCGGGTCGGCCTGGCCGTCAATGACCGCGAACGACTTGATCTCGATGACGTGGAAGGTGCCGTCGAGGCGGAGCGCGATCAGGTCGGGCTCCAGGTAGGCGGGCCGGCCGCCGACCCGCAGCCGCAGCAGCGGATGGTCAAGGAGCGTGCGGCCGGGCTGGTCGGGGGCGGTCAGCACGTGCCGGGTGTGCCGGTGCCGGACCTCGGCCGAGGAGTTGCCGCCGACGTCGTTGAAGTCCGCGTAGCCGACCTCGCTGACGTCCAGGCCGAGCACCTCGCGGAGCAGGATGAGGAGCTGGGCGGCCCCGTTCTCCTTCACCTGGGCCTCGAACGCGTTGCCGCGGACGATCGCGAACCGCGACTGGCCGAACGGGGCCGGGAAGCCGGCCTGCGCGGCGACCCGCTGCTTGTCCACCCCGGCCGCGTCCATCAGGGCGCGGCGAGCGCAGCCGGGGTTGGCGGCGAGGGCGGAGATCGTGCGCGCGTCGTGGTTCTTCGGCAGCGCCCGGCCGCGGAGCCGGTCGAGGGCGGCTTGCGCGGCCGCGCTCGGCTGACGCCCGGTCACTCGGCCGCGGCCTTTCCCGCGATGTCGGCCGGGTCGACCGCGAAGTCGGCCGCGTCGCCCGCCCGGTCGCGGAACATGGCGGTGCCGAACAGCTGCTCGGCATGGCGCAGGCCGCGGGCCCGCCCGGCCGCCGCGGCGCGGGCCATGGCGTCGCGGTCGCGATGGACGGTCAGCTCGGCCCGGGCCGCCTCGCTGACCGCCGCCGGGTCGGCCCGGCCGGCCGGGGAGATCGCGCCGGAAATGGAGGCCGCGAACCGTTGCAGCAGGTGGCGGGCGGCAGGTGGCGGCTCCGGTATCCGCTCGATCGCCTCGGCCACCCGGATCGCCGCCGTCAGGAAGTCGACCCGGGGCGAGAGCGAGCCGATCACGCGCAGCTCGAGCGGCCAGGTCGAGACCGCGAGCAGGCCGCGGGACGGGGCCAGGTAGTCGGCCGACAGCGCCGCGCAGATGTAGTAAGGCCGGGCGAACGGCGCGGTTCGGAACGAGCGCTCCTCATCGCGCTTGAGGCTGGTGACCCGGGTGGTGGGGAACGTCGCGCCGAAGAACGCCTCGTGCACGGTCGCGATGAGCTTGGGCGCGGCCGGCACCTGGAGCAGGCTGAGCGCCTCGTAGACCTGCTCGCGCAGCGGCAGCAGCGACCCTGGGAGCGCCGACCGCTCCGGTGACCCGGCCGGCGGGGTGGTCCCGGCTTGGGCGGGGGATCCGGCCTCCGCCGCGGCCGCGTCGAGGGCGTCCTCCCACGCCCGCTCGGCCGACTTGAGGGCCGACCGGCGCTCCCCGGCGAGCTCCCGGTCGCCGGCCAGGACCGCCTCGCGGACGGCGACCCGCAGCTCGTCAATCCGGCGCTCAAGCGCCTCAATGGTTTCAGCCACGACCCCGATCATACCCGCAGCTCGCGGCCATTTCCAGCAATCTCCAGCATGAGGGCGCCGGGCGTCGACGGCCGGAGGAGGAGCCAGCGCGCGAGCCCGGTCAGGGGGTGCCGTAGACTTACGGGAGCGTAGGTCGCTCGGTGAGCCGAAAACTTCTATCCCGCGGACATCGGTTAGCCCAGGCACCGGTTAGGCCCTTCAGACGTGGCACCACAGCCCACGTGACCGGACGATGTATGTGACAGCCTGCGGCAACGCGACCACCCCGAGTCCTGGAGACGATTTTTCGTTGAGTGTCATGCCTGCAGAGCGTTCTGCCGTGCCCGAAATCGATGAGACAGAAACTGACGTAACCTTCGCCTCGCTTGGCGTCCCCGCCCCGCTCGTCGCGGTGCTCGCGCAGGACGGGATCATCAGCCCGTTCCCGGTCCAGGCGGCCACCCTGCCCGACGCCCTCGCGGGCCGGGACATCCTCGGCCGGGCCCAGACCGGGTCGGGCAAGACCCTGGGCTTCTCGCTCCCCCTCGTCACCCGGCTGGCCAACGGCCGGACCGCGCCGGGACGCCCGCGCGGGCTGGTGCTGGTGCCCACCCGTGAGCTCGCGACCCAGGTCCACGAGGTGCTCCGGCCGCTCGCGCGGGCGATGGGCCTGGGCGTCACCACGATCTACGGCGGCGTCTCCTACGGCCCTCAGGTGACCGCGCTGCGGCGGCGGACCGACATCATCGTCGCCACCCCTGGCCGACTGGCCGACCTGATCAACCAGGGCGAGTGCGACCTGGCCGACGTCGCGGTCATGGTCATCGACGAGGCCGACCAGATGGCCGACCTCGGCTTCCTGCCGATCGTCCGGCGACTGCTCGAGTCGACCCCGGCCGACGGGCAGCGGATGCTGTTCTCGGCCACCCTCGACGCCGCCATCGACGTGCTGGTCCGCCGGTTCCTCAACGACCCGGCGACGCACTCGGTGAACGAGAACTCCTCCCCGGCCGAGATCGAGCACCACGTGCTCACCATCGACCCGGCCAGGAAGCTCGAGGTGCTGGCGGCGCTGGTCGGCGGGGACAAGCGGTCGCTGGTGTTCACCAGGACCAAGCACGGCGCCGAGCGGCTCGCCCGCCAGCTCACCGAGCTCGGCATACCCGCCGCCGAACTGCACGGGAACCTGCGGCAGGGTGCCCGCGCGCGGAACCTGGCGGCGTTCTCCAATGGCGTCGCCCGGGTGATGGTCGCCACCGACATCGCTGCCCGCGGCATTCACGTCGACGGCATCGACCTGGTCATCCACGCCGACCCGCCGGCCGAGCACAAGGCGTACGTGCACCGCTCGGGCCGGACCGCCCGCGGCGGCGCCGACGGCGTCGTGGTCACGCTGCAGATGCGGTCGCAGGCACGCGAGGTGACCGCGATGATGCGCAAGGCCGGCATCACCCCGCGCACGGCGGCTGCGTACGACCCCGAGTCGGACGTGCTGCGTGAGATCGGCGGCCCGCCGGCGCCTCGCGTCACGGTCTCAGGGAAGGTCTCCGAGCTGGTCAGGCCCGAGGACAGGCTGGCCGCCAACGGGGCCGGCGGCCCCGGCGGGCGGGGCGGCTACGGACGAGGCGGCGGCGGCCAGTCCCGCGACGACCGGCCGCGCCGCGACCGCCAGGGGGGCGGCCGCTACGGCAGCGACCGCTACAGCAACGACCGCAGCGACCGGAACGGCAGCGACCGGCCGGCTCCTGCGCGCGACTTCGCCCCTCGCGACCGCGACGAGCGCCCGGCCCGCTTCCAGCGCGATGACCGTCCGGCCCGGGCCGACGGCGACCGCGGGTTCGACCGGGGCCCGCGTCCCGAGCGCGACCGTAACGACCGTTCGGCCGGCGACCGCTCTTACAGCGAGCGTTCATCCGAAGGCCGCTCTTACAGCGACCGTTCTTACGGCGACCGTTCGCCTGAAGGCCGTTCATCCGAAGGCCGTTCGTCCGACGACAACCGCGCGCCGCGCGGCGAGTTCCGGCGCGACGCGCGGCCGTATGGGGGCCGACCGACCGGCGGCGGCGGGCGCTCCTTCGGCGGCGACCGGCCGGCTTCGGAAGGACGCCCGTTCCGCGGCAACCGCGACGACAGGAACGCCGGCGGCGACCGGCCCGAGCGCAATGACTGGTGGCCGCGCGAGAACCGGCCGACCAGCGGGAACGGCGCGGCGGGCGAGTACCGCCGGCCCGGCGCGGCCGGCGGCTGGCGGCCGGCCGGAGCAGGCGCGCCCAACCGCTCGGCCAGCGGCTACCGGCCCGTCCGGGACAGCAGGAACGGCGAATCGGGCGGCGAGAACCGCGAAGGATCCGGTCGGGGCGACCGCCCCTCCGCGGGCGGCCGACCGGGCACGGCCCGGGGCCGTTCTGGCTATTCGGCCGGGCGTAACGGGAGCCGCTAGCGCCGGGATCACCGGCAGGGCCGACATTTCTGACCTATCTTCGCTGGCAGCAGGCTCGGGAGTCGGAGCAGTTTTTCCGGCCCGAGAACGGCGATCCGCGCCGCGGGATGGGGTAGATTAACCCTTAGCTGTTGTCGGACTTTGCGATCTTGAATTCGCTCGCGGTTTCAAGTAACGGACGATTTACAGGTCGACGCCCAAGTCTCGTACGGCGGCGGTATCCCACAGCTGACTCGCGTGAAGCGCGCGGGTCTCAGGCACGCCCAGAAGGACACACAGCAAAAATGGCTCAGGGGACCGTAAAGTGGTTCAACGCGGACAAGGGCTATGGCTTCATCGCCCCAGACGACGGTAGCGGTGACGTCTTCGTTCACTTCTCCGCAATCGAGGCGAACGGGTACCGCAGCCTCGAGGAAAACCAGAAGGTCGAGTACAGCGTGACCCAGGGGCCTAAGGGTCCGCAGGCCGCGCAGGTGCGGGCCGTCTGACGAAGACCATCAGGCGGCGGGTCCTCGCATCCCTCGCGAAGGCCCGCCGTCGAGGTTTTCCAGGCTCACACCAAGCTTAGTAACTCGCGAGGTATTTAGTACGTCGCGCGGTCTTGGCCGCGAGTTTCTCGAATCAGGATCGCCGGCTATTCACGCTTGAGCGCTATCGCCAGGTCCGGCTTGGCGAAGGACAAGAGCCATCGCGGCCAGACCATAGCGCCATGACAGCGGAACACGGCAACGTTCCCGTCGGTCACGTCAAAGGACTGGTTGCGGCTCGAGTACCGCCCCGACCGGATCTTCAGTACGTGGTGGCCGGGGTCGATCGCCGCCTCGACCGTCTCTGAGTACGCGATCGTGCCGATGGCCTTGCCGTCGAGCTCGATCTCGAACTGGCCGCGCCGCAGCTCTATCACCATGCCATGGGCCTGCCGCGTCAGCCTGAGCGTCGCCGTCACCGATCCTCCTTCTCCGCGCGCCCGCTGAGCGCGAGTGCGCGGCCAGTTTAGAGCGCGGGCGGCGACGGCGGCATCCGCCTCGGCGGCTTGTCCGGCTGGGCGGGCCTTCCCTTCCGCATGGCCTCGTTGTATCCTCAATTTTGAGCGACCGCTTAAAGCGTTCGCTTAAATCGTCGTCTGAGGGGATGCCGTGCGTGACACCCGGGCCGCGCTTATCGAGGCCGCCATCACCACCCTGCGCGAGTCGGGCTTCGCGGCCGCCAGCGCCCGCCGGATCGCGGCCGAGGCCGGCTGCAACCAGGCGCTGGTCTTCTACCACTTCGGCTCGGTCCCGGACCTGCTGATGGCCGCGCTCGAGGAGGTCAGCGTCCGGCGGATGGCCGTCTACCGCGAGCTGGCGGACCGGACCGGCACACTGGGGGAGCTGATCGACGCCGCCCGCACGGTCTTCGAGGGCGACCTCGACTCCGGCAACGTCACCGTGCTGGTGGAGATGATCAGCGGAGCGCACTCGGTGCCGGGGCTAGGCGAGCGGGTCAGCGCCTGCCTGGCCCCGTGGCGTTCGTTCGCGGAGACCGCGGTGCGGGACGTGCTCGCCTCGTCCCCGTTCGGGTCGCTGGCGCCGCCGGGCGAGATCGCGCACGGGGTGGTGGCCGGCCTGCTCGGCCTGGAGATGCTGGCCAGCCTGGACGGCGACCGGTCGCGCGCCCTCGCCCTGTTCGACCGGGCCCGGGCGGTGGCCGACCTGCTCGACCGGATCCGGCCGCTGGCGGCCCTGCTCAACCTGTCGCCCCCCGCTCCCCCCGCTCAACCGGAGGCATAATGCAGACCGACGTGGTAACCGGCGCGTTCGGGTACTCGGGCGCGGCGATCGCGCGCGAGCTCCTCGCTGCCGGGCATCAGGTGCGCACGCTCACCGGGCACCCGGGCAATGCCCCGGCCGGCTCGCCGATCGAGGCGCGCCCGCTTGACTTCGCCGACGCCGACGGGCTCGAGCGCGACCTGCGGGGCGCGCACACCCTCTACAACACGTACTGGATCCGGTTTCCGCACGGCCGGGAAACCCACGCCACCGCCGTCGCCAACAGCCGCGTCCTGTTCGCCGCCGCCGCCCGGGCCGGGATCCGGCGGATCGTGCACGTCTCGATCACCCACGCCGACCCGGCCTCCCCGTACCCGTACTTCAGCGGCAAGGCCGCGGTCGAGGCCGACCTGCGCGACCTGGGCGTCCCGTACGCGGTCGCCCGGCCGGCCATCCTCTTCGGCGGGAACGGGGTGCTGCTCAACAACATCGGGTGGCTGCTGCGCCGCCTGCCGGTGTTCGCCGTCGGCGGTCGCGGCGACTACCGGATACGCCCCATTCACGTCGACGACCTGGCCCGGCTCTGCCTGCAGCTGGGCGAACGGCCCGATAACGTCACGGTGGACGCGGTCGGGCCCGACTCGCTCCCCTTCCTCGACATGGTCCGGGCGATCCGGACGGCGGTCGGCAGCCGGGCCCTGGTCGTGCCCGCCCCCGGCTGGGCGATCCCGCCGCTGTCGGCCGCCCTCGGCGCCGCGCTGCACGACGTCCTGCTCACCCGGGCGGAGTACCAGGCGATGGCGGACGGCCTGGCCGACTCCGACGCCCCGGCAACCGGCTCCACCAGCCTCACCGAGTGGATCGCCGGGCACGGCAACGAACTCGGCCGCAGCTACGCGAACGAGCTCACCCGTCACTACCGCTGACCAGCCGGTTACGGGTACAGCCGAGATAGCCGATCAAGCTG
>Ga0302311_10004775_pt1 | contig 14517 bp, 12 predicted proteins | sample III_Palsa_N1_3_FD_200449 | JGI IMG/M metagenome (GOLD analysis project Ga0302311, IMG submission 200449) | Peat permafrost microbial communities from Stordalen Mire near Abisko, Sweden - III_Palsa_N1_3 | ecosystem: Environmental > Terrestrial > Soil > Palsa > Peat permafrost | place: Sweden... | reverse complement strand
CGTCGTCGACATCGGCCACCGAGCAACATCCCGAGTCCGAATACCCACCCCACAGCTTGAGCGTCGCCCCGACCACGTCATGACCCTGCTCGACCAGGAGCGCGGCCGCCACAGAGGAGTCGACTCCCCCGGACATGGCAACCAGCACGCGCATGCGTCCAGTGTGCCACCCCTGCTCAGGGTTCATGTCGCAACGCGGCGATCACGGCGGGGACGATGGCCAGGGCCCGGTCGACATCCGCGTCCGTGGTGTCGTGACCGAGGGTGAACCGGACGGCACCACGGGCCAGCGGGCCCGGCACACCCATGGCCGCCAGCACGTAACTCGGCTCGAGGGCCCCGCTGGCACAGGACGATCCACCCGAGACACAGACACCCCGCTCGCTCAGGGCGAGCAGGAGCTCCTCACGCTCGACGGAGCGTAGACAGAGGTGGAGGTGGCCGGCGAGGGTGGTCGCCTCGGGGGAGACGGTGCGGTGTGCGCCCGGCACCGATCGCAGCAGACCCTCGGCCAAGCGGTCGCGCAGGGCGCCGACGCGGCGCCCGGCCTCGCTGCGCTCCGCGGACGCCAGGCGCAACGCCGTGGCCAGTCCCACCGCACCGACGACATCGGGGGTTCCGCTGCGCCGCTCCCGCTCCTGACCGCCGCCGTACTGGCGCGCCACGATCGCGGTCGGTGGGCGCACGGCGAGCACCCCGATCCCGACCGGTCCCCCCACCTTGTGTGCGCTCAGCGCGACGAGGTCGGCTCCCGCCGTGCACGCGGCCAGGTCCAGGAACGACGTCGCCTGCACGGCATCGGTGAAGACCCTGGCACCGTCAGCGTGCTCCCGAACCGTCTCGATCACGCGCGCCAGCGGCTGCACGACCCCGGTCTCGTTGTTGGCCAGCATCACCGCCACCAGTGCCGTCGCGCCGTCGACCTGCTGGGCCAGCGCACCCAGGTCCACCACGCCGTTTGCGTCCACGGGCAGCTCTCGCCACGCCACGTCCTGATCGTGCATCGCCGCCGCCCGGCAGGACTCCCGCACGGCCGGATGCTCGACGGCGGAGCTGAGCACGGTGCGCGCCTGTCCCCGCTGCTCGGGCGCACCCAGCGACCCGAACACGGCCAGGTTGGCCGACTCGGTGCCCCCGGAGGTGAAGATGATCTCCCCCGGTTCGCGACCGAGGTGCGCCGCTATCTCGTCCCGGGACTCTTCGAGCAGGCGCCTGGCCCGTTGGGCGGGACGATGGCTCCCGGTCGGGTTGCCCAGCGGTTCGGACCGGGCTTGCGCCATGGCCAGCGCGACCTCGGTACGCAGCGGTGTGGTGGCCCCGTGATCGAGATACGTCGTGGGGCACGCACTCATGTGATCCAAACGGTCTTCGCGTTGGTGAATTCCTTCAAGCCCAACTCGGAGAGCTCCCGGCCGAATCCCGATCGCTTGATCCCTCCGAAGGGCAGCTCCGGTGTCGACACCACCATCGCGTTCACAAAGACGGCACCAGCTTCTATCTCCTCGATACAGCGCTGCTGCTGCGCTTCGTCGGCCGTCCACACACTCGAGCCGAGCCCGAACGAGGTGGAGTTGGCCACCTCGATCGCCGCGTCGAGGTCGGGGACACGCTCCACGATGGCGACCGGGCCGAACAATTCCTCTTTGGACACCGGCATGGCCGATGTCACGCCCGAGAGCACCGTCGGCTTGAGGAACCATCCCGCCCCCTCGAGCGCCACGCCCCCGTGCACGGTCGCTCCCTGGCTGCGGGCTTCTTCGATCTGCCCCAGCAGCTCCTCGCGCTGCGCCTCCGAGACGATCGGGCCGATCTGGGTGGCGGGATCGAACGGGTCACCCACGACCAGTGCATCCATGGCTTCGGTGAAACGCCGGAGGAACTCGTCCGCCACCGGCTCGACCACGATGAAGCGCTTGGCCGCGATGCACGATTGCCCGTTGTTCTGCACGCGCGCGTTGACCGCCATCTTCACGGTCGACTCGAGGTCGGCCGACTCGAGCACGATGAAGGGATCGGATCCACCGAGCTCGAGGACACTCTTCTTCAAGGCGTGCCCGGCCGTTGCGGCCACCGACATGCCGGCATTCTCGCTTCCGGTCAGCGTCACCGCCGCCACCCGTGGGTCCTCGATGATCGCCGCAATGTCCTTGCTCTCGACGAAGAGGTTCGTGAACGCCCCGTCGGGCAACCCGGCCCGTCGGAAGATGTCCTCGATCAGCAGCGCGGTCTGCGGGACGTTGGAGGCATGCTTGAGCAGGCCGACGTTGCCCACCATCAGCGCCGGCGCGGCGAAGCGCACGACCTGCCACAGCGGGAAGTTCCAGGGCATGATGGCGAGCACCGGTCCGATCGGCTGGTAGCGCACATACGAACGCGACGCGCCCGTGGCGATCGGCTCGTCGGCCAGCAACGACTCGGAGTGCTCGGCAAACCACCGCAGTCCCAGGGCGCACTTCGACGCTTCGGCGCGGGCGGCGGCAAAGGTCTTTCCCATCTCCGTCGTCACGATGCGGGCAATGTCAGGCGCCTCGCCTTCGAACAGGTCGGCGGCATTGTGCAGATGACGGGCCCGCTCGGCGTAGCTGGTGGTGCGGTATTCGAGAAAGGTGTCGAACGCCCGCTGCAGGATCGTCTCCACTTCGGCTGGGCTGTGATTGGGGAATGTCTTCTCGGTCTGACCGGTGGAGGGGTTGATCGTGGCGTAGGACATGGACTGATTCTTATCGCTCGACGCGTCTTGCCCTACGCGTCCGAGTCCGATGCCAGGCCCAGGTGTCGCGGAATCGCCCGCCGCATCACCTTTCCGGTGGCCGTGTGGGGCAGCTCCCCGGTGCCGAAGTACTCCTTCGGCCGCTTGTACGGCGCCAGATGCGTGGCCGCCGCCGCCCGCATGTCGTCCTCGGCCCCGGGGCCGTCGGCGACGTACGCCACGCACACCTTTTGGCCCCACTGATCGTCCGGCCGCCCGAATACCGCCAGCTGGACCACCCCGGGTACTGCCGCCAGCACCGCTTCCACCTCGGCCGGGTAGACGTTGACCCCACCGCTGATGATGAGGTCGTGCCGGCGACCGGTCAGATAGAGGTAGCCGTCGCCGTCCAGCCGCCCCAGATCGCCCACGGTGCAGGCCGTACCCCGCCAGGCCTCGCGGGTGGCGCGCTCGTTGCCCCAGTAGGAAAAGCGGGCAAACGGCGGCATGTCGCACCAGATGGTGCCGACCTCGTCGTCGATACTCTCGGGGAGATCGCCGTCGTCCACGGCCGCGATGGCCAGCCGGCGCCCCACCCGGGCTCGTCCCACCGTCCCGGGATGCTCGAGCCACTCATCGGGGCCGCACACCGTGAACTGGGCCTCGGTCGAGCCGTAGAACTCCCAGACCGCCCCCGGCCGGACCCGCTCCATCGTCGCCCGCTTCAGCGAGGGAGGACAGGGTGCCCCGGCATGAGCCAAAAGGCGCAGCGATGCGAACTGCTCGTCGCCCCCGAGCTCGCCCAGCTGCAGAATCCGCTGCAGGTGGGTGGGCACCAGGAAGGCCGTGGTGGGACGGAGGCGCCGCAATACCTCCAGCGCCGTGGTGGCGTCGAAGCGGCTCAGGATGGCGAGCGATCCGCCGGAGAGCAGCGTGCCGGCAGAGAAACGGACGGACACCGTGTGGTAGAGCGGCGAGCAGACCATGTGCAGGTCGTGTGGGTCGAACTGCCACACCGCCGCCTCGTCCTCGAAGACGGCCCGGGCCGTGTCCTCGTCCCACACCCCCGTCGTGACTCCCTTGGGCCGGCCCGTCGTGCCGGACGTGTAATGCATCGGCCGGGTCAGGGGGAACGGGGCGAGCTCGGCCGGGCGCCCCGTCAGCAGAAGCGAGAGATCCGCCTGGCCCAGGACGGTGACGGTCGGTTGGGCATCGGCGATGAGCACTCCCCGTTCGGCCTCGGTCAGGGTGGCGTTGAGGAGGACCGGGATCACGCCGATGCGAGCCGCCCCGAGCACGGCGCAGATCAAATCGGCCGATGACCCGAGACAGAAGACGACCCGGTCCCCGACCCGGCAGCCCCGGGCGATGAGCGAGCCGGCGACCCGCCGCTGGCGATCCTCGGCCTCTTGCGCCTCGAGTACCTCCACCGTCGGCGCGTGCGGAGTCACCCACGCAGCGTACCGATCACCGGGGCCGCTTCCCGTGAGACGATTGCTCCGCATGGCACGCAACGAGATCGAGATGGCGAGCGCGCTCGTGGGAAGGGCCCACAGCATCGTGGTGCTCACCGGTGCCGGTATCTCCACCGACTCGGGCATCGCCGACTTCCGCGGGCCCAACGGCTTGTGGACCAAGGATCCCGACGCCGAGAAGATGGCCACCCTGGATGACTACGTAAACGACCCCGCAGTGCGACGGCGCGCCTGGCAGACCCGCCTGACGTCGCCCCTGTGGACGGCGGAGCCCAACGACGGGCACGCGGCGATCGTCTCGCTCGAGCGCGCCGGGCGTCTCGACACGCTCGTGACCCAGAACGTCGACGGTCTCCACCAAAAGGCCGGCTCGGACCCCGAGCGCATCGTGGAGATCCACGGCAACTCCTCGCAGATCGTCTGCCTTCGTTGCGAACACCGGCAACCGGCCGAGCCCGTGCACGAACGCGTCCGGGCGGGTGAAGCAGACCCCCACTGCTTGGAGACCCGCCCCGACGGGTCGATCTGCGGCGGGATCCTCAAGTCGGCCACGATCAGCTTCGGCCAGAATCTCGTCGCCCGGGACCTGCAACGAGCCGAGGCGGCCGCGTCCGCCTGCGACCTCCTTCTCGCCGTCGGTTCGACCCTCGCCGTGTTCCCGGCCGCCGGCCTCGTGCCCACGGCCGCCCGCGCCGGGGCACCCGTGGTCATCCTCAACGGATTGCCCACGGAGATGGACGGACTGGCCGACGTCGTCGTCCACGGCTCCATCAGCGAGCTCCTCCCGCAGCTGGTGGCGGGGTGCGCTCCGCGAGGAACATGAACGCGACCAGACCGAAACAGGACCTGTTTCGACGCCGGGCTCCCGATGCCGCACGAGATGGGGATGCCGGCTTGAGCAATTGGTCGTGAGCAGGTGGGGCCCCGCCACCTATGGCGACCCGTGTCGGGAGTGCGGGTTCGACTGGAGTGTCTCCCTCGACCGGGCGGTCCAGCTGATGTCAGGGCTCACCGCTGCATACGGCGAGGTGCTCGCCGGCGCCACCGGGAGCGAGCAACTCCCTGAGCTCGCCTGGTCGGTCGGCGCCTACGTCTGTCACGTGGCCGACAACCTGAGGATCTGGACGGAGCGGCTGATGGGGGTCGCGCTGGGGGCCGGCCCGGAAGTCGGCGGCTACGACGAGAACGAGCTGGCGCGGGCGCGCCGCTACGACCTGATCCCGCTCGAGGCTTCCCTGTGGTCGCTTCGCCTGTCGGTGGCCCAATGGGTCACGGCAGTCGAAGCCTCGAACCATCACGGCACCGTGATGATCCACCCGCAGCGAGGAGAGTTGGACCTCTCAGATGTCGTTCGCTCGAACGCGCACGACGCGCAGCATCATCTCTCCGACATCGAAAGGACGCTCCGCTCGTAGGCTGGGCACCCCGGCAATCCTCGGGTCAGCGTCTCGCCCGCTGGCCCAGAGCGCCTACTTGCCCTCAGCCTTGTTCTTGCGGCGGGGCTTGAGGGCGAACCACCAGATGCTGGCCATCGTTCCCAGAATGCCGACGGTGGCGGCCACCGGCTTGACGACTTTGCGGGCCCCGGTCTTTGCCATGGGTGCAGACACTACTGTGCCGCATCGTCGCTACGCGTCCCGCGGCGTCCGGCGCTGGGCGTGGAACTCCCGGGCCGCCGCCACGAGGGCGGCAAAGGGCCGGCCGTCCCCGGCCTCCTCGGGGTGCCACTGCAGTCCCAGGACGAACCCGGCGCCGGGCAGCTCGACCGCCTCGATGACCCCGTCGTCGGCGAGCGCCGTCGCCACGAGCCCCGCCCCCAAGTCCTTGATCGACTGGTGATGGGAACAGAGCACGGTGGCGGTGGTCCCGAAGACCGACGCCGTCCCGCTGCCCGGCTCTGCCGCCACCTTGACCTCGCCGAACACCGAAGGTGCGTGGCGGTGATCGTCGTGCCCCACCACGTCGGGCAGGTGCTGGTGCAGCGTGCCGCCGAGCTCGACGTTGAGGATCTGGCATCCCCGGCAGACGGCGAGTACCGGCAGGTCGACCGTGAGCGCAGCCGCCAGCAGGGCCCGCTCGCTCTCGTCACGCACGTCGTTGACCCCGCCCACCTCGGGCCCGGCCGTCTCGCCGTAGGCCGCCGGGTCGACGTCGCCGCCGCCGGTCAGCACCAGGCCGTCGAGGATGGCGATCACCTCTGCCGCGCCGAAGGCGGGGCCCCCGGCTGCGGTCCGGAGGGGCGGGAGCAGAAGGGGACGGCCACCGGCCGACGCCACCAATTCGTAGTACGACTCGGGCAGGACCGCCGCCGGGCGCTCCCACGCTCCCCAAGCCGCCTTGGCGACGTAGGTGGAGATGCCGATGAGGGGGATCACCCGTCCTAGCGTACAAAACGGTTGGACGCGCCCACACGGGCACGCCATCATGCGTCATGCCCGGACTTGAATTCCTCACCGATGGGATCGCCGACGGATCCATCGATACCGTCGTGGTCGCCTTTCCCGACATGCATGGTCGACCGGTGGGCAAGCGGGTGACACCGGACTTCTTCACCGCCCACGTCGCCGAGCACGGGATCGAGGTGTGCGACTACCTGCTGGCGGTCGACGTCGACATGAACCCCCTTCCCGGATACCGCTTCGCCAACTGGGACAAGGGCTACGGGGACGTCGTGGTGCACCCCGACTACGACACCGCTCGCCGCATTCCCTGGCTTCCCGGCACGGCCATGGTGATCGGCGACCTCGCCGACGAGGACGGGGTCCCAGTTGAGGTGTCACCCCGACAGATCCTGCGCCGGCAGATCGCCCGGGCCGCCGAGCGGGGCTTCTACGTCCTCAGTGCGACCGAGCTCGAGTTCTTTCTGTTCCGCGACACCTACGAGGAGGCCCAGCAGAAGGGCTGGCGCGGCTTGACGCCGCACTCGTCGACCATTGAGGACTACCAGCTGCTCCAGACGTCGCGCGAGGAGTACATCCTCGGGCGCATCCGCCGCGAGATGTGTGCCGCCGACATCCCGGTGGAGTTCTCCAAGGGCGAGGCCGGTCGGGGGCAGCACGAGGTCAATGTGACCTACGCCGGTGCTCTCGAGACGGCCGACCGCCACCTCGTCTTCAAGAACGGGATCAAGGAGATTGCCGCCCAGGAAGGCCGGGCCGCCACGTTCATGGCCAAATGGACGATGGAAGATGTCGGTTCGTCGTGCCACGTGCACAACAGCCTGTGGGACAGCGCAACCGACGAGCCGCTGATGGGCGACGCCGCCCACGGCACCGGCCTGTCGACCGTGGGGCGGCATTTCCTGGCCGGCCAGCTGCACGCGGCGCGCCAGCTCGCCTGGTGCGCCGCACCGACCCTGAATTCGTACCGGCGCTATGTGCCGGGAAGTTGGGCCCCCACCGCGGTCGTCTGGGGCGAGGACAACCGCACCTGCGGCTTCCGCGTCGTGGGCCATGGCGCCGGGCGTCGGGTGGAGTCGCGGGTCCCCGGGGCCGACGTCAACCCGTACCTGGTCGTCGCCGCATCCATCGCCGCCGGTCTCTACGGGATCGACCACGAGCTCGAGTTGCCCGACGCCTACCCGCGCAACGCCTACGACGCCGACGACGTTCCGCGTATCCCCTCCACCCTCGTCGAAGCGATCGAGGAGCTCAGGGACTCGGCCGTCGCCGCCGAGGCGTTCGGACCCGATGTGCACCACCACCTGCTCAACACGGCGCAGCAGGAGTGGGAGGCGGCCAACCGGCACGTATCGGACTGGGAACTGGCCAGGAACTTCGAAAGGATTTGATGCCGGAATCGCTCCACGGCTCCGGCTCGATCCATCATCAACTGGCGCGCCTGCGCCGAAAGGCCGTCTCGCTTCTCGGCGGCGTGGTCCCGGCGACGGGCGCGACGCCCGAAGTTCCCCCGGACACCCTCGCGCTCGATGCGGCCCTCGCCATGCTCTACCCGTCGAGGGAGCCCGCGGATCTGCACGCGGTCGCACGCGGGCTCGTCGGTGACGCCGTCGTGGACCTGCACGGGTTGCGGCGGATTCTCAGTACATTCGATCGCCAGTTCTTCCCGTCGCCGATGAGCATCCGCTTCGGTCCGGCCGACATTGTCACCTATCAGCTGGAGAACGGCATGACGATCTACCTCGACCGCGAGGACGGGGCCGTGTCCCGTCCGCTCCTGAACGGCGACTACGAAGCGCACCTCGTTCCTCTTTTCCGGCAGTTCTGCCATCCCGGCATGACCGTGGTCGACGTGGGTGCCAACGTCGGTCTGTACACGATGCTGGCGTCCGACCTCGTGGGAAACGCCGGCCGGGTGATTGCCGTGGAGCCCAACTCGGAGAATTGCCGCCTGATCCTCCTCTCACTCGACGCCAACCATGTGAAGAACGTCGAGCTGTTCCCCCTCGCCCTGGATCGGGCCCGGGGGTGGTCGAACCTGTCGGGACACTTTGGGTCCAACGGCGGCTTGGTCGCCGACGATCCCGCCAGCTTGGCGTCGGGATGGAGCGAGATCGTCGCCACCTTCACCCTCGACGACCTGATCGAGGGGCCGGTGCACTTCTTGAAGATCGACGTCGAGGGCGCCGAGGGCCGCGTCGTGGCCGGCGCGCAGAGAATCCTCGAGACGTGCCGCCCGATCGTGGCCACCGAGCTCAGCCTCGAGATGCTGCCGCGGGTCTCGGGCATCAGCGGCGAGGAGTACCTCGGGGGCTTCGAAGCGCTCGGCTACCGGATCTCGTTGCTCAACCGGGGCACGGGCCTACCCGACCAACCGACCACGGCGGCGCAGCTCTTGGACGAGTGGGCCGACCCGCTGCAGATTGAAGACCTGCTCCTGCTCCCTCCGGGCGCCTGATCACCCAGGGCCGTCCCGCTCACGCCTCCGTGCCGCTCACACGGTGACCGTTCAGGCGCTTGTGGATGCCCTTCGTCTTCTCGTAGAGGTTGACGAACTCCTTGAGGAGAGGCGCGTATATCGCGCCCGCCTCCTTGTCGGGTGCGTAGACCGCTTTGACCTTCACCATGGACGGGATGTCCGAAAGAGCTATGTGGCCAAGCGCCAGATGCGCGATGAGCGCCACCCCGCGCACGTTGGCGAGCACCGGGTCGGCGACCTGTCGGATGGGGCGGTCCATCACGTCGGCGTGCACCTGCGCCCAGAGATCCGAGTTGGCCCCCCCGCCGACGAAGGCGAGTGAGTCGAACCGCCTCTTGGCGTATTTCTCGACGGCGCCCAACAACCAGGCCGAGTTCAACGCCACGCCCTCGAAGACGGCGCGCACCATGTCCGACCGGGTCGTCGACAGCGAGATGTTGTGGAAGCCGCCCCGGATGGTGTGGTCGTCGACCGGCGAGCGCTCCCCGTTCAACCACGGGGTGAACAGGACACCGCGCGAGCCGGGCGCGACGCCGGCCGCCATGTGGTTGAGCCGTTCGAAGGCGTCGTCCGGCGCCACCCCTCCGGGGTCGAGCGCGTCGGCCGGGAAGAGAAGGTTGTCCCGCAGCCAGGTAAGGCAGGCACCCCCCGTCTCGTGTTCGTCCGCCACCAGGTAGCGGCCGGGGAGGCCCGAGGGAAAGGAGGCGATATTGGTCAGGGCGTCCGTCTTCTTGAACGGGACGTGGCAGCTGATCCAGCTCGACGTGCCGATGTACAGGTGCCCGTCGAAGTCCTCGACGGCACCGGACCCGACCGCCGCCGAATGGAGGTCGCCGGTCCCGGCCACGACCGGGGTGCCGGGAAGGATTCCGAGTTCGGCCGCGGCAGCCGGTGTCACGCCGCCGAGGATGCTGCCCGTGGGCACCAGCTCGGGCAGCCGGTGCCGCTCCAACCCCGCCAGCTCGAAGAGGCTGTCGTCGTAAGCGACGGCATCGATGTCACGGTTGTCGGTCACCCAGTGCAACGTGATGGAGTCGTGGGAGGCCCGGGCCAGACCGGTCAGGCGGAGACCGAGATAGTCGACCGGCTCCAAGAAGACTGCGGTCGCCCCGTAGACATCGGGGCGCTCTTCACGCAGAAAATGGATGTGACCCACCGGATCCTTGCCCGAGAGGCTCGGGATGCCGCCGGTGCGTCGCACCCAACGGGCCGCCTTGCTCGCCGAGTACCCCTGGACGTTCAGCGCGCCGCGCACGACGCGCTTCACCGCGTTGGCACCACGCGAGTCCAACCAGATGATGGACGGGCCGATGGCCTGCCCGTCGGCTCCGATCGGAACCGTTCCCGACCATTGGGCGGTGCACCCCACGCCGACGATCCGCTCCGGTGTCACGCCGCTCTCGGCCAGGGCCCGTCGGGCCGATCCGACGATGGCGCTCCACCAGTCTTCGGGCGTTTGCTCGGCACTACCGTCGGCACCCAGGGTCAGGCCGACCTTCTCGAAGGCGTGGGCGGCGATGCGGCCGGTGGCGGAGACGACCGCTACCTTCGGACCGCCGGTGCCGAGGTCGACGGCCAGGACGTAGGTCTCCTCCGACGGGGCATCGCCCATGGACCGCAGGGGTGTTGCAGCGACGGCGGCCAGGGTCGGCGCTGAGGATGTCGGCATCGCGGCGAAGCGTAATACCGTCCCCGGCGCACGGCCCGGCCGCCGCGCTGTGTCACCTGCTTGCTTTTGGTTGCTTGCTGTTACTCGGCCAGTCCGGCTTCGGCTTCCAGCTCGATCTTGACCTTGTTGCCGACCACGACGCTCCCGTCGAGGAGCGAGTGGTTGAAGCTCACGCCGAAGTCACGGCGGTCGATCTCGGCGGTGGCGGAGAAGGCCACCACGGTCTTGCCCTCCTGCATGGACGGGCCCTCACCCAGGTACTCCAGGTCGAACACCACGGGCTTGGTGACGCCACGAATGGTGAGGTCGGTGGAGAGCTTCCACTCGGCGTCGGTGATCTTCTTGAGCCCGGTGCTCTTCACAGTGATGGTGGGGTGGTTCTCGGCATCGAAGAAGTCGGGCGTGCGCAGGTGATCGTCGCGCATCGACTGGTTGGTCTCGATACTGGCCACCTTGGCCTCGGCCTCGAACGTGGAGTCCTCCGGGTTCTCGGCCACGGTGAACGTGCCGGAGAACTCGGTAAAGCGGCCGCGGACCTTGGTTCCGATCAGGTGGCGGGCGACGAAGCCAGCTTCGGCGTGGGCGGGGTCGACGGTGTACGTTCCCGCCTTGGGCAGGGTGATCGTGTCAGTGGACATGGGAGCCTCCTCGGGGTTTCCAAATGGTTGTTGAGTGGATAGTATCTGACTATACAGATACTTGTCAATCAGGTAAACACCGGTTCCTGATACGATTGAGCCAGATTGAGGGAGCGATATGACCACCACAGCGAGATCCCCCGGGCGGGGTGAAGCCGACGGCGAGGCACGACCAGTTCCCGATGGCGGTTCCTGTGGGGTGCTGGCCCAGATCGACGACGAGCGGCTGATCCTCATGGGCCTCCTGGTGCGCTCCCACCGCCGTCTGACCGATCTCCTCGGGCGCGAGCTCGAGCAGTCGGTCGGCATCCCGTTGGTCTGGTTCGATGTCCTCATCCACATCGGCGGGGCCGACGAAGGACGCCTGACCATGAGCCGGCTGAGCACCGAGGTGGCCTTGACCACGGGCGGGGTCACCCGCTTGGTGGACCGCATGGTCGAGGCCGGCCTGGTCGCCCGGCAGAACTGCCCATCGGATCGGCGAAGCGTGCACGTCGTGCTGACACCGGCCGGACAGGCCATGTTGGGCCGGGCCATCGGAGAGCACATCGAAGGCATCGACCGCCACCTCATGGCTCCGCTGGACGACGCCGAGCGCGCTGCTCTCTCCGCTGCGCTCTCGAAGTTGGTTCGCCCCGGCTGCTAGCCCCGGCCGCTCGCCCCGGCGACGATCAGCCCTACAGAGTGCCGTCTGCCTTGCGCAGCCAGGCCCGGGCGATGATCGGACCTTCATCGGTTTCGAGCTCGAGCACCGTGCCCTCGCCTTCACCCGGACCGGTTTCGATGGAAACGGCGAGGACCTCACGGGCGATGTAGTCAAAATGCTCCGCGATCATGTCCAAACCTACGAGGTTGAGGTGGATCCGATCGGACACATCGAGGCCGCTGTTCTTGCGCAGGTCCTGCAGCAGACGGACGACCTCACGGGCCAGGCCACGGTGACGCAGCGCGTTGTCCAGCGTCAGGTCGAGCGCCACCACCTCGCCCCCTTCCCGCGAGACGGCGAAGCCCTGCTGCCCGCGCACCCGGAGCTGCACGTCGTCGGGACCCAGCTCGATCGAGCCGCCGGGGAGTTCGAGCGTTATCGACTGCCCGGCTTCGAGTGCCGCTGCGGCCGCCACACCGTCGAGCGCGGCCAGCGCGGGCTTGAGGTACTGCTTCCGCTCTTTCAAGCGGGGGCCGAGCGTGCGGAAGTTGGCGACGAGCTCGAACTGGAGCACCTCGCCCAGCTCGTCGGCCATGTCGATCTCGTCGACGTTGAGCTCCTCGGCCACGATGTCGCGCAGGATGGCCGGCGCGCCCGGTGGCAGGAAGACGAGCGCACGCGAGAGTGGCTGGCGCACCTTGACCCCAGCCTCGCCCCGCGCCGCCCGACCCAGTGAGGTGAGGCGGCGGGCCAGCTCCATCTGCGCCTCGAGCTCCCGATCGATCGACTCCTCGCCACCCGTGGGCCAGTCGGCCAGATGGACCGACTGCGTTTCGTCGGCCCCGTTCAGGGCGCGCCACATGGCGTCCGCCACGAACGGGCAAAACGGGGCCAGCAGGAGCGAAAGGGTGCTCAGCACCTCGTGCAGCGTCGCCTGGGCGGCCAGCGTGTCCCCCGCCGGGGCATCGGGGTCGGTGCGCCAGAAGCGGCGCCGGCTCCGGCGCACGTACCAATTGGAGAGGTCGTCGACCAGCCCGGACAGAGCCGAAGCGGCGTCGAGCGGCTCGTAGCCCTCGAGGGCGGCCGTGACGGTGAGCCGGGTGCTGGCCAGCCGGGACAGGATCCACCGGTCGAGCGCACCCCGCTCCCCCGCCGGTGGCACCGCGGGATCGGCCGGATCGAATTCGTTCAGCGAGGCATACGTCGTGAAGAAGCTGAACGTGTTCCAGAGCTTGAGGAGCATGTCGCGCATGGCGGTGTCGATGGCCGCCAGGCTGGCCCGGGTCGGGGTCCACGGCGAGCCCTGGCTGAACATCCACCAGCGGAGCGCGTCCGCGCCCCTCGTGTCGAGGATCGTCCAGGGGTCGATGATGTTGCCGAGCGACTTCGACATCTTCCGGCCCTCGGCATCGATGATGTGGCCCAGGCAGACCACATGCCGGTAGGGGGTCTCGCCGAAGACCAACGTGTTGATGGCCAGTAGGGAGTAGAACCAACCGCGCGTCTGGTCGATGGCCTCGGAGATGAAGTCCGCCGGGAAGGTGAAGGCCTCCGCCGATCCCGGCGCATGCGGATAGCCCACCTGCGCGGCCGGCATCGCCCCGGAGTCGAACCAGGCGTCGATGACCGGCGCCACCCGCCGGGAAACGGCGTCTTCGTCGCGCCGGCCGTCCTCGGCACACGCCGGGCAGTCGAACACCACGTCGTCGATGACGGGCCGGTGCGGATCGATGCCGGTGACATCGCGACCACACAACTCGGACAACTCCGCCAGCGAGGCGATGCACTGCAGATGGCCGCGACCGCAGCGCCAGATGGGCAAGGGCGTGCCCCAGTAGCGGTCACGGGAGAGCGCCCAGTCGACGTTGTTCGACAACCACTCGCCGAACCGGCCATCGCGGATGTGAGCCGGGTGCCAGTCGATGGTGGCGTTCTGGGCCAGGAGGTCGTCCTTGCGGGTCGATGTGGCGATGTACCAGCTCGGCTTGCCCCAGTAGATGAGCGGGGTGCGGCAGCGCCAGCAGTGGGGGTAGGAGTGCACGTAGGGATAGCGCCGCACGAGTAGGCCCGCCGCCTCCAGGCGATCGTTGATGACGGTGTTGCTGGCCCGCACGTCCTGGCCGGCCAGCCATGCGATCTCGTCGGTGAAGCGGCCGTCGGGCCCCACCGGGTTGAGCGACGGCAGCCCGTTCTCGCGCCCGATCTGGCGGTCGACCTCACCGAACGCCGGTGCCAGGTGCACCAGCCCCGTGCCTTCCTCGGTCGTGACGTACTCGGCCGGGACGACGCGCCAGCCGTTGCTATGGCCCGGCGCGGCCACGTCGTCGAACGGGCGGCGGTAGTGCAACCCGACCAGTGCCGCCCCGCTGGCGCGCCCGGTGATACGGGCCGACGCGCCTTCACCCAGGACGTCGTCGACCAGGTCCTCCGCCATGATCAACCCGTCGACCACGGCGTAGGTCAGGTCCGGGTTCACGGCGACACCGGTGTTCGACAGCAGCGTCCACGGGGTGGTGGTCCAG
>Ga0302311_10004769_pt1 | contig 14524 bp, 16 predicted proteins | sample III_Palsa_N1_3_FD_200449 | JGI IMG/M metagenome (GOLD analysis project Ga0302311, IMG submission 200449) | Peat permafrost microbial communities from Stordalen Mire near Abisko, Sweden - III_Palsa_N1_3 | ecosystem: Environmental > Terrestrial > Soil > Palsa > Peat permafrost | place: Sweden... | reverse complement strand
AGGCAGAGCACCAGATTTATCGAGAGGACGCCGTGCTCGATTATCCCCAATCGGGCGAGCGCATTCGCGGGCGGCGGAAGATCCAGTCCTCCCGCGCCGCGCAACCGAACCAGAAACGCTTCGAAGTGCGGCGGATCACCGGCGCGGGCGGCCTCTGGGTCACCGAATATGTTCTGACCTATGACGGACGGCCGACCTACACGGTCAGCATCATGGAATTCCTCGACGGAAAGGTCGCCCACGAGACCCAGTATTTCAGCGATCCGTTCGAGCCGGGGCCTTCCCGCGCGCAATGGGTCGAGCGGATGCCCTGAAACCCAATGTCCGCCCATGATTTGATTTCCGCGGCCGTCCTCCTGCTCGCCGCCGCCGCGGGGCTATCGATCCTGGTGATGCAGATCCGAACGGGTGTGCCGCCGATGTCGTCGAGCGCCGCGGAAGCCGCCGAGGTCGTCGCGTTGTTGAAGGGAGCCGGCATACCGGATCAGGCTGTGATTTACGATCTCGGCTCCGGTTGGGGCTCGCTCGTCATCGCCATCGCGCGAGCCTTTCCCGGCGCCCAGGTCCGCGGCATCGAAATGTCGCCGCTCCCTTATTGGATTTCACAGTTTCGCACGAGAAACCTGCCCAATGTCGTCCTGCGCCGGGCTGACTTCCATGCCTGCGACCTGACCGATGCCCGGGCGGTGACCTGCTATCTGATGATCAAGCCGATGCCCGAGCTCGCGAACCTGCTGGATCGGGCTCTCGCGCCCGGAACCCCCGTGGTGTCGCTGTCCTTCTGGTTCCGCGACCGGGAAGTCGCCGCCTCCTCGGCAAGCGCGGGCCCGCTCGGGGCCGCGGCCCTCTATTACTGGCCGGCGCTTAAAGCCGGCGACAATCGGTTAGACCGGCGCCCCGACCTGCCTTAACGGCGCGGCCTTGGCGAAAGCCTCCTGAGCCTCGCAGGCGGCGAAGATCCGGTCGATGATCGGCGTGCCGGGCACCTCGATCTTGAAGACAGGCAGCACGACCTTGATGCTGGCGAGACAAATGTCCGCCAGGGTGATGCTGTCTCCATGGCAGAAGGTCCCGGTTTCCGCCTCGGTCGCCAGGCGCTGTTCGAACGCCTGCAAGCCCCGGGTGAACCAGGTCGTGCGCCAGGCGCGGAGAGCATCCGTGTCAAGATGCGCGCTTTCGGTGAGATATTTGATGACCCGCGGCGTGATCAGGGGGTGCGTATCCGCCGCCAGCATCGACGCCAGCGAGCGGACCCTGCCCCGGCCCTGCGGCGTTGGCGGCAAAAGCGGCGTCTGCGGGTGAATTTCCTCGAGATAGTCCAGGATGGCCAGCGACTGCGTGAGCGGCGGCGCGTCGGGAAACTCCCGGTCGATCAGGGCCGGAATCGCGCCCAGAGGATTGATCCGCAGAAAAGCTTCGCTGCGATGCTCGCCGGCATCGATGTCGACGAAGCGTTCCTCGGCTTCCAGACCTTTGAGAGTCAGCGCGACACGCACCCGATAGGTCGCCGAGGTCCGCCAATAAGCGAAAAGTTCGAAGCGCGGTTTTCCACTCATTGACCTACTCCTGCTGGATAGACGAGATCGCCTATTCGTCGCCCGCCTTGATGCGAAGATTGTCGAGAAAATTGATGACGCCCGCGAGCTCGGAAACAAGCATCTGAATCGTCACCAGATCTCCGGATTTCGTTTCAATCTTGAACTCTACCTCGCGGCCGTTCTCGATCACCTGTCCGTGATTAATATGCCGAAACCGGCCCACCAACTTCTTCATAACGCGCCCCTCACTCCCACTCGATCGTGCCCGGCGGCTTGCTGGTGATATCGTAGGTCACGCGGTTGATGCCGCGCACTTCATTGATGATGCGGGTCGCGACCCGGCCCAGGAAATCGTGCGGGAAGGGATAGAAATCCGCCGTCATGCCGTCCGTCGAGGTCACCGCGCGGATCGCGCAGGCATAGTCGTAGGTGCGACCGTCGCCCATCACGCCGACGGTGCGGACCGGCAGCAGCACGACGAAGGCCTGCCAGATCGCGTCGTAGAGACCGGCATTGCGGATCTCCTGCAGATAGATCTGATCGGCGGCGCGCAAGATGTCGAGCTTCTCGCGGGTGATCTCCTGGCCGGGGATGCGGATGGCGAGGCCCGGGCCGGGGAAGGGGTGGCGGCCGACCATGTCGTCGGGCAGGCCGAGTTCGCGGCCCAGAACGCGGACCTCGTCCTTGAACAGTTCGCGCAGCGGCTCGACCAGCTTCATGTTCATGCGGGCCGGCAGGCCGCCGACATTGTGGTGCGACTTGATGGTCACCGACGGGCCGCCGATGAAGCTGACCGATTCGATGACGTCGGGATACAGCGTCCCCTGGGCCAGGAAGTCGGCGCCGCCGATATTCTTGGCTTCCGCCTCGAACACGTCGATGAAGGTCGCGCCGATGATCTTGCGCTTCTCCTCGGGGTCGGTCTTGCCGGCCAGCTTGCCGAGGAACAGATCGGAGGCGTCGTTATGGATTAATTTGATATTGAAGCGGTCGCGGAACAGGCTGACCACCTGCTCGGACTCGCCCGAGCGCATCAGGCCGTGATCGACATAGACGCAGGTCAGCTGGTCGCCGATCGCCTCATGCAGCAGCACCGCGACGACGGATGAATCCACACCGCCCGACAGGCCGCAGATCACCCGGCCCGATCCGACCTGCTTGCGCACCGCGGCGATGGCCTGCTCCTTGAAGGCGGCCATGGTCCAGTCGCCGGCGCAGCCGCAGATCTTATGGACGAAATTGGAATAGAGCTTGGCGCCGTCGGGGGTGTGCACCACTTCGGCATGGAACTGGATGCCGTAGAATTTGCGCGCCTCGTCGGCGATGGCGGCGAAGGGCGCGCCTTCCGACTGGCCGACCACCTGGAAGCCCGGCGGAATGCTGGTGACGCGGTCCCCATGGCTCATCCACACCTGCTCGCGGCCACCGATCTCCCATACCCCGTCGAACAGGGCGCAGGCCTTCTCGACCTGCAGGAAGGACCGGCCGAATTCGCGGTGGTCGCTGGTCGAGACCCCGCCGCCCAGCTGCGCGCACATGGCCTGCTGGCCGTAGCAGACCCCGAGGATCGGCACACCGAACTCGAACACGCCGGCCGGCACGCGGGGCGAGGTCGCTTCGGTCACCGAAGCCGGGCCGCCGGAGAGAATGATGCCCTTGGGCGCGAACTCGGCCAGGCTCTCGGCGGTGACCTTGTTGAAGGGATGAATTTCCGAATAGACGCCGGCTTCCCGGACTCGCCTCGCAATCAACTGCGTGAATTGCGAACCAAAGTCGATAATCAGGATGCGGTCGGTCATGCGGGAAGCCCTCCAGTCGGATGGCGCCGGACTTTAGCGAAGACCATATCCAACCACAAGCGACGCATGGCACAGTTTCACAAATCGTTGGGGAAGTGGGTCAAAAATGCCGTTGTTGCGCGCCGTGGCGCTGGTCGAGGCGGTTGCCTTCCTGGCTCTGCTGTTCATCGCCGTCCCCTTGAAGCATTTGGCCGGCATTCCCGAACCGGTGCTGGTGCTCGGCCCGGTGCATGGCATCGCCTTTCTCGCCTATGTCTGGCTGATCGGCCGGGAGGCGGTCGAGCGCGACTGGCCACCCGACCGCGCCTTGTGGCTGGCGCTCGCCGGGCTGATCCCGCTGGCGCCCTTCTTCATCGTCCGTTCCCTCCGTTCTGAATGAGATCCCGATGCCCGATTATTCCCTGCTGAAGATCCTGCATATGGCTGCCGCCACGATCGTGGTGATCGGCATCCTGCTGACCGCGACAGCGGTTGCTAAGCCGCCGCCGGCCGCCAGACTGGCCGCCTTGCGAAAATGGGACCTGTTCGTCACCGCGCCGGCTTTAGTGGTCCTGTGGATCCTCGGCGTGATCCTCGCCATCGACGGCCATTGGTTCCCCTCGATCTGGCTGCCGCTGAAGCTGGTCTTCGTGCTGGCGCTGTCGGCCCTGCACGGCATGCAGGCCGGCGCCCTGAAACGGCTGCAGCGCGGCCAGCCGGCCCCCGCCTTCCTGCGGTTCGCTCCCTATCTGGTGATCGCTTGCGTGGCGGCGATCCTGGCCCTGGTCGAAACCAAGCCGTTTTGAGATAGTGCACCTATGTTGCATTTCATCGGCGCCCTCATTGCCGGCATCGTCGGACTCTTCGCCGCCCTGATCGGCATCGGGATCGGGGTGGGCGCGCTGCTGATCGCCCTGGCGCCTTTCCTGATCCTGCTGCTGATCCCGCTGATCCCGGTGCTGATCATCGTCTGGATCCTGCGCGCCATCGGCATCCTGTCGGGTCCGTTCCTGACCTTCCTCGTCATCGTCGCCGGCATCTTCCTGATGATCGGGGGCGCCCACCATCTGTGGACCAACAAGACACAGTCGGTCGAGGATTGGATCGAAGCCAAGCGGCAACAGCTCGATAGCTGCAAGCAGCAGGGCGGCGACAACGTCACCGCGGAATGGGACGGCAGCGAGCTGGTTTTCACCTGCCGCGGCAAGCATCAGCCGGGACAGCAACCCAGGGATGAGCATATCTGACAGCGGGAAAAGTGGATTTTTTCCGCCGCCGCTCCTATAAAACGCCCATGACTCAGCTTGGTCCGAGTGGACGCCCATTTCTCAAGATGCATGGCGCCGGGAATGATTTCGTCGTTCTCGATGCCCGCGCGCGCCCGTGGGAGATCGACGGCGAGGCCGCCCGGCGCATCGCCGACCGCCGCACCGGCATCGGCTGCGACCAGCTGATCGTGGTCGGACCGGCCCGCCAGGCGGGCGCGGACGCCTTCATGTCGATCTTCAATCCCGACGGCTCCGAGGTCTCGGCCTGCGGCAACGCCACGCGCTGCGTCGCCTGGATGCTGATGGGTGAGGCCGGCAGCGGCTACGCCACCATCGAGACCCGCGCCGGGCTGCTCCATGCCCAGGCCGCCGGCCCGAACCGCGTCGCCGTCGATATGGGCCCCGCCCGTCTCGACTGGGACCAGATCCCGCTGGCCTCGGCGATGGATACGCTGCACTTGCCGGTCACCGTCGGCCCGCTATCCGATCCTGTCGGGGTCGGCATGGGCAATCCGCACGCCGTCTTTTTCGTGCTCGACGCCGAGGCGGTGCCGCTCGCCGATCTCGGCCCGAAGCTCGAACATCACGCCTTGTTCCCCGAGCGCAGCAATATCGAAGCGGCCCAAGTGCTGCATGACGGCAGCATCCGCATGCGGGTGTGGGAACGCGGCGCCGGCATCACGCTGGCCTGCGGCACCGGCGCTTGCGCCACTCTGGTCGCCGCTGCCCGCCGAGGCCTGACTGGTCGCAAGGCGGATGTCATTCTCGATGGCGGCACGCTGACCATCGAATGGCTGGAAAACAATCACGTCATGATGACCGGGCCGGTCGCCCTGGCCTTCTCCGGGTTGCTGCCATGAAGCCGGCTCCTGAGGTTCTGACGTTCGGCTGCCGCCTTAACGCCTATGAATCCGAGGTGATCAAGGGCCATGCCACCACGGCGGGCTGGACCGACACCGTGGTGATCAATAGCTGCGCCGTCACCAAGGAAGCCGAGCGCCAGGTGCGCCAGACCATCCGCCGCCTGCGCCGCGAGCGCCCGGAGGCACGCATCGTCGTTACCGGCTGCGCCGCCCAGATAGACCCGGAGCGCTATGCGGCGATGCCGGAAGTCGATCAGGTGATCGGCAATAGCGAGAAGATGAAGGCCGAGAGCTACCTTACCCCCGCCGAGGGCAAGGTAGCCGTGGCCGACATCATGACGGTCAAGGAGACCGCGCTGCATCTGATCGGCGGCTTCGATGGCCGCGCCCGCGCCTTCGTCGAGGTGCAGCAGGGCTGCGATCATCGCTGCACGTTCTGCATCATCCCGTTCGGCCGCGGCCCCAACCGCAGCGTTCCGCTCGGTCCGCTGGTGGATCAGGTGCGCCAGCTGACCGACGCCGGCTACAAGGAAATCGTGCTGACCGGCGTCGACATCACCGCTTATGGCGCCGACCTGCCGGGCACACCCTCTCTCGGCCAGGCGATCCGCCGGCTGCTGGCCCAGGTGCCGGAGTTGCCGCGCCTGCGCCTCTCCTCGCTCGACCCGGTCGAGATCGACGAGGATCTGATCCGCCTGGTCGCCGAGGAACCGCGCCTGATGCCGCATTTCCACCTGTCGATCCAGGCCGGCGACGACACCATCTTGAAGCGCATGAAGCGCCGCCATCTGCGCGACGACGTCATTGCGATGGCGAAACGGCTCCGTGACCTGCGCCCCGACCTGGCCTTGGGCGCCGACATCATCGCCGGTTTCCCGACCGAGACCGAGGAGATGTTCGGCCAGTCGCTGGCGCTGGTCGACGAGGTCGGCCTGACCCATCTGCATGTCTTCCCCTATTCGGTGCGGCCCGGCACGCCGGCGGCCAAGATGCCGCAAGTGCATGGCCCCGCCATCAAGGAGCGCGCCGCCCGCCTGCGCCAGAAGGGCGCCGAGGCGATGGCCGCCTTCCGCGCCGACCGCATCGGCCGATCGGCCAGCGTGCTGGTCGAGCAGGACGATAGCGGCCATTGCGAACATTACCTTCCCATCCGCCTCGACCGGCCGGCGCCCGCCGGCGCCATTCACCAGGTGACGGTGACGGGGCAGGACGACACCCATCTGATCGGAACCATCGCAGCGTGACCGAAGATAGCAAGTCCGGCTGGTTCGGCCGCATCAAGGCCGGCCTCAGCCGCTCCTCCTCGCGTTTGACCCAGGGCATCGGCGATCTGTTCACCAAGCGCAAGCTCGATGACGAGGCGCTGGAGGAGCTGGAGGAGCTGCTGATCGGCGCCGATCTCGGCGTCGCCACCGCTTCGCGCGTCACCGCGCACCTGGCCAAATCCCGCTTCGGTAAGGAAATCTCCCCGGAAGAGATCAAGCAAGCTCTCGCCGAAGAGATCTCCGCCATCCTGGCCCCCGTCGCCAGGCCCCTGGCCCTCGACCCGGCGAAAAAGCCGCATGTGGTGCTGATGGTCGGCGTCAACGGCTCCGGCAAGACCACCACCATCGGCAAAATGGCGAAATATTACCGCGGTCAGGGCCTCAAAGTGACGCTGGCCGCCGCCGACACCTTCCGCGCCGCCGCCGTCGAGCAGTTGAAAGTGTGGGGCGAGCGCACCGGCTGCCCGGTGGTTTCGCGTGAGCACGGCGCCGACGCGGCTGGTTTAGCGTTCGACGCGCTGAGCGAAGCGGCCAAGCGCGGCGACGATCTGCTGCTGATCGACACCGCCGGCCGCCTGCAGAACAAGACCGACCTGATGGCCGAGTTGCAGAAGATGGTGCGCGTGCTGAAGAAGCAGGATCCCTCCGCGCCGCACGACGTGCTGCTGGTGCTGGACAGCACCGTCGGCCAGAACGCCCATATGCAGGTCGAGATCTTCAAGGAACTGGTCCAGGTCTCGGGCCTGGTGATGACCAAGCTCGACGGCACCGCGCGGGGTGGCGTGGTGGTGGCCCTGGCCGAGAGATTCGGCCTGCCCGTTCACGCCATCGGCGTCGGCGAAGGCGTGGATGATCTGCGGCCGTTCGAGGCTGGCGCATTCGCGCGCAGCCTGGTGGGTTTGGACTGACTTTCTCCGCCGCCCACGCAGGCAGATATCCAGGGAAAAGGAAGTTCATCCACAGATGCTCACAGATGAAGAAGCGCCCCCCGCTTTCTTCCTTTTATCTGTGTCCGTCTGTGTGCATCTGTGGATAAAACTGGAGTCCCGCCTTTCGCGGGGATGACGCTTATGCAGCCCTGAGGGCCGCGAAGAACGCCGTCATTTCCTGCTGCAAGCTTCCGGCCTCGCGCTGCAGCTCCTCCGAAGCGCCACTCAGTTCGCTCGCCGCGCGGTTGGTGACCTCCGCGGCCTCGGCGACGCCGCCGATATTGTGCGAGACCTCCTGAGTGCCCTGCGCCGCCTCGACGATGTGGCGGGCGATCTCCTGGGTGGTTGCATCCTGTTCCTCCATGGCCGAGGCGATCGAGGAGGAGATCATCTTCATGTCGGCGACGATGCGGACGATGCCGCCGATCGCCCGTTCGGCACGCTCGGTCTCGGCGCGGATCCCGTCCACCTGGGATTGGATCTCCTCGGTCGCCTTGGCGGTCTGAGCCGCCAGCGTCTTGACCTCTCCTGCCACCACGGCGAACCCTTTGCCGGCGTCGCCGGCTCGCGCGGCTTCGATCGTGGCGTTCAGGGCCAGGAGATTGGTCTGGCTGGCGATGTCGGTGATCAGCGCGACGATATTGCCGATTCGCGCCGCCTGCTCGGTCAGATCATGCACGGTGTCGCCGGTGCGTCGGGCTTCGCTCACGGCTCTCTCTGCGACTTCGGCCGACTGGCTTACCTGCTGATTGACCTCGCGCACCGCCGAAGAGAGTTCCTCGGCAGCACCCGCGATCGTCGATACGTTGCCGGTGGTGTCGTTGGCGGCACGGGTGGCGCCGGCCACCTTGTCGAGACTGGTACTGGCCAGGGACGCCAACTGCCCGGCATTGGTCTGTACCTGAGTCGCGGCGCTGACCACCGTTTGCAGCGCATTCGTGGCTCGGCCGGCGAAGGCGCCGATCAACTCTTCCACCCGCTCCTGGCGCGCCAGCTTGGCGGCCTGTTCCCGCGCCTGCTCGGCGGCCAAATCGTCGGCCTTGCGACGGTTGACCTTGAACACGTCGAGCGCACGGGCCAGCCGTCCGATCTCATGGCGGTCATCGAGATAGGGCACGTCGATGGAGAGATCCCCTTCGGCCAACCGTCCCATCCGCCCGGTGATGGCGCCGAGCGGCACGGAGACACTGCGAGCGATCAGGCGCGCCACGAGCCCGACCGCCACCATCACGGCAGCGCCGATGCCCAGCGAAAGCTCGACCAGATGCCTGTAGATGCCGTCGATGTCTTCTATCAGGATCGGCGAACCGACCGCCCAGCCCCAGGGCTCGAAAAGCAAGGTGTAGGACATCCGCGCAATCGGCTTGCCGCCATCGACCTGGGGATTGCGATATTTGACGAATCCTCCGCCTTGCTTCCGCGCGGCGGCGATCTGCTCCCGGACCACCTGCACCCCATCGGAATCAAGCACGCCGATACGGCTCTTGCCCTCGCGGGCCGGATCATAGGCAACGATCGCCGTCCCATCGAGGCCCTGCACGAAAAAATAGCCGTCACCCCCGAAACGCAGGCGTGCAAGCTCATCATGCGCCCCTTTCTGCGCCTTCTCCCGCGACAGGGCGCCAGACATTTCGAGATCGTGCCAGTTTTCGACCACATGAGCCGCCACCTGAACCAGATTGCGGACCGCATCCTCACGATCGCTCATCAGGCTCTGCCGCATCTCGACCAGCCCGCCCCAGACCATGATCACCAACGCCGCGACCAGCAATGGAATGAACATCAGCAGACGATTTGAAATCGAAAGAGTCGAAAACATTACACTTCCCCCATAAAGCGAATGTTTTGTTTCATCAGAAACAATAAAAATGTTCACAATGAAACTAACCAAGCCAAACCAATTAAGATTCAGCACGATTCAACATGCGGATAGGGAGGTGATTACGCAATACGGATGTATTGCTATCTCTTAGCGTTTTTTGCGATGCAGCAAAAAGAGGTCAGACGACGATATTGAGATAGGTGCCGCGGGGGGCGGTCTTGCTCAGAACCTTGCCGGCGTAATTGACCGTCTGGCTGGTTCCGGCGTTAGGCGATTCGCGACGGCCGACACCGGCACCGGCGGAGTTGGAGACCGAGACGGCGGACCGGGACTGCGCCGTGCCGTCGATGGTGCGCTGGCCGGTAAGACCCGCAACCGCACCACCCGACAGACGTGACACGCCACCCTGATCCGCCATCTCGAACCCCCTTTTATGCCCAGGCAAATAATGCCGGGAGAGAGCTTAACAAACGCCTTACGGCGCACCCAGCATTTTCGGGCGAAGTTTTTTAGGACTTCAACGCCGCCACGCCCGGCAGGTCCTTGCCCTCGAGCCATTCGAGGAAAGCGCCGCCGGCGGTGGAAATGTAGGAGAACTTGTCCTCGACTCCTGCGTGTGCGAGAGCCGACACCGTGTCGCCGCCGCCCGCCACCGTCAGCAGCGAGCCCTTCTCGGTAAAGTTCGCCGCCGCGCGGGCAACCGCGTTGGTGGCCGCGTCGAAGGGCTCGATCTCGAAGGCGCCCAGCGGGCCGTTCCACACCAAGGTCTTGCAGCTTTCCAGCCGCTTGACGATGGCGGCCGCGCTCGCGGGACCGGCATCCAGGATCATCTGATCCGCGGGCACCGCATCGACGGTCACGACCTGCGACGGCGCGTGCGCCGCGAAAGCGCCGGCCACCACGGCGTCGGTCGGCAGAACGATTTCGCAATTGGCCGCTTTGGCCTTGGCGAGAATGTCCCGCGCCGTATTGGCCAGATCCTTCTCGCACAGCGACTTGCCGACTTCATGGCCCTGCGCGTAAAGGAAGGTGTTGGCCATGCCGCCGCCGATGATCAGCACATCGACCTTGGCGACCAGATTGCCGAGCAGATCGAGCTTGGTCGACACCTTGGCGCCACCGACGAGAGCCGCGACCGGCTTCTCCGGCTTCTCGAGCGCCTTGGACAGCGCCTCCAGTTCGGCCTGCATCAGACGGCCGGCATAGCGCGGCAGAAGCTTGGCCATGCCCTCGGTCGAGGCGTGGGCGCGGTGGGCCGCCGAGAAGGCGTCATTGACGTAAAGATCACCCAGCTCGGCCAGAGCCTTGGCGAAGGTCGGATCGTTCTTTTCCTCTTCCGGATGGAAGCGGACATTCTCGATCAGCAGGACGCCGCCATTCGGCAGCAGCTTGCTCTTGGAGACGGCGTCGGGTCCGATCACCTCGGCCGACCACTCGACGGGACGGCCGATGATCTTGGCCAGCGGCTCGACCAGGAAATGCTGGCTGTACTTCGCCTCGGGGCCCTTGGGGCGGCCGAAATGGCAGAGGATGACGACACGCGCCCCCTTCTCGGCCAGTTCCTTGATGGTGGTCGCGGCCCGCTCGATACGAGTGAGGTCCGTGATGACGCCGTCCTTGGTCGGGACATTGAGGTCGGTGCGCAGCACCACCCGCTTGCCCGCGACCGCGGCGGTGTCCAGCGAGGCGAAGGAGCCCATGCCGATCAGCCCAGCTTGCCGATGAGGGCGGCAACGTCCGACATGCGGTTGGAGAAGCCCCACTCATTGTCGTACCAGGACAGGACGCGCACCAGCGTGCCGTCGATCACCTTGGTCTGGGTCAGATCGAAGGTCGAGGAAGCGGGATTATGATTGAAGTCCATCGAGACCAGCTCTTCCTTCTCCACCGCCAGCACGCCCTTCAGCGGGCCATTGGCGGCGGCGGTCATCGCCTCATGGATCTCTTCCTTGGTGACGGAGCGGTTGGTGACGACCTTGAGGTCGATCATCGAGACGTTGGGCGTCGGCACGCGCACCGAGACGCCGTCCAGCTTGCCGTTCAGCTCGGGGATCACCAGGCCGATGGCCTTGGCGGCACCGGTCGAGCTCGGGATCATCGACAGCGCGCCGGCGCGGGCGCGGCGCCGGTCCTTATGCAGGGTGTCGACCAGATTCTGATCGCCGGTATAGGAATGCACGGTGGTCATGAAACCATGCTTGATACCGGCCAGATCGTTCAGCACCTTGGCGACGGGCGCCAGGCAGTTGGTGGTGCACGACCCGTTCGAGATCACCTGATGTTCGGGCTTCAGCAGCTGATGATTGACGCCGAAGACGACGGTCAGATCGGCGCCGTCGGCCGGGGCCGAGACCAGCACGCGCTTGGCGCCGGCTTCCAGATGCAGCGCCGCCTTGGGGCGCGCGGTGAAGATGCCGGTGCATTCCAGCGCCACGTCGACACCCAGCTCCTTCCAGGGCAGCTTGGTCGGATCTCGCTCGGAGGTCACTTTGATCGGGGGCAGCGAGCCCACGATCAGCTTGTCGCCCTCGACACGGACATCGCCCGGGAAGACGCCGTGCACGCTGTCATATTTCAGGAGATGGGCATTGTCTTCCGGGGAGCCGAGATCGTTGATCCCGACCACGGTGACATCGGTTCGCCCCGACTCGGCCAAGGCCCGGAAAACCAGACGCCCAATACGACCAAAACCGTTAATGGCAACGCGAACCGTCATTTTATACCTCCCGATGAGGCTTCGTCTTTCCGAAGCGGGCAACATTTTGCATAGAAGGGCTTAACAATCCAGAGTCAAACGCGAGTTGCAGCTATGTGTTGACAGGCCTAGGATTTTTACATGTTCGAGACGGCTGAGCTGGGCGTCAAAATCACCCGCGAGGAATTCGACGCCGCGGCGGAAAAACTGCGGCTGGATCTGCTCGCTTTGCAGCAAAAGCTGCGCGAGGCCGACTTCCCGGTGATCCTGCTGTTCGCCGGGGTCGACGGGGCCGGCAAGACCGAGACCGTCAATCTGCTCAATGAGTGGCTCGATCCGCACTGGATCGTCACCCGCGCCTATGAAGATCCTTCGCGGGAAGAGCGCGAGCGCCCCTCCTTCTGGCGCTATTGGCGCGATCTGCCGAAAAAGGGGCAGATCGGCCTGTTCCTGTCGGGCTGGTATTCGCGCCCCTTGCTCGACCGGGTCTATCGGCGCATCCACCAGGCAGACTTCGATTATCGCCTCGACCACATCGCCGCCTTCGAGCGGCTGCTGGCCGACGATGGCGCGCTGATCCTGAAATTCTGGATGCATCTCGACAAGAAGGGCCAGAAGAAACGGCTTGAGGCGCTGGAAAGCGATCCCCTGCTCAGCTGGAAGGTCGCCAAGAAGGATTGGCGCAACTGGAAGCGCTACGGCAAGTTCATCGCCGCCGCCGAGCATCTGATCCGGCGCACCGATTTCAGCCATGCCCGCTGGAAAATCGTCGATGGCTCCGACGACCGGTTCCGCAGCCTTACCGTTCTGCGGACCCTGCACGACGCCCTGAAGCAGCATCTCGCCGATCGTAAGCGGCGACGGCCCGCCAAGAAGCCCGTCATCGCGCCGATCAAGGCCAGCGTGCTGAGCGCGCTGGACATGACCCAGGCGCTCGACAAGGCGGAGTATGCGCGCCAGTTGCAGGAGGCCAGCGCCGAACTGGCGGTGCTGGCCCGTCAGGCGCATGGACGCGGCATTTCCTCGGTGGCGCTGTTCGAAGGCTGGGACGCGGCCGGCAAGGGCGGCGCCATCCGCCATGTCGCCTCGGCGCTCGACGCCCGCCACCGCCAGATCGTCTCGGTCGCGGCTCCCACCGATGAGGAGAAGGCGCAGCATTATCTCTGGCGCTTCTGGCGGCATCTGCCGCGCGCCGGCCATATGCTGATCTACGACCGCAGCTGGTATGGCCGCGTGCTGGTGGAGAGGGTCGAGGGCTTCGCCCGGCCCGACGAATGGCAGCGCGCCTATGCCGAGATCAACGATTTCGAGGATCAGCTATCGCATCACGGCATGGTGCTGACCAAGTTTTGGCTCCATATTACCCCTGAACAACAGTATAAGCGCTTCGAACAGCGCGATGAAGTCGCTTACAAGAAATGGAAGCTGACGGAGGAGGATTGGCGGAACCGGTCCAAGTGGGATTCCTACAAGGCGGCGGTGCATGAGATGGTGGAGCGCACCAGCTCCCAGGCGGCGCCGTGGCTCCTGATTGAAGGGAACGACAAAAATTTCGCTCGCGTCAAAATTATCCGATCCCTCGCCGAGCGGCTCCGTGAACGGCTCGCGCGGCCGTAAGGCCGAGCAGATCTACGCCGCCGCCAAGCAGATCTTCATGGAAAGCGGCTATGAGGCCGCCAGCATGGATGCGGTCGCGGCCCGCGCCGGTGTCTCCAAGGCCACCATCTATGTCCATTTCGAAGGCAAGCAGGCCCTGTTCGAGGCGATCATCCGCCGCCACACCGAGACCTTGTTCAGCCATATCCAGCTGCCGGAAAAGATCGTCGATCTGCGCCAGGCGCTGACCGTGCTGGCCAACAGCTTCGTCGATATGATCCTCAAGCCCGACGCCCTGTCGATGTATCGCGTGGTGGCCGCCGAGGCCGCGCGCCAGCCCGAGATCGGCGAGGCGTTCTACGCCGCCGGACCGGCTTACGCCCGCCAGAAGGTCGGCGAATATTTCCTCACCCTGGCGCGGCGCGGCCTGATGCGGCTGGACGAGGGCGAGGCGCCGATGCTGGCCAATCTGTTCCTGTCGATGCTGGCGGGCGACTGCCACGCCGGCGCCATGTTCGGCCGCGACCAGGACAAGAGCTGCCTGGCCAACCAGATCAAGACCGCCGTGGATCTGATCGCAAGTAGATACGGGATTTAAGAGGTCAGGACCGCTCTATTTCGTCATCCCTGCGGAGGCAGGGATCCACGTCGAGGCCAGACTCATCTCTTCGCGTAGTGATCGCCTTGCGGCGAGCGAGATCCCCATCTCGCGCTCTGGGTTGCACCTCGTCGAAACGATTTTTGCCCAAGAGCAAAAATCATTCCGCCGA
>Ga0302311_10004747_pt1 | contig 14568 bp, 11 predicted proteins | sample III_Palsa_N1_3_FD_200449 | JGI IMG/M metagenome (GOLD analysis project Ga0302311, IMG submission 200449) | Peat permafrost microbial communities from Stordalen Mire near Abisko, Sweden - III_Palsa_N1_3 | ecosystem: Environmental > Terrestrial > Soil > Palsa > Peat permafrost | place: Sweden... | reverse complement strand
TGTTCAAGCTCGCCGTTACCAAACTGGGCCAGATCGTCGATGAGACGCTGGCGTTCCACAATTTGTCGAAGGATGCCATCGACTGGCTGGTGCCGCACCAAGCCAATATCCGCATCATCCAGGCCACGGCCCGCAAACTCGGGATGCCGATGGAGCGGGTGATCGTGACCGTACAAGATCACGGCAACACTTCGACCGCCTCGGTGCCGCTGGCACTCGATGTCGGCGTGCGCGACGGGCGCATAAAGCGCGGCGAGATGCTGCTGCTGGAGGCCTTTGGAGGCGGATTGACGTGGGGTTCAGCGCTGCTGCGCTACTGAACTAGTATTTGGCGAAGATTGGCTTCACCGACGCCGCGGCCCCTCCGTCCGCTCAAGAAGTTCGCCGACCTGGTCAATGGAATGATCAGACACGGTGCCGCCGAGATAGTGCGGTTCTACCCTAAAAGGAAACAGCGGCGTTGCTGGTTTCGAACACGTCCGCGAAAGCGCTGCCCGCAGGTACTCATTCGTGATCGAATTGAAGGCTCGGCCCGTGCGCCGCGCCTCCGCCCGAAGGTGCATGACAATGTCATCGTCGAGGCGTGTCCTGGTCCGCATGGTTCGATGCCAGCTCACGGAAATCGTACCGCTCAATGAGCTGACGGCACACGGATTGGGGTGCGGGGCAAGGGCGTTTCTGCGCGGATGGTATTACAGCGCAGAGCGGCGCGGCAGCGGAATCCAACCGGGCAAGTTGGTGCGCCTTGTCCGACTGAGCAATAGGAGTTTAGTCAAGGCGCGGGCACAGCTATACGAAAGTTGCGGATTTAGTATAACGTGGATATCGCTCAGTTCTTCGATGTGTCGATGGCCGTACAGGATAGGACTGATTCGATGGTGGAGGTTCTGCGGGCAATTGATCCAACATTTCGCAAGATTCCGTCCCTACACGGCACTGCAACGACGCGGTACATATCAAGTCAACAGCTTCGAGTGGAATTCTTGGTACCGAATCAGGGGCCGGACAGCGACGATCCCCTACATCTGCCGGCTTTGCAGACTGATGCCGAGCCGCTGCGCTTTCTGGACTTCCTGATTCACGATCCGGTCAAGGCGGTCCTCCTGTACGGCACTGGTATCGCAGTGACAGTTCCAGCACCGGAACGATTTGCCGTGCACAAGCTGATCCTGTCGCGCCGGCGAAAATCCGCACAAGCCAAATCTGACAAGGACCTACAGCAGGCATCTCTGTTGCTCCAGGTTCTGCTGCAGAAGCGTCCGGAGGATCTAAAACGCATCTGGGATGAAGCTAGGCAACGCGGACCTACATGGCAAGCACTGCTGCTTGCCGGCGCTGCTCAGCTGGCGACTTCGGTCCAGGAGGGCCTGGAGGCGGTCGGGGCAGCAGTTCGATAGAGCTGACGGCAAAAAAAACGCCGCGCTAGAGCGCGGCGTCTTTCGAACCTTAAATATTCTTAAGGTCGGATCGGTCTTACTTGGACACCGACTTCTTGAACATGCGATCGATCTTCTCGTTGGTCGCATCGACGCCGGCCTGGGCGGCCTGCGCAGCCGACAGCGCCTGGTTGGCGGTGCTCTGAGCGGCGGCGGCAGCCTTGGCAGCGGCCTGCGCGTCGGCCTCAGCCTTGGCTGCGGCATTCGCATCGGTCTTGTCCGCAACGTGCGCGGCCAGGCCTGACTGCAGCGTGCTGACTTGTGACTTCAGCGTGTCGATCTCGGCCTGCATCGGCTTGAGGTCCTGGCAACCTGCCAGCCCGACAACAACTGCCGCAGCAGCCAGCTTCACAATAATTGCCTTGTTCATCGTCTCATCCCCTTGTACTTGCATGTGGGTTCTACCGCGCCACGCCAGCAAGTTGCTGCGACGTGAGTTTTGCGGAGGCGCAACTTGACCAAAATTAGCGATCGAAAGCAATAGCAGATTGGTCTCTGTCTGCGCCCGGCGACATGATGCACCCAAATTTGCACGGCAAAATGTGCGTTGCCGTACGTAAGGAATGCAACTGCTGCAGGACCCCTTGAGGATTGGCCAGAACTGTATATAATCACAGCATGTCTGATCTAACCCCCCGCCAATCTCAGGTCCTCGATTTGATCCGCCGCTGCATCGTCGAGACGGGTATGCCGCCGACGCGCGCCGAGATCGCCAACGAGCTGGGTTTCCGCTCACCTAACGCGGCTGAGGAGCACCTGCGGGCGCTGGCCCGCAAGGGCTGTATCCAGCTGCTGGCCGGTTCCTCGCGGGGAATCCGGCTGATGGACACGATGCGCGAGCAGCTCGGGCTGCCGCTGGTCGGACGGGTGGCCGCCGGCCAGCCGATCCTGGCCGAAGAGCACATCGTCGATCACCTGCGGATCGATCCGACACTGTTCAGTCCACGGCCCCATTTCCTCCTCAAGGTGGTCGGCATGAGCATGAAAAATGCCGGCATCCTTGATGGGGATTTGGTCGCTGTGCACCGTACCGCCGAGGTCCGCAACCGCCAGATCGTGGTGGCGCGCATCGAGGATGAAGTGACGGTCAAGCGCTACCGGCAGGATGGCACGGTGGTGTGGCTGATGCCGGAGAACCGCGAGTTCAAGCCGCTGCGCGTGGACCTGCGCGAGCAGGCGGTGCTGATCGAAGGGGTGGTGGTCGGCGTGCTGCGCTTCTCGGGCGAATCGGCAGCCGCAGTGCGGGCCAGCGCCTAGCGCGGGCCCTTGGGCCGGCCGCGGCCATTGCTGCCCGGTTCCTCGCCGATTTTGTAGTCCTCGAAATCGCTGATCAGCTCGGCGGTGTGTTTCTGCTCCATCCGCTGCTCGAGGCGTCGCCACGCCGGCTCCCCGGCCTTGGCCGCGCGCCGCTTACCGATCTCCATGTCTTTCATGGCCCGGTCCAGATCGAGGTCCTCGTCGGCGGCAATCTCCTCGCCGTCGTCGTCCTCGAATTCATCCGAATCTGAATTCCCGCCCATAGGTCTTGCGCTTACAGCGGTAACTTACGGTGATGACTCCAGTCGAACCTGCAGCTCGCAGCTCGAGTATGCGTCCTGCATCGCGGCCGAACATACTTCCAAGTCCGGGCGGATGCAACGGTCCAATTTTGGAATTCGCGGCCTGCGTCACGCCGGGCCCCGATCAGCCGGCGCATGGCTGCGCCTGTCACATTCGGGTCTGAGTCGGGCTGCTGCGTGGGCTTGCGCCCGAGAAAGCTTCAGCGGATCAGATTGTTCATCTCAAAAATGGGCAGCAGCATCGCGATCACGATCACCATGACAATCCCGCCCATGGCAACGATCAGCAGCGGCCCCAGCAGCCCGGTCATGGCGGTCACCAGCGTGTTGACCTCCTGCTCCTGATTCACCGCCGCCCGCTCGAGCATCGATTCGAGCTCGCCGCTCGATTCCCCGCTCGAGATCAGGTGAATCATCATCGGCGGAAACATGCGGCTGGCGGCCAGTGAGCGGCCGATCGGTGCGCCCTCGCGCACGCGCGCGCCGGCCTCGGACACGGCATCGCGCATCGGCAGGTTGGTGATCACTTCGCTCGCGATCCGCATCGCATCGAGCACCGGCACGGCGCTCGCGGTCAGGATCGAGAAGGTGCGGGTAAAGCGCGCGGTATTGAAGCCCCGCTGCAGCTTGCCCACCAGCGGCAGGCGCAGCAGCAGCCGGTGCACGCGCCGCAGCGCCTGCGGATCGCGTATCCAGCGGCTGAACAGAAAGATCGCCAGCGCAAGCACAATGATCATCACCAGGCCGTAGTGGCGCAGGAAATCGCTGCCGCCGACCACCACGCGCGTGATCAGCGGCAGCTTGGCCTTGCTGCTCTCGAACACCGCCACGACCTTGGGCACCACATAGGCCAGCAGGAACGAGACGATGGAGGCGCACAGGATGGTCAGTACGATCGGATAGAGCATCGCGCCCAGCACCTTCTGGCGGGTCTGCTCGCGCCCCTCGGTGTAGTCGGCCAGGCGCTCGAGCACGGTATCCAGGTGCCCGGAGCTTTCCCCGGCAGCGACCGTGGCGCGGTAGATCTCCGGGAAGACGCGCGGGAAATCCCCGAGGCCCGTGGCCAGCGGATGACCCTCGACTACGCGCGCCCGCACCCCGAGCAGGATGCTCTGCACACGCGGCCGCTCGGTCTGCTGCGACACCGCCAGCAGCGCTTCCTCAAGCGGGAGCCCGGCGCGCACCAGCGTGGCCAGCTGCCGCGTCATCAGCGACAGATCGCCCGCCGAGACCCGACGGGCCATGGAGATGCGGCTCCAGAAGCTGCCCCGTTCGGATTCCTGCTCGCTCAGCTCCGTGACCGTGACCGGCAGCAGTGCGCGCTCGCGCAGCAGCTGGCGCACGTGGCGCGGTGTGTCGGCCTCCAGCAGCCCCTTGCTCTGGCGGCCACTGGCATCGAGCGCGACGTATTCGAAGGCACCCATGACTTGCCGGCTCTAGTGCGGGGCGTCAGTCCTCACGGGTGACGCGCAGCACTTCCTCGATCGTGGTTTCCCCGCGCAGCACGCGCGCGAGCCCGTCCTCGCGGATCGAGGGGGTGGTCGCCCGGGCGTGACGCTCCAGCTCCTGCTCGGAGGCACCATCGTGGATCATCGTGCGCATGGCATCGTCCACGACGATCAGCTCGTAGATGCCGGTGCGGCCCCGATAGCCGCCACTGGCATCGTTGCCGGGCCGGTACAGCGTCGGGGAGGGCTGGTTAGGCTCGAGGCCAATCAGGCGCCGCTCGTATTCACCGGCCTGGAAGGCCACGCGCGAGGTGGGGCTGAGCACGCGCACCAGGCGCTGGGCGAGCACGCCGATCAGGCTCGAGGAGAGCAGGAAGGGCTCGATACCCATATCGCGCAGGCGCGTGAGGGCGCCGGCCGCGGTGTTGGTGTGGAGCGTGGAGAGCACCAGGTGGCCGGTCAGGCTCGCCTGCACGGCGATCTGCGCGGTCTCCAGATCGCGGATTTCGCCGATCATCACCACATCCGGATCCTGGCGCAGGATCGCGCGCAAGCCGCGCGCGAAGGTCATCTCGACCTTGGTGTTGACCTGCGTCTGGCCGAGGCCATCGATGTAGTACTCGATCGGATCCTCGACCGTCATGATGTTCTGCGTGTTGTCGTTGAGCCGCTCGAGCGCCGCATAGAGCGTGGTGGTCTTGCCCGAACCGGTCGGGCCTGTGACCAGCAGGATCCCGTGCGGCTTGTGGATCAGCTCATCCATCAGCGTCTGGATGTTCGGATCCATGCCAAGCGCACCCAGCTCCAGCCGCCCGGCCTGCTTATCGAGCAGACGCAGCACCACGCGCTCGCCGTGGCCCGAGGGGATGGTCGAGACGCGTACGTCGACCGCGCGCCCGGCAATCCGCAGTCCGATGCGGCCATCCTGCGGCAGGCGCTTCTCGGCGATATCGAGCTTGGACATGACCTTGATGCGCGAGACCACGAGCGAGGCCACGGCGCGCTTGGATTGCAGCACTTCACGCAATTCGCCATCGACGCGAAAGCGCACCACGAGCCGATTCTCGAACGGTTCGATGTGGATGTCCGAGGCATTCTCGCGGATCGCCTGGGTCAGCACCGCGTTGATCAGGCGGATGATCGGGGCATCATCATTGCTCTCGAGCAGGTCGGCCTGCTCGGGCAGATCCTGCGCCAGGTGGGCCAGATCGGTCGTCTCTTCCAGGCCCTCGACCGCCTGCATCGATTCGCTGCCCGCCTCGTAGTTCCGGCGCAGCAGCGCATCAAAGACCTCGGGCTCCACCGCGGTCAGCTTGAGCGGCATGCGCAGGTGCCGGCGCACTTCGGCCACCGCCGTGGCCGACACCGGCGGGCGATAGACGCAATCGGCATGCCCATCGAGCGTCGCGCGCACCAGCAGGCCGTAGCGGCGCGCAAAGGCAAACGGCAGTACGCGGCCCTCGCTGCTGGCGCTGGCCAGGGCCGGCTCGCTCACTGCTTGCCCGTCGGGCTGGTGGCCGGATCCGCTGCCGGTGCGGTCGCCGGCCCGGGCGGCGTGATCGGGGCTGCATCGGGCAGCGGGATGGCCCGGGTGGTGGCGGCCGGTGGACTTGGCTCATCGGCGGACGGCGGCACTGCCGGCATCCCGGTCAGCGGATCAATCTTCTGGATCGGCTGCAGCGGCCAGGTGGCCGGATCTTTGTTCAGCAGCTTCTGCTGGTCCTGGATGTACTTGTAGCGCTCTTCGGTCTGGATCTGCGCCTGCTCGTCGTTGCGCAGGATGTGTGGGCGCAGGAACACCAGCAGGTTGGTCTTGGATTTCTCGGTATCGCGGGTGCGAAACAGCTCGCCGATGATCGGAATCTTGCCCAGCAGCGGCACCGAGTTCTGCGTGTTGGTGGTTGAATCCTGGATCAGGCCGCCGAGCACCAGGGTGCCGCCATCGCGGATCAGCACGCTGGTCGAGATGGTGCGCTTGTTGGTGATCAGGCTGCCGGCATCACCGGCGCTGGTCGAGAGGCTCGAGCTTTCCAGATCAATCTTGAGCAGCACCGCATCACCCTGGTTGATCTGCGGGGTGACATCGAGAATCGTGCCCACTTCCTCGCGCTGCACGGTCTGGAAGGCGCTGCTGGTGCCGACCGTGCTGGTGTACTGGCCGGTGACGAAGGGGACCTCCTGGCCGACCTCCATCTTGGCTTCCTGGTTGTTCTGCGTGACCACCGAGGGGGTGCCGATGATGTTGGTGCGCGCATCGCCCTGCAGCGCGCGCAGGATCGCGCCAAAGCTCACGCCGCTGGAGGAGAGGTTGCCGATGCCAATCGTGGCGCCGAGCGGCGCGGTGATCCCGCCCGTCGTGGCGGTCGAGGTGCCGCTGCTGACACCCAGATAACTGTTGTACAGATCGACGATCGAGGTGCCACCGATCGGGTTGACGAAACCGCCGACCGCGGGCGCGTTGGCGCCGCCGCTGATGATCCAGTTCACGCCCAGATCCGAGGTCTTATCGACATCAACCTCGGCAATTATCGCCTCGACCAGCACCTGGGCGCGGCGGATATCGAGCTTGTCGATGATGTCATCGAGGGCCTTCATCACGCGCGCATTGGCAGTGATGATCAGCGCGTTGGTTTCCTTGTCGGCCCAGATGGTCGCAGTGCCACCGGCGATGTTCACCGTGCCAGCGCCGCCGCCCGAGGAGCTGTAAGAGCCACTGCCGCTCGAGCCACCTGTGTTGTTAACGCTGAAGTTGTTGCTCGAGGTCGTGGTCGAGACTGAGCCGAACGGGCTGCTGCTGCTGCCGCTGCTCCCTCCCAGGCCGCTGCTGGTGGTGCCAGCAGGGCGCGAGGCGCTCGAGCTGCTGCTCGAACCCTGGCCCTTGAGCTTGGCGGCCATGTCCTCGGCCGCGGCGTAGCGCAGGTAGCGCACGCGCGTTTCGCCGCCGCCTTCGATCGGGGTGTCGAGTGTTGCGACCAGCGCTTTGATGCGCAGGCGCTGCGCCGGCTCGCCGGTGATCAGGATGCTGTTGGAGCGATCATCGGCGACCACCTTGAGCGGCGTGCCACCGGCGGCGTCATTGGCTGCGGCGGCCGGCACCAGCGCATTGATGGTCTTTAGGGTATCGCTCGCGTTCGCGTTGATCAGCTTGATGACATCGACATCCGAATTGCTGCTGACATCGATGCGATCAATGATGCGCTCGATGCGATGCACGTTACTGGCCCGATCCGAGATGACCAGCATGTTTGAGCCGGCGATCGAGACCAGGGTCGCCGTGGTCGGCATCAACTGCTTGAGTACCGGTAGCAACTGGCCGACCGGGAGATTCTTGACGGTGAGCACCTGCGTCACGATTTCATCGGAAGTGGCGCTGACCGACTCAGGCAGGTCGTTGCCTGGCATCCGATTGACGTCCTGATTCGGAATAATCTTGACGATTTTCCCGGACGGGATCGCGACGAAGCCATACACCTGCAAAATGGACAGGAATGCCTGATAGAACTGATCCGGCGTCATCGGCGTTTGTGATAGCAGCGTCACGTTGCCCTTGACGCGCTGATCGACGATGAAGGTCTTGCCGGTGGCCAGCTGCACCGCCTCGATCACCTGCTGGATATCGGCATCCTTGAAATTCGGCGTGATCATCGCGCCGCTGGTGGCACCATTGGCCGCATGCGAGTTCGCGCCCTCGGGCTGGGCCGCCTGCGCCGCGCCCAGCAGCAGGGCACAGCCCGCGCCCAGCAGGAGCGCGCGCAGCCAGAGCCGGCGTGGTTGCGGTGGGAATTGCATGCGCATGAGTCGTTGATGTCCTGCTGTTGTTAAGTCACTTGATCCCGGGGTGAACCATGCCCCAGGTGTCCGCAGCCTCGTCGGGCAGATAGACCCTGCGAGCGTGGGTTCGTTCACCGCAAATCAGGCCTGCGTCTCACTGCGGCTAATTGCTCGGCGCAGGCGCCGAACTCGCGGCGGGTGCCGTGCCCTGACTGGCATCGGCGCCACCGGCATTGTCGCCAGGCGCCGACGAATCGGTGCCGCTCGCGGGCCCCACGACCGTGCCAGCGGCCGATTGATTCTGTGGCCGACCGGGACCGATGCGCCCGAAGCCCAGGCGGCCACCAGGTCCGTTATTGCCATTGTCCGGCGGCGCGTTGGCGGCTGCGGCCTCAGCCGCGGCTTCCGCTTCGGCAGCTACGCTCTCGAGATTGAGGTTAACTTCCTCTTCCACGCCGTTACGCAAAATTGTCACCGTCGCGCTTGAAGCGTTGGAGAGGGCCTGCAGGACATCGTTGGCGTGGTTCGGATCATCGAGCGGGGTGCCGTTCACGGCCGTCACCAGATCGCCGGCCTTGAGCCCGAGGCGCGTCATGCCAGGCACGCCGCCAGTGCCAGGGAACAGACGGTAGCCGCTTAATTTGCCGGCGTTGAATACCGGCTGTACGCGTATCAGGCCATTGAGCAGTCCGCCGTTGTTGCGGGCGAAGTTGGCCAGCCGTTGCCCGGCAGGTGCGCTCGCGTTGGCGAGCGGCGCTGGCGGCGGCGCGACCCCGCCAGAGAGCCGCGGCAGATAGAGCGTCTCAAGGGCGCCATTGCGATCCAGCAGCACGCGATCGTTGTAGACCGCATGCAGGCGCACGCCACCGGGGACATCGGCGCCGGCCGGGTAGAGTTTGGCGGTCGTTGCGGTGGGCCCGATGATCGCCATGCCGCGCTCGGGATTATCGACCGCGAGCACACCGGCGAGCACCAGCGAGGCCGAGGTCTGCGGCGCATTGGCACCGTTGCCTTGTGCGTTTGCCTGGCCAAACAGATGGCGGTTGACGATCGTGGCCAGATCAAGTGGACGGGCGCCGGCACGTGTGTGCGTTGCGGTGGCGGCACCCGCCGCTTGCGCATGGGTGCCGCTGCCGGTGACGATCAGGCCGCCCTGGACACCTAAGGCCAGCACCAGCACGACGCTGGCCACGGCCGGGCCGTGCTCAAGCGCCTGCGCAAGCAGGTCCTGCGCGTTCTTGGGCTCGGCGAGGCTGGGCAAGCGGCTGCTCCTTCACTGGTCCAAAGCGGACCGAAGGCCCCTCAAGGGCAATTGCTCATAATACGGTGCTGCCATGAGTGCACTCAACTGTCTGTATTTCCGGACTTCTTTCCGCAGGATCTTTGCTGCTTTCGGGGGCCGGCGAGCTCGCCCGAGGGCACAGGGCGGCGCCCCGGCGACGTATAATTGAACGCCAGGGCGCATTCAGCGCCTAAGCTTGAATTGCTGTGAGGAAGTCCCCAACTTGAGTGAGCAGCGCCCGCAAAGCCCCGATCATGGTGTTACCGTCGAGGAGGCGACTCCCAAGACGCGCGTGCCGCCACTTTATCGGGTGGTGCTGATCAACGATGATTTTACGCCGATGGAGTTTGTGGTCGATGTGCTCGAGCGTTTCTTTTCGATGAACCGGCCGACAGCCACCCGCATCATGCTCGAAGTTCACACCCGCGGCAAAGGCATCTGTGGGGTCTTTACGTATGAGATCGCAGAGACCAAAGTATCCCAGGTGACGCAGTACTCGCGCGAGCACCAGCATCCGCTGATGTGCACGCTCGAGCAGGTTTAGATGGCGCGAGGCGGCTTGCGCCCTCGCACGAGGAGTAGCGGTGCTATCGACTGAACTTGAATTCTGCCTGAATCAGGCGTTCCGCCAGGCACGCGCCCAGCGGCATGAATTTCTCACCGTCGAGCAACTGCTGCTGGCACTGCTCGATGCGCCACGCGTGCGCGAGGTGCTCGAGGGGTGCGGTGCGCAGCTCGAGCGCCTGGCGATGGAGCTCAAGGAGCACATCGAAACCAACACCCCGCAGCTGCCCGAAGGCGAGGAGCGCGAGGTGCAGCCGACCTTGGGCTTCCAGCGCGTGCTGCAGCGGGCGCTGTTCCATGTGCAATCGAGTGGCCGCAAGGAAGTGGGCGTCGTCAACGTGCTGGTGGCGATTTTCAGCGAGAAGCAGAGCCACGCGGTCTATTTGCTCAGCCGCCAGAACGTCACGCGCCTGGATGTCGTGCATTTCATCTCGCACGGCCTGACCCGCACCAGCGAGCCCAAGAGCGAGGGCGAGGAGACCGCGAGCGGGGAAGGCGAGCGCGAGGCCGAGGGCGGCAGTGCCCTGGATAAGTACACCACCAACCTTAATCGCCAGGCGCAGGAAGGGCGCATCGATCCGCTGATCGGCCGCAAGGTCGAAGTGGAGCGTACGATCGAGATCCTGTGCCGGCGGCGCAAGAACAATCCGCTGTACGTCGGCGAGGCCGGGGTCGGCAAGACGGCGATTGCCGAGGGGCTCGCGCGCCTGATTGTCGAGGGCAAGGTCCCGGATGTGCTCACCGATTGCACCATCTACGCCCTTGATATGGGCGGGCTGATTGCCGGCACCAAGTACCGCGGGGATTTCGAGAAGCGGCTCAAGGCCGTGATCAGCGAGCTCAAGAAGCAGCCAGGCGCAATCCTGTTCATCGATGAGATCCACACCGTGATCGGTGCCGGCGCCGCCTCCGGTGGCGTGATGGATGCCAGCAACCTGATCAAGCCGGTGTTGAGCAACGGCGAGGTGCGCTGCATCGGCTCGACCACCTACCAGGAATACCGCGGCATCTTCGAAAAGGATCATGCGCTCGCGCGCCGCTTCCAGAAGATCGATGTGGGCGAGCCGAGCGTCAGCGAGACCATCGAGATCCTCGAGGGCCTGCGCAGCAAGTTTGAAGAGCACCATGGCGTCACCTACACCGCCGAAGCGCTGCGCTCGGCCGCGGAGCTGGCGGATCGGCACCTGACCGAGCGGCGGCTGCCGGACAAGGCCATCGATGTGGTCGATGAGGCCGGTGCACGCCTGCGCCTGCGCCCCGCCGGTGAGCGGGCGCTGATTGTCGAGGTGCGCGACATCGAGGAAGTGGTTGCGCGCATGGCGCGGATTCCGGCCAAGACCGTCTCGGCCTCGGATCGCGACGTGCTCAAGAACCTGGAGCGCAACTTAAAGCTTGTGATCTTTGGCCAGAACCCGGCCATCGAAGCACTCGCTGCGGCGATCAAGCTGGCACGAGCGGGCCTGGGCGATCAGCGCAAGCCCGTGGGCAGCTACCTGTTTGCAGGCCCGACCGGTGTTGGCAAGACCGAGGTCACGCGCCAGCTCGCGCTCACGATGGGCATCGAGTTCGTGCGCTTTGATATGTCCGAGTACATGGAGCGCCACACGGTCTCGCGCCTGATCGGCGCCCCCCCGGGCTACGTGGGCTTTGACCAGGGCGGGCTGCTGACCGAGCAGATTGCCAAGCATCCGCACTGCGTGCTGCTGCTCGATGAGATCGAAAAGGCGCACCCCGATGTCTTTAACCTGCTGCTGCAGGTCATGGATCACGGCACGCTCACCGACAACAACGGCCGCAAGGTGGATTTCCGCCACGTGATCATCGTGATGACCACCAACGCCGGGGCCCAGGAGATGAGCCGGCCGGCGATCGGCTTCATGCCCGCCGACAACACCAGCGATGGGATGGAAGCGGTACGGCGGCTGTTCTCGCCCGAGTTCCGCAACCGCCTCGATGCGATCATCCAGTTCGCCGCGCTCGATACCCCGACGATCGAGCGGGTCGTCGACAAGCTGCTGCTCGAGACCGAAGCGCAGCTGGAGCAAAAGGGCGTGGCCCTGCTGATCGAGGATGCGGCCCGCCAGTGGATTGCGGTGCGAGGGTACGATCCGAAGATGGGTGCACGGCCGATGGCGCGCGTCATCCAGGAGCACGTCAAGCGGCCGCTGGCCGAGGAGCTGCTGTTTGGCAAATTGGCTGGTGGTGGCACAGTGCGCGTGTCGGTGTCAGCCGATGGCAGCAAGCTTGAGATCGAGTGCACCGCCGCGACGCCGAACGAAGTCACGGTCTAGCAGCCAATCAATTGAGGCTTGAGGGATGGAGGCGCCGGGCGCAAGTGCCGGCGCTAGATACCGGATCGGCCCGTTAACGGCCGCGGTAGACGATGCGGCCCTTGCTCAAATCGTACGGGGTCATCTCGACCGTGACCTGATCACCGGTGAGGATGCGGATGTAGTTCTTGCGCATCTTGCCCGAGATGTGCGCGGTGACGATATGGCCGTTCTTCAGCTGCACACGAAAGGTCGTGTTGGGCAGCGTCTCGACGACTTCGCCTTCCATCTGGATCGCATCTTCTTTGGGCATGCCACTCAACTGGTATACGGGACGGGCGCGAATTCTGCATAAACGCCGGATGCAATGCAATGCAAGGCGCTGAATCGCGAAGTTTATCAGTCTCTATGTCATTGCTCGCGCCGATAACACTTGACGGCACGCAACCGGTAACGCAAGTGCGGCGACCCAGCAAATTCAGCAGCTTCGCCGCGTTCAGGCCACCGGGGCCGACTCGAGCGCCTGCGCCAGACGCAGCAGGAACTCGGTGCGCGGCAAGGCGCGACTACCGAGGCTGCGCAGGTGCGGCGAGGCCATCTGACAGTCGATCAGCTCAAGTCCCAATGCCTCGCAGCGCTCGATGAGTCCGGCGAGTGCTGCTTTAGAGGCATCGGTGGCACGGCTGAACATGGATTCACCGAAAAATACGCGACCTAAGCGGATACCATAGAGCCCCCCGATCAGCGTGCCACGCTGCCAGGTCTCGATGCTGTGCGCATAGCCCAGCGCATGCATGCGCTCATAGGCGCCGATCATCGCCGGGGTGATCCAGGTGCCGGGACTGACGCTGCGCGGCGCGGCGCAGGCCCGGATGACAGCGGCAAAGTCCCCATCCTGGCGCCACTCAAAGGCTTCGCGCCGGATGCTGCGCTTGAGGCTCCGTGCGCAATGAAACTCTCCCGGCAACAGCACTTCGCGCGGGTCGGGTGACCACCACAACACCGGCTGTCCCGGGCTGTACCAGGGAAAGATGCCGCGCCGGTAGGCCGCCAGCAATCGCTCAGGCGTCAGATCCCCGCCCGCGGCCAGCAGGCCCGGTGGCTCGGGCAGCGCCTGCTCGACCGGTGGAAAGCGATCGGGCGGATCTCCGGGTGCGAGCCATGTGATCATCGGTCAGGCTCTTGGGGGTGCGGCTTTCAGGGGCTGGCGCCGGAGGCGCGGAAAGGGGTGTGACGCGCCGCTTCGGCCGCGTAGCTGTCGATCGCGAGGGCTTCGCGGGCCAGATAGCTGGCCACCGCCTGACGGAGTGCGGTATCGCCGATCCAGTGCGCCGACCAGGTGAGCGTCGGTTCAAAACCGCGCGCCAGTTTGTGCTCGCCCTGCGTGCCCGGCTCGAAGCGCCTGAGCCCCTGGGCAATGCAATAGTCGATGCCCTGGTAGTAGCAGGTTTCAAAATGCAGGCTGTGAAACTCCGCCCCCGCACCCCAGTAGCGTCCGTAGAGCGTGTCGTGGGAACGGAAGAACAGCGCGCAGGCGACCGGCTTGCCATGCTGCAGTGCGAGCTTGACGATGAAGCGCTCGCCCATCGTGCGCGCGATGGTGCGAAAGAAGCTCAGGTTCACATAGGGCAGGTGGCCATGGCGCTCGAAGGTCGCGGCATGAAAGGCGTGGATCGTGAGCAGCTGTGCCTCATCGAGCTCGCCGCCATGCAGCGTCTGGAACGCGATCCCCTGCTCGGCGATGCGGCGTCGCTCACGATGCACCTTCTTGCGCTTGGCCGAGGCGAAGGTGGCCAGAAAGGCCTCGAAGTCGCTGTAGTCGTGGTTGTACCACTGGAAATGACAGTCGCGCCGCAAGAGCCACCCGGCGCGCTCGGCCTCATGACGCAAGCCCTCATCGATGAACAGGGCATGCGCCGAGGACCAGCCGTGCGCACGCGCGAGCGCGCTGATCGCGCTTAAGGCCGCAAGCCGCAGCGCCGGGCCTTCATCAGCCGCCGCGCACAGCAGCCGCGGCCCGGTGGCGGGCGTGAACGGAATCGCCAGCAGCAGCTTGGGGTAGTAATCGAGGCCGCGGGCCTCCCAGGCGCGCGCCCAGGCAAAATCAAAGACGAATTCGCCCCACGAGTGGCTCTTCAGATAGAGCGGAGCTGCGGCCACGAGGCGCTCGCCCTCGCGGATCAGCAGGTGCCGCGGGCTCCAGCCGGTAGCGGTGGTGGCGGCGCCCGAGTGTTCGAG
>Ga0302311_10004743_pt1 | contig 14572 bp, 12 predicted proteins | sample III_Palsa_N1_3_FD_200449 | JGI IMG/M metagenome (GOLD analysis project Ga0302311, IMG submission 200449) | Peat permafrost microbial communities from Stordalen Mire near Abisko, Sweden - III_Palsa_N1_3 | ecosystem: Environmental > Terrestrial > Soil > Palsa > Peat permafrost | place: Sweden... | reverse complement strand
TTCGTCCGGCGGTGCTGGCGCTGTCCGGAGCGACGCCGGCGCCTTTGCGGCCAATGCCGGTCCGGGCCGCCTTCGGTTACAAGAAGAAGCTTGGGCGGCGCGAATACGTCCGCGCCTCGCTGCGAAAGGCCGCGGACGGCACGCTGGAAGCCGTCAAGTTTGCGCGCGAGGGCGCCGGTCTGCTGTCGTCGCTCGTCGACACCGACGGCCTGATCGAACTCGGCGAATCCATCGTCCGGGTTGAACCCGGAGACCAGGTCGGATTTCTCGGCTACGCCGAACTGCTGTAGGTCGTCCTATCTCGACGCGTTCTAAATCGACCCTTGCCTCTGGCATACCAAGGACTAGAGTCTGTCCGATCTGTTGCGGAGAGCCGGGTTTTCATGAGCAGCGACGTCCACAAGGTCCGCGAGTTCGAGCATCCGGGTGAGGGTCGGAAGCGGGCCAAAGCCACGCCGAAAGGCCGCCAGATCGATCCGACCGCCGCGCATGAGATCGAGCTTTTGCTCGGCGACCGGTCGCGCCGGCGCGATCTCCTGATCGAGCATCTGCACCTGATCCAGGACAAGTACCGCCAGATTTCGGCGGCCCATCTCGCCGCCCTTGCCGACGAAATGAAACTTTCCTTCGCCGAAGTGTTCGAGACCGCAACGTTCTACGCGCATTTCGATATCGTGAAGGAGGGCCAGCCCGACGTGGCGCCGCTCACCATCCGGGTCTGCGATTCCTTGACCTGTGCGATGCTGGGTGCCGAGAAGCTGCTGCAGCAACTGCAGGCCGCGGCCGGTCCCGGCATCCGCGTCGTGCGCGCACCCTGCGTCGGCCGCTGCGATACCGCGCCGACCGCCGAAGTCGGCCACAACTTCGTCGACCACGCCACGGTCGCGAACGTGCTTGCTGCCGCGAAAGCCGGCGAAACCCACGCGCATCTGCCCGACTACGTCGACTTCGACGCCTACGTCGCCGGCGGGGGCTACCGGTTGCTGTCGCGCCTGCGCTCCGGAGATTTTCCGAAGGACGATCTGCTCAAATCGCTCGACGATGCTTCGCTGCGCGGGCTCGGAGGCGCGGGCTTTCCCGCCGGACGCAAGTGGCGCTCGGTGCTCGGCGAGCCCGGTCCGCGGTTGATGGCGGTCAACGGCGACGAGGGCGAGCCCGGGACGTTCAAGGACCGCTATTATCTGGAGACCGATCCGCACCGGTTCCTCGAAGGCATGCTGATCGGCGCGCACGTGGTCGAAGCGCCCGACGTCTACATCTACCTTCGCGACGAATATCCGGCCGCGCGCGAGATACTCGAGCGCGAGATCGCGAAGCTGCCTGCCGGCGGGCCGCAGCTGCACCTGCGACGCGGCGCCGGCGCGTACATCTGCGGCGAGGAATCGTCGCTGCTCGAAAGCCTGGAGGGCAAGCGCGGACTACCCCGGCACAAGCCGCCGTTCCCGTTCCAGGCCGGTCTGTTCGGTCTGCCGACCCTCATCAACAACATCGAGACCTTGTGGTGGGTGCGCGACATCGTCGAGAAGGGGCCGGATTGGTGGAAGGGGCATGGTCGCAACGATCGTCATGGTCTGCGCAGCTATTCGGTGTCCGGACGCGTCAAAAGTCCGGGCATGAAACTGGCGCCCGCCGGCATCACCGTGCGCGAACTGATCGACGAATTCTGCGGCGGCATGGCCGACGGGCATACGTTCCAAGCCTACCTGCCGGGCGGCGCCTCCGGTGGCATCCTGCCGGCCGCGATGGACGACATCCCGTTGGATTTCGGCACGCTCGAAAAATACGGATGCTTCATCGGATCGGCAGCGGTCGTCATCCTCTCGCAGGCCGACAGCGTCAGGGGCGCGGCGCTCAATTTGATGAAGTTCTTCGAGGACGAAAGTTGCGGGCAGTGTACGCCCTGCCGCGCCGGAACCGAGAAAGCGGTTCTGCTGATGCAGCAGCCGGTCTGGAACGACGAGCTCCTCGGCCAATTGAGCCAGGCGATGCGGGACGCCTCGATCTGCGGGCTAGGTCAGGCGGCTTCGAATCCGCTGACGTCCGTCATCAAATATTTCCCTGACGAATTCAGACCGCAGCCGCAGCAGGCCGCCGAGTAGGCCGACCGGGCGCAACCGAGTTTCCGACGAGGTACCGTATGAGCAACGAGAAAAGTCCACCGCCGCAGGGCTACGGTCACGACGCCAAGGGTGCGGCGGGAGGCAAGAACGTTCCCGACGGCCGGGTGACCGTCTCGCACAGTGAACCGATCGGGCAGGTTGGCGGCGCAGGCCACGGACCCCAGACGATCGCGTTCGAACTGGACGGCCAGCAGGTCGAAGCCGGCGCCGGCGAGACCATCTGGCAGGTCGCGAGACGCCAGGGCCGCGAGATTCCGCATCTGTGCTATTCGCCCGCGCCGGATTACCGGCCCGACGGCAATTGCCGCGCCTGCATGGTCGAGATCGAGGGCGAGCGTGTGCTGGCGGCGTCCTGCAAGCGCACGCCGAGCGTCGGCATGAAGGTGAAGACCGAAAGCGCGCGCGCGGTCGCGGCGCAGAAGATGGTGATGGAGCTTCTGGTCGCCGACCAGCCGGCGCGCGAGACTTGTCATGATCCGGATTCGAAGTTCTGGCACTGGGCCGAAAAGGTCGAGGTGACGGAAAGCCGCTTCCCGGCGGCCGAGCGCTGGCAGGGCGACGCCAGCCATCCGGCGATGCGCGTCAATCTCGACGCCTGTATCCAGTGCGGCCTGTGCGTGCGCGCCTGCCGCGAGGTGCAGGTCAACGACGTCATCGGCATGGCCTATCGAAACCATGACTCCAAGATCGTGTTCGATTTCGACGATCCGATGGGCGAATCCACCTGTGTGGCCTGCGGAGAGTGCGTCCAGGCGTGTCCGACCGGCGCACTGATGCCGTCCGTGATGCTCGACGAGAACCAGACCCGCGTCACCTACCCGGACAAGAAGGTCGATTCGCTCTGCCCTTACTGTGGCGTCGGGTGTCAGGTCACCTATCAGGTCAAGGACGAAAAGGTCATCTATGCCGAAGGCCGCGACGGGCCTGCCAATCACAACCGCCTCTGCGTCAAAGGTCGCTTCGGGTTCGACTACATCCATCACCCCAATCGCCTGACCAAGCCGCTGGTGCGGCTACCGGGCGTGAAGAAGGACCCGAACGACCAGGTCGATCCGGCCAATCCGTTCACGCATTTCCGCGAGGCGTCCTGGGAGGAGGCGCTCGACATCGCCGCCAGAGGTCTCGTCAAGGTCCGCGACGAGAAGGGCCCCAAGGCGCTGGCCGGCTTCGGCTCCGCCAAGGGCTCCAACGAAGAGGCCTATCTCTTTCAGAAGCTGGTCCGGACGGGCTTCGGCTCCAACAATGTCGACCACTGCACGCGACTCTGCCACGCCTCATCCGTCGCGGCGCTGTTCGAAGGCCTGAGCTCGGGGGCCGTCTCAGCGCCGTTCGCCGCCGCCGCTGACGCCGAGGTCATTTGGGTGATCGGCGCCAACCCGACGGTGAACCATCCGGTCGCCGCGACCTTCATCAAGAACGCCGCCAAGCGAGGCGCCAAGCTGATCGTGATGGACCCGCGCCGGCAGACGCTCTCGCGACACGCCACCACGCACCTGCAGTTCAAGCCCGGCAGCGACGTCGCGATGCTGAATGCGATGATCAATACCATCATCACCGAGGGCCTGACCGACGAGCAGTACATCGCCGGCTACACGGAAGGCTATGACGAGCTCAAAGCCAAGATCACAGAATTCACGCCGGAGCGGATGTCGCCGATCTGCGGTATCCCCGCCGAGACCATCCGAGAGGTGGCGCGGATGTACGCTCGCGCGAAATCCTCAATCATCTTCTGGGGCATGGGCATCAGTCAGCACGTGCACGGCACGGACAATGCGCGCTGCCTGATCGCGCTGGCGCTGATTACCGGCCAGGTCGGCCGTCCCGGGACCGGTCTCCATCCGCTGCGCGGCCAGAACAACGTGCAGGGCGCCTCCGATGCCGGTCTCATTCCGATGTTCCTGCCGGATTATCAGCCCGTCGGTCGCGATGATCTGCGCGGCGCGTTCGAAGAGCTCTGGGGCCAGAAGCTCGATCCCGAGCGCGGGCTCACGGTCGTGGAGATCATGAACGCGATCCACGCCGGTCAGATCAACGGCATGTACGTCGAAGGGGAGAACCCGGCGATGTCGGATCCGGACCTGCAGCACGCGCGCCAGGCGCTGGCCATGCTCGACCATCTGGTCGTGCAGGATCTCTTCGTCACCGAGACCGCCTTCCACGCCGACGTCATTCTGCCGGCCTCCGCCTTCGCCGAGAAGTCCGGATCGTTCACCAATACGGACCGTCGCGTGCAATTGGCGCGCGAGGTCGTCAAACCGCCGGGAGATGCGCGGCAGGATCTCTGGATCATCCAGGAGATCGGCAAGCGCATGGGACTGCCGTGGGACTATTCGGGACCGGGCGAAGTGTTCACCGAGATGGCGGAACTGATGCCGTCGCTCAAGAACATCACGTGGGAGCGGCTGGTCCGCGAGGGTGCGGTGACGTATCCGGTCGACGATCCGGACAAGCCGGGTAACGAGATCATCTTCACCACAGGTTTCCCGACGGAAAGTGGCCGCGGCAAGATCGTGCCGGCCAAGGTCATTCCTCCCGACGAATTGCCCGACGACGAATATCCGATGGTGCTTTCGACTGGCCGCGTACTCGAACACTGGCACACCGGTTCGATGACCAGACGCTCCCACGTGCTCGACCAGATCGAGCCCGAGGCGGTCGCCTTCATGTCGCCCAAGGATATGCGGCGGCTCAAGGTGTGGCCCGGCGATTTCATCCGGTTGGAGACGCGACGCGGCGCGGTCGAATTGAAGGTCCGCTCCGACCGCGACGTTCCGGAGAACATGGTCTTCATGCCGTTCTGCTACGCGGAAGCCGCGGCGAATTTGCTGACCAATCCCGCGCTCGATCCGTTCGGCAAGATTCCCGAATTCAAGTTCTGCGCGGTGCGCGCCGAGAAGGCCGAATTGCGGAGTGCTGCGGAGTAGGGCTGCCAAAAAAGTTGCGGCCAGCCATTGGGGGATGGCTGGCCGCGCGCGATCCGGTCTGGGACGGGGAGGGGTGGGGATGTGACCGGGTCGCGTGTCCTGTGATCTCTGATCCTTAGCGCGCGGTCGCGGTGGCGACAGCGGGTCGGTTGTCGCCCAGCGAGACCCAGACATTGGGATCGCTCTGCGATTGGCGTTTGACGAAGCGGTATCCGGTCTCGTTCCAGGCCACGACGTTCTCGTTCTGGTTGTCGAGGACGAACTCGCCCTTGTCGGTCTTCACGGTCAGGATCGCGTGGCCTTCGCCGTTCCTGTCGCGCACCACCGTGATCAGCAGTGCTTCGCGTGGCCAGCCGGCGTCGATCAGCATCTTGCGCTTCATCAGCACGTAGTCCTCGCAATCGCCGTAGCCGTCGGTCGGCAACGACCATTTCTCAACCACGCCCCAATGGTCCATGTCGGTCATCGGCTTCACGGTCTCGTTGACCCAGCGATTGACCCGAAGCAGATCCCGCCATGCGGTCTGCGTCAGCACGATATCGCGTGGCTGCGAAGTGCCGCCCGGACACTCGCCCGGACTGTTCGCGCAGAATTCGGTCCAGCCGATCGGCGCCCGCGTGGTATCGCCGAGGCTCGCATACATTGTCCGTTCATCGCCGGCATGCGCCGACACGCTCATTCCGAAGAGGATGGCGATCACCGCCAATCCCTTTCCCCGTCCCCTGAAATCCAACATTGTGGCCCCCGTTTCTTGTTGGGACCACGTTTCGCACAAACGTTTTTCGCCGCGGCTAAGTTAGCCAAGTACATTTGAGACGATTGCAAGTAAAACACGCGGCGAATTCGATCTATACTTGAATCGAATTAGACTAAAATTTGAAGTATTCGCAATTGATTCAAATTTTACCGATTAACCCGCGCCGGCATGCGGCGCAGCGATTTGCAGTGGCATCGGCGGTTCCCGTTAACCTGATACGGTCGACGTAAAATACCTCACACGCGGCTCGAATGCTGCGAGTGGCGACCGGGATCGGGGTCATCGGGCGCGCCCGCGCTTTACCGCGCGCTAACGCTGTCTCACAGCAGCACGAAAAAGCTCCCGTAACGCGCACTTGGCAAAAGCCGGAACAGCCGTGCATGCATGCGGAAAACATCAGGAGACATCGACGAAGCGGCTGGTCTGGGGTTTTTCAGCGTTGCTGTGGCTTGCGGTGGGGGCCCACGCGGACGAGCAACCGAAAATTAACCCCACCGATCCGCAGCCGACCTGTCCGATGTGTCCGGGGACCTATATCCCGGCCTCGGAGATCGAGGCTTACGCCCAGAAGGCGTTGGACGAAAAGCTGCTCGACCAGCAGGTCCGCGATATCGACATCGGCAAGGCCCATATCGGGATCGGCCGGGTGCATCGCGGCAGGCTGGAAAAGCCGGCGCCGGATTCGGTGGCCGAGCATGACCAGATCAGCGAGGTCTATCATGTGTTGTCAGGAGCGGCGACCTTGGTGCTGGGCCCCGATATCCTCAACCGGCAGCGGCGGCCGGCGACCATGCGCACGGTGGTGGAATTCAACGGCCCGGGCAACAACGGCTCCGAGGTGCGCGATGGCGTGGCCTATGAGATCAAGGCCGGTGATGTCGTGGTGATCCCGGCCGGCACCGGCCACTGGTTCACCCGGATCGACGATCACATCGACTACATCATGGTGCGGATCGACCCCGACAAAGTGACCCCGCTCAAGGGCGAGGCGCAGTCAAAAGACTATCTGTCGAAGCCGGCGAAGAAGGGCGAGTGAGCGGGCCGGCGTGGCTTATTCGGCGGTATCGATCGTGCTTCATTCATGATCGTTGAGTTCGGAGTTTGCGCTGAAGGTCACGGTAAAATGTCATGTCATGTTTCCGCGGACCTTATTTGCGGCGGACCATCGATCTTCGATTTCCCTGACGGCCTTTTTCATGCTCGTCAGGTATCTTTGCGCAGCTACTTTCGGCGTCATCGAAGTGGAGAAAAAGATCAGGTTGAGGCTACCGAGCACCGGACCGCCGCCTTGAATGGGAAGTGCGATCGCGCTGATGCCGCTTTCCGATCCTCCGACCGAGGAGGCGTAGCCATCATTCTTGGTCTGGGAGATGATGCCTTCGATGAAATGACGATCCTTCGCCAAGGGCGCATCTTCCCCGACGAGCGATGCCGTCATCTCGAGCATCTCGCGACGTAACGCCGGTGATGAAGCGGTGAGGATCGCACACCCCAGCGCGCTGCGTACCAACGACCTCCTGCGGCCCACCATCGAGCGATGAACCGAGAAAGGACTGAAGGGATGGGTGCTCTCGCGGATCAGCACCGACCCGAGTTCGAACACCCCGAAGTCGCTCGGCCAGGACACCTGGTCGAGCAGGCCGAACATCGCCGGAAGAGCGGCCTGGCTCGAAAGGTCGCGCGACGAGACACCCTCGCTCAAGGTCCGCACTTGAGGCGTTAGACCGAATAACGCGTTGGTCTCGTCGAACGTCACGTACCCGTCTTCCCGCAAGGTATCGAGCAGACGATAGCAGGTTGTCCGGTTAAGTCCGGTCCGCTTGGCGAGCTGCACAGCGTTCGATGGCCCACTCGCGTTGAGTTCGCCGATCAGCGCCAACCCGCGCGAAAGCGCTCTAACGTTGCGGTGCATGGGTCTCCCCGGAGATGTTCGCACTGCGAACATCTCACAGACTTTGATGGAATTCCAGCGCCAAGCGGGCAATGGATTATCCCGCACGCCCGGGAATGGGCGGCGACGGGAGGAAACGATGGTTCACTCAGGCTTCCATTTGTCCGCGGCCGTCTGTCTGGCCTTAGCGGTGGCGATCGGTCCGGCTGCGGCGCAATCGACCGGCGGCACGGCGGCCACTCTTAGCGGCGGCGAGGTGAAAGTCGGCGTCCTGACCGATATTGCCGGCCCGACCGCAATGGCGAATGGAAAAGGATCGGTGATCGCGGCGGAGATGGCCGCGGAGGATTTCGGAGCCGGTCTTAATGTGGAGGTGATCTCCGCGGATCACCAGGGCAAGCCCGACATTGGCGCGCAGATCGCCGCGCGCTGGTTCGACGTCGAAGGCGTCGACGTCATCGCCGACATGCAGGGATCTCCGATCGGTTTCGCGGTCCAAAATCTGGCGGCGCAGAAGGGAAAGATCATGCTGCTGTCAGGATCGACCTCGTCGGATTTCAACGGCAAGGCCTGCTCGCCTTTGACGGTCCAATGGACCGTCGATACCTACAACCTGGCGAAGGGCGCGGCGAAGGCCGTCACCGAGGCCGGCGGCACCAAGTGGTATTTTCTGACGGTTGACCAGGCTTATGGTCACGCGCTTTCGCGCGACACTGCCGAGCAGGTTAAGTTGAACGGCGGCGAAGTCGTGGGCAATTCCGTGTTCCCGCCAAATACTTCCGACTTCGCATCATTCCTGCTCACCGCATCCAATGCCGGAGCCAACGTCATCGCGATCGCGGCTTCGAGCGGCGATACGGTGACTGCGCTGAAGCAGGCCGACGAATTCGGGTTGAGCGCGAAGGCCAAGATCGTGCCGCTCCAGTCGGTGCTGACGGACGTGCACGCCGTCGGCCTGAAGATCGCGCACGACGCCTATGAAGTCTCACCGTTCTATTGGGACCGTACGCCGGAAACGCGTGCCTGGGCGGAGCGTTTCTATGCCAAGGCGAAGATCATGCCGACCGGCTTTCATGCTGGCGTCTATTCGTCCGTGTCGCATTATCTGAAGGCCGTCAAAGCCGCTGGCACGGATGATGCTCCAACGGTGATGAAGCAAATGGAAAAAGAGCACGTGCACGACTTCTTCGCCAGCGACGGCTACATCCGCGCCGACCGCAAGATGATCCACGACATGTATCTGCTGCAGGTCAAGAAGCCGGGCGAAGCGAAGGGCGACTGGGATTTATACAACGTGTTGCAGACGTTACCGGGGGAAACCGTCAACCGCCCGCTCGCCGAGAGTCAGTGCCCGCTGGCGAAGAAGTAAGCCATCCGTCAGTCCATGACGCTTAAAGGAATCCGAGCATGTCAGTCGCCCTCGTTTGCGCTTCCCACACACCGCTGATGTATCGCGGTCCCGCTACCAACGAAACGGAGCAGCGCGTGAGAACCGCGTTCGGGCAACTCGCTGCGTTCGTCAAGGAATTCGCGCCGGACTACGTCATTCAATTCGCGCCCGACCATTTCAACGGCTTCTTCTACGACCTGATGCCACCGTTCTGTGTCGGCGCCGGCGCGGTTTCGCTAGGGGACTGGGGAGGCGGGACGGGTCCGCTGAACGTTCCGGAAGAGGCGGCGATCGCGCTGGTGGACCACCTTCGGTCCGAGGACTTCGACGTCGCTATCTCCTACCGCATGCCGGTCGACCATGGTTTCGTCCAGATGTGGGAGGCCATTCTCGGGGACTTTCGTTCGGTCCCCATCCTACCGATTTTCGTAAACGCTGCCGCGCCGCCGCTGCCAACCTACCGGCGCGCTCGTCAGATCGGCGAATCCGTCGGCCGCTTCGCAATCCATTCCGGCAAGCGCGTTCTGTTCGCCGCGTCGGGCGGCCTTTCGCACGATCCGCCGCTGCCGTCGATCCGAGACGCCGCTCCCGAAATCCGCGAACGGCTGATCAACGGACGCAACCCCAGTCCGGAGGCAAAACAAACGCGAGAGAAGCGCGTGTTGGAAGCAGGCATTCTCGCCGAGGCCGGCAAGGGTCCGTGTCAGCCCCTCAATCCCCAGTGGGATGAGGCGTTTATGGCCATTCTGCGGGGCGGCCAGCTCTGGCAGGCCGATGAACTCGACACCGCCAAGGTCCGTGAGGCGGCGGGACGCGGCGCGAACGAGGTTCTGGCTTGGGTCGCTGCTTTCGGCGCATTCTCGATGGGCGGTCACTTCACGATGGAGCAGGAGTTTTACGAAGCCATTCCGGGCTGGATCGCCGGCATGGCGATGATGGCCGCCAAACAGGCCGAAGCCGCTTGATAAACTCTTATTCGATCGCGTGAATGCGGAAGCATCGCGGAGCAAACAATGACATACGAAACAGACGTGCTCATCATCGGGGCCGGTCCGACCGGCTCGACCACTGCCCTGGCGCTCGCGAATGGCGGCGTACGCTGTCACATCGTGTCGCGCGGCAATTGGATGGCCGATAGCCCGCGCGCGCATATCACGAACCAACGCGCCAACGAGGTCTTCCGCGATCTCGGAATCTCGGAGGACGTGGCCCGATACGCGAGCCCGTGGGAGCTGATGGGTGACACGACGTTCACCACCAGCCTGGCCGGGCCCGAACTCATTCGCATGCGGACGTGGGGGACCGGAGACGACCGTCGGGGCGACTACCTACGAGCAAGTCCGTGCGGCATGGTGGACATCATCCAGCCGTTGCTCGAACCCATCCTGTTCCAGAAAGCCGCCGAGAAGGGAGCGACGTTCGCGTTCAACACCGAATACGTCCGTCATGAGCAGGACCCCAACGGCGTGACCGCCACGCTGCGCGATCGGCTAGACGGGCGGGAGTTCACTGTTCGGGCGCGGTACATGGTCGGCGCTGACGGCGCGAAATCGTCCGTGGTCGAGCATCTCGATCTTCCTATCGAGGGTCGCATGGCGCGTGCGGGCACGGTCTACACGGTCTTCAACGCCGACCTCTCCAAGTACAGCAAACATCGTCCCAGCATCCTGAACTGGATTGTCACGCCGGACGCGAGCTTCGGCGAGATCGGTATGGGCCTTCTCCGTGCCGTGCGGCCGTGGACGCAATGGATCGCCGGCTGGGGGTTCGACATCAATAAGGGGGAGCCCGATCTCACGGCGAAAACCGTCCGTGAGAAGATCAGGGTTCTGATCGGCGATGCGGCAATCGACCCCGATATCGTGAGGACGTCGGTCTGGTACATCAATCAGGCGTATGTGATCCAGTATTCCAAGGGGCGGGTGTTCTGCGGCGGCGACGCCGTCCACCGTCATCCCCCGTCGAGCGGTCTGGGCAACAACACCTGCGTGCAGGACGGCCATAATCTCGGTTGGAAACTCGCCTACGCCGTCAAGGGCTGGGCCGGTCCGAAGCTTTTGGAGAGCTATTCGCTTGAGAGGGCGCCCGTCGGAAAACAGGTTGTGCTGCGGGCCAACCAGTCGCGGCTGGACTATGCGCCGCTGAACACCTGTTTCCGGGTTCAGGGAGCGGAAAATCCGGTCGCGGCAGGGATTGCGCGCTTCCGCGATCCGGGTCCGGACGGCGTTGCCGCCCGCAAAGCCGCCCAGGCAGCGCTCGACCTCAAGCAAACCGAGTTCAACGCCCAGGGCGTCGAGATGAACCAGCGCTACGAATCCTCGGCCGTCATTCCGGACGAAGGAACGAAGCCGGAAGAATGGCGGCGCGACCGTGATCTCTATAATCAGCCGACGACGCGGCCGGGTGCCAAGATTCCGCACGCCTGGCTCGTCGGGCCGGACGGTACGCGCATGTCGACACTGGACGTGACGGGAAAGGGTCTCTTCACCGTCGTCACCGGTCTCGCCGGCACCGCATGGCAAGATGCGGCGCGACGCCTTGATCTTCCGTTCGTGCGGATTGTCGTGACCGGCTCGCCGCAAGCGCAGGACCTGTACTGCGAGTGGCAACGCGTGCGCGAGATCGAGGAAGCCGGAGCGCTACTGGTCCGACCTGATGGAGTCGTGGCCTGGCGGGAGAAGATAACCGCGAAGAGTGCCAATGACGCCGAGGAGAAGCTCAGTGCGGCCCTGCGCGCGGTGCTCGATCTACCAAGTCTTTCCGGAATCCGACGAACCGAAAAGCCGGTCTGCACCAAGAGCAATGGCCCCGCGCAGTTTGCGTGAGCCATGCACCAATGGGAAAAAAAGTTATGAGCGAAGCGAGACCACCCAATTTCTCCAGCGTGTGGGCAGACCTGAGAGGTGTGACGTTCAGGCAGCATTTCGTCGACGTTGAAGGAATTCGCACTCGCTGCATCGAATCCGGCGACCCCTCGAAGCCCCTCGTCCTGGTGCTGCACGGCGTCGGCGGACACGCCGAGGCGTATTCCAGAAACTTCGGTCCGCATGGCGACCATTTCTGGTTCGTCGCCATCGACATGCTGGGCCACGGCTGGACCGACAAGCCCGCGATCAACTACCAGGTCAAGGACTATGCCGGCCACGTGCTCGCGGTCCTCAAGACCCTCGGCAGAATCAAGGCGATGATCAGCGGTGAATCGCTTGGCGGTGTCCGCGATCTGCTTGCCCTCTTCCGGCGTTGCCGTCGGATCGTGCGATGTCCAGACGACCATTGTGGAAAGGCGCCGGTCCTTCCTCCACCAAGGCGGACTTGTCTGGCCTAGCCGAGCGGTTTGAGATGGAAAACCCGGGAATGCATACGACGGACACCGTGGACTACGATATCATCCTCGATGGGGAAATCACCCTTGAAGTCGACGGTGGACAATCGCGCGTGCTCAAGCAGGGCGACATTGCCGTGCAATACGGTGCGCGTCACGCGTGGCGAAACCATTCCAGCAAGCCCGCAACGCTCATTTTCGTACTTATCGGCGCGAAGCGGGGTTAGCCGTTTCGGTCGCGACGGCACTCGAGCGTTGCTGGGACGGACTTCCCAGCCCGAAAGTCGAAAGCCCGTACCGAATTTGCTTAGTCCGCAATATCAGTTTTGATTTGAGGAGCCGCCTCCAGGCGGCTTCTTTTTTGGTGGCGTGAGTTGCTCGACTTTCGAAATCGCACAAAGCAGCTGGACGCTAGCGCGGATGTCACGCGATAATAGAACTTACAAGCCGACTAGGCCGCGGCTTTGCGGCGCGCCTACCGCGAGCTGACGCTGTCTTCCAGTGTCTCGGCGAGCTGCTCGTGGATGAACTCGAGCGCAAAGCCTTCCTCGAGATTGCGCACTACCCGGGCCGCGATCTTGCCGAGCAGCACCTGGGATTTCAGCGGCGGGCGGTTTTCCGCGGCGATCGCCGCACCGGACAGCGACATGTCGATGATCCGGCAGGTCATCTTGGTGCCGTCCTCGAGCGTCATCAGCGCGATCGGGTTGCGCGGCACGATACGGTCGTGGCGGCGATCTTCCGGCAGATTGAGGATGTCGCGGTTGGCGAGCCAGGTGAGCTGGGCGGCGAGCTTGTCGCGCTTGCGCGCGGTGGCGCCGACCGTCATCGCAAAGCCGTTGTCGATGATGCGGGTGATCTTGCCTTCGACGCGGCCGATATGGTCGAGATAGGCGATCACGCGGTCGCCGACATTGCCGATGCCGGGCGCCAGCAGAGCGAGGCCCCCCGGCGACATATTGATGATCTGGCAGGGAAACTCGCGGCGGTCCGGCAGCATGTAGCGGCCGAGCAGATGAACCTTCACGCGCTGAAAGCGGCGTCGCTCTTCGGCGGCCGGAAGAATAGATTTTTTGTGCGCCAACGCCATCTTCGCCACCCGACAACCGGACTTTCGGTGTCGGCCGACCCTAAAGCCGTCAGGGTTAACGAGCGGTTAGCAAGGGTTGCGTCATATAGAGGCAGCTACCACAATTCCGCGGGTCGCGCCGCGATGCGGTTGAACACCCACAGCAGCGGCGGGCATGCCAGCAGCATCACCGCGCCGAAATCGAAAGCCGCCGCACTCCCGGCCCATTTGGCGCAGGCTCCGCCGACGATCGGCCCCAGCATCATGATGCCGTAGTAGACCGTGTAGTAGATGCCCATGCCGATGGCGCGGGTGGCGGGTTTGAGCATGCGGGTTGCGATCACCGCGCTCTCGCGCGGCAGCGCCAGCATCAGCATCGAAAACAGCACGGCGCCGGCGATCAGGATCGATTGTGGCCGCCCGGTCCAGTCGGCGAGAAATCCGCCGCAGGGGACGGAAAGCACCGCGAGCCACAGCACGATGCTGACGGCCGATCCGGCCGAGGCGATCGACCAGCCGCGTTCGACCAGCATCGAGGGCCCGAAACTGAAGATCACGGCAAACCCGACATTGAACAGGCCCCAGATCGACCCCCGCAACGATCACCGCCATCGTGGAGCGCAGATCGGGCCGCGCGGCGTTGGTCGCGGCTGCCACCAGGGTGTCCGGCGATCGATAGGTCGCCGCCAGCAGCACGATCCCCAGCGCGACCGAGCCGGCCACCACAAGGCCCACCGCGCTGACGCCATAGGCGACGCCGACCGCGGGCAGCGCCAACAGCGAGAGCGCGACGCCGGCCGGCCATGACACCACGAACACTGCCATCGCTGTCGCGATCTCCTTGCCCGCGAACCAGTCGGTGACCATCTTGGTCATCTGCACGTTGAGCAGCACGCCGCCGGCGCCGGCGCCGGCGACCAGCCGGCCCGCGATCTGCAGGCTCCACGCGTGCGAAAACGCCATCGCAAGCCCGCCGGCCAGCATCAGCAGCAGCGCGGCGATCACGGTGATCTTGTCGCCGAACTTCTGGCCGATCGCGCCGCCGGGTAACGACAGCGCCACGCCCGGCGTGAAATACAGTCCGATCAGCAATCCGATG
>Ga0302311_10004727_pt1 | contig 14594 bp, 15 predicted proteins | sample III_Palsa_N1_3_FD_200449 | JGI IMG/M metagenome (GOLD analysis project Ga0302311, IMG submission 200449) | Peat permafrost microbial communities from Stordalen Mire near Abisko, Sweden - III_Palsa_N1_3 | ecosystem: Environmental > Terrestrial > Soil > Palsa > Peat permafrost | place: Sweden... | reverse complement strand
CTGGCCGGGTGACTCGATCTGGAAGCAGCCCAGCGTCTGCGAGCTGCGGATCAGCTCGAAGGTGGCCGGGTCGTCGGGCGGGACCTGGGCGGGGTCGTCCAGGTCGATCCGGCGGTCGGTGGCGCGGGCGATCTCGGTGACCGCGTGCGCCATCGCGGACTGCATCCGCACGCCCAGGATGTCCAGTTTGAGCAGGCCCAGGTCCTCCACGTCCTCCTTGTCGAAGAAGCTCATCGGCAGGTTCTCGCCCGGAGTGGGCATGACCGGGGTGCGGTCCAGCAGGCTGGAGTCGGAGAGGATCACCCCGCAGGGGTGCATGGCGACGCCGCGCGGCAGCGCGTCCAGGCCCTCGACCAGCTGCCACAGTCGTCCGTACCGGTCCGCGTTGGCGGCGACCGCGCGCAGTTCGGGGAGCTCGGCCATGGCCGAGCGGACGTCGCGGGCGCGGATGTGCGGGAACGCCTTCGCCAGCCAGCCGATCTCGTCCGGGTCGATGCCCAGTGCGGCCCCGGCGTCGCGGATCGCGTGCCGGACCCGGTAGGTCTCCGGCATCGCCACCACGGCCACCCGCTCGCTCCCGAAGCGTTCCAACGCGGCCCGGTAGACCTCCAGTCGGCGTGCGGACTCCACGTCGATGTCGATGTCCGGCAGCGCGCGGCGGTGCGAGGAGAGGAACCGCTCCATCAGCAGCTCGTGGTCGAGCGGGTTCGCGGTGGCGATCCCCAGCAGGTGCACCACCAGCGAGCCGGCCGACGAGCCCCGGGCGGCGGTCCGGATGCCCAGGTCGCGGGCGTCGTCCACCACGGCGGCCACGGTGAGGAAGTACGTCTCGAAGCCCCGCTCCCGGATGATCCCCAACTCGCTCTCCAGCCGCCGCCAGGTATCGGCGCTGTCCTGGTAGCCGCGTCGCAGCATCGCGGTGACCATCCGTGACCGCAGCACCCGGTGCGGCGCCCGGTTCCGCGCGCCCACCTGGTCCGGCTCGGGCAGCCGGGCCTCACCCCGGCGCAGGCCCTGGTCCGGATCGACCAGGCCCAGGTCCGCGTGCGGGTCCACCCGGCACTCCCGCGCGGTGCGCTCGGTCGCCGCGAGCAGCCGGGCCGCGCCGCCGTGCTCCTGGCCGGCCGCCGCGGCGATCCACTCGGCGATCAGCGCCATGTCGGCCTCGGGCCTGAGCCAGCGCTGACCCCGGTCGCGGTGCCGCTCGTCGATCGGTACCAGGCGGCGGGCCGCGTCCAGGACGTCGGCCACCGGCGCCTGGGCCTTGTCGGCGTAGCGGACGGCGTTGCTCAGCACGGCCTCGATGCCCAGGTCCGCCGCCAGGCCCACGGTGCGCGCGGCCAGCCGCAGCGACCCCGGTCCGGTTCCGTCCCGGTGGTGGGCGACCGCGGCCAGCCGCAGTCGGTCCCCGAACAGCTCCCGCCAGGGCGCGAGCAGCTCGGCGGCGCGGTCCGGACGCCCGGCGGCCAGGGCGCGCAGCGGCTCCGGCTCCGGTTACGGTTCCGGCCGCTCGCTCCAGCGCGCTCCAGGGCAGCAGCGGGCGGCGGGAGCCCGGGTCGGCGTGGGCGGCGGTCAGCAGTCGGCACAGCGCCGCCCACCCGGCCCGGTCCCGCGCCAGCACGGTCACCCGGGGCGCGGACTCGTCCACGAACGCCCCGCCGCGTACCGGCGATCCCGGTCGCGCCGCCGCGCCGCGGCCCTGTTCGAACGCGGCCCCGGCCCCGGTGCCGGTCGCGGTGCCGATCCCGGCGACCGCCAGCTCCACGCCGAGGATCGGCCGGACGCCCTCGTTCCGGCAGGCCTTGGCGAACCTGACCACCCCGGCCACGGTGTCCCGGTCGGTCAGCGCCACCGCCGCCATGCCGCGCTCGGCCGCCCGGCGGGCCAGGGCGTCAGGGTGGGAGGCACCGAAGCGCATGGAGTAGCCGGAGGCGACCTGCAGATGGGTAAACACACCGGCCCCTCCTCCCTCCTCAGCAGCGGCGCGACCGACCGGACGCCCGACATATCCGTTTAAGTTCCTCTAGCGTACGCCATTGTTCGAACAGGTATTCGAAGGCGAGGGTAGTAGTAAACCACCGGGCGAGCGCCGGTCGGCGACGCGTGCGGCGGCCGACCGGGGCAGGTGAGCGGCTGGTTCCGAAGATTCTCGGGAGCGGGTGTGACACCCGGGCGGGGCCACGGCGTTCAGGAGGTATGAAGGAAACGGAACATGATGAGGAGTCGCCCAGTGAGCCTGTGGACTTCCTGGATTTCACTGCGGCGCGGGGGCCGCATCTCTACCGGACGGCCTTTCTGCTGACCGGTGGCGATGTCCACCAATCCCAGGACCTGGTCCAGGAGACACTGGCTCGTCTGTACGAGCGGTGGGGCAAGTACGCGCGGCTGGACCACCCCGCGACCTATGCCCGGACCATCCTCACCAACGTGTTCCTGTCCCAACGGCGCAGACGCACCAGCACCGAGCGACCGGCCGGGATCGTCCCCGAGTCCGTGGAGCAGGGGGGCGGGGGCGATCCCGACCTTCGGCTGACGCTGTTGCACGCCCTGCGGGAGCTGCCCGAACGCGACCGCGCGGTGCTGATCCTCCGCTACTGGGAGGACCGCAGCATCGAGGAGACGGGAAGCATGCTCTCCATGTCCTCGGGCGCGGTGCGTACGCGCGCCGGACGTGCCAGGGAGCGGCTGCGCCGCGCCCTGGGCGACAGCCTCACCGAGAACGCCGGGCCGTGACGAACCGCTGTCCCGCTCCGACCCTTTCCCACCTCTTCCCACCTTTCTGGAGGATCGCGTTCCATGGACCATGAACTGACCGATGAGCAGTTCACCGCGGAGCTCGGCACGGCCGCCGAACTCGCTGTGCCCCCGCCGACGCTCGTCCTGCACGCCGCCGCCCTCCGCCGCGGAACCCAGTTGCGTCGGCGGCGGACCGCACGGACCGTCGTGGCCGGGGCGGCGCTGACGGCCGCCGTCGTCGCCGTGGTGTACACCGCGACCGCCGACGGTCCACGGACCGTGACCGCGGCCATGCCGGCGGCCCAGCCGTCGGCCGCCGCCACCACCTCTGCCACGCCCTCGCCGACCGCCTCGCCGTCGACCGGCGAGGTCCCGAAGTCGCTGGCGCAGCAGGCCGCCGACGTCACGATCAGCCTGTTGCCGTCCGGCGACACCGCTCGGCTCGCCGCCCCGGGGTCGGGCCCCGCGACCGGCTCCCAGGCCCTGACGACCGGCACCACCGGCGTGGCGGCGGCCTTCGAGGTCAGCACCCCGCAGGGGCAGCGCCGCCTGGTCGTCAACGTCTCGCGGCTGGGCACGCCCGCCGTCTGCACGGCGGCGCTGAAGGGCAGCGGCCAGACCTGCCACTCCGGTCCGCTCGACGGCGGCACCCTGGTGGTCACCTCCGATCCCGGGAACGCGAAGGCGGACAAGGTCCCGGTGGTGAGTTACGCGTGGAACGCGCCCAGCGACGGCGTGGTGGTCTCCGCCCAGGAATGGAGTGACAGCGGTTCCAGCGCCACCTGGCTCAGCACTGCCCAGGTCGACGCGCTGCTCACGTCATCGCAGTGGGGACAGGTGACCAGCCGGCTGCCCGCGCCCGCCTCCGGATCCTCGGACTCCGGCACCTACTGCACCAAGTCCTGCTGAACTGTTCCGCTGAGCGGTCCAGCTGAGCGGCGCCGGCCTTGAGCCACCGGGGCCACCTGAGCCATCGGGGCCACCTGAGCCATCGGGGCCACCTGAGCCATCGGGGCCATCAGGTCTGAGGGGCACCCTGTCCGGGGTGTCCCTCAGACCTGATGGAGCCGGGCACCGGTCCGGTCGCCGCAGGTCACCGCACTGGCCCCGGGCCAACTCCCCAGCCGGGGCGGCCCAGTTGCCCGCCCAGGGGACGTGCCCGGGCGGTCATTGTCGATACGTTCAAATGTTCGGACGGTCAGATAGTGCGTTCGGGAGGCGGGGCGGCCCTCCGCACGGCAGGCTGGACACATGGACGACAGCAGCGTGCCTGTAGTGGTCGGTCCGCTGGTGGCGGACGAGCGGCCGTACCGCCGGGTGATGATCCTCGGCCACGAGGTCGGCCGGGCCTACGAACCGGCCGATGTCGACGAGTTCTGCCGCCGCGCCGGGCTCGACGACGCCGACCTGGACGACCCGCGAACCGTGGCCTGGACCGGCGGCGGCCCGGAGGACTGGAGCCTCAGCTGAGCCCCTGTGCGTGAGAAATGCCCCAGGGCCTGTGCGGCGGTCGTGGCGTGTACCCGCCTAATGGGAGCTGCCGGGTCAGTCAGACTCGGTGCTTCCACGACGGGTTCCAGCACACCGCCTGGAGACTGGAAACGCAGCGCGGCTACGACTCCGACCGGCACAGCGAGACCTACCAGCTGTTCCTGCGCGGCGAGGAGCCTGTCCGTGATCCCGGCCGTCCCTGGCTTGCGAACATGCGACTCCAGACCGGCAAGGGCAAGCGGGTAGAGCCGGTCCGGGTCCTCGATGACCCGCCGACGGAAGGCCAGCGATACCTGCTCACCGGCACGCCGTACAACGTCGCGGCCGGTGAGGACATCCGCCACCTGGGTCGGGCGAGGGCCAACGCCCTCAGCCTGCCCGGGGTGGACTTCTGGTTGTTCGACTCCAGGGTCATCCTGCGGCTCCACTTCGATGAAGCTCCACTTCGATGAAGAGGCCCGTTACCTTGGCTCGGAGCGCATCGAGGACCCGGTGAAGGTGCTCAAGGCGTGCCAGATCCGCGACGCTGCCTGGCACTACGCGACTCGGTACGAGCAGCATCTCGGGCAGGTACCGTCCATCGTGTGAGCACCGATTTTCAACAGGCCCGAGTCGCCCTCGGTGTGCGGCTGCTGGAGCTGCGCACCGAGGCCGGGCGAGCGGCCGAGCACTGGCGGCACTGTTGGGGTGGCCGCAGTCGAAGGTCAGCAAGCTGGAGACCGGCAAGCAGACGCCCACGGCCGCCGACATGGATGCCTGGGCTACTGCCACGGGCCGTCCGGATGCCGCGGCGGAGCTGAAGGGCCGGCTACTCGGCTTGGAGACCACGTACCGCAGCTGGAAGCGCCAGCTCGCGGGCGGCCACCGTGCCGTCCAGGAAGCGAACATCATCCAGGAGCAGCAGGCGCAGTTGATCCGCCTGTTCGAGCCCGCGATCATCCCCGGCATCTTCCAGACGTCCGAGTACGCACGCAACGTCCTGACCGACGTGTCCGAACGTCTCGGCTCCCCGCGCGACATCGAGGCCGGGGTACGGGCGCGCATGAAGCGCCAGGACACCCTGTACCAGCCGAACCATCACTTCCACGCCCTGGTCTGGGAAGCGGCGCTGTTGACGGTGCGCTGCTCGGCTTGGGGCATGATCGCTCAGCTTGAGCGGCGGGGCGGCCCTCGTGCAGATGGCCCGCAAGCCCGTCCGCGCCTACGGCACCGAGGCGCAGCTCCATACAGCCGGGCAGCCGCGCACATCGCCATGGGGACCCCCGATGGGGCCCTGGAGGCCCTGGTGCCGGTGCTGTCGCTGCCGCCCGAGCAGCGACTGGACACCGTTACCCGGCGTCTGCAGAACCTTGCCGCGATGGTGGCCCGCAGTCAGCTCGCCTGCGCACCGGCTGCCCGGGACCTGCACGGCGCAGTGGAGGTGTACTGCCGGGAGTCCGCACCCCGGATTGCGCTCTCGCCAACGAGCCCGGGGACTGCTTTGATCACGGGATGACTGATCCTACGCACATGGCTGATCACTGGTGGTGGCGTCCGGGATGGCAGCCCGGGTCCAGGTTTCTGACGTGGCATCTGACGTTCGAGAACGCGCCGCAGGTCCACCGCATCGCCGCCGACTACCGGCGCATCCTGGCGGACGTGCCGGGCCTGGATCTGGTGCCGGACCAGTGGCTGCACCTGACCATGCAGGGCTTGGGCTTCGCTCAGGACGTGGTTGACGTTGCCACGATCCTGGACGCCGCACGCGTGCGCCTCGCCGCCATCCCGGCGTTCGACGTCAGCTTCGACCGGCCCGCAGTCACCCCCGAGGCCATCCGCTGGGAAGCCGCACCCGGTGAGCCCGTCGCCGCAGTCCGCGACGCGATCCGGGCGGCCATCGGCGACGTCTGGCCCGAGGTGCCGGAGAAGGCCGACGGTTTCGGCCCGCACATCTCCATCGCCTACAGCAGCGGCAACGGGCCAGCCGCACCAGTCATGGCTACGATTGCGGCTGCACCGTCCGCACCGGCCACGGCCCGCATCACCCACGCGGACCTGATCCTGCTCAACCGGGACAACCGGATGTACGAGTGGGAGCCGGTCGCTAGCGTGCAGCTCGGCTGAGCCGCCACCCTCTCTCAGCCGCTAAGATCCCTACCAGGGCGGGGTCGTGGCACAGAGGTAATGCGCCGTGATGATCTTCCCGGAGGACGTCGGTTCGAGTCCGACCGCCCCGCCCCCTCCAGCAGCGCGCTCCCGCTCCCGCATCCGTGTCTCGCGGCAGCGCGGGCGGGGCAATATCGCGGCGGCCTAAGGCGTGTTCTTGCTGGCCTCGCGCTCGGCGAGGAACTCGTCGACGACATCCGGGTGCCGCCGCATCGCCGCCTTGAGCTGGGCCCGCTGAAACCGCGAACGGCTGTCGTCCACGAGCTTCTCGCACCCCTCGCGGCCGTCGATCAGGCGCTCGGCCAAGAGTCCAGTTCCGCCAGATCGACCGCGGCACCAGCGACCGCGTCTGTATCCGGCGGGCGAACGAGCGCATCGGCAACGAGGTCGCGTTCGCGGACATCGTGAAGGGCTACGAGCTCGGCGACCAGCCGTACGTGGTGATCGAGCCCGGCGAACTGGAAGGCATCGCCCCGGCAAGTCGAAGGCGATCAGTTCATGCCCGACAATGGGGAGCGGGGGCGTACGGCCGTGGACGCGTGGCTGGACGCCGCTCCCTGAAAGATCTCTACGGGTTCTCTACGGTGACCCGAAAACCGCCCCTCTGGCAGACGTGGTGGGTCTTGACCCGAGGGGTGGTCTTCTTTGTGACTCTGGCCCGTCAGTACTGGTAGAAGCCGCGGCCGGACTTGCGGCCGAGGAGGCCGGCGTCGACCATGCGCTGGAGCAGCGGGGGCGCGGCGTAGAGGGGTTCCTTGTATTCGTGGTACATCGATTCGGCGATGGAGACGATGGTGTCCAGGCCGATCAGGTCGCACAGGCGGAGCGGGCCCATCGGGTGGGCGCAGCCTGCCTCCATGCCCTTGTCGATGTCCTCGGCGGTGGCCACACCGGTCTCGAACATCCTTACGGCGGAGAGCAGGTAGGGCACCAGCAGGGCGTTGACGACGAAGCCGGCCCGGTCGCGGGCGCGGATCGGGTCCTTGGCCAGGACGGTGCGGGCGAATTCCTCGGCGCGGGTGACGGTCTCGGCGGAGGTGGTCAGCGTCGGGATGATCTCGACCAACTTCTGCACCGGGGCCGGGTTGAAGAAGTGGATGCCGAGCACCTGCTCCGGCCGGGAGGTGGCCGAGGCGAGCTTGACGATCGGGATGGACGAGGTGTTGGACGCCAGGATGGCGTCCGGCCGCTCGACCACCTTGTCCAGGGTCTGGAAGATCGCGGTCTTGATGTCCTCGCGCTCCGCGACCGCCTCGATGACCAGGTCGCGGTCGGCGAAGTCGGACAGTTCGCTGGTGAACGCGATCCGCGCCAGCGCCGCGTCCCGGTCCTCGGCGCTGAGCTTGCCGCGCCGCACCGCCGTGTCCAGGGAGCCGGTCAGCCGGGAGCGGCCGGCCTGAAGGGCCTCGTCGTTCGCCTCGGAGACCTTGACGTCCAGCCCGGCCCGGGCGAACACCTCCGCGATGCCCGACCCCATGAGGCCGCAGCCGACGACCCCTACGCGCGCGATGTCGCTCACTACTTCGTCCTTCGTTCATGGCCACGGACCTCCGTGGCTGCCGCAACGACGTTACTCCCCGGTTCCGCGTGTCCAGAAGACCGAACGCTCGTGCAGGGACCAACAATGGTCGGATGAGCATGAAAACGCTGGAGGGGCAGGTGGCCCTGGTCACCGGGGCCGGGCGGGGGATCGGCCGGGAGATCGCGCTGGGACTGGCCGAGGAGGGCATGAACATCGGCGTCCTCGGCCGCCATCGGGACACCCTGACCAGCACTCTGCGGGCCTGCGTCCGGCACGGAGTGAGATGCGTCGCACTCGCCGCCGACGTCGCCAATCCCAACGCCGTCCGCGAGGCGGTGCGCAGCGTGGAGCGGGACCTGGGGCCGGTGGACCTGCTGATCAACAACGCCGGGCAGGTGGACCGGGCCGAGGTGCCGCTGTGGGAGGCCGACCCGGCGCAGTGGTGGTCGGTGGTGGAGACCAACCTGCGGGGGCCGTTCAATCTGATGCGCTGGGTGCTGCCGGGCATGGTCGAGCGGCAGCACGGCCGGGTGGTCAACCTCAACTCGGGCTTCGCGGTGCGGCCGGAGTGGCGCTACTCGGCGTACGCCACCTCCAAGGCGGCGCTGCTGCGGCTGAGCGACAACGTCGCCGGGCCGCTGCGTCCGCACGGGGTGACCGTGCTGGACATCAGCCCGGGCGCGGTGGCCACCGACATGACCGCCGGAATGCCGATGTTCGCGGACATGGTCAACTGGGGAAGCATCCCCTATCTGGTGTCGACGGTGAAGGACGCGGCGCGTGGGCGGCTGGACCTGCTGCACGGCAGGTTCCTGCACCTGGGCCACGACAACATCGGCGAACTGCTGGAGCAGGCAGGGCGGATCAGCGAGCACGACGCCCGGACGCTGCGGCTGCGCCCGTACGGCAGCGGTGACGCGCTGGGGGCCTACGCCTGAGCCGGCCGACCGGTTCCGCTGCGCGAAGCGACTGGAGCTCATTGCATGAATATGCAAGGCTCCGTATAGTTGTCGCGAAGCGGAGGAGGAGCCATGGTTTTCCGGGCAGCAGTGGCAGGGGCGAGCGGGTACGCGGGCGGCGAGGTGCTGCGCCTGCTGCTCGACCACCCACAGATCGAGATCGGCGCGCTCACCGGCGGCTCCAACGCCGGGACCCGCCTGGGTGAGCTGCAACCGCACCTGCGGCCGCTGGCCGACCGGGTGCTCGAACCCACCAGTGCCGAGCTGCTGTCCGGACACGACGTGGTGTTCCTGGGACTGCCGCACGGGCAGTCCGCCGCCGTCGCCGAGCAGTTGGGCGAGGACGTGCTGATCGTCGACTGCGGCGCGGACTTCCGGCTGCGGGACCCGGCCGACTGGGAGAAGTTCTACGGCTCCCCGCACGCCGGCACCTGGCCCTACGGCCTGCCCGAACTCCCGGGCGCCCGGGACGTGTTGAAGGGCAGCAGGCGGATCGCGGTGCCCGGCTGCTACCCCACCGCGGTCACCCTCGCGCTGATCCCGGCCTTCGCGGCCGGGCTGGCCGAGCCCGAGGTGGTGGTGGTCGCCGCCTCCGGCACCTCCGGCGCCGGCAAGGCCGCCAAGACCCACCTGCTCGGCAGCGAGGTGATGGGCTCGATGAGCCCCTACGGCGTCGGCGGCGGGCACCGGCACACCCCGGAGATGACGCAGAACCTCTCCGCCGTCGCCGGGGAGCGGGTCGCGGTCTCGTTCACCCCCACCCTCGCGCCGATGTCCCGCGGCATCCTGGCCACCTGCAGCGTCAAGGCCAGGCCCGGCACCACCCGGGAGTCGCTGCGCGCCGCCTACACCGCCGCCTACGCGGCCGAGCCCTTCGCGCACCTGCTGCCCGAGGGCCAGTGGCCGGCCACCGCGTCCGTACTCGGCTCCAACCACGCGCTGGTCCAGGTGGCCCTGGACGAGAGCGTGCACCGCATCACCGTGGTCACCGCCATCGACAACCTGGTCAAGGGCACCGCCGGTGGCGCGGTCCAGAGCATGAACCTCGCCCTCGGGCTCCCCGAGGAACTCGGCCTCCCCCAGACTGGAGTCGCACCGTGAGCAGCCCCCATCCGACAGCGGGAAGCACGGGAAGCGCAGGCAGCGCGGGTACCGGCGTCACCGCGGCCAAGGGCTTCCGAGCCGCCGGGATCGCCGCCGGGATCAAGCAGAGCGGCGCGCCCGACCTCGCCCTGATCCTCAACGACGGACCCTCCCGCGCCGCCGCCGGGGTCTTCACCAGCAACCGGGTCAAGGCCGCGCCGGTGCTCTGGTCCGAGCAGGTGCTCAAGGGCGGGCAGGTTTCCGCCGTGGTGCTCAACTCCGGTGGGGCCAACGCCTGCACCGGGCCGCTGGGGTTCCAGGACACCCATGCCACCGCCGAGCGGGTGGCCGAGGCGCTGGGCCTGGACGCGGCCGAGGTCGCGGTCGCCTCCACCGGCCTGATCGGCGTCCGGCTGCCGATGGACAAGCTGCTGCCCGGCATCGACAGCGCCGCCGCCGAACTCGGCGAGGACGGCGGCGAGGCCGCCGCGATCGCCATCAAGACCACCGACACCGTGCACAAGACCGCCACCGCGCACGGCGCGGGCTGGACCGTCGGCGGCATGGCCAAGGGCGCCGGCATGCTGGCCCCGGGCCTGGCCACGATGCTGGTGGTGCTCACCACCGACGCCGAGGTGCCGGCCGCGGTCCTGGACGCCGCCCTGCGCGCGGCCACGCACACCACCTTCGACCGGATCGACTCCGACGGCTGCATGTCCACCAACGACACGGTGCTGCTGCTCGCCTCCGGCGCGTCCCACGTCAGCCCGGCGCAGCACGAGTTCGCCGAGGCCGTCCGCGCCGTCTGCGCCGACCTGGCCCGGCAGCTGATCGGCGACGCCGAGGGCGCGAGCAAGGACATCCGGATCGACATCGTCAACGCCCACAGCGAGGCCGAGGCGGTCGAGGTGGCCCGCAGCATCGCCCGCAACAACCTGCTCAAGTGCGCCATCCACGGCGAGGACCCGAACTGGGGCCGGGTGCTGTCCGCCATCGGCACCACCCGGGCCGCCTTCGAGCCGGACGCGCTGGACGTGGCCATCAACGGCGTCTGGGTGTGCAAGGGCGGCAGCGTCGGCGAGGACCGCGACCGGGTCGACATGAAGGGCCGCGAGGTGGTCGTCACCGCCGACCTGCACGCCGGGGGCGCCGCCGCCACCGTCTGGACCAACGACCTCACCGCCGACTACGTCCACGAGAACAGCGCCTACTCCAGCTGAGGGGGACCACCGTCGTGCAGATCGCACCCAAGGGCGAGCAGGCCCGCAACAACACCGCGCTGCCCAAGGCGCTCACTCTGGTCGAGGCGCTGCCCTGGCTGGAGCGCTTCCACGGCAAGACCGTGGTGATCAAGTTCGGCGGCAACGCCATGGTCGACGAGGAGCTGAAGGCCGCCTTCGCCCAGGACGTGGTGTTCCTGCGCTACGCCGGGCTGCGGCCGGTCATCGTCCACGGCGGCGGCCCGCAGATCAGCGCCCACCTGAACAAGCTGGGGCTGACCTCCTCGTTCACCGCCGGGCTGCGGGTGACCACGCCGGAGACCATGGACGTGGTCCGGATGGTCCTGGCCGGGCAGGTCCAGCGGGAGCTGGTCGGCCTGCTCAACGAGCACGGTCCGTTCGCGGTCGGGATGACCGGCGAGGACGCGCACACCATGACCGCCGTCAAGCGCTACGCCGACGTCGACGGTGAGCAGGTCGACATCGGCCTGGTCGGCGACATCGCGCACGTCGAGCCGGGAGCGGTGAACGCGCTGCTGTCGGACGGCCGGATCCCGGTCATCTCCTCGATCGCGCGCGGCCTGGACGGCCATGTCTACAACATCAACGCGGACACCGCCGCCGCCGCCATGGCCGTGGCCCTGGGCGCGGAGATGCTGGTGGTCCTCACCGACGTCGAGGGCCTGTACGCCGACTGGCCGGCCAGCGACGACGTGATCAGCCAGCTGGGCGCGTCCGAGCTGGAGAAGATACTGCCCACGCTGGCCAGCGGCATGCTGCCGAAGATGGAGGGCTGCCTGCGGGCGGTCCGCGAGGGCGTGGGCACCGCGCGGGTCCTGGACGGGCGGGTGCAGCACAGCCTGCTGCTGGAGATCTTCACCGACGAGGGCATCGGCACCATGGTGGTGCCGGACAACGACAACGAGCCGATCATCACCGGGGGACTGGCATGAGCAGCAACGGCACGCCGAGCACCAACGCGTCGCTGACCACCCGCTGGCAGGGTGCGCTGATGGACAACTTCGGCACCCCGCGGGTCCCCTTCGTCCGCGGCGAGGGCGTGCACCTGTGGGACGCGGACGGCAAGCGCTACACCGACCTGCTCGGCGGCATCGCCGTGAACTCGCTGGGCCAGGCCCATCCGGCCGTGGTCGGCGCGGTCACCGAGCAGATCAGCACCCTCGGTCACGTCTCCAACCTGTTCATCGCCGAGCCCCCGGTCCGGCTCGCCGAGCGGCTGATCGAGCTGTCCGGTCGGCCGGACGGACGCGTCTACTTCTCCAACTCCGGAGCGGAGGCGGTCGAGGCCGCCTTCAAGATCGGACGGCTGACCGGCCGCACCCACATGGTCTCCGCCCAGGGCGGCTTCCACGGCCGGACCATGGGGGCGCTGGCGCTCACCGCCCAGCCCGGCAAGCAGGAGCCTTTCCTGCCGCTGCCCGGCGACGTCACCCATGTGCCGTACGGCGACGCCGAGGCGCTGCGGGCGGCGGTGACCACCGACACCGCGCTGGTGATCCTGGAGCCGATCCAGGGCGAGAACGGCGTGGTCGTCCCGCCCGTCGACTACCTGCGCGCGGCCCGCGAGATCACCCGCGCCACCGGCACGCTGCTGGTCCTGGACGAGATCCAGACCGGCATCGGCCGCACCGGGCACTGGTTCGCGCACCAGGCGTTCGAGGGGGTGGACCCGGACCTGGTCACCCTGGCCAAGGGGCTCGGCGGCGGCCTGCCGATCGGCGCGACCCTGGCCTTCGGCGACGCCGCCGCGCTGCTGCACCCCGGGCAGCACGGCAGCACCTTCTCCGGCAACCCGGTGGTGTGCGCGGCGGCGCTGGCGGTGCTGCACACCATCGAGTCCGAAGGGCTGCTGGACCAGGTCGCCAAGGTCGGCGACCGGCTCCGGACCGGGATCGAGGCGGTCGGCGACGACCTGGTCGACCACGTCCGGGGCACCGGGACGCTGCTCGGGATCGTGCTCACCCAGCCGGTCGCGGCGGCGTTCCAGGCCGCGGCCCAGCGCGCCGGGTTCCTGGTCAACGCCTGCACCCCGACCACCGTCCGGCTGGCCCCGCCGCTGGTGCTGACCGAGCTCGACGCGGACACCTTCCTCGCCGTGCTGCCGGGCATCCTGCGTTCCATCCGCTGACGACCCGGCTCGACGACCCGGCTCGACGATCCGCTGACGACCCGCTGACGCGGACAGCCCTCCAGGGCGGTCCTATGGAACGACAGTCCTGCCGTAGTAGGGAATGATCTATCCCATGACCGACGACCCCCAGCCCGACGAAGCACCCGGGCCGGTACCGCACCTGCCGCAGACGCGGACGGCGCGGCACCGGCGGATCGTGGACCTGGTGACCCGGCAGCCCGTCCGCTCGCAGAGCCAGCTGGCCAAGCTTCTCGCGGACGACGGCCTCGCGGTCACCCAGGCCACGCTCTCCCGGGACCTCGACGAGCTGGGGGCGGTCAAGATCCGCAACCAGTACGGCACGCTGATCTACGCCGTCCCGGCCGAGGGCGGCGACCGCACCCCGCAGGCGCCTATGGGGGAGTCCGCCAACGAGAGCCGGCTGGCCCGGCTCTGCGGCGAGCTGATGGTCTCGGCGACCGCCTCCGGCAACCTGGTGGTGCTGCGCACCCCGCCGGGCGCGGCCCAGTTCCTGGCCTCCGCCCTGGACCAGGCCGGACTGCACGAGATCATCGGCACCATCGCCGGGGACGACACCGTGCTGCTGATCAGCCGCGACCCGTTCGGCGGCCAGGCCGTCGCCGCCCATCTGCTCGGCCTCGCCGAGTCCTGAGCGCTGCCGTCCAGCCCGAGCCGAGCCCCAACCCAGCCCGAGCCCAGCCCGAGCCCAGCCCTGCCGCCGCCGGTACGGGCTTTGAAATCCATGCGGCTTGATGCATAATTATTCGAAGCAGTGCATGGATGCCACGCAGCCTGTGACACGCACCCTGTGAATGGAGAGAGACAATGGCCGAGCGCGTCGTACTCGCCTACTCGGGCGGTCTGGACACGTCCGTCTGCATCGGTTGGATCGCCGAGGAGACCGGCGCCGAGGTCATCGCCGTCGCCGTCGACGTCGGCCAGGGCGGCGAGGACCTCGACGCGATCCGCCAGCGCGCGCTGGACTGCGGCGCGGTCGAGGCCGAGGTCGCCGACGCCCGCGAGGAGTTCGCCGACGAGTACTGCCTGCCCGCGCTCAAGGCCAACGCTCTCTACCAGGGCCAGTACCCGCTGGTCTCCGCGCTGTCGCGGCCGGTCATCGTCAAGCACCTGGTCGCCGCCGCCAAGAAGCACGGCGCCGGAACCGTCGCCCACGGCTGCACCGGCAAGGGCAACGACCAGGTCCGGTTCGAGGTCGGCATCAACTCCCTCGCCCCCGGCCTCAAGTGCATCGCCCCGGTCCGCGACTACGCGATGACCCGGGACAA
>Ga0302311_10004722_pt1 | contig 14601 bp, 13 predicted proteins | sample III_Palsa_N1_3_FD_200449 | JGI IMG/M metagenome (GOLD analysis project Ga0302311, IMG submission 200449) | Peat permafrost microbial communities from Stordalen Mire near Abisko, Sweden - III_Palsa_N1_3 | ecosystem: Environmental > Terrestrial > Soil > Palsa > Peat permafrost | place: Sweden... | reverse complement strand
GTCCCCCGCCCCCTGACCCGCGCCGACGGGCCCAGGGGGCGGGCTGAACCCTCGGTGTCAGCGGTCTCCCTCCTCCGGCTGTTCCGTGCTGAGGCCGGTGACCGGGTCCAGGTACAGCCGACGGGTCAGGCCGATGTCACGCAGGAACGGCAGGTCGTGGCTCGCAACCAGCAGCGCGCCCTGGTAGGAGGCGAGCGCCGTGGCCAGCCGGCGGACGCTCGCCAGGTCCAGGTTGTTGGTGGGCTCGTCCAGCAGGAGCAGTTGCGGGGCCGGTTCGGCGAGCATCAGGGCGGCCAGGGTCGCCCGGAAGCGCTCCCCGCCGGAAAGGGTCGCCACCTGCTGGTCGGCGCGCCCGCCCCGGAAGAGGAAGCGGGCGAGCCTGGCCCGGATCTGGTTCTCGGTGGCCGACGGCGCGAGCCGGGCCACGTTGCCGACCAGGCTGAGGCTGTCGTCCAGGACGTCGAGCCGCTGCGGCAGGTAGCGCAGCGGTACCGCGCGGTCCACCTCGCCGGTGAGCGGGGCGAGCTCACCGGCGATGGTGCGCAGCAGCGTGGTCTTGCCCGCGCCGTTGCCGCCGAGCAGCGCGACCCGTTCCGGTCCGCGCAGCTCGATGTGGATGCTGACGTCCTCGGCCGCGTACCGGGGCCGGACCCCCCTGAGGGTGAGCACGGTGCGTCCGGCCGGGACCTCGGTGGCAGCCAGGTCGACCCGGATCTCGTCGTCCTGGCGTACTGCCAGCTCCGCCTCGGCGAGGCGTTCGGTGGCCTCGGCGGCCTTCTCCCGGTGCTCGTTGCGCAACTTGCCGGACGACACCTCGGCCTGCTTCCGGCGTTGCCTCATCACCACCCTGGGTTCGCGCTTGCTGTCGTACATCTTCTGGCCGTAGCGCTGGCGCTGGCCCAGTTTGATCTGCGTCTCGACCAGCTCCCGCTGCTGGCGGCGCACGTCGGCACCGGCCACCCGGACCATCCGCTCGGCAGCCTCCTGCTCGACCGCGAGTGCGGTCTCGTAGGCGCTGAAGTTGCCTCCGTACCAGTGGACTTCGCCGTCGCGCAGGTCGGCCACGCGGTCGACCAGCTCCAGCAGCTCCCGGTCGTGGCTGACCACGACCAGTACCCCCTTCCAGCCGGCGACGGCGTCGTAGAGGTGCTGCCTGGCGTCCCGGTCGAGGTTGTTGGTGGGTTCGTCGAGCAGCAGCACATCGGGGCGGCGCAGCAGCTGCCCGGCGAGGCCGAGCAGGACCGACTGGCCGCCGGACAGGTGGCCGATCCGCTGGTCCAGCCGTACCGCGGTCAGGCCGAGCCGGTCGAGGGTGGCGCGGGCGCGTTCCTGGACGTCCCAGTCGTCGCCGACCAGGGCGAAGTTCTCCTCGGTGGTCTCCCCTCGTTCGATGGCGCGCAGGGCGGCGCAGGTCTCGCCGACGCCGAGCGCCTCGGCGACGGGGAGTCCGGCGTCCAGGCTGAGGTTCTGCCGCAGGTGGCCGAGGACCCCGGTGACACTCACCCGGCCGGTGTCGGGCCGCAGCTCACCGGCGAGCAGGCGCAGCAGGGTGGACTTGCCGGAGCCGTTGAGGCCGATCAGGCCGGTCCGGCCGGGGCCGATGACGAGGTCGAAGTCCTGGAACAGGGACCGGCCGTCGGGCCAGGAGAAGCCGAGTCCGGTGCAGACCAGCGACGCGGACAGGGGTGCGGACGGATGTGACATGGGGCAGCTCCCGGTGTTGGTGGTGGTCCAGCGACAACACGGAGGGAGACACGGCAGCGGGCGTCGAACGGCCTGGGGGCACGAAAAAGCCGCCGGAAGGGGCTGGCTGTTCGCCGAGGTCGGTGCGCACGGGCACAGCGCGGGGCTGTGGCTGCGGTCTCCGAGCTCAGACGAACAACGGCCTGCTCCTGTCGGGCGGCATCAGGTACGTGTCCAAGCGTATGGACGGCCGCGCACCGCCGCAACAGACTTTTCGCGGGCTGCGCCCGGCAGGTCCACGGCTGCTGACCACCGGTACCCTGCTCGCCATGAGCGATTCATACGCGGGCCTGGACGACGCCGGGGTCGCGGCGGCTGCGGCACGCGCCGGCGCGGACGTGGTGCGCGGCATGTACGGTCAGCGGCTCGCCCGCATCGACAAGGGCCACGGGGACTTCGCCACCGCCGCCGACGTCGAGGCCGAGAAGGCGATCCTCGCGGTGATCCGCTCCGCCCGGCCCGACGACGCGGTGCTCGGCGAGGAGGGCGGCCACCAGGGCGCCGTGCGCGCGGAGCGGCAGTGGCTGGTGGATCCCTTGTGCGGCACGCTGAACTACGCCGTCGGCACCATGGTGGTGGCCGTCAATGTGGCGCTGCGTGGCGGGGCGGCGGCGGTGGCGGACCCGTTCAGTGGCGAGCTCTTCTGGACGGACGGCAGGACCGCCCGGGTCCGGCGGGACGGCGCCGACGCGCCGCTGGTACCCACGTCGGCCACCGGGCTGGTGGACGTCAACCTGGATCCGCCGTTCCCGAACGCGCCGGGTTTCCGCGCCGTGGACCTGCTGTCCCACCCCGGGTTCGTCGCCCGCCTGCGGCCGCGCGTCGTCTCCACCACGCTGGCGCTGGCCTGGGTCGCCGCGGGCAAGCGCGCCGCCTATGTCACCGATGGCGGGGACCTGTCCGGGAGCGTGCACTTCGCCGCCGGCATCGCCCTGTGCCGGGCGGCGGGCTGTGTCGTCACCGGGATCGACGGCGCGCCGGTCGGCCGGGCGGGCCGCGGACTGGTCGCGGCCGCCGACCCCGAAACCCACGGGCTGCTGATGTCGCTGATCCGCGGCTCCGGCTGAGACGGCGGTCGGTGGCCCGCGGCCGGAGTCGCCTCCGGCGCCGTTCGGCAGGGCGGTTAGGATGACGCTCCAGCCCAGCGGCCGCACGGCGGCCAGGGCCGCGCAGCGAAGGAGACTGCCTGTGGCCGGCGTCCTGCTCACCGGATTCGAGCCGTTCGGCGGCGCCAGTGTCAATCCCTCGTGGACGGCCGCCCTCCTCGCGGCCACCGAGCCGCCTGCCGGGGTGCGGGCCGAGGCCGTGCTGCTGCCCTGCGTCTTCGGCGACGCGATCACCGCGCTGCGTGCGGCGGTCCGGCGCACCGCCCCCGACCTCGTGCTCTGTGTGGGCCAGGCGGGAGGACGCCCGGACATCACGCTGGAGCGCATCGCCGTCAACCTCGACGACGCCAGTATCCCGGACAACGCCGGTCGACAGCCGGTCGACGAACCCGTCGTGCCCGGCGGCCCCGCCGCCTACTTCAGCACGCTGCCGCTGAAGGCCTGCGTCGCGGCCGTCCGCGAGGCCGGGCTGCCCGCCTCCGTCTCGCAGACGGCAGGTACCTTCGTCTGCAACCACGTCTTCTACGGCCTGATGCACCTGGCCGCAACCGAACTCCCCTCCCTGCGCGGCGGATTCGTCCACATCCCGTTCAGCCCGGCACAGGTCGCCGACCAGTCGAGGCCCTCCCTGCCGGAAAGCTGCTCCGCCGAGGCGCTACGGGTGATCATGGCCACGGCCCTGACCCGCACCGACGACCTGCGGGCCGCCGAAGGCGCCGTCTGCTGACACCGCGCGGCAGCCCACGACCCGGCCGCGGCCCCGCGCCACGGCCTGACCGGCTCAGTTCGTCATCCGCTCCAGGATGACCACCGGCCCGAGCGCGATGACCAGGTCGCCGGTGCCCAGGCGCAGGCCCTGGTCGGGGCTGGTCGAGATCTCGGCGCCGGGCTGGCGCACGGCGAGGATGGCCACTCCGGCGTAGCGGGTCTGCGCCTCGGCGATGGTCAGCCCGTGCAGCGGCGTTCCGGGCTGGACGGCCACCTCTTCGAGCCGGATGTCCGCTCCGAGGTCGAGCAGATCGAGGACCTCCAGCACCGAGGGTTGCAGCGCGAGCAGGGCCATCCGGCGCCCGCTGAGCCCGTAGGGCGAGAGCACCTCGTCGGCTCCGGCGCGCCGCAGCTTGTCGACCGAGCGGTGTTCGGCGGCGCGGGCGACGATCCGCAGGCGGGGGTTGAGGGCGCGCGCGGTGAGGGTGATGAAGACGTTGGCCGCGTCCGAGTCGACCGCGCACACCAGGCCGTCGGCGCGGGCGATACCGGCTTGCTGCAGGACCGTCTCGTCGGCCGGGTCGCCCAGGATGTAGGGGATGCCGTGGTCCTCCAGCAGCAGCTGGAGCTCGGGCTTGGACTCGATGACCAGGACCGGGCGATGGTGGCGGCCCAGTTCCTCGGTCACCGCGCGGCCGACGCGGCCGTAGGCGCAGATCACATAGTGGCCGCTGAGCTGTTCGGTGCGTCTGGTCATCCGTTTCCTCCGCAGCCATCGCGCCAGTTCACCCGAGCTCAGGACTTCGGTGCCCACTCCGATCGCGGCGAACAGGGTCGCGACGCCGAAGAGAATCAGGGAGACGGTGAACAGTTTCCCGGCGACACCGAGGGCGGGTCCGCTGCCCGCGCCCACGGTGCTGAGCGTCAGCACGGTGGTGTAGAAGGCGTCCAGGATGCTCTGGCCCTCGATCAGGCTGTACCCGATCGTGCCGTAGCACAGCGCCAGCACCACCAGCAGCAGGGGCAGACGGAACCGGGCGAACACCTGACCTCCGACATCGCTCGCTGGGGGCGGCGGGGACCGGTGATCCTCGGGGCGGCGGCCCCGTGATCCAGTCTGCCGCAGCAGACCGGCGCCTGCCCGTCCGGGCCGCCGCCGGTCGGCGGGCGGGGTGGGTCAGGGAAGGCGCCAGAACTGGGCGGGGGTGCCGTTGCAGGCGTAGATCTGGAGCTGGGTGGCGTTGGTGGTACTGGCGCCGGGGTCGTCCAGGCAGCGTCCGGACTGGGGGTTCGCCAGGGCCTCGCCGCCTTCACCCGTGGAGCTCCACTGCCACTTCTGGGCACCGGTGCCGTTGCAGGTGTAGAGGTCGACCTTGACGCCGTTGGCGGTGCCGCCGCCGGTGACGTCCAGGCACTTGCCCAGCGACCGCAGGGTGCCGTCGTCGCCGATGGTCCACTGCTGGGCGGTGCTGCCGTTGCAGGTGTAGAGGTCGACCGGCGTGGTGTCGACGGAGTTGCCCGCGCTGACGTCCAGGCACTTGCCGGCGATGCCGGAGGTGACCGGCCCCGAGGGGCCGGTGCCGGAGCTTCCGGCGGGGACGGTATACCACTGCGGGCGGGTGTTGCCGCAGCTCGCGGTGTCCAGCGCGCTGCCCGCGGTCGCGGTGCCGGTGGCGTCGTTGAGGCACAGCCCGGACTGCGGGTTCAGCAGAGAGCCGCTGTCCTGGGTCCACTGCTGGGCTGCGGTGCCATTGCAGTCGTTGAGGTCGACCGGCGTACCCGGGGCGGTGGAGCCACCGGTGACGTCCAGGCACTTGCCCAGCGAGCGCAGGGTGCCGTCCGAGGCCACGGTCCACTGCTGGCTGCTGCCGCCGTCACAGGTGTTGATCTCAATCGGGGTGCCGTCGGCGGAGGAACCACCCGAGGTGTCCACGCAGGTGTCGTTCTCCTGCGAGACGATGGCGCCGGTGGGTCCGGTCGGGCCGCTGGTCCACGGTATTTGCGTGGAGTGGTAGTAGGTGACGCCCAGTTCGTCCCAGAGCGGGCCCTGAGCGGCCAGGCGCTGCGAGAAGGCGGTGAAGCCGTGGGTGGACTCGGGCGACCAGCCCAGTTCCGCGTACGCGGGCAGCCGGGGGAAGGTCAGATAGTCGATGTCCTGCGGCGTGGTCGCCGTCTCGGACCACAGCGGCGCCTCGATCCCGAGCACCGAGGAGGCCGGGGCGCCGGACAGGTACGTCCCCGGGTCCCAGCCGTAGGCCGACTCGACATCGGTCTCCGCTGCCCAGCTCAGGCCGATGACCGTGCTGCCGGTGTACTTCTGGTCCATATAGGCGTGATTGGCCGGGGCCATGATCAGCCGGGTGCCGTCGGTGGCCGCCGCGGCGAGCGTGGCATCGGTTCCGGTGGTGTCCCAGTCCTCCGCGATGGTGGACGGCGCCAGCGTGGAGCCGTCTATCTGGTTCCAGCCGATCGCGGTCTTCCCGTACTTCGCGACGTCCTGCTGCACCCAGGTCATCAGGGTCGCGTACTGGGCCGCGCTGGTGCTGTTCGCCTCGTCACCGCCGACGGATATGTAGGGGCCGGGGGTGAGCGCGGCGAGCTGGCCGATGACGGTGTCCAGGAAGCCCTCGGTGGTCGGCAGGGCGGCCGCGGTGAGGCACAGGGAGCTGAAGCCGGTGGTGGTGCCGGTGTACAGGGCCGGCGACACGCCGCTGCAGTTCAGCTGCGGGTACGACGCCTGGGCTGCGTTCACATGTCCGGGCATGTCGATCTCGGGGATGATGGTGACGTACCGCGAGGCGGCGTAGGCCACGATCGCCTGGTAGTCGGCCTGGGTGTAGTAGCCCCCCGGACCGCCGCCGACCTCCGTGGATCCGCCGATCGCCGTCAGGTTCGGCCAGCCGTTGATCGCGATGCGCCAGCCCTGGTCGTCCGTCAGGTGCAGATGCAGATAGTTGATCTTGTACAGGGAGAGCTGATCGATGTACTGCTCGACCTGGGCGACGGTGAAGAAGTGCCGCGCCACATCCAGCATCGCCCCCCGGTACCCGTATCTCGGGTAGTCCACGATGTGACCGCCGGGCACCAGCCACGGCCCGGATTGCAGGCTGCTCGCATCAGCCTGGGCGGGCAGGATCTGACGCAGCGTCTGCACTCCGGCGAACAGCCCGGCCGGCTGCTGGGCGCGGATGACCACGCCTGTCGCCGTGACGTCCAGCTGGTAGCCCTGGGCACCGACGGAGGGGTCCGCCCCGGACAGCAGCAGCGCTATCCCGCCGGTGGGCGTGGTGCTGGTGGAGGTGACCGGGAGCGGGTAGCCGGTCGAGGGCCGCAGGATCCCCGCCAGATAGCTGCCCTCCTGGGCCGCCGCAGGCGAACCGGCGTCGGCGTAGATCTGGGTGGCGGCCGTGACCGGGTAGGACACGGCGGTGTTCGGCTGGACCAGCACCGGCTGCGGGACGATGCCGCTCATCGAGCCGGCCGGCGCCGCCGCTGCCGCCACCTGGCTCCCGGCCATGGCCGGGGCGCCGACAGCCGCCAGCGCGACGGTCACGATCACCGCCGCTCTGGATAATCTGGCCCGGATGCCACCGGGCCGGGGTGCAGCGAACATGCTTCCTCCGAAAGGACTGGGGTTCCAGGAAGGCTGGGGTTCCAGGAAACTACAGCCACTGCGCCGAGTGGTCTAGACATCACACGGCATGGGATTGCCCGATTTTGCGTGATTGGTCCGGACCTTTGCCGCCCCCGCGCCAGGCGCGAGCCTGGGGTCGCAGATCAGCAGTAACCGTCCAGCCTGGTACGGGAAGCCGGAGTCAGGTTGGGCCAGGGCCGCCCCGCCCGGTCCGAGGCGGCGGACCGCATCAGGTCGAGCAGCGTGCATCCCGGATAGCCACGGAAGCTCGTGTACACGGAGCGGTGGTAGCAGCTCCAGTAGCTCACCACCCGGCGCTGGGTGCGCGCGAAGAAGTCCGGGTTGTCGACGATGAACTGCCCGTAGGCGAGGTGGCGGCCGGTGCCGGGGGTGCCGAGGTCGCGCAGCCCGTCGCGGATCACCACCAGGATCTCCAGGACGTACTCCCCCGCCAGTTGCACGACGAACGGGACGACCCACGGGTCCACCGAGCCGACGATGTGCGCCAGGTGGCGCTGCCGGACCCTCCCGTCGTGGTGCCGTGAGTACAGGCAGTGCAGCAGCTGTCGCTGACGCGGCGACAGCGCCGCCAAGGCGTCCGGCGGCGGCTCGTCGTTGTAGATGCGCCCGGGAATGGACACCGGCAAGCCCTGGACGACGACCGGGAACGGCGCAACCGGCCGGAGCCGGGACGCGGGCATGACCGCCAGAACCGCCCGGGCGTCGCCGGCGAGTCGGGGCGGGAAGGCGATGACCGCGGGATCGTCACTGCTGGAGCGCGGCTGCACGCCACGAGCATAGGCGGAGCCCCGGCCTGCCGAGCCGCCGCGGATCAGGGGGCCGGCGCGGTCAGCCAGGTGCCGATGCCGGTCAGCACCGTGGTGCCGTGGTCGGCGTCGACCGAGCGGGCCAGGTCGGCGATGGTGACCGCGGCGAGGGCCTGGCGCCAGGCGGTCTCGGCGGCGGCCATGGCGCGGGCGATCGCACAGGGCTTGGTGCAGGCGGAGGCCGGGGCCGCCAGTGGCCCCCGCTGACGGATCTCGGTGCACTCGAAGGCAGGTTCCGGGCCCGCGACGGCCTGGACGACGTCGAGGACGGTGATCGTCTCCGGGGCCCGGGTGAGCGTGTAGCCGCCGGACTTCCCCTGGGTGGAGTGGACCAGGCCGGCCCGGGACAGGGCCTGCAACTGCTTGGCGAGATAGCTGCCGGAGACGTCGTGCAGTTCGGCCAGCCGCGCCGCGGGGACCGGCTCACTGCTGGTGGTGAGCACGACACAGCAGTGCAGCGCCCATTCCACCCCGCCCGGCATCTTCATTCCGCCAGCCTAACCACCCCGCCGTATCGCGGTCAAAGATTGTCCGGGTATTATCGTGGATAGAAAGTGTCCGAGTTGAAGGAAGGTGCCCCATGAGGATCGCAGTGATCGGTGGAACCGGGCGGATCGGCACACAGGTGGTGGGCACGCTGAAGGCGGCCGGGCACGATGCGGTGCCGCACGCGAGGTCCACCGGCGTGGACCTGCTCACCGGCGAAGGACTGGCCCGGGCGCTGGCGGGCGCCGAGGTCGTCGTCGACGTGACCCAGTCACCCACCACTGACGACTCAGCCACCGCCTTCTTCCGGACGGCGACGGGCAACCTCCTCGCCGCCGCGGAGCAGGCCGGCGTCGGCCATGTGGTGCTGCTGTCCATCGTGGGCGTGGACCGGGCACCCGGACTCGGCTACTACCGGGCCAAGGTGCACCAGGAGGACATCGTCAAGGCCGGGCCGATCCCCTTCTCCATCGTCCGCGCCACCCAGTTCTTCGAGTTCGTCGAGGAGGTCATGTCCTGGACCGCCGACGGCGGGACCGTCCGGCTGCCGTCCACCCCCGTGCAGCCCATCGCCGCCGCCGACGCCGCCCGGGCCGTCGCCGACGCCGCCACGGGTAAACCGCTCGACGGCGTCCGCGACGTCGCCGGCCCGGACGTCTTCCCCCTGGACGAACTCGGCAGGATCACCCTCGCCGCCCGTGGCGACGGGCGCACCGTCACCACCGACAGCACCGCCGGGCCGTTCGCCGCCGTCCAGGGCGACGCCATCATCGCCCGGGGCGATGCCAGGATCGCTGCCACGCGCTACCGCGACTGGCTCACCGGCTGACCAACTCAGCCTATTCGCAAGCCAGTTCACCAGCTCCTCGATCGGGCGACAGGCGGCGTGCGGCCGGATGGCGCCGGGTAGCGTCCGATAGTCCGGGAGCGGCCGATGCGGCAGTGGTCCCGGGGAGAGGGGCGGACATGTCATCGCCGAACGACGGCAGCACCCGCGTCGAGTGGGAGCGTGAGGGGATCCAGCTCCTGGCCGGGGTCATCGATCTGGGCCTGGAGCAGGCGGAGGGCGCACTGCACTGGTTACGCGGGCTGCTGGGCCGCTCGGATCTGGGAGCGCTGGCCGGGGACGGGCACGAGGACCTGAGGGCGCGCGGGGAGCTGGCGCTCCGGCGCTACGCCCCCTCGGCCGAGTCGCACTTCGAGGCCCTGGCCCGGCACGCGGCGGCCACCCGCACGGGCACGCCGGATGCCTGAGTCGCACCGGCCCTCCGCCCTCAAGACCCGGGTCGACCAGGTGCTGCGCGACTTCGTACGCGAGGAGACCGCGCTCCTGGCCGCCATCGACCGGCAGCTCCTGCCGGTGGCCGAACAGGTGCGGGCGGCGGTGGCCGACGGCAAACGGCTGCGGGCCGCGTTCTGCTACTGGGGCTGGCGGGCGGCGGGGCAGCCGGACAGCGAGGCCATGGTCAGGGCCGCGGCGGCGATGGAACTCGTGCACGCGGCGGCCGTGGTCCACGACGACCTGATCGACGACAGCCCGATCCGGCGCGGGGCGCCCACCGCTCACGTCGCCCTGCGCCAGGCGGTGGCAACCGCCCCCGGCCGCACGCATGTTGGCCGTGGGCGCGCCGAACTGGAGGCCGGTGGGCGGGCCCTGGCGATGCTGGTCGGCGACCTGCTGATGTCCTGGGCCGGACAGCTGTTCGCCGGCTGCGGGCTGCCCGCCGCCTACCTCGCCCGGGCCCGCCCGCTGTGGGCGACCCTCGCCCGCGAACTGATCGCCGGGGAGTGCCTGGAGATCCTGCGCACCCGGGCCGAGCCCAGCACCCACAGCTCGCTGGAGATCATCCGCTACAAGACGGCGAAGTACACCGTCGAGCACCCGCTGCTCCTGGGCGGCATCCTCGGCGGCGCGCCGCCCGCGCTGCTCGCCGCCTTCAGCGCCTACGGCGTGCCACTGGGTGAGGCGTTCCAGTTGCGGGACGACCTGCTCGGGGTCTTCGGCGATCCGGAGCAGACCGGCAAGTCGAATCGTGACGATCTGTCAGGCTCCAAGCCCACCGCGCTGCTTGCCATCGCCCTGGACCGCTCCCTCCCGGCCGACCGGGAGGCCCTGCGGGCCCTGCTCGGCCGGGACGGCCTCGACGCGGCCGGACTGGACCGGGTGCGCGACATCATGGAGCGCTCCGGGGCCCGCACGCGGGTCGAGCGCATGATCGCCGAGCGCGCGGACCGCGCCCGTGCGGCGATCGAACGGGCCCCGCTCCACCCAGGCGCCGCAGACGCGCTGACCCTGCTCATCGGCGCCGCGACCGTCCGCGCGTGCTGACCCCGTCCACCAGGAGGACCCAGGTGACCGTGACCCCCGAATCCATGGACGCCCTGCGCCTGAAGGGCGACGAGCTGGCGGACGCCACCGTGGAGGCGCTGTTCGCCCGCGGGGACGTCGGCAGGTTCAACACCCTGATGCGCTGGTTCACCCGGACCGGCCAGCCCCTTCCGGACGGCCTGCCGGACGAGGCGCACGACTACCTGCGGGCCACCGCCGCCCCGCCGGACTGGGTCGACTGGGACCAGATGGAGAAGGCCCGGCTCTTCTTCATCGACAACAACGTCCATGTCTCCACCGCGCTGTCGTTCGCGTCCATGCCCGCCTGCTACGTCGTCCCGCACGTGGCCAGGCTGCTCAGCGCCACCCACTCGCTGGACTACCCGTCCAGGCGGATGGCCGAGACCGGGCAGTTCACCGTCTACCTGATGCGCCCGGACGCCTTCGAGGCCGGTGGCAGGTTCCTCCCGGCCGCCCAGAAGGTCCGGCTGCTGCACGCGGCGATCCGGCGCGACCTGCGCGCCGAGGGCCTGTGGGACGAGGCCGCGCTGGGGGTGCCGATCTGCCAGGAGGACATGATCGGCGGGCAGATGGCGTTCTCGCTGCTGGTGCTGGACGCCCTGTACCGGATGGGCATCCACGTCACCAACGAGGGCGCCGAGGCCTACTACTACACCTGGCGGGTGGTCGGCGCGATCCTCGGCGTCGACCTGGAGGCCTCGCCCGCCGATCTGGCCGGGGCCCGCGACTTCTCCGACCTGTACCTGGCCCGCCACATGGGCCCCTCCGAGGAGGGCGCCAGGCTCACCCGCCAGCTCATCGAGCTCTACGAGCAGGTCGTCCCCGGCACCCTGATGGACCCGGTGGTACCGGCGCTGATCCGCTACCTGCTCGGGGACACCTCGGCCGACTGGCTCCAGGTGCCCCGCTCGCACTGGGACACCGTCGTCACCCTGGCGCCCGTGCTGCTGGGCGTCCTCGACCGGGTCAAGGAGGCCTCCCCGCTGGCCGCCATGGCCATCAACCGCCTCGACACCCTGATCACCACCTTCGAGCTCAGCTCCCTCACCCGGGGCCGGGTCATGCAGTACTCCATCCCCGAGCACCTGCGGAGCGAGTACGGCCTCAGCACCGCCGCACCGGCCACCGGCCGCTGGACCCCGCCCCCGCACTCGCCACTGGTCCGCCGCTGATCCGCCATGCCCGGGAAAGGGGATTTCGACACATCTTTTCCACGGACATGGAGAACCTGGCGGCGCCGGCCTGGCCGACAGCCTCGGCACGCTGACCACCAGCAGTACCGTGATCAACGCCAACGCCGCGAGCACCCCGACCAACTGCGTCGGCAGTCCGTCCCCGGTCCCCGGCTGCGTCGGCTGAGGGAACGCGCGGTCCGGCCGGGTACGAAGCCGAGCAGGCCACGGCACTGGCGAATCTGGGCATCCCCCTGGGGGACGTCGGCCGGTTCGCGGAGGCGCTGACCGCCGAGCGGCAGCCGGTGGAGATCCGGCAGCGGCTGGCCGGGGCCGACCCGTCCGCCCACCGGGCCGCTCTCGCCACCTCGCTGAACAACCGGAAGGCGCTGGCCGCCGTGGAGCGGTCGGTGGCGCTCTACCAGCCGCTGGCCCGGGCCGATCCCGCCGCGCACACCGCCGCGCTCGCGCAGGCGCTGGTCACCTCGGCGGCGCTGCTGGACCGGCTCGGCCGCCGGTCCCGCTAGCCGGGGCCGTCGACGGCGAACCCTGTGAAGCAGATTTGCTTCTTGTGCGACTTATCTACGATCATTCCTGAAGCCACAGGAGGGGTGGATGGACAGCACAACAGGCCCCGGGCCCGGTGGCAGGCGCGGCGGGCGCCACCCGCAGCTGCGTCGGCACCACATCCTGCTCACCCTGTGGGCCATGGCCTGGTTCGCCGTGGTCTCGCCGCACGGCGGGGTGTCCTGGCATTACGTCAGGACGGGCCAGGAGTTGCTGTTCGGTTCCATACCCGGTGGTGGTCTGGCGCTGTATGCCAACCACCCGGAACTCCAGATGGGCCCGGTCAGTTTCCTCACCGCCGCGCTCTTCGCGCCCTTCCCGCCGCCGGTCGGCGAGGCGCTGGCCGAGGCGCTGATGTCGGCCCTGGGCCTCTACATGCTGGTACTCGTCGGCCGGGCCGCCGCCGACCACCAGCTGGGCAGCGGCACCAACCATCGCCGCCTGCAACAGCGGGTGCTGATCTCCGGCCTCGCGTTCATCCCGATGTGGACCGAGGTCGCCGTACGGTTCGCGCATCTCGACGACGTGCTCGCGCTGTTCTTCACCACCCTGGCGGTACGGAGCCTGGTCCGGGGCCGCCCGATCGCGACGGCGCTGATGCTGGCGCTCGCCGTGGACTCCAAGCCCTGGGCGATGAACTTCCTCCCGCTGCTGCTGGCCCTGCCCCGCTCCACCTGGCGCCCGGCCGCGCTGAGCCTGGCGGCCGCGGTCGGCGCCGCCTGGCTGCCGTTCTACCTGGGCGACATCAGCTCCCTGGCCGCCGCCCGGTTCACCATCCCCAACCAGCCGGCCTCGGCTCTGCGCTGGTTCGGCGTGCACAGTGCCGGTACCCCGTCGTGGGACCGCCCCGCGCAGACCCTGCTGGGGCTGGTCCTCGGCGCCCTGGCCGTCCGGCGCGGACGCTGGCCGGCGGTCGTGCTGCTGGGGGCGGACGCCCGGATCCTGCTGGACCCCAGTGTCTACACCTACTACACCGCCGCGATCCTGCTGGGGACGCTGCTCTGGGACACCCTCGGCCAGCGCCGGCTGGTCCCCTGGTGGAGCTGGACCGCGCTGATCTGCCTGTACGGCGCGGCGCTGCTGGTCCCCTCCCCCTCCGCCCAGGGGCTGATCCGGCTCGGCTTCGTCGTCATCTCCACCGCCTGCGTCCTGTTCGTACCGGCGAGCCGGTCGCGCGGCTCCGGCGGCCCGTCGGTGCCGCAGCAGCGCAGGCGGCACGCCCTGGTCGCCCAGGACTGACCCCCGCGCCGGGGCGGGCTCAGCCGGCCTTCGGTGACTCCTCGGCCATGGCGCAGGTGCTCAGGATGGTCTCGGCGACCTGCTGCGGGGCGTCGTTCATCGGGACATGGCCGCAGCCCGGCAGCCGGACCAGCCGGGCCCTGGGCATCTCCCGCAGCGTGCGTTCCGCCTGACGCGGCAGCAGCATCCGGTCCCGGGTGCCCCAGCCGATGGTGACCGGGATGCCGGTGACGTCACCGGTGAACCGCACGGTGCGTCCCGAGTTCAGGGTCGGGGTGAATCCGGTGGCGGACCGCAGCGCCCGGGTCTCGGCCACCGCCTCGGCGGGGGTGCGCAGCGTGGGGCGGGCGTAGATGCCGCCGAGCAGCAGGGCGCGTCCGGCCGGTGCCGAGGCCAGCCGCTCGACTGTCCGCGGCGGCATCACCCGGGCACCGGCGCGCATGGACTGGAGGACCGCGAAGGCGTAGCGGCGCTCCCAGGGCTTCCAGAATCCGGCCGGGGACAGTGCGGTGACCGACCGCGCGGTCCCGCACCGGCCCAGTTCCAGCGCCAGCAGCCCGCCCAGGGAGTTCCCGGCGACATGCGGGCGCCCGATGCCGAGTGCCGTGCACAGGTCGCCCAGCATCGGCACCACCGAGTTGAGGTCGTAGGAGACCCCGGTCGGCAGCGCCGGTGAGGAGCCGAAGCCGGAGAGGTCGATCGCCACCACGTCATGCCGTTCGGCCAGCTGCGGCAGCACCGGCTGCCAGGCCTGCCAGTGGTGACCGAT
>Ga0302311_10004719_pt1 | contig 14604 bp, 16 predicted proteins | sample III_Palsa_N1_3_FD_200449 | JGI IMG/M metagenome (GOLD analysis project Ga0302311, IMG submission 200449) | Peat permafrost microbial communities from Stordalen Mire near Abisko, Sweden - III_Palsa_N1_3 | ecosystem: Environmental > Terrestrial > Soil > Palsa > Peat permafrost | place: Sweden... | reverse complement strand
ACGCCTAGGTCATCGACATACTGCTGAATCGTAAGATGGGCCGGCTTCGGCGCGCGGGGATCGAAGCTCTGACCGGCGAAGCGCTGGTCCCAGTAGACGACGACGAAATGCTCCTCCAAGCCGGCGTCGAAGCGGCGAAGCGGCGGCGTCTCGCTCGAACCCGGTCCACCATGCACCCAGATCAGGATCGGGTTGTTGCGATCGCGGCCCCGTATGATCACAGACTGGTCGATGCCGTTGATCCGCCAGCGCTCGACGCTCGCGATACTGCGCGGCGACGGCCTGCCGTCGGCGCCCCTGAACGGCGGGGTTGATATGGGCGCGACCAAGCGCCAGCCGATCGCTGTCAGCGCCAAGGCGCCCAGCAAAGTTACGGCGCGAAGGACGTTCCTTGAACTCATCGAGTCAAGTCGATGCATGCCTGCTGAGAGACGGCCCAGTTAAAACTTTTTCATATAGCTCAGGTTGATCGCGGACCACCGACCGCGTGCGCCGCCGGATTGCGGCTCGAAGCCGAAGCGGCGCTGCCCACTGTCCTTGCGCAAGGTCCGGCTCAAGGCGCGCTCGAAATCTAGGGCGAACCGGCTGGCGCCAGCATCGTCGCGAGATCGCCCAGCGCGGGTGGAATGGTGCCGTGGATCTGAATTGACAGGGCGGCCCAGGCGTTGGCCACGGTGAGCGCCTCGAGCGGGTCGTCGACGCCGGTCAGCACCAGGCTGGCCAGGAAAGCGTCGCCGGCGCCGGTGGTGTCCGCCACCTGCACCGGCCACGCGGGGGTTTTGACCACGGCCTCGCCGTCAAAGATCATCGATCCCTGCTCGCCCAGCTTGACGATCAACATCCTGGCGTCCAGCCGGGCTTGCAGGCCCGCGAAGGCCGCCGGCTCGCCCGTGGGCATGAAGGCCGGATCGATTGAGCGCGCCTCCTTCAGATTGAGGCAGATGATCGCGCCGGGGCGGTAGTGGGTATGGTTGCTGGTGTTCTGCGCGACCTGGGAGTCGACGAACGCCGGCTTGCCAGCCGCGGTCGCGCCAGCCACAAACGCCGCCGCCATGGCCGGCGTAATGAGGCCGTGGCGATAGTCGGAGATCACCACCGCGTCGGCCCGTTCGAGATGGGTGTGAAAGGCCGACATCACCGCGGCGGCGACCGCTTCGCCGACCAGGACGTCGTCGCCGACCTCGAGCTGCAGCAGCTTGTAGCCATCGACCCAGAACCGGTGCTTCACCGTCGTGGGCCGGCCGGGGTCGGAGATGGCGATCAGATTGAGCCTGGGCGAGGCGAAGTCGGCCACATGTCGGGCTTCATCGTCCGCGCCGACGGCGGTGATGAAGTCCACATGGGCGCCCAGCTCGAGCAGGTTTCGGCAAACGAAGGCCGCGCCGCCGAGCGTGCGGCCGACTCTGGTCCGGCGGGCCACGATAGTGGGCGTTTCCACGGAGAGGCCGAGCGCCACACCGTAGGTGTAGAGGTCCACGATCGTGTCGCCGACCAGCAGGACGCGGGTGTCCTGGAATTGCGCCAGCCGCTGCCGGACGTCCATCATTCGGCCGCCGCTGTTCGCCATGCCGCGCCCCCGGATGCTATGGCATTAGACGGGGCCGCAACGCGCTCGGCAAGATGGTGGCGGCCAGGGAGCCGACATGGACCTGCGAACTCTCGCCGGGCTGGCCGTCGCGGTGGCGGTGAGCGGCGCGATCTGGGCGCCGGCCGCGGCGCGCGCGCAGACGCCATCGCCGGACGCCGCACCGCCTTCGCCAGACGCGGCGTCCGCCGCCGAGACGCCGGACAACGCGGCCGGGAGCCTCGCGCTGTCGCACGATGCGGCGTCGCGGCTGACGGTGTCGGTGATGATCGATGGCAAGGGGCCCTTCAATTTCGTGATCGACACCGGATCGGACCGGACGGTGATCTCGCGGGAACTGGCGTCACGGCTCGAACTTCCCAAGGGACCGGACGTGATGCTCCACGGAAGCGCCGGGGTGGAGCAAATCGAGACAGCGGTCATCAGCCGTTTGGGTGTTGGCGATCGGGTGGTGGAAGCGATCGATGCGCCGGTCCTCGCCGCCGCCAACCTCGGCGCGGACGGGATGCTCGGCATCGACAGCCTTCGTCACGAGCACATCGTCATGGATTTTAAGAATAAAACGCTTTCGGCGACACCGAGCAGGCCCGTAGATCTCGACCCCTTCACGATCGTCGTCAGAGGCCGGAGCAGGTTTGGCCAGCTCATCCTCGTGGATGCCCAGGTGCGCGGCAGGAAGGTCTATGTGATCGTGGACTCAGGCGCGCAGAATACGATCGGAAATCTGGCGCTCCAGCGGCTGCTTGCCATCGAGGGTGCGCGCCCCGGCGAACAGGCCTTGGCTGAAGAAATCAGCGTCACTGGGCGGCGGTCAACGGCGGAGCTTCAGAAGGTCGCGGAGATGCACATCGGCGCCCTGACCATCAGCAACATGCGATTGGCGTTCGCCGACCTCCACACCTTCGATCGCTACGGACTTTCCAACCAGCCGGCGATGCTGCTTGGCATGGACGTGCTCAGCCTGTGTGATCGGGTGACGGTGGATTTCGACCGCCGCGAGGCGACTTTCACCCTCCGCTAGAGCGGACTCAGGCCGGCTTTCACTTCGCGGTCGGTTGCGCGCTAAGAGCGGTCACCCACCGGCCACCCTGGCGGCCCATGCCTTCGTGTCCTGGCAGGTTTCCATGGCCCGCTTGTAGGCGTCGCGGCCGCTGGTGCGGGCCACATAGGCCTGCTCCGCCTCGCCGAGGACGAAGCCCACGGACCGTTGCGCCAACTCCAGGGCGTAGGTCACCGAGATGTCGGCGGCGGTGAACGCCTCGCCGGCGAGATAGGGCGAGCGGGCAAGCTGACGCGTCACCAATCCCAGCCGGGTCTCGAACACGTCCAGCGCCTGGCCGGCGCTCCAGTTATGCCGCTCGGCCTCGGGCGCGAGATTGCGGGCGCCGTTGACGAAGTAGATGGAGGCCGCGAGGCCGGCTTCGCCGAGGTGAAGGAACTGCTGGTAGGCGGGGAAGGTCGGATCGTGCGCGTCCGGCGCCAGCGGCGTCGGCTCATGGCGGGCCATCAAATACTCCATGATCGCGATCGACTCGACCATGGTGACGTCGCCGTCCTGGAGCGCCGGGATGAACCCGCCGGGGTTGATGGCCAGGAACTCCGGGTCGTTCTCGACGCCGGCCAGCAGGTCCACCCGCCGCAGCCGATACGGCAGTCCCATCTCCTCCAGCAGCCAGACGACCCGGAACCCTCTGCCTTCGCCCCAGACGGTGATCATGCTCACGGGCTCCTTCGTTGGGCGCGGCTCAAATTATTCGCTCGACGCGAGCACGGGCGCAACCTGTGACCCTCGATCTGTCCGCTCCGTCCATGAGCCCGAGATCTAGCCGCGCCGCCGCGCCAGGCCGGCGAAGGGGTCGGCCGGCGCCTCGTGCGGCTCGAAGCCGAAGCGGTCGAAGCCGGCCTGCATCTCGGGGCTGATCGGCGCCTCCAGCACCAGCTCGCCACCGGCGGGGTGCGGCAGCACGATGCGGCGGGCGTGGAGCTGCAGCTTCAGGGCGCCGGAGAGCGCCATCGAGGCGGCGTCGTGGTACTTCGGATCGCCCAGGATCGGGTAGCCGACCGCCAGCAGGTGGGCGCGCAGCTGGTGGGTGCGGCCGGTGACCGGGCGCAGCGCCAGCCAGGTCGCGGTCTGGGCGGCGCGCGAGATGGTGACGAACTCGGTCTCGGCCGGCTCGGCGCGCGGGTCCTTCGGATCGGCGGGCGCCACCATCTCGCGGTCGCCGAAGCCCTGCTTGGCCAGCGGGATATCGATGACGCCCTCGGCCGGCTTCGGCGTACCGGCGACCAGCGCCCAATAGGTCTTGCCGGTGCGCCGCCGCGCGAAGGCGCCGGCGAGCTTCGCCGCCGCGGCCGGCGACTTGCCCAGCAGCAGCACGCCGGAGGTGTCGCGGTCGAGCCGATGGACGAGGCGCGGCCGCTTGGGACCCTCGCCCCAGGCGCCGAGCAGGCCGTCGATATGTCGGTGGGTCTTGGTCCCGCCCTGCACCGCCAGGCCGGCGGGCTTGTTCAGCGCCAGCACCTCGTCGTCCTCATAGAGCACCAGGCCGCGCACGAAGGCGCGGTCCTGGCTGGAGAGCGCGTCTCGCGGCGCGATGGGGACGGCTTCGGGCAACGGCGGCACGCGCACCTGGGCGCCGGCGGCGAGGCGGGTGTCGGCCTTGGCGCGGCCCCCGTCGACCCGGATCTGGCCGCTGCGGGCCAGCTTCTGGATCTGACCCTGGCTCAAGTGCGGCCAGCGGCGGCGGAACCAGCGGTCGAGCCGGACTCCGTCTTCGCCGACGTCCACGGTCAGGGTGCGAACCTCCGCCATATCAGCTGCTTACCGGCGCGAGCTGAGATGACAGGCCCAGCCTATCCGCCAGCCCGCCAAGGTCCGGCGGAACCTCCGCCTCGATCGTCCGCTCGCCGCCAGCGGGGTGCGGGAAGGTGATGACGCGGGCGTGCAGCATCAGCCGCGGCACGGCCGCGCCGCCGAGCACCAGCGCGCCGCCATAGCGGGAGTCGCCCGCGATCGGGCGGCCGATGGAGGCCATGTGGACGCGAAGCTGGTGCATGCGGCCGGTGTGCGGACGCAGTTCGACCAAGGCCGCCTCGTCGCTGAAAGCCAGGGTGCGGTAGCCGGTATCGGCGGTCTCGGCGTCCGGGTGATCCGCCGCGCAGACCTCCATGTGGACCTCGCGGCCCTGGGCGACGCGGCGCAACGGCGCCTCGATGCGCCCGCTCGGCGGTGACGGCGCGCCGGGCGCCACCAGCGCGACATAGGTCTTCTTCACCCGCCGGGTCATCAGCGCCCGGCCCAGGAACGCCGCCGCCGGCTTGGTCTTGGCCGCCAGGATCACGCCGGAGGTGTCGCGGTCGAGCCGGTGCACCAGCCGCGGCCGCTTGCCGTTGGACTTCGCGAAGGCGGCCAGCAGATCGTCCAGCGTCGCCGCCTGGATGCGTCCGCCCTGGCTGGAGAGCCCCGCCGGCTTGTCGAACGCCAGCAGCGCCTCGTCCTCATAGATGATGCGGGCGCGGATGAAGCTGACATCGTCGGCGGTGAGGACGCGCTCGCTCACGCGCCGTCCTTCGCCCGCATCGACGCCCAGCGCTCCAGCCGCTCCTTGATCCGCGCCTCGGCGCCCTCGCCTTTCGGGGCATAGAAATTCCGCCGCTCGACGCCGTCGGGGAAGTAGTTCTGGCCGGAAAAACCCTCCTCGGTGTCGGGGTCGTAGCGATAGCCCTTGCCGTAGCCGAGATCCTTCATCAGCCGGGTGGGCGCATTGCGGATGTGGGCGGGCGGGATCAGCGATCCGGTCTCCTTGGCCATCTTCGAGGCGGCGCCGAAGGCCTTGTAGACGGCGACCGACTTCGGCGCGGCGGCCATGTGCACGCAGACCTGGGCCAGCGCCAGCTCGCCCTCCGGGCTGCCGAGGAAGTCGTAGGCGTCCTTGGCGGCGATCGCCAGGATCAGCGAGGTGGGGTCGGCCTCGCCGATGTCCTCGCTGGCCATCCGCACCAGCCGGCGGGCGATGAACAGCGGATCCTCGCCGCCGTCCAACATCCGCGCCAGCCAGTAGAGCGCCGCGTCGGGGTCTGAACCGCGCACCGATTTATGCAGCGCCGATATGAGGTTGTAGTGTTCTTCTCGGTCCTTGTCGTAGGCTGGGCTACGCTTCTGCAGCACGCTGGCCAGCTCGGCGGTCGAGAGCGGCTTCGCCGCGGCGATGGTGAACAGGGTCTCGGCCAGGGTGAGCACATAGCGGCCGTCGCCGTCGGCCATGGCGATCATCGCCGCGCGCGCCTCGGGCGTCAGCGGCAGGGTGCGCTTCTCGAACGCCTCGGCCTTGGTCAGCAGGCTCTCCAGCGCCGCGTCGTCCAGCCGCTTCAGCACATAGACCTGGGCCCGCGAGAGCAGCGCGCCGTTCAGTTCGAACGACGGGTTCTCGGTGGTGGCGCCCACCAGGGTGACGACCCCCGCCTCCACGAACGGCAGGAAACCATCCTGCTGGGCGCGGTTGAAGCGGTGGATCTCATCGACGAAGAGCAGGGTCGACTGGCCGGCGAGGCGGCGGCCGCGCGCGGTCTCGAACGCCTTCTTCAGGTCGGCGACGCCAGAGAAGACCGCCGAAAGCTGTTGAAACTCATAGCCGGCTTCCTTGGCCAGCAGCCGGGCGATGGTGGTCTTGCCGGTGCCGGGCGGACCCCAAAGGATCATCGACGACAGCCGCCGCGCCGCCGCCATGCGCCGGATCGGACCCTCCGGCCCCAGCAGATGGTCCTGCCCCACCACCTCGTCGAGGCTCTGCGGCCGCAACCGGTCGGCCAGCGGCCTGGGCGCCTCGGGCTCCAGCCCGGCGGCTTGGAAAAGATCGTTCATGGCGCCAGGGTATCCAAGAACGCCGCCCATAACACCCAGGAGCTTGCGCCATGGCCGACGCCCCGAGGTTGCCGCCGCCGACCCCGATGGGTCTCACACCTTACCTGAGCATCCGCGATGGGCGCGGCGAGGAGGCGGTCGCCTTCTACGCCAAGGCCTTCGGCGGCCACGAGCTGTTCCGCACCGTCGCCGACGACGGCAAGCGGCTGCTGCACTGCCGGGTCCAGATCAACGGCGCGGTGGTGATGTTCTCCGACGATTTCCCGGAGATGCGCGGCGGCGGCGAGGCGCCCGCGCCGGCCGGCATCACCCTGCACCTGCAGGTCGACGACGCCGACGCCTGGGCGGCGCGCGCGCTCGAGGCCGGCGCCGAGATCGTCATGCCGATCCAGGACATGTTCTGGGGCGACCGCTACGGCCACCTCCGCGACCCGTTCGGCTACCTGTGGTCGCTCGGGAGCGCGAAGCAGGGGTGATCCCCAACGTCCGTCATGGCCGGGCGTAAGTCCCGGCCACCCATGAACTCGATCGTGGTCATGGCCGCGCCAGAGCGTGGCCACTCCTAATTGGCGGCGCCGTGTCGTGGCCATGCTCTGGCACGGCCATTCAACAGTGAGCGTTCTTGGGTCACCGGGACTTACGCCCGGTGATGACGGGCTTGGGGGTAAAATGGCGAACGCAGAGCTGCCCCGCCCCTACCCCCGCACCCGCGCCGTGATCGTCTGGCCGCCGCGCTGGATGACGATGATCCAACCGCCGTTGGCGGGCGCGCTGATCGCCGACACAAGTTCGGCGACGGTGGTGATCGGCTGGCCGTTGATCTGGCGGATGAAATCGCCCGGCTGCAGCCCGAGGTTGGCCGCGTAGCCGCCGGCGATCGCGGTGACGATCACGCCGGAGCCGGCGAAGGGATCCAGGCCGAGGTCGGTGGCCGCGGCCGGCGAGAGGTTGATCACCGTCGCGCCGCCCAGCGGATTGCGGCCGTCGATGGTGCGCTGGTCCTTCGGCGGGCTGTCGGGCGGCGTCGCCAGGTGCGCCTCGAGCGTGCGCTCGCCGCCGCTCACCTTGCGGACCACCAGGCTGACGCTGGCGCCGGGCGCCAGGGTGGCGACGCTATAGTTCAGCGCGCCGGGATCGTTCACCGGCTGGCCGTTGACCGAGACGATCACGTCGCCGCGCCCCACGCCGGCCCGCGCCGCCGGCCCGTCCGGCCAGACGTCGGCCGCGACCACGCCCTCCGGTGTCGCCAGGCCAAGGCTCTTGGCCATGTCGCCGGTGACGGTCTGCGCCTTTACCCCCAGCCAGGGCCGCACCATCGCGTGGCCGCCGCCCAGCGCCGTCGCCACCACCTGTTTGGCGAGCGCGGCCGGGATGGCGAAGCCGACGCCGGACGAGGTGCCGGAGCCGGAGAGGATGGCGGTGTTCACCCCGATCAGGTCGCCGTTCATATCCACCAGCGGGCCGCCGGAATTGCCGGGATTGATCGCCGCGTCGGTCTGGATGAAGGACGAGACGCTGGTCGAGCTCATGTCGGAGCGGGCCAGGGCCGAGACGATGCCGTTGGTCACCGTCTGGCCGACGCCGAACGGGTCGCCGATGGCCAGCACCAGGTCGCCGACCTGGACGTCGGTGGTGTCGTCGATGGCCAGCGCCGGCAGCCGCTCGCCGGCGGTGTCGATCTTCAGCACCGCCAGGTCGGCGCGCGGGTCGTAGAGCAGCACCGTGGCCGCCCACTCGCGCCGATCGGCGGTGACCACCTTGATCTCCTGGGCGCCGTCGATGACGTGGTGGTTGGTCAGGATGACGCCGTCGGCGCGCACGATCGAGCCAGATCCGAGCGACTGGGCGACGCGCTCCTGCGGGATGCCGCCCCCCATGAACATGCCCCAGAACGGATCGACCTGGGTGCGCACCATGCGGCGCGAATAGACGTTGACCACGGCCGGCGCGGTCTTCCGCACGATCGGCGCGAACGAAAGCCGCAGCGACGCGGCGTCGGTCGGGACTTCCCGATGGTCGGGCGTCGGCAGGGCCGCCGGCTCGGACTTGGCGCAGGAGGCGGAGCCGAGGGCTGCGGCCAGCAGGCCGGAAAGCAGGATGGGGCGAGAGTCGAGCTTCATTTCGGCAGGTTTTGAGGATTTTCCAGGCGCAAAGATGGCGTCAAGCGGCCTCGGACGCCAGGGGCGTGTCCGGCTGGCGCGCATAGATGACCGAAAGGCCGACGCCCACCACGATCAGGCCCGCGCCGACCAGCATCGAAAGGCCCGGCATATGCCAGCCGCCGGCGCTGACCGACCAGGCGAACAGGTTGGAGAAGGCGATCGGGCCGATCAGCTGGCTGAGGCCGAACAGGATCTGCAGCGCGCCCTGAAGTTGGCCCTGCTGGTCCACATCCACGCGCTTGGAGAGCAACGACATCAGGTTGGGAAAGCTGATGTTGGAGACGATCAGGATGCCGATCGCGCCCCAGAACACGAAGACCGTCGACGCCAGGCCCACGACCGCGAAGCCGAGCGAGCCCAGCATCATGCCGACAATCACTGCCCCGCGCTCGCCGATCCGCCGCGCGGCCCAGCCGGCGCCCAGACTCTGGATGACGATATTGCCGCCGCCCAGCACCATCAGCAGGATCGCGATCTGCGGCGGGCCCCAGCCAAAGCGGTAGTGGGTGTAGAACTGGAAGATGCTGTTGAACGACGAGCCGGCGAACTGCATCACGAACAGGATCAGCGCCATGCCCAGCAGTCCCTTGCGGCTGAGCAGCAGCGCCGCCGCGCCCACCGGATTGGCGCGCTTCCAGTGGAAAGGCGCACGCCGATCGCGCGCCAGCGACTCCGGCACGACGAAAAGGCCGTAGAGCCCGTTGGCGAGGGCGAGCGCCGCGGCGATCCAGAACGGCGCGCGCGGGTCCAGCACGCCGACGAAGCCGCCCAGCGCCGGACCCAGCAGAATGCCGGCGTTGGCCGCGGCCTGGAAACGGCCGAAGTTGCGCGCCCGGTTCTCCGGCGTCGACACGTCGGCCACATAGGCGCCCGCCGCCGAGTCGCTGGAGGCGGTGATCCCCGCGATCACCCGCCCGACGAACAGCCAGGCGATGCTGGGGGCCATCGCCATCAGCAGATAGTCGAAGGAAAGGCCGAACATCGAGACCAGCAGCACCGGCCGGCGTCCGAAGCGGTCCGACAGGTTGCCGAAGATCGGCGCGAAGGTGAGCCGCATCAGCGCCCAGACCGCGCCGAAGATCCCCATGATCTGCGCCGCGCCGGCGTCGCCCTGCCCGGTCAGGCTTTTCACCAGGGTCGGGAACACCGGGATGATGAGGCCCATCGAGATCGTATTCATCAGGATGGCGGCATAGATGAAGCCGAGCGCCGCCGGCCGGCCGCTGGGGCTGCTCGGCGTCGTCGGCACAGGCGTCGTCTCGCTCACGACGCCCTCCCCTGGTCCCACGACCGCCGCGGCGGGACCCTTATCACCGCGACTCGCGCGCCAGAACCCTCAGACCGCCATCGTCGGCGCCGGCGCGCGGCGGGCGAACCGCAGGGCGATCACCATGGCGACGGCGAACAGCGCCGCGGCGATCAGGATCGGCAGGCCGGGCAGCGCCGGCAGGCCGCGCAGGGCGAAGGCGAAGCTGAGCGGGAAGATAATCGGCCCGACGATGGCGGCGATCCCGCCGGTGGACTGGTTGGCGCCCTGCAGCCGCCCCTGCTCCGAGCCGGTGACGTGCTGGGTCATCAGGCCCTGCAGGCCCGGCTGCACCAGGCCCATGAAGGCGAAGATCGGCATGCCGACGAAGTAGACCGCGCTGGTGGGCGCCAGGGCGTAGATGGTGAAGCCGATCACGGCCGCGATCGCGCCCAGCAACACCGCGCCGCGCTCGCCGACCCGCTTCACCACGGGGCCGACCGCGAACACTTGGACCAGGATGCTCAGCACCCCCGTGATCAGGAAGGTCACACCCAGGAACGACAGGTTCCAGTGGTAGCGCAGGGTGGTGTAGAGCACGAAGACGTTGGGCAGCACCTGCTGGGCGAGCTGGCTCAGGAAATTGATCGACGCCAGGGGCAGCAGGTCCTGGTGCGAGCGCAGCAGCTTCAGGCTGTCGACCGGATTGGCCTTGCTCCAGTCGAAGGCGGCGATCCGGCGCTCGGGCGGCAGCGATTCCGGCAGCACCAGCAGGCCATAGACCCAGTTCACCGCGCAGAGCCCCGCCGCCACCAGGAACGGCGTGCGCAGCGGATCGAGGACGAAGGTGCCGATATGCACCGCATAAGTCGCCAGCACGCCGCCCGCGGCCGGTCCAAGGATGAAGCCGACGCCGAACGCCGCACCCATCCAGCCGAAATTTCGAGCCCGGTTCTTCTGGCTGCTGATGTCGGCGACATAGGCGTTGGCGGTGGAGAAGCTCGCCGCGGTCAGGCCGTTGAAGACGCGGCCCAGCAGCAGCCAGACCAGGCTGGGGGCGAAGGCCATCACCAGGAAATCGAGCGCCAGGCCGAGGATCGAGATCAGCAGCACCGGCCGCCGCCCGAACCGGTCCGACAGCATGCCTAGCACCGGCCCGGAGATGAACTGCATCGCGCCCCAGGTGACGCCGAAGACGAACGTCCAGACGGCCGCGTCCGCCGTGGTGGCGGCGTTGGTGGCGCCGAAGAACGCGCGGATCAGGTTGGGCAGCACCGGGATCATCAGGCCGAACGAGACGGCGTTCATCACCGAGCTGGCGAAGATGAAGCCGAACGCCGCCTGGCGCCCGCGCGGCCGCGCCGCCGGCGGGTCCACGCCCTGCACGATCTGGTCAGCCACCGCGTTCATCCCCCTCCCCGATCCGATGCTTGTAGGACGCCAGCAGCGCCTGCCACCACTCCGCATGGCGGGTGAGGAACAGTTGGTTGGGGAAGCCGTGGCGCGCCACGTGCGCGGCCGGCACGCTGTCCCAGCCGGTGTGCTCGACGGTGACCCGGGTCTCCTCGCCCACGGTCTCGAAGCGGATCTCGACCTCGGTGTCCTGATCCGCCGCGAACGCCGCCTGGCGCCAGCCGAACACCAGCCGCCGGGGTGGCTCCCAGGCGCGGATCTTGCCGATCTCGAACACCTTGCCGCTGGCCAGGGTCTCGGTCAGCCGCCCGCCCTCGCCCGGCTCGAAGGCGAGCACGCCCGGATCGCGCGGGGTGAAGGCGAACAGCGGATTGGCCCGCCACCACGAGCCGATCTCGCCCACGAACGCGCCCCACGCCCGTTCCGGCGTCGCCTTCACCCGCAAAGCCACCAACACCCGCGATCCGCTCACGCCGGGTCCTTCTCCAGGTGCGCCTTGAACGCCGTCAGTTGCTCCGACCACATTCGCTCGGTCTCCTCCAGCCAGCCCTTGAGCTCGGTCATGGGCTGGGGCTGCAGAGCATAGACCCGCAGGCGCGCATCGAAGTCAGGATGCGACTCCTCGATCAGGCCGGAGCGGCGCAGGGTGCGCAGGTGACGGCTCATCGCCGGCGGCGCGAGGCCCACGGCCCTGGCGATCTCGCCGGCGGGCCGAGGCCCGGTGCGCAGCAGTTCCACCACCCGGCGGCGATGCGGATCGGCGAGCGCGGCCAGGATCACGTCGATCCGGCCGGGCCGCGGCGCCGCGGCGGCGGCTTGCCCCGCGCTCATGGGACCGGCGTCGCATCGAGCTGCCGCACCAGCTTTTTCGGCGCCACGGCGCGGTAGCTCTGCGCGATCCAGCCCTGGATGGTCTCGAAGTCGAAGTCGTCGCCGCTGGCCTGGGTCAGCTGCGCCCAGCCGGCCTTCCACAGGCCGTGACCCGACGGCTTCATATAGGGCAGCGTCAGCGCCATCTCGTAGGAGATCGGCAGCTTGACGGTGATCGAGAGCACGTCGTCCGGCGCGGCCGCGCCGCCGAAGAAGACGAAGATCTTCTTGCCGACCTTATATACCGTATGGTCCCACGGGTGGTCCTCCCAGGCCTCGGGGAACCTCGCCGCGAAGGCGATCAGCCGGGCTTCGGCGTCTCTAGCCCGCATCAGAGCCAGCCGGTGATCTTGACGCCCGGCACGCGCGCCTCGGCCGCCTCGCGCGACACGTCCTCGACCGTCTGGCCGATGCTCCAGTGGTGGCCCTCCGGGTCGCGGCAGCGATAGGTGCGGTCGCCGTAGAACTGCGTCTCCGGCTCGGCGGTGATGACCGCGCCAGCCGCCCTGGCCCGCTCGCAATGCGCGTCGACGTCGCTGTCGATCTGGATCGAGGTAAGTTGGGTGTTCTTGCCGTCGAGCTTCAGCGGGCTCTTGAAGTCGTCGGACCATTCCTCGCCGATCGAGATCAGCGACTCGCCGAGGCGCATCTGGCAATGCACGAAGCCGCCGTCGTCGCCCTCGATATAGATGGCGGTCTCGAAGCCGAACGCCGCCGCCAGCCAGCGCATGGCGGCCTTCGGGTCCTGATAGATGACCGAGGGCTGGAAACCGAGCTTTGCGTCCATCGGGGCTCCCTCAGAGGCCTTGCTTGATATCGCGGCCGGTCGCCGCGGCCATCTCTTCGGCGCTCAGCGCCTTGAGCGTCTGGCCGAACGACCAGCTATGGCCCTCCGGGTCGAGGCAGGTGAAGACGCGATCGCCGTAGGGCTGATCGGCCGGCTCGCGCTCGATCGTCGCGCCGGCCGCCCGGGCCTGCTCGAACAGGGCGTCGAGACCGTCCGGAACCTGCACATGCACAGAGCCGGTACGCCGGCCGCCGAGGTCGAGCGGCGAGGCGTAAGTTCCCGGCGGCGGGCCGCAGACCATGACGACGTGGCCGAGGAAGACGCTCTCGGAGTGGATGACGCCGCCCTGGCCGTCGTCGACGACCATGCGGGTCTCGAAGCCGAAGGCGCGCTGCAGGAAATCCAGCGCCGCGCGGGCGTCGCGATAGAACAGCAGCGGCGAGATCGGGGGAACGTCCATGGCTGGCTCCTAGAGCGAGGTCTTGATGGTGAGGCCGCTGGCCTTTTCCATGTCGGCGAGCGACACGTCCTCGATCGCCTGGTCGAAGTTCCAGACATGGCCCTCGAGGTCCAGCGCCCGATAGACGCGCGCGCCGTAGAACTGGTCGGCCGGCCGCTGGGTGATCCGCGCGCCCGCAGCCTCGGCCCTGGCGCAGTGCGCGTCGATACCGCTTTCCAGCGTCACCCGGATGAACTGGGTGCCGACATAGTCGAGCGACGCCGGGCTGCGCATCTTCGCCGGCCCGATCAGCCCCTCCGCGCCCCACTCCTCCCCGACCCCGAAGCGGCCATCGCCGAAACTCATCTCGGCGTGGCCGACGCGGCCGCTGTCGTCGGTGACCAGCATGCTGGTCTCGAACCCGAACGCCTGCTCCAGCCAATGCAGGGCGGCCTTGGGGTCGCGATAGAAAACGACGGGGATAAAGGCCTGGGCCATGGCGAGCGCTCCGAGGGTGCGTGATCGCAATATTTAACGCATGAAGCAACTATTGCGTCAAGTCAAAATCGCACCGTAGATTCACCGTAGTTTACGGCGTTCGATATATCGGAAATTCGGACGCCAAGCTGGCGAAACGAATATCCGTCAAGGCATATAGCCGCCGGCATGGCTCTTAACCGCGGAGATCGCCCAGGAGGCGCGGATGTCGCAGAGAGCTACGAGACCTCCGCGTGCTCCGCGCAATCTCTGCGGGCTCTGCGGTTAGAAGGGATGCCTGCGGTTCAAACTCACTTCCAGGCAAACGCGCCGGGATGAGCGAGACGAGTGAGCCTATTCCTCGGCGGCGGCGGTGGCCTGGACCGGACCGGAGTCCTTGCCCTTTTCGCTCACGTCGCGGTCGACGAACTCGATCACCGCCATCGGCGCGTTGTCGCCGTGGCGATAGCCGGCCTTGAGCACGCGGATGTAGCCGCCGTTGCGGGCGGAGTAGCGCGGGCCGAGGGTGGCGAACAGCTTGGCGACCTGGCCGACGTCGCGGACGCGGGAGATGGCGATGCGGCGGGCGTGCAGGTCGCCCTTCTTGGCCAGGGTCACCAGCTTCTCGACGAAGGGGCGCAGCTCCTTGGCCTTGGGCAGGGTGGTGACGATCTGCTCGTGCTTGATCAGCGAGGCGGCCATGTTGGCGAACATGGACGTCCGGTGCGCCGAGGTGCGGCCCAGTTTGCGGTGCGCGTAACCGT
>Ga0302311_10004717_pt1 | contig 14613 bp, 12 predicted proteins | sample III_Palsa_N1_3_FD_200449 | JGI IMG/M metagenome (GOLD analysis project Ga0302311, IMG submission 200449) | Peat permafrost microbial communities from Stordalen Mire near Abisko, Sweden - III_Palsa_N1_3 | ecosystem: Environmental > Terrestrial > Soil > Palsa > Peat permafrost | place: Sweden... | reverse complement strand
CGTTCAAAACGCCCGCAGACTGGGCGCGCCCGCGACACGCGGCTAGATGCCTCGCGAGCGGGCGCAACGACGGATGCGGGCGTTTTGGACGGAATTCTTCAACGAATTTCCAACTCACGACACTAGGTTGCGGCGGCCCGGTCCGCACACCAACGCGCGTACCCTTTCAGGGTCTCCGCGCTCGGCGGGTACGTCCCGTCGATGGGCGCGCCGGCCTGGATCAGCTCGAGCACGTAGACCTCCAGTCGCTCCTGCGCTATCGACGCCTCGGCGATCTCGTCGGCCAGGTGGCGCGGGATGCAGACGGCGCCATTCTCGTCGCCCACGATCACGTCGCCCGGGAAGACCGCGACGCCCTGCACGCCGATCGGCGTGTCGTGGTCGATCACCATCAGGCTCGCGAACGACGAGATCGGCGTGGTACCGGCGGCGACCACCGGAAACGGCATCGTCGAGATGAAATGCGCATCCGAGACGCTGGTGTCCAGCACGACGGCCGCCACCCCGCGCGTCATCAACGCGGTGCTCATGATGTCGCCCATCATCGAGACGTTCGGGTGCGAGCCGGTGCCGCACACCACGACCGACCCCGGCGGCGCAGCGTCGAACGCCAGGCGATTGCGGCTCGGGAGGGATCCTTTGGAGATCTCGCTGCGCAGATCCTCGCGGATCGGGATCGAGCGGATCGTCCACGCTCCGCCGCAGAATTTCGAGGCCGCCTTGTTCAGCGGCCGGCTGCCCGCGAAAAAGCGCGAGTGCAGGCCTTTCTGGAACATCACCGCCGACAAGGTCGGCACGGCCACCGACATCAGCTTGGCGCGCAGCGCCTCGCTCACCGGGGCATAGGTTTCGGGGGCGCGGTCGCCGAGGGGCGCGAAAGACGGAGAGTGGGCCATGGAGGATGTCAGGAGTGAGGGGAAATGCTGGCGACGAACTGTTGCGCCAGGGGATGTCGCGGATTCGAGAAGAATGTCCGGGGCGGTGCGTCCTCGAGGATCTCGCCGGCCGCCATGAAGACGATCCGGTCGGCGACCTCGCGCGCGAACCGCATTTCGTGGGTCACCACCAGCATCGTCATGCGGTCGGCGGCGAGCGCGGTCATCACGTCGAGCACGTCCTTCACCAGCGCCGGGTCCAGCGCCGACGTGGCCTCGTCGAACAGCATTACCCGCGGTTGCATCGCGAGCGCGCGGGCGATGGCCACCCGCTGCTGCTGGCCACCCGACAGCTGCGACGGGTACTTGTTGCGATGCGCGCCCAGCCCGACCCGCTCGAGGAGGGCGTCGGCACGCTCTTGAGCCTGCGCGCGCGGCAGGCGCAGCACGGTTCGCGGGCCTTCCATGACGTTGTGCAGTGCCGACATGTGCGGCCACAGGTTGAAGGACTGGAACACCATGCCGACCTGCCTGCGAAGCAGTGCGTGCACGGCGCTGCCGCCGTCCGGCTCGACCTCCACGCCGGCGATGCGCAGCACGCCTGCCTGGTGCCGCTCGAGCTGGTTGACCACGCGCAGCAGGCTGCTCTTGCCGGCGCCCGACGGGCCGATGACGGCGACGATCTCGCCTTCGGCAACCTCGAGGCTGACGCCCTTGAGCACGGTGGTGTGGCCGTAGCGCTTCTCGATCCGGTCGAGTTCGATGATGGAGGTCATGGTCAGCTTCTTACCGAACGGTGTAGTAGCCGAGCCGCTTCTCGAGCCAGGTCTGGAGCAGCGCCAGCACGGTGGTGATGGTGAGATAGATCAGCGACGCGGTGCCCAGGATCTCGGCGATCTTGTAGGTGCTGCTGTAGATCGCCTGGCTGGTGGCGGTGAGCTCCTGCACCGAGATCACGGACACCAGCGACGTGTTCTTCACGGCATTGATCGCCTGCCCGATGGACGGCGGCAGCGCGGGACGCACCGCCAGCGGCAGCACGATGCGCCAGGTGACCTGCCACGGCCGCATGCCGATCGCCTGGCCGGCCTCGACCAGGCCGCTGGGCACGGTGAGGATGGCGGCGCGGAAGATGTCCACGTAGTACGCGGATGCATTGATCGACAGCGCGACGATGGCGGCGAGGAACGGCGGCATCAGGATGCCGATGGTCGGCAGCCAATAGTAGATGGCGAACACCTGCATCAGCATCGGCGTGCCGCGCACCAGCCACACGTAAGTCCACGCCAGGCGGCTCAGGAAGCGGTTGGGCGACATGCGCAGGAACGTGAGGCCGAGGCCGATCGCCATGCCGAAGGCGAGCGACAGCACCGACAGGACGACGGTCATGCCGGCCGCCTTCAGCAGGAACGGCAGATAGGTGACGATGATCTGGAAGTCCACGGGCACCCTTCTCAGCGGCTCGCCGCGCGCGCCGGGTCGTCGCGCGCGAACAGCAGGTCGAACTCCGGCGTCGCGTAGGCCAGCAGGCGTTCCTCGTGCGCGGCCGCGTCGCCACGGAACAGGTCGCGCCCGATCGCGTGCACCACGCGCGGCACCGCGAACTTCATCGCGCTGATCGACGAGCCCGAGGGGCCGAAGCTGGCCGTCGCCCCGAAGTTGAAGCAGTGGACGTCGCCCACCCACGGCGCCTCGCCGGGCGTGCGCGGCAGGAAGGCCATGCCGTCGTCGAGGTATGGATACTGACCGAGCCGCGGGTTGCGCTCCGCCGCGGGCGGCTCGTAGCGGTCGCTCCACAGCGCGACGCGGTCGGCCAGTCCTTCGAGTTCCGGGCGCAGGCTCAGGTCGGTGTCGAAGCCGGTGCCGCAGATCACGAAGTCCGCCTCGAAGATGCCGCGCGCGGTGTTGAGCCGGACGCCGCGCACGCCCTCGGCGACGCGCGCGTCGAGCAGGGCGGCGCCGGTGACGAGGTCGAAGTTCTGGTGGATCGTCACGCGCTCCCAGGTCTCGCGCGTCAGCGCCTCGCGGGTCGTGAGCAGGTGGTTCATCTGGCGCCAGCGCGTCGCGTCCGGCAGGCTGCCGAAGTGGCGCAGGAAGCCCGGGTAGGCGAGCAGCTTGTACGGCTGCACGCGCTGCAGTTCGTCGCGCCGGCAGAACATGCGCACGTTCGCGGCACCGTGTTCGAGCGCAGTCGCCGCGTTGTCGAACGCCGAGGCGGCGGCGCCGATCACGGCGACGCGCTTGCCGCGCAGCGCCGCGAAATCGATCGCATCGGCGGCGTGCGCGCGCAGCGGTGCCGGCAGCGCGCGGATGGCCTGCGGCATCCACCAGTCGCCGCTGCTGTGGATGCCCTGCGCCAGCACCAGCTTGCGCACGAAGCGGTGCTGCGGCTGGTCGCCGGCCCGCAGCTCGACGCGCAGCAACCCGTCCGCGGCGCCGCTCACCGGCGCGACGCCGACGAAGCTCACCCCGTTGCGCACCGGAAGACCGAGCACGCGGCGATACCACCCCAGGTACTCTTGCCACTGGGCCTTGGGGATGTACTTGATGGCCGTGAAGGCGGCCGCGCCGTGCTGCGCCTCGTACCAGGCCTGGAACGTCAGCGCGGGCAGACCGAGATCGGGGCCGCCGATGTGCTTGGGCGTGCGCAGCGTCTGCATGCGCGCGAAGCGCATCCAGATGCCCTCCTCGCCGCAGGCCGATTCGTCGACCACCTCGATGTTGACGATGCGCTCGCGCAGCAGCCCTGCCGCCATGGCCAGGCCGCCCTGCCCAGCGCCGACGACCAGCACGTCCAGCACCGGCTCGCCCTCGTGGGTGCGCGGCGGCACCCAGGGCTGGTCGGGATAGGCCACGAGGTCGAGGTCGCGGGCGAGATCCTGTTCGAGTTCGGTGAGTGAGGTGGGCGACATGGGGCGGACGATGGATCGGGGAAAAGGGAAGACAGCGCCGCGCGTGGCGGTCACGACGGGGACGCCTCGAGCGACCGCAGCGTGCCTGCGAACGCCGCGGGAAGATCGCTGGCCGGCGCCGGCCGGAATTCGTCGGCGAAGCGCTGCCACGACAGCAGGCCGCTGTCGCGCGCCCCACCCAGGTCGATCTCCACGGCGTCGCCCGCGGCGACCGGCGTGCCGACGCGGTAACGGAAGGCCGGAAAGCGCAGGGCCAGCAACGCGCACCAGTCGGCCAGCGTGAAGGCGTGTTCGGTGCCGAGGTTGTAGACGCGGTGGCGATGCGTGGCTGCGTCGAGCAGCGTCCAGAGATGGCGCGCGACGTCCGGCGCGTAGCTCCAGTTCTTCAGGCACGGGCGATCGAACGCGACGGCCTGCGCCGCGACGGCATGCGCGGTCACCTGGTGGATCTGGCTCAGCGTGTCGCGCACGCCGGTGGCGTGTTCGAACGGCCCGAACACGCGCCCGAGCCGGGCGACGATCCAGTCGAGCCCGTGCAGTTCGCCCAGGCGCGCCGTGATGCTCTCGCCATCGGTCTTCGTGATGGCGTAGAGCGTCTGCGGCGCGTGCGCCGCAGCCTCGTCGATCAGGCTGCCGTCGGGCGGCTGCCCGCCGTAGACCGCGATCGAGCTGGTGCTCACGAAGCGGCGCACGCCGGCAGCGCCCGCCGCGGTCAGCACGGCGGCGAGGCCGGCGAGATTCACGGACACGATCTCGTCGGCGGCGATGCGCTCGCGCGCCGCCGACGCGGTGATCGCAGCCAGGTGCGCCACGCGGTTGACGCCGTGATCGGCCAGCAGGCCGGCGACCAGGGCGCGGTCGCGCACGTCGCCAACCACCTCCACAAAGCGCCCGGGCTCGCCGCGCAGCCGCTCTGCCACGGCGGCCGCGATCGGCGCGGCCGACAGGCCCACCACGTTCTCGCCACGCGCCAGCGCGTGCTGCAGCAGGTTCAGGCCGACGAAGCCGCTCGCGCCGGTGATGAGCAGGGAGGACTTCATTGCGGAGGATCGATTCCGAAATTCTTGCGATAGAGCGCGAGGTAGGTGCCGTCGGCGCGACAGCGCGCGACGAGGCGGTCGACAGCCGCCTTGAGCTCGACCGCCGTCTTCTGCATCACGATGCCCTGCGCGTTGACGCCGCCGCCGCCGCGCACGATGCGGATCTCGCCGGGCCGGTGGTTCTCGTAGTGCACCGCGGCGGTCAGGCCCACCACGGCGACGTCGATGTGGCCGGTGTGCAGCGACAGGAAGACGTCGCTGCCGCTGGGCATCGCCAGCAGTTCGCGGTAGCCGCCCATCGCGCGGATCGTGTCCTCCTGGAACGACGCGGCGACCACGCCCACCGAGCGCCCGCGGATGTCGGACAGCGTCTGCATGCTGCGGTCGCCCACGCGCACCACCGCCACCATGCGCTCGTAGGCGTAGGGCTCGGAGAACAGGAAGGTGCGCTTGAGGCTCTCGCGGATGCGCACGCCCGTGATCACCATGTCGAGCTGGCCGGACGAGAGCGCCGGCATCAGCCCGCGGAAGTCCACCATCACCCACTTCAGCGGCAGCTGCAGCTCGCGCGCGATCATGTCGCCCCAGTCGATGTCGTAGCCCTGCAGCTGGTCCTTCGAGTTGACCCAGGTGTTGGGCGGCGCGGTGCCCGAGGTGCCGATGCGCAGCTCGCCGCGCGCGCGGATCCCGGGCAGGTCGGCCGCCGCCGCGGCCACCGCGGGCAGGCAGGTGCCGGCGAGAGCGGCCAGCATCAGCGACGAGGCCTGGCGACGGCGCATCATGTCGAGCGGATCATTCCGCCATCCACCCGCAGCATGGCACCGGTGATGTACGAGGCGCGGGTGCTGGCCAGGAAGGCGACGGCGTCGGCGAACTCCTCCGGGCGGCCATAGCGGCCCGCGGGAATCGACGCCACGGAGGCCTGCGCCACCTCCTCGACCGTGCGGTTCTGCTTGCGCGCGGCCACGCTGTCGAGCTGGTCGACGCGGTCGGTGTGGATGCGGCCCGGCAGCACCATGTTGACGGTGATACCCTGCGCCGCGACCTCGGTGGCAAGCGACTTCGACCATCCGTTGACCGCCGCCCGGATGCTGTTGGACAGCGCCAGGTTCGGGATCGGCTGCACGATGCCCGAGGACGAGATCGTGATGATGCGTCCCCAGCGCTGCGCCTGCATCGCCGGCAGCACCAGCCTGGTCAACAGGAACAGGTGGGCCGCCATGGCCTCGAACTGGCTCATCCAGACCTCCGGCCCGTGCTCGGTCGCACCGCCGGGGGGCGGCCCGCCGCCGTTGTTGACGAGGATGTCGACCTTGCCGATAGCCGCCGCCACCTGCTCGATGCAGGCGCGGCGGGTCATGTCCAGCTCGACCGGCTCGATGCGGGCGGCGACGTCCGCGGGCAACTCGGCGCGCCAGAGGCGCGTCGTGTCCACCGAGCGCGCGGCGGCGGTCACGCGCGCACCTTCGGCCGCGAGGACGCGCGCCACGGCCGCACCGAGCCCGCGGCTGGCGCCCAGCACCAGGGCATGCCTGCCTGTCAGTCCGAGATCCATCAGTCCAGCTCCTTCAGTCGTTGCGTCTGGCGATCCGTCAGGCGCGAGATGTCGGCCACGTCGGACGCCGAGAGCTTCGGGCCCGGCTGGCGCAAGGCCGGCGAGGCGATCGCGCCGCGCTGCGCCAGGATGTGCTTGCGGAACGCAAGACCGATGCCCGGTTGCTGCTCGTAGCGCGCGAGGGGCAGGTAGGCGTCGAAAAGATCGCGCATGGCCTGCAGGTCGCCCGCGGCGTGCGCGCGGCAGATGCCCACCATCATCTCCGGATAGGCGAAGCCCGTCATCGCGCCATCGCTGCCGCGCTCGAGCTCCTCGGGCAGGAACAGCGCGCCGTTGCCGCCCAGGATGCTCACGCGGCGCGTCTCGCCGCGCTCGCTGGCCGCGCGCAGCCCGTTGATCTTGTTCAGGCCCGGCCAGTCCTCGTGCTTGATCATCACGCACGTCGGAACCGCCTTCAGGATGCGCAGCAGCACCGGCAGGCTCATCTGGACGCCGGTCGATTGCGGGTGGTCCTGCAGCGCGAACGGGATGTCGCCCAGTACCTCGCCCACGAGCCGGAAGTAGTCGACGATCTGGTCGTCGGTACGCAGCATGTGGGGCGGCGCCACCATCACGCCGGCCGCGCCGGCTGCCATCGATTCGCGCGCCAGCTGGGCCAGCGCCGCGAGGCCGGGGCTGGAGACGCCGACGATGACCGGCACCCGCCCCGCCACCGCCGCGACGACGGCCCGCACGAACTCGAGGCTCTCGTCGGCCGTCAGCTTGGGCGCCTCGCCGAGCACCCCCAACAGCGTCAGGCCGTCGGCGCCCGCGTCGAGGTAGAACTCCACCATCGTCGCCACACTCGCCACGTCCAGGGCCCCGTCGGCGGTGAAGGGGGTCACCGCAATCACGTAGACGCCGCGTGCAGTCTCATTCAGCAAAGCCATTTCTTGTTCTCGTTTCGAGGTGAATCACAGCCAGCTGTACGACAGGCGGGCGTAGTAGTTGCCGCCGCTCAGGCCGAACGGGGAGGCGGAGTTGTAGATCTGGGCGCCGTTGAAGGTCGAGGCGCTGAAGTTCTTCGCGTTGGTCTTGTCCGGGTAGACGTTGAACACGTTCTGCGCTCCCACGGAGAGCACCAGGTTCTTCAGCAGCGTGCGGCCCACCTCGAGGTCGGTGATGTACTTCGGGCGCTCGGCCGAATAGCCGCCGCTGACGGTCGACGGCGTCGTGAACGAGCCGTAGCGCGTCTCGCGGGCGAACAGCTTCCACTGGCCGAGCGACCAGTCCGCGCTGAGGATGAACTTGGTCTTCGGCGTGGTCATCGTCAGCTGGTCCTGCGAGACCTGGTTGAAGATCTGCGTACCGTACAGCGTCTGCTGCGCCTGCGCCGTGAGCCCGGTGATCTTCGTGCGGTTGACGTCGGCGGCGAGCGTCCAGTCCACCTGGCCGGCCTTCTGCAACAGCGAGCGGTAGGTGCCCACGATGTCGACGCCGGTGGTGCGCGTGTCGACGCCGTTCAGGAAGTAGCGCGCCGCGTTGACGCCGGTGATGCCGTTGGCCGTCAGCAGCGCCGAGAGCGTCGGATCGAGCACGCCCGAGGGCGACAAGCCGATCTGCGCGCTCTGCACGATGCGGTTTCTCAGGTTGATCATGTAGCCGTCGGCCGTCAGCGTCATGTTGGCCATCGGCTTGAGCACGATGCCACCGCTGAAGTTGGTGGACTTCTCGGGCTTGAGCGGCTGCGAGCCGATCAGGCGCGCGGCGGCCGAATCCACCGGCAGGTTGGCGATGGTGTAGTCCACGCCCTTGTACTGCGCCGTGGCGCCGGCCGAGTAGTACTGCTGGCCGAGCGACGGCGCACGGAAGCCGTTGCTGATCGCGCCGCGGATCGCCACCGCGGGCGTGAACTCGTAGCGCGTGGACAGCTTGCCACTGGTGTTGTCGCCGAAGTCGCTGTAGTGCTCGAAGCGGCCGGCGAGGCCGACGTCCCAGTGCCTGGTCAGCTCCGTGTCGAGGTCGACGTAGCCGCCCTCGCTCTTGCGCGATGCGTACAGCGCGTCCTGCGGGCGAAAGCCGGCGAACGCCTGGGCGCCCGGCAGATCGGTGTAGAGCCCCGCGCTCGGGCCGGTCAGCACCGGCTGCCCACCGTCGGCGTAGGACGCGACGTCGCCGGCCTCGATGCCGTAGGTGTCCCGCCGCCCTTCGCCGCCCACCGACACCGTCAGCGGCGCGGCGAACAGGCCGGTGTCGAAGTCGCGGCTGACGTCGAGGTTGAGCGTCGTCTCGGTGGCGGTGAACGCGCCGAGGTAGAACGAGGTCGGGCTGAGCGCCCCGTAGGTCGGGTTGACCGAGTCGATCAGGCTGGACTCCGCCCGGTTGCTGCCGTGCGTGACGCTGGCGTCCCAGCTCCAGCCGAGCAGGTCCGCGCCCTTGGCGCCGGCGGTCAGGCTGTAGTCGGTCTGCTTGACGATCAGCGCCGGCTCGAAGCCGTCCGGATAGATAGCGACGACGTTGTTGACGTTGTTGGCGGCACGGTAGCCCACCCAGTTCAGGCCGGAGGCGCGCGTGAACTCGCCGAAGCCGTACAGCTCGACGCCGTCGGCGACCGGCTTGGTGGCGTTGAAGGAGACGCCCTGGCTGCGCGATTGCGGGATGCCGTAGCCCTTGTAGAGGATGCCGTCGGGCAGGTTGTTCTTCGGGTCGCCGCTGTAGTAGCGCGGCGTCAGCGTGGCGTCGATCGCGCGGTTGGTGATGTTCTGGTCCTGCACCTGGCCGGAGAGGTTGAGCATGCCGTCACCGAACAGCTTGAAGCCCTGGTCGACGGTGTAGAGCTGGTTGACGCCGTCGCCCTTGTAGTAACGGCCGACCTGCGCGGAGGCGCTGCCGCCGCTGTCGTTGGACTTCAGGATGATGTTGATCACGCCCGCGATCGCGTCCGAGCCGTACTGCGCCGCGGCGCCGTCGGTCAGCACCTCCACGCGCTCGATCGAGGCCGTCGGGATCATGTTCAGGTCGACGCCCTGCGAGCCGATCGACACCGAGCCCGCGACGTTGACGATGGACGTCGAATGGAAGCGCTTGCCGTTGACCAGCACCAGGACGTGGTCGGGATTGAGGCCGCGCAGCGTGGCGATGCGCACGATGGAGGTGAGGTTGCCGCCCGCCTGCGCGGGCAGCGTAAGCGAGGGCAACACGTTGGACAGCGATTCCTGCAGGCCCTGCTTGCCGGTGTGCGTCAGGCTTTCCTGGCTCATCACCTGGATCGGCGACATGCTGTCGGCGACGGTGCGGTTCTGCTGCCGGGTACCGGTGACGACCACCGTATCCAGCACCGTGGCTGGCGCGGCGGCCGACGCCGCGGCAGCGGGCGCCGTCACGGCAGTCTGGGCGACCGCGCTGCCGCTGAAGGCCAGGAGCAGCGTCGGGCCGCCCCAGAGGATTGGATTGCGCATGGAGGTTCTTTCGTAGAGCTTCGAGGAAGGAGGCAGGCGTGAAAGAGATCGGCGCACGGCGCCGCCGGCTGGGCCCGCCGGGCGCGGCGGGCGGCCATCGAAAACGAGGACGCGGAAAAGGGGGCTAGGCGGTGGATCGCCAGCGGCGCGAAGGCGTCACGAGCTGCCCTCCCCGTCGCGTGGGCCGTCGATGCCGGTGAAGGCGCGCAGGGCCCGCCTGCCCGCATGCGACGGCACGCGCCCCGTCGCCCGCAGCGGCTCGGGCAGGCCGCGCGGGATGAAGAGCCCTGAGCCCGCACCGGCGCGCAGCGTGTCGCCTTCGACGACCACGCGGCCGCGGCTGATCACCACTTCCGGCCAGCCGCGCAGCGTGCGGCCTTCGTAGGGCGTGTAGCCGACGCGGTCGTGCAGCATCGCGGCCGTCACCTTCACCTCGCGCTGCGGGTTCCACAAGGCCAGGTCGGCGTCGGCGCCGAGCGCGATCGCGCCCTTGCGTGGCGCCAGCCCGTAGAGGCGCGCGGGGTTGGTCGCAGTCAGGGCGACGAACTGGTGCAGATCCATGCGGCCGGCCATCACGCCCTCGGAGAACAGCAGCGGCATGCGCAGCTCGATGCCCGGCACGCCGTTGGCCATCTCCTTGAACGTCGTGCTCTCGCCCTTGGGCAGCTTGCCGCTGTCGTCGAAGCGATACGGCGCGTGGTCGGACGAGTACACCGAGAGCGTGCCGTCCGCGAAGCCCTGCCAGACGGCTTCCTGCGACGCCGGGTCGCGCGGTGGCGGCGAACAGCAGAACTTCGCGCCTTCGACGCCGGGCAAGTCGATGTCGTCGGCCTTCAGGAACAGGTACTGCGGGCAGCTTTCGGCGTGGACCTGCGCGCCGAGCGCGCGGGCGGCGCGGATCACGTCCACCGTCTCGGCGCCGGCCACGTGCACGATCATCACCGGCACGTCGATCAGCCGCGACAGCGCGATTGCGCGGTGGGTGGCCTCCACCTCGACCAGCGGGTCGTGCGCCACCGCGTGGAACTTCGGCGCGACGTGGCCGCGCTCGAGCAGGCGATGGGCGATCCATCGGATCATGTCGTGGTTCTCGGCATGCACCATCACCAGCGCGCCTTCGCGATCCGCCGCGGCGAGGACGTCCAGCAACTGGTGGTCGTCGAGCTTGAGCCGGTCGTAGGTCATGTAGACCTTGAGCGACGTGATGCCCTGCGCAATGGCCGCGGGCAGGTCGACCGCGAGTGCCTCGTCGGTCGGGTCGGCCAGGATCAGGTGGAAGCCGTAGTCGATCACAGCCCTGGCGCGCGCGCGTTCCGCGTAGTCGGCCAGCACCGCCGGGATCTTCATGCCGCGGTGCTGTGCCGCGAACGGGAGGATGGTGGTGGTGCCGCCGAAGGCCGCGGAGACGGTGCCGGAGAAGAAGTCGTCCGCGCACATCAGCCCCATGCCGGAGAACTGCTCGATGTGGCAATGCGCGTCGATGCCGCCGGGCAGCAGCAGACGGCCGGCGGCGTCGATGTCGTGCGCCGCGGGGAGCAGCGGGCCGCCGATGTGCGTGATGACGCCGCCGGTCACGCCGAGGTCGCCGTCGATCAGCCGGCCATCGCTGACGATGCGCGCATGGCGGATCGTCAGGTCGGGGCGGGAGGTCGTCGGGCAAGTCATGGCGGGAGGCGGCGTGGAGGACGGTGTTCAGGTCGTTTCGTGTGATTTCATTGTTGTGACGCCGTGTGTTGAAGTCACGTGCCGTTTTGTCGGCCAGCCATAATCTGGTGTTATGCCCCGGTCAAAGATCGAGGGTGGGGCTGGGCTCAGCGGACAGCACGCGCACCAGGTTGGAGACCGGCGTGGACGGGTTCGGCAGCTCGAAGCCTTCGCGCACCATCGTGGCGCGCAGGATGTCGACGAACGACTGCGCGAGCTGCGACAGCGGCTCGAAGCGCGCGTGCACGATGTTCACGGTGAGCGCGGGCGCGGCGGCGATCGGCCTCGCCACGAGCTGGGTCGCCTGCCAGCTGCGCGCCGAGAATTCGTCCACCAGCGCGATGCCCGCCCCGGCGGCCACCAGCGCGCAGGCGTTCTGCGGCGAGCCGACCTCGAGGCTGGAGACGAGCGTCTCGCCCGCCGTCTGGTACATCTGGCCCACGATGGTGCCGAACGGGGTGTCCGGGTCGTAGCTGATCATCGGGTAGGGCCGCAGCTCGCGCAGCCCGAGCGTGCCGCGTCCGGCCAGCGGATGCTGCGGCGGGCAGATGCACACCATGTGGGCCTGGCCCACGGGCGTCACCTCCAGGTTGGGATGCTCCATCGGCAGGATCACCACGCCGACGTCCGCCTTCAGGTCGAGCAGCCGGTCCTTCACCTGCGCGTAGTTCTGGAAGCTGAGCGTGACGTGCACGTCGGCATGGCCGACGCGGAAGTTCGAGATCGCCTGCGGGATCAGCCACTGCCCGATGCTGGGGCTGGACATCACATGCAGAAAGCCCCGGCGGCGCTCCGCGAGTTCGTGCGCGAGTTCGTTGACGCGCTGCACGCCGGCGTAGACGCCCTCCACCTCGCGGAACAGGCGCTTGGCCTCCGGGGTCGCGTAGAGCCGCCCCTTGATGCGCTCGAACAGCGCAAAGCCGATCTTGCCTTCAGTGTAGGACAGCAGGCGGCTCACAGCCGGTTGGGAGACGTGCAGCATCTGTGCCGCGCCGCTGATGGAGCCGGTGCTCATCACGGCGCGGAACACTTCGATCTGGCGGAGGTTCATGGACATCGGAGAGCCGCGGCATAACCCGCTGTTAAGGGGTTCGGACAAAGAAGCAAGGAATGGGCCCCGAAGTCGACCGGCGTCCTGCATAGACTCCGTGCAAGTGTTCCGCGCACCCTTCACGTGCCGGCCGCGCGTCCCTCCAGGCAAAGAAAGGTTTCCAGATGACTCAGACACGCCGCAGCTTCCTGCAGCGCGTGGCCGCCGCCGGCGGCTATTCGGCCACGTACGTCTCGATGCAGGCGCTCGGCCTGTTGCCCGCCACCAGTCGAGCAGAGCCGCTTGCGCTCGAAATGGGCGCGGGGCACGGCAAGAAGGTCGTGATCCTCGGGGCTGGCATCGCCGGCATGACCGCGGCGTATGAATTGCGCAAGGCCGGCTACGACTGCACCTTGATCGAGGCCCGCGCGCGCGCGGGGGGCCGCAACTGGACGATCCGCAACGGCACGCGCCTGGACATGAACGACGGCAGCTCGCAACTGTGCGAATTCGACCGCGGGCTGTATTGGAATGCCGGCCCGGCACGCCTTCCGAGCCAGCACCACACGGTGCTGGGATACTGCCGCGAGTTCGGCGTGCCGCTCGAGGTCGAGATCAACACTTCGCGCAGCGCGATGCTGTCCAACCCGCAAGCCAATGGCGGCAAACCCATCGAGATGCGACAGGCCGTCAACGACACGCGCGGCGCCATCTCGGAGCTCCTGGCCAAGGCGATCGACCGGGGGGCGCTCGATCAGGAAATCACGCAGGCCGACAAGCAGCGCATGTTCGACTTCCTGACGCAGTACGGCGACCTGACGCCCGAGAAGATCTACAAGGGCTCGTCGCGTTCGGGCTATGCCAGCCCGCGCGGTGCCGGCGACGAGGACGGCCGGCCGCGCGATCCGCTCTCGCTTGATGTCCTGCTCGACGAAGACCTGTGGAACGGCGTCCTGTTCGAGGACGTGATCGACCAGCAGGCAACCATGTTCCAACCGGTCGGTGGCATGGACGCGATCCCGATGGCGTTCGCCAAGCGGCTCGGCAAGCTGATCCACTACGAGTGCGAGGTCACCCAGATTCGCCGCCGTGATGCAGGGGCGCGGGTCGAGTACCGCCACAAGCCGTCCGGCGCGCTGCGCAGCATCGAGGCCGATTACTGCATCGTCACCCTGTCGAGCCCCGTGCTCGCCAGGATACCGTCCGACTTCGCGCCGGAGGTCCGTGCCGCGATCAACGGCATCGAGTGGCAGGATTCGGTCAAGATCGCCTGGCAGTCGCGCCGATTCTGGGAACAGCAGTACGACATCTACGGCGGCATCTCCTGGATCAAGGGCATCACCAACATGGTGTGGTACCCGAGCGCCGGCCTGTTCAGCGACCAGGGCATCTTGCTGGGCTCCTACAGCAGCGGCCCCAACGGTGCCAAGCTCGCGAGCTTGGCCATGCCGGAGCAATTCGAGACCACGCGCGCCGTGATCGAACGACTGCATCCGGGCCACGGCCAGGAACTGCGCCGCCCGATGGGCATCAACTGGGCCAAGGTGCCCTATTCGCTCGGCGAATCGGCGCGCTATCGGCCGGGCCAGGTCGCGGAGTACCAGACCCTGAACAAGCCGGACGGCCCGTTCTTCTTCGCGGGCGACTATCTCGCCAAGATCGGCACCTGGCAGGAAAGCGCGATGACATCGGCCCGACGCACGATCAACCTGATCGACCGGCAGCGCCGGGGACAGAAGGCCTGACGAGCGAATCGAGCCGACGCAAATGCGCGTTGGCCTCGCGCGGCGGGGTTACACGGGGTGGCCTGAACGACTGCTGCCCAATTGCTCTATCTCACGAAGAAGATCAGCTAAAACTGAGGGCTGCCACATTTCTGTGCAGCCCTCGTAGGTACACCAATTCTTCGGGCATGCGAAGGCCGAATTGGCACGTGAGAGAGTCGGGACGGCGGTGAACGCCAGGATAAAGGGTCAAGGCAGTGTCGATCACACGCCATGAAGAACGGTCAGACCATTGCGGCCTGCTACCCCAAGCGCTCACTTGCGAGAAGAAGCGCA
>Ga0302311_10004708_pt1 | contig 14629 bp, 16 predicted proteins | sample III_Palsa_N1_3_FD_200449 | JGI IMG/M metagenome (GOLD analysis project Ga0302311, IMG submission 200449) | Peat permafrost microbial communities from Stordalen Mire near Abisko, Sweden - III_Palsa_N1_3 | ecosystem: Environmental > Terrestrial > Soil > Palsa > Peat permafrost | place: Sweden... | reverse complement strand
GACACCAAGCGGGAAGCCGACCGCGTCGGCCTGCCGTTCGGCAAGGTGCTGGACCCGGTGGGCAAGGGGGTCGAGCGCTCCATCGCCGTGCTGCACCACGCCGTGCCGCTGGGGCTGGGCGAAGCCTTCGCCGAGCGGATCCTGCGGGCCACCTGGTCGGAAGCCGCCGACCTGACCGACGACGGCGTGTTCTACGGTCTGGCGGCCGAGGCCGGCCTCAGCAAGGCCCAGGTCGACGCCGCCCTGGCCGACGAAAGCTGGCGCGAGGCCGCCGAGATCAACCGCCAGGCCCTGTTCGACGCCGGCCTGTGGGGTGCGCCGACCTATCGCGTCGATGGCGGCGACGCGCTCTGGGGCCAGGACCGGCTATGGGCGCTGGAACGGGACGTGCGCCGGGCGGTGGGGGCGGTTTAGTCCGTAAGTCGACACCGCTTGGACGACCGGTTGCGGGTGTGGAGTGGGCGACCCGCAAGGATGATCGTCGATGGAACGAGCCGACCATGGACTGTCATCTGAGCCCCGCGGAAAGCGCCAAACGTTCAGGCGCCAGCAGTAAAGCGCTGCGCCTGTACGAGCGGCACGGGCTTTTGAAGCCATTGCGTACGAGCAATGGAGCCACTCGCTCGCCCGAAGCGGTCACTGAGCTTTGACGGATCGCTCGGCGCTCCACAGCAGACCACCTAGGACCAGCGCGATGGCGAAGAGCGCCGGGACGTCGCCCATCAAATGCCCCATGTGGTTCATCCCCGCTGTCATGCCGAATGACTGCTGCGCCATGATTGCGCCATGTACGAAGCTAGACGCCACGGCGAACCAGATCAGGCTGCGATTGGCCAAAGGATCGCGTGCGGCGAGGATGAGGAAAATTCCCAGCACGGCATAAACGCCAACGATCATCATGTAGTAGTTGTTCGAAAAGGGCGCCCCTTGATGCCAGGCCCAGCCCGAGGGCCAAACAATCGCGAGCGGATAGATCAGCAGAAAGGCAACGCCGAAAACAACCAGCAGGATTTTGAGAAGTGAGAGCGCATTCATAGTGTGACCCCCAATTTCTGACGACGAGGAGCCCGCGTTCAACACGGCGGCAATCATGTCACCGTGACATAGTCAAACGCCTCAGCCACCTTGCATCCCCGCAGCTTCAACCCAAATCGGCCGACGAGCAACGACTACTTGCCACCCCGCAATGCTGTTGGCGGTGTCCGCTGTCGGGCGTGAGGGGCAGCCGGGCGGCGACAGCAAGTTCTGGGCGCGGTGCTGGCGGCGGTGCGCGACCGGTAACGGAATTTGGCGTAGCCGCCGGGCAATCAAGCGTCGGGCGATGTTATCCAAAATCTCACATGATCAGGAGCGCGGCATAATCTGTTGGGTTGTTCGCCAAACTCTATCTTGCCGGACTCGCATTTCGCGACAAATGACGCGCGGTCGCAGAATTGCTTATATTCGTTCCACGTTAGCTGATGGTGCGTAGCTATATAGGACATCTTGAACGGCATACACCTAGGTGGAAGACCCTCTTTTGAGCAACCCAGGGTCAGCATTATGAGGGGGCAGCTCGCAATTCCAATAAGGCGGCTTCTGCTTGACATATGGGCTTCTCGTTGGCAGGCGCGAGCGACTGTCGGAGCCGCATGGCAAAACTACACTAAGTCAGTGCTTTCGAAAGGTCTGCTCTCCACCCCGTCCCGCCCTTCCGAACGTTCGCTTGTTGGCTGGTGACACCGGCCGGCGCGTCGAGCCTCCGATAAACGGCGAGTTTAGGGAGCGGGGTTTGCGACAGCACGCGATCCTGAACAGGCCTTCGGAGAGTCCGCTTCGGAGCCAGGATCCTGCGGTCTTGAGCACAACAGCTCGCCTAAACCCGCCTGAAGTCGCCAACTCGACTTGCTGACTTGCGTATGGAGCCTGCTTTTGTATTGCAATTGCAATACGCTGCACTCTAGGGAGATAGGCTTATGGCTTTAACTGTTCCAGTCCAAACGCGCGTAGATGCCGGCGTCAAAGAGCGTGCGGGCATCGTTCTCGACAAGATGGGCCTTACAGTGTCGGACGCCGTGCGCATCCTGCTCACCCGCATTGCGAACGAAGGCGCTTTACCGGCTGGCTTGACGACGGACGCCGTCGCGCATGACGCATGGTTCCGCGCCAAGGTGCAGGAAGCCCTGGACGACACACGGCCAGTGATTCCGCACAACGAGGTGGAGGCGCACTTCAAAGCCCGCCGCAGCAGAGCAACCAAGGTGGCGGGGCAGGGGTGAAGCTTGGATCGCCGCTTTTTCAGGTAGGCGGCTACGCTGAGCGGCGGGGGACGTGTAGGGGGGCAAAGCTCAGGGCGCTCATCAAGCGCTACGATACAAATTTGGAGAGCCGCTCGCCACCCATCGTCGCCCTTCGCGGCATCCGCTGCCGGGTGTTGTGGCCGTCACCCTGGCGAACGGTGAGTTCAGGGCGGGGCCGCGGCGACAGCAAGCGACCCGTTGCGGTGCTTCGGGTCTTCCCTGATTCTAGTCGAGCTTCATCGCCTTTGGTGGCGGGGACCGGGTTTGGGGGCAAGAAGGAGAGCCGTCGAAGTGAGCCTTCATCTCGGCATAGGTAACCGGGAAGGCCAACTCGGCGCGGCGCGCGTCCAAGTGTTCAGGGTCGATGATCGGATAGGGTCGCCATCTGCCGCCGTCACAACGAAATTGCGTGCCAAAGCTCTGCGGCCGGCCGTGTTCGATCGCCACACGGTCGAACATCATCCCGTAACTCTGGCCTTCGATCTCACCCGACTTAACGAGCGGCGCGATCATCGGGAGCACGCGCTCCTGAAGCGACAGGCTGCCGTGCTGAACGATCAGGAAAGCCGCCTGCGCCGCCTTGTCCCCGTAGCGACTGCGAAGGAACCAACTCCGCGTTGGCAGCAACTTCACAAGCGCCGCCTCGTTCTCGGCGTCGACCGCCTCGATCAGCGCTGAGGCGCGCGCGATGACGGCAGGCCGCTCGCTCGCGGGCACGCTGGAGAAGTTGAAGGTTGTGATGATCCTGCGCGGCGCCTGGTCGAGGTCGCCCATCCGTTCCAATCGCTCCGCGTCGTCCTTCGGCGGCGGTAACTCAGCTTGGCGGGCCCGGACCGTCTGGATGGACTTGGCCACGGCCGTCACAACCTCCTGGTCGGCCAGCGAAGCGGCTTCGATAGCAATGGCGGTGGCAATAACGAGCGCGAGCATTCCGCTAGTTCAGCCGAGGACCGACATTCAGGCAAGCATATCGAGCGGGCGCATCGATGTCTGCTCACCCCCCTCCGCGACCTTGGAAACGCCTGCCTGTCGGCCAGGCCGCGGCGGTGAAAACGGGGGCGGCCTGGCGCGGCCTGGCCCTAGCCAAGCAGCTTCCTCGCCTTGGCCAGGCGTTCGATGCCGGCGTCGAGGGTCGCATCCTTCTTGGCGAAGCACAGGCGGACGATGCGGGTGACCGGGTTCTCTTCGTAGAAGGCCGAGACCGGGATGGCGGCCACACCGGCCTCCTGCACGGCGCGGAGGCAGAAGCTGCGGTCGTCGAGGTCGATCCCCGATCCCGGCAGGTCGATGTTGAGGAAATAGGTGCCCTCGCTCGGCAGCACCGCGAACCCTTCGGACTTCAGCCCATCGTCGAGGCGGTCGCGCGAGCGGGCGTAGCCGGCGCGCATGTCGGCGAAATAGGCGTCGTCCTTGCCGAGGCCATAGGCCACCGCCGCCTGGGTCCCCGGCGCGACGGTGAAGGTTAGAAACTGGTGCGCCTTGGCGATCGCCGTGGTCAGGGCGGGCGCGGCGCAGACCCAGCCGACCTTCCAGCCGGTGAGGGAGAAGATCTTGCCCGCCGAGCCGATCTTCACTGTCCGCTCGCGCATGCCGGGCAGGGCGATCAGCGGCGTATGCACGCGCCCGTCGAACGCCAGGTGCTCCCAGACCTCGTCGGTGATCACCAGCACGCCATTCCGGATGCAGCGCTCAGCCAGCCGGCCCAGCTGCTCGGGTGTGTAGACCACCGCGCCGGGATTGAGCGGGCTGTTCAGGATAACCACCCGCGTGTTCGGCCCGATCACCGACAAGGCCTCGTCGGTCAGGTCCCAGTGCGGCGGCTGCAGGGTGATGAAGCGCGGGACGCCGCCGGCCAGTCGCACCATCGGCAGATAGGAGTCGTAGAGGGGCTGCAGCATCACCACCTCGTCGCCTGGTGCGACCAGGGCCAGGATGGCGGCGCTGATCGCCTCGGTGGCGCCGGCGGTGACCAGCACCTCGCGGTCCGGATCGAACGCCACCGCGTGGAATCGCTGATAGTGCGCCGAGATCGCCTGGCGCAGCACCGGCAGGCCCTGCATCGGCGGATACTGGTTGGAGCCGTCGAGGATGGCGCGGGTCGCCGCCTCGCGCACGTCGCGCGGGCCCTCGTTGTCCGGAAAGCCCTGACCGAGGTTTACCGCCGAGTGGCGCTGGGCCAGCGCCGACATTTCGGTGAAGACCGTGGTCTTCAGCGACGCGAAAACCGGGTTCACGCGCGTCCGGCCACCAGGTTGAGCCGCGGGGCCAGCGGCGTGATCACCGACCTGGCCGGGCTCGGCGCGCCGAACAGACCGGCGTAGAGGGTCGTCAGCCCGGTGAAGGTGCCGGCCCAGCCGTGGCGCTCCACCGCTCGCTGGCGCGCGGCCAGGCCCAGCGCTGCGAGATCGCGATCGAACAGGCCCTGCACCGCCTCGGCCATGGCCCCGGCGCTGGCGCGCTCGGCCAGCTGACCTACCTGGTCGTCGACGATCTCCGACAGGCCGCCGGTCTTCACGCACACGATCGGCAGGCCCGAGGCCATGGCTTCGAGGGCGATCAGGCCGAACGGCTCCTTGTCGTTGGCGTGCACGAAGGCGTCGGCCGAAGCGAGCAGGCGCGCCACCGCGCCGGTGTCGCGCTGGAAGTCGATGAAGGTGGTGTTGGCCTGCGGCTTGGCGAAGGCGCCGGCGCCGACCAGGGCCAGGTGATAGGGCGCGCCCAGCCGGGCGATGGTTTCGAGCAGGACGTCGATATTCTTCTCCCGCGCGGCGCGGCCGGCGAAGATCAGGAGGCGCGTGCGCGGCGACAGGCCAAGCTCGCGGCGCAGGCCCTCGCGATCGGCATGATCCGGATGGAACAGATGGGTGTCGACCCCTAGGGGCTGGACCTTCACGTCCGGCACGCCGGCGAAGGCCAACCGTTCGGCGATATGCCGGCTCGGTGCGATCACCTGGTCGAAGCGGCGGAAGAACTGCGCCCAGCGACGGCGCACCGGCGGTTCGGCCCACTCGCCGAGGTGCAGGGCCGCCAGGGCGGCGGGATCGGTGTGGCAGAAGCCCACCACCGGGACCCCCAGCCGCTCGCCGGCGTCGAGCGCCGCGTGGCCGGGACCATAGGGGTCGCCCGCCTCGATCACATCCGGTTGCAGGGCGACCAGCTGGTCGGCCCATTTGCGGATCGAGGCCGGATAGCGATAGCCGTCGCCGAACGGCAAGCGGGCGGCGGCGATGGTCGCCACGCCGCATACCGAGGCTCGGGTCTCCTCACCCGGCACCACCAGGGTATGACGCAGGCCCGGGCGCGACTCGGCCAGCCAGGTCTGCTTGGCCAAAAGGTAGCGTTTCACGCCGCCGCTCTTGGGCGCGAACAGCATGGTGGTGTCGACCAGATGCGGCTGTATCCCGTCCTCTGCAGGGTCGCCCAACCACGCGCCGGAACAGATGTGGCGCGCGAAGGATCGGCCCTCGGTGCGGAATTCCAGGTCGAACACCAATGGCGCCCCCTTTCCACTCAAGCTCAGGGTCTTTACGTCCGGCGTGACGAAGCGTTCCGCCTCGCCAAATCCCACAGTCGAGAACCCGATGACGCCGGTCAAGCTTGACGAGAAAGTGGCGGGGCCGATGACATGTCGGTGATCATCGCCGGCGGGGGGATCGGGGGGCTGTCGCTGGCCCTGGCCCTGGCGCGGCGCGGGATCGAATCAACGATGCTGGAGCAGGCCCCGGCCCTGGGCGAGCTGGGCGCCGGACTGCAGCTCGGCCCAAACGCGGTGAGGCTCGTTCGGGCCTGGGGACTGGATAAAGTCCTGCGAGAACAGTCTGTTGCGCCACTGCGCGCCGAGGTGCGGGACGCCGCTACTGGACGCGCGCTGATCGTCAATCGGCTCGGACCAGACGCCGAAGCCCGGTGGGGCGCGCCTTATCTGGTGCTCAGCCGTTCGGCGCTGCAGGCGCTCCTGCTGACCGCGGTCCGGGCCAGCGGCGCGGTCGACCTGCAATTCGGCCAGCCGCTGATCTCGGTGCGGAACGAATCGGATCGCGCGGTCGCGGTCCTCGGAAACGGCTCCGAAGTCCGGGGCGACGCTCTATTTGGTTGCGATGGACTTCACTCCGTCGTCCGGACTGGGATCTGCCGGCCCGCGCCGCCGCGCTTCACCGGCCAGACGGCCTGGCGCGGCCTGGCGCGGATGGACCCGGGCGGCGAGCCGCTCGTCCAGGTGTGGACCGGCCCCAACCGGCATTTCGTGCGCTATCCGGTCGGCGAAGGCCTGGTGAACATGGTCGCCGTGGTCGAAGCCAAACACGCCGACGCCGAATCCTGGACGGCGGAAGGGCAGGGGGCCGAGCTCGCCGCCGCCTTCGCAGACTGGCCCGAGCCGGTGCGCGCGACCATCGCCGCGACCGCAAATCCCTGGCGCAGCGCCCTCTACGATCGGGCGCCGCTGGCGCGCTGGACGCAGGGCCGGATCAGCCTGCTCGGCGACGCCGCCCATCCCATGCTGCCCTTCCTGGCCCAGGGCGCCGCCATGGCTATCGAGGATGCGGAGATCGCGGCGCGGCTTCTCAGCGGAGGCGGCGATCCGGCCGCGACCCTTGGCGCCTACGAGGCTGCGCGCCGGCCGCGCACGGCCAAGGTCCAGGCCTGGTCGACCCGCAACGCGCGGCTGTTCCACCTTCCGTCGCCTGTTGCGGCGGGCGTGTTCGGCGCCGCCTCGACGCTCGACCGGCTCCTCGGCGCCGCGCCGGAGGCGCGCTTCGACTGGCTCTACGGCTGGACGCCTTGAGCTCTGCGATCTCCGCGGTAAGTCTTCCAACATACCGCGTCCGCAGCGCTTGGCTGGTTCGCGCCCGCCTGAAAAAGGCTTACCGCAGAGATCGCGGAGAGACCCGCAGAGTGCGCAGAGGAATCAAAGTCGGGTGCGGTTCGGCGCGCCCCTCTTGGTGATCTTGGTGTGCTTGGTGGTGAAATCTAAGAAAAATAACCACCAAGAGCACCAAGCACACCAAGCACTGCCGATCCGGGTGGCGACCGACGTCCTGGCGCCCTACGGGCGGTCGGCGATCCGTTTGACCAACCTGGGGAAGGTTAGGCCCTGGGCGACCAGGGAGAACACCACCACCGCATAGGTGACCGACAGGATCAGGCCGCGCGCAGGCCCCTCCGGCAGGGTCAGGGCCAGAGCCAGCGACAGGGCGCCGTGCAGGCCGCCCCAGACCAGCAGCCGGGTCGCGCCGCGCTCGCCGCGCCGGTGGGCGAAGAACCCGCCCCAGGGGGCCACCACCAAAAGCCGGGCGGCCAGCACCAGGACGATGGCGACCAGCCACAGCCCTACGTGCCGGGCCTGGAACTGGACCACAAGGAGCTGCAGCCCCAGCAGCAGGAACAGCAGGGCGTTCAACACCTCGTCCACCAGGGTCCAGAAGCCGGACACATAGCGCCGCGTGGTGTCGCTCATGGCCGAGGCGGCGTCCTTGTCACCGACCAGGAGGCCCGCGGCGACCGCGGCGATGGGGCCCGACAGATGCAGGGCCTGGGCCAGGGCGTAGACGCCAGCCGCCAGCGCCAGAGTCAGGGTCACGTCCACCGCATAGTCGTCCACCGCCCGCATCAGCCGGATGGTCAGCCAGCCTCCGGCCAGGCCCAGGGCCAGGCCGCCCGCGTCCTGCACCACTACCAACCCGGCCGTCGCCCACAGTGGCTAGGGCGGTGAACACCACTATGCCGACTCCGTCGTTGAACAGGGCCTCGCCCTGCAGCACCGTCCGCAGCGCCGCCGACAGACCCTCGCCCTTCACCGCGGCAAGCACGGCGATCGGATCGGTCGGACTGATCAACGCGCCGAAGGCCAGGGCCCAGGGTAGGGGAAGCGCGAGGCCGAGCGTCCGCGCCGCCAGCCACAGGCCGCCGCCGACCAGGGCGGTCGAGACCAGCACACCCAGGGTGGCGAGGCTCCAGACCGAGGCGCGGCGGCGGCGCATCTCGGTCAGATCGACCTGGGTCGCGCCGGCGAACAGCAGGAAGGCCAGCATCGAGCCCATCACCGTGCCGGGAAAGTCCACCTGCCGGCCAAGACTGGTCAGGTCGAAGCCGAAGCGACTCGACAGGGGCTGTATGGCCGGTATGGCCGCGCCGGCCAGCAGCATGGCGACACTGCTCGGCAGGCGCAGGAAGCGGGTGTTGATCCAGCCCGCGCCGGCGACCAGCGTCAGGAACACCGCCGCCAGTTGGAAGAGGGTCATACTCCAGGACTTGCGGCTGGCCGGGCGTGGCGGCAAGCCAAATCGGACTCCCAACCGGCCGTTCGGTCGTGCAAGCATGGGCCATGAGCCGATACATCGCCGCCATCGACCAGGGCACCACCTCGACCCGCTGCATCCTGTTCGACCACGACGGGACCATCCAGGCCTCGGACCAGAAGGAGCACCGGCAGATCTATCCGCGGCCGGGCTGGGTCGAGCATGACGCCGAGGAGATCTGGACCAACACCCAGGCGGTGGTCGCCGGCGCGCTGAGGGCCAAGGGCGCCAAGCCGTCGGACCTCGCCGCCGTCGGGATCACCAACCAGCGCGAGACCACGGTGATCTGGCGCAAGGCCGACGGCAAGCCGATCCACAACGCTGTCGTCTGGCAGGACGCCCGTACCGCGGGCATGGTCGGCACGCTGGCGGAGGAGGGCGGCCAGGACCGGTTGCGCGCCAAGACCGGCCTGCCGCTGGCCACCTATTTCTCGGGGCCGAAGATCGCCTGGATCCTCGACCATGTGGACGGCGCCCGCGCCGCGGCGGAGCAGGGCGAACTCCTGTTCGGCACCATGGAGACCTGGGTCATCTGGAACCTCACCGGCCGGCACGTCACCGACGTGACCAACGCCAGCCGGACCCTCTTGATGAACCTCGACACCCTGGCCTGGGACGACGAGCTTCTCGCCATCATCGGCGTACCCCGGGCCATGCTGCCCGAGATCCGGCCTTCGTCGGAGGTCTATGGCGAGGCCAGGGGCGTGCTCGAGGGGGTGAAGGTGGCCGGCGCGCTCGGCGACCAGCAGGCGGCCCTGTTCGGCCAGACCTGTTTCGAGCCCGGCGAGGCCAAGTGCACCTACGGCACCGGCGGCTTCATGCTGCTCAACACCGGAACCGACGCGGTCCAGTCCAAATCGGGCCTGTTGACCACCGTCGGCTACCAGTGCGGCGGCGAGAAGCCGGTCTATGCGCTCGAAGGCTCGATCGCCGTGGCGGGGTCGCTGGTGCAATGGTTCCGCGACAACCTCGGCCTGATCGCGAACGCGGCCGAGATCGAGGCGCTGGCCGCGTCGGTGGACGACACCGGCGGCTGCTATTTCGTGCCCGCCTTCTCCGGCCTGTTCGCACCCTATTGGCGGTCGGACGCGCGCGGGGTGATCGCCGGCCTCACCGCCTATGTGACCAAGGCCCATCTGGCGCGGGCGGTGCTGGAGGCGACGGCCTGGCAGGTGCGCGAGGTGGTGGAAGCGATGGACGCCGACAGCGGGGTCAAGCTCACCGCGCTCAAGGTCGACGGCGGCATGACCGCCAACAACCTCCTGATGCAGATCCAGGCCGACGTGCTGGGCTCGCCGGTGGTGCGGCCCAAGGTGATCGAGACCACCGCCCTCGGCGCCGCCTACGCCGCCGGCCTGGCCGTCGGCTACTGGCCCGACCAAGCCACGCTCAAGGCCAACTGGCGCGAAGACGCGGACTGGAAGGCCAAGCTCGGCCCGGACGAGCGCGAACGGCGCTACGGCAAGTGGAAGAAGGCGGTGCAGCGGACGCTGGATTGGGCGGACGAGGGGGACTGAGCGGCGGCCGCCGCCTTGCAAAAATGTACGCGATCGCGTACGTTGTGATGATGCGCGCTACGTCCTATACAGAACTTCGCAAGAACCTCGCCGCCACGCTCGACCGCGTGAACGCTGACCACGAGCCTGTGATCATCACCCGCGACCGCGGCAAGCCGGCGGCCGTGCTGATGTCGCTCGAGGATTACGCCTCCTTCGAGGAGACCCGTTACCTGCTGCGCTCCCCCGCCAATGCGGAGAGGCTGCTCTCCGCGGTCGCGGAACTGGAGGCCGGGCGGGGTGTGGAACGCACGCTCGACGAATGAAGCTGATCTTCAGCGAGCGGGCGTGGGAAGACTATCTCCACTGGCAGGAGCACGACCGCAAGCTGCTCGAACGGACCAACGGCCTCATCAAGGAGTGCCTTCGCACCCCATTCCAGGGAACGGGCAAGCCTGAACCGTTGAGGGGGCGACTGTCCGGCTGGTGGTCACGACGGATCAACCAGGAGCACCGGCTCGTCTACAAGCCCACGGAGGAGGGCCTGCTGATCGCCCAGTGCCGGCATCATTATTGAGGCGGCCCCGCTAGAGCGCGTTCCGAAAAGTGGGAACCGGTTTTCGGACGAAACGCGCGCCAAACCAAAAACCTAGAGCGCCGATCTGATTCCATCAGATCGGAACACGCTCTAAGCCGCCGCCGCTACGCTCTGGAACAACAGCGCCCCGTCCGCCGAACCGAGGTCGGCTTCGTAGGCGCGGTCGGGGTGGGGCATGATGCCGAGCACATTGCCCGTGTCGTTGACGATGGCGGCGATGCCGCGCGCCGAGCCGTTGGGGTTGTCGCGATAGCGGAACACCACCCGGCCTTCGCCCTCCAGCCGGTCGAGGGTCTGTTCGTCGGCGAAGAAATTGCCCTCGCCGTTGCCGATGGTCATCACGGCCTCGCGTTTCTCGCCGAAGCCCGAGGTGAAACGGGTCTGGGCGTTCACCAGGTCGAGCGCCACGGCCTTGCAGACGTACTTGAGACCGGCGTTGCGCAGCAGGGCGCCCGGCAGCATGCCGGCCTCGCACAGCACCTGGAAGCCGTTGCAGATGCCGACCACCGCGACGCCGCGGTCGGCCGCCTTCTTGACCGCCCCCATCACCGGCGACAGCGAGGCCATGGCCCCGCAGCGCAGATAGTCGCCATAGGAGAAGCCGCCCGGCAGGACGATCAGATCGAGCCCGGCCGGCAGTTCGCTCTCCGCATGCCAGACCATCTCGGCCTTGGAGCCGGTGGTGTGTTCGAGGGCGGCGGCGCAGTCGCGGTCGCAGTTGGAGCCCGGGAAGACGATGACCGCCGACTTCATCCGGCGATCCTCGTCAGCGCCCAGACGGCCAGGGCGACGACGCCGAGCGGCCAGAGGATCAGGTTCCAGCGCAGGATCACACCGTTGCGCCGCCGGAGCTCGAGATCGATGGGGTTCAGCTTGCGGAAGCTCGGGGTCATTGCACCTCCACGCGGTAGCTCTCGATCACCTGGTTGGCGAGCAGCCGATCGGCCATCTGCCGGGCGTCGGCCTCGGCGGCGGCCTTGTCGGCGGCGGTGCTGTCGAAGCTGATCACCCGCCCGACCCGCACGTCGGCGACATTCTTGAAGCCGAGACCGCCCAGCGCCGCCTCGATCGCCTTGCCCTGCACGTCGAGCACGCCGGGCTTCAGGAACACTTCGACCTTGACCTTCATGCTTGGCTCCTCAGCCCTTGCCGCCTTGGATCACCGTCGGCATCTCGTTCATGATGCCGAGCCGGCGGGCCACCTCGGTATAGCTCTCGATCACATTGCCGAGGTCGCGGCGGAAGCGATCCTTGTCGAGCTTCTCGTTTGTGGCCGTGTCCCACAGCCGGCAACTGTCGGGGCTGATCTCGTCCGCGAGGATCACGCGGCTGAAGTCACCCTCCCATATCCGGCCGTATTCGATCTTGAAGTCCACCAGGGTGATGCCGATCGCCCCGAACATGCCGGACAGGAAATCGTTCACGCGCAGGGTGGTGGCCAGGATGTCGTCGATCTCGGCGGTCGCCGCCCAGTTGAAGGCGGTGATGTGCTCCTCGGTGACCAGGGGATCGTTGAGGTCGTCGCGCTTATAGTAGAATTCGATGATCGAGCGCGGCAGCACCTGGCCTTCGGGAATGCCGAGGCGGGTGGACAGCGAGCCGGCCGCCACATTGCGGCAGACCACCTCCAGCGGGATAATCTCCACTTCCTTGATCAGCTGCTCGCGCAGGTTCAGGCGCTTGATGAAATGGTTGTGCACGCCGATGGAGTTCAGCCGCGTCATCACGTACTCGGAGATGCGGTTGTTGATGACGCCCTTGCCTTCCAGCACGGCCTTCTTCTGGGCGTTGAAGGCGGTGGCGTCGTCCTTGAAGTACTGGATCAGCGTGCCAGGCTCAGGTCCTTCGTAGAGGATCTTAGCCTTGCCCTCATAAATCTTCTTGCGGCGGGTCATGGTGTCCTCGTGGGTGCGCCGGGAGGGCATGCGGGGGGTGAACCCGCGAATCCGACGGACGCGCACGCTCGATATAAGGCTAAGAGGGCTGTAAAGAAATATCGCAGACGGGAGCGCCGCATTTGGCCGACGACGCCACGACCGAATTGATGGACGACGCCGAGATCGACGCCGAGGTCGAGGCCACGGACGGACTCGGCTCGCCCATGCCGGGGGTGACGCCGGGCGGCCCCGCCTTCCCGCCGCGCATGGCCACCATTCCGCGTATGTTTTCGACGCAGCGCTCGGTGGAGATCCGCAACCGGCGTCGCAGCGTACGCGACGTCTACCACTGGCTGCTGACCACCTCCTGGCCTCTGTTCGGCGCCATCGGCCTTGTGGTCTATCTCGGCCTGAACACCCTGTTCGCCTGCCTCTACCTGCTCGATCCGCATGGCATCGACCACGCGCGCTCCGGATCCTTCGCCGACGCCTTCTTCTTCAGCGTCGAGACCATCGGCACCATCGGCTACGGCGTGCTGTCGCCAAAGGGGCTCTACGCCAATGCGGTGATGACGGCCGAGAACTTCCTCGGGCTGTCCTTCATCGCCGTTTCGACCGGGGTGATCTTCGCCCGCGTCTCGCGTCCGACCGCCCGGGTGGTGTTCTCGAAGAACGCCCTGATCGTGCGCTACGAGGGGCAGAAGACGCTGATGCTGCGCGCCGCCAACGAGCGCGCCAACCAGATCCTCGAGGCCGAGGTCACCCTCACCGTCACCAAGTCGAAGCGGACGGCCGAGGGCCAGGTGATGCGCCGCTTCGAGGACCTGAAGGTCACCCGCTCGCGCTCGCCCCTGTTCGCCCTGACCTGGGCGATCATGCATGTGATCGACGAATCGAGCCCGCTCTACGGCGAAACGCTGGAGACCATGGACGAGGAGGGGCTGCAGATCATCGTCGTCCTCTCGGGCGTCGACGAGACCTTCGCCCAGCGCATCCACGCCCGCTACGCCTATCTTCCGGAGGATATCCTCTGGGACAAGCGCTTCGCCGATGTCATCATCTACGACGAGGACGGGCGGCGGATCATCGACTATGGTCGTTTCCACGAGGTGGAGGACTTCCGATGGAGCGATCCGCAAGCTTGATTTGCCCGGCGAAGCGTGGCCTTTGCGCGCTTCATCGGCCCCCAGGAGATTCCCCGCATGACCACCTTCGATGAGCGCGAGCGGGCGTTCGAGGCGCATTTCGCCCTCGAGCAGGCGCTCGAGTTCAAGGCGATCGCCCGGCGCGACCGCAAGGTGGGCGAATGGGCCGGCAAGCTGATGGGCCTCGAAGCCCAGGCGCTCTCGGATTATGCCGACTCGATCGTGCGCGAGGACCTCAAGGAGCCTGGCGACGAGGACGTGTTCCGCAAGCTGCACAACGACCTCACGGCCTCCGGCGTCCAGGTCACCGACAGCGCCATCCGTACCGAGATGGACCGCCAGCTCGCCCAGGCCCGAGAAGAGATCAAGACCAAGGGGTAGCCCCCCTGTTCGGCCGGCGCTAACCGAACCTTCAGTCCCGAGGCTTAGACCAGCCAAGGGTCATGAGGGTGCGTGGGTCGTGGCGTCAGTGAATCGGCTTCGAGCGGAACCGCGATCTGGCCGCGGTCGGCAATGGAGCCTCGAGTCCGGGTTCACGCCCAACCTCTGGGCCCTGGCCTCGGGCTATCTGGTCCCGTGTATCGTCTTCGCCGCCGCGGTTCCTGTCGCGGGGTGGATCGTTCCCGGGGTCTGGCTGACGGTGGTGACCGGCCTGCTGTTCGCCGATCGCCTGCTGACCTCGGGTCCCCAGACCGGACCGTCGGCGGCCCGCGCCGGCCAGGTGGTTCAGATCCTGACCAGTTGCGGCTACGCCGCCGCCGGCCTCTACCTGATGAACCTGGGGAGCGTGTCCGAGGACGTGTTCGCCACCAGCCTCCTGGGCATGATGATGTTCAAGGTGCTGGTCCGCGACTACAGCGCCCCGCGTCGCCTGCTGATCAACCTTGCGCCGATGGTGCTGTCCGTGGCGGCGGCGGTGGCGCCGACCGTCGTCGTGC
>Ga0302311_10004702_pt1 | contig 14641 bp, 10 predicted proteins | sample III_Palsa_N1_3_FD_200449 | JGI IMG/M metagenome (GOLD analysis project Ga0302311, IMG submission 200449) | Peat permafrost microbial communities from Stordalen Mire near Abisko, Sweden - III_Palsa_N1_3 | ecosystem: Environmental > Terrestrial > Soil > Palsa > Peat permafrost | place: Sweden... | reverse complement strand
CACGAACCGCAGCTTCATACCCATGAAGGATTCAATCCGCCAACGCATCGAAAGGATGACAGAGCGCTTCGAGGAGGTCGGACGGTTGCTCGGCGCGCCCGAAATAGCCGGGGGCTCGCAGCAATTTCGCGACCTGTCGATGGAATATGCGCGCTTGCAGCCGCTGGCCGAGCGCTACGGCCGCTTCCGGGATCTTGAGCGCGAGCTGACGGCCGCCGAGGCGCTCCTCACCGATTCGGATGCCTCCATGCGCACTCTGGCGGCCGAGGAAGTCCTCGCCGCCCAAAAGGGGCTCGAAACCGCCGAGCCGCCGCTCCTGCAGATGCTCATCCCCGTGGATCCGCGCGACGAGCACAATATATTTCTCGAAGTGCGCGCCGGCACCGGCGGTGATGAGGCGGCGCTCTTCGCGGGCGATCTATTGCGGATGTACGCGCGCTACGCCGAGTCCAAGGGATTCACCGTCGAGGTGCTGAGCGAAAGCCCCGGGGAGCATGGCGGTTACAAGGAGATCATCAGCCGCATCGCGGGTCGCGGCGTGTTTGCGCGCTTCAAGTTTGAGTCCGGTACCCATCGCGTCCAGCGGGTCCCGGCAACCGAGGCGCAGGGCCGGATCCACACATCGGCCTGCACCGTTGCCATCCTTCCGGAGCTCGAGGAAGTCGAGGCCATCGTCATCAATCCGGCGGATCTGCGCGTCGACACCTACCGCGCCTCGGGCGCTGGCGGACAGCATGTCAACAAGACCGACTCCGCCGTGCGCATCACTCACGTGCCAAGCGGCATTGTCGTCGAATGTCAGGACGAGCGCTCCCAGCACAAGAACCGCTCGCGCGCCATATCACTGTTGAAGGCGCGGCTGCTGGCCGCGGAACAGGAGAGGCAGGATACCGCGCGCGCCCAATCGCGCCGCCTGCAGGTGGGCAGCGGTGACCGCTCCGAGCGCATCAGGACCTATAACTTTCCGCAGGGCCGCGTCACGGACCATCGCATCAACCTCACCCTCTATAAGCTCGCCGACATCATGAACGGCGCGCTCGATGAGCTCCTCGACGCATTGCAGCGCGAGCACGAGGCAGAAGAACTCGCAGCGGCGGAATGAGCCTCTACATCGACAGCGTGACGGGAGTGGATGTTGCGCTGGAGGTGGCGGGGCCGGGAGCGCGCGCTTTTGCATTCGTACTCGACTTCACCTTTCGCACCCTCATCGCGGGCGCCTGGTACGTCGTGGCGGCGTCGTTCTACAATCATCACTTCAGCCTCGCGCGCCCGCTGGAACCGGACAGCATCTGGTTCGCACTGGTCGCCGCGCCACCGCTTGCAATCTTTCTTCTATATCACGTTGTGCTGGAAGTCCTCATGAGCGGCCGCACGCCCGGCAAGCGCATGGCGGCACTGCGCATCGTCGCACGCGATGGCGCCGCCGCGAATATCGGCGCATTGTTGGTGCGCAATATATTCCGCGTCGTTGACGGTCTGCCGGTGGTGTACGGCGTCGGTCTCGTGACCTCAATGATCAGGGCCGATCACGTGCGCATCGGCGACTTAGCCGCGGGCACTTTGCTGGTCTACGATCACCGCGACGCGCACGCACCTGCGCGTCATGCGCGGCTGCCGCTGTGGCGCGCGGCGGCAGAGCGCGCGCGGCGCCTCGCGCGTGGCCGGGCGCTGGATGCGGCGGATGCGCATCAAATGATCGACGATTACGGCCTCCTCGCCCACGAGCTCGCGCGCACGCGCCGCGCCGCCCCCGAAAGCGATGCGCATCAGTATCTGGAGGGTGCGTACGCGCGCGCGCATGCGACGCTGTACCACGGCGCATGGCATCCCGGCGATGCGCTCCTGAGTCTATTTCGCGATCAATTGCCGCAAGTCGTGCACTGGCTGCGGCCGTACATCGTGTGGGTGACGCTCCTCTTTGTGCTGTCCGTATTTGCCGGCGGCTGGCTGGTACACACCTACCCTGCGCTCATTCGGCTCTTTGCATCCCCCGAGCTCATCGCCTCGGTCGAGCGCGGCGAGTTGTGGACGCACAGTCTCCTGAATGTCGTGCCCTCCTCGGTCCTGTCGCTGCAGATCCTGACCAACAACATCGTCGTCAGCATCTTTGCCTACTGCGCGGGATTTCTTTTTGGCCTCGGGACGTTCTACATCGTGGGGTTGAACGGGCTCATGCTAGGAGCGGTATTCGCCTTTACCGCGCAGCATGGACTTGCGGGGGAGCTGTTCGAATTCATCTTCGCGCACGGCTGCGTTGAGATCTCGGTCATGTGCCTCTCCGGTGCTGCGGGTGCCGCGGTGGGCGATGCTCTCATCCGGCCGGATACTGCGCGGCGCGCGGACGCCTTTCGCGAGGCAGCGCTGCGCTCGGGGATACTTCTATTCGCCTGCGCGCTTCTCCTGGTGGGCAGCGGATTGATCGAGGGCTATGTTTCACCTGATCCGCATTTTGGTCTTGCAACGCGCATCTGCATCGGCGTCGGCTATTGGCTCTTCATGCTTGCGCTCCTGCGCGGCTGGCTCTTTGGCGCAAGACGCGTGCAGGGCGTACCCGCGTAGCTTTAAACGCGCCGCCTGCGCCGCAGCCGCTCGTACTCGCGGAACACTGCCTCCTCGAGCGCATCCTCGGGCGAGGCGATGACCGGCGTTCCGAGCCGCCGCAACTGCAGACGCCGCGCTTCGCCGCGCCTCTCATGCTCAAGGGCAGCAATCGCGACCCAGGGATCGCGCCGGCTGTGCGCCTGCCGGCTCGCAAGCTCGTGAATTTCGGAACTCTCCACGCCTGCGACGACGACGAGATGTGGCGGAGACAGGAGCCGCACTGCGCGCGCGAGCGGCGCATCCGCGGCCGTTTCGTCAAGATCCGTGAGGACGATGACGAGGCTGCGATGCTTCAAAAGCGCGCGGATGGCGAGTGCAGCGCTCACCGGATCGGACTCGGCTGCCTGCACATCCAGGCGCGCCAGCGTGCTGTGCAGACGCGCTACCGCGCGCAGGCCGCGCTCCGGTGCGCACACGGCGAGCGGCCGCTCGGCAAACACGACCAGCCCCACGCGATCATCGTTTGGCGTTGCAATCTGCGCAAACCGCGCCGCAATGTTGGCATACAGGCCGAGGCGATCCAGGCGCCCCGCGCGCACCCGACTGAAGCGTCCCGCGTCGAGCGCGATGAGGATATCCAGATGCTGGTCCTCATTGAACTCGCGCGTCACGAGTGCGCCGCTGCGCGCCGTCGCCTTCCAGTCGATGCGCGCGAGCGGATCGCCGCGCGCGTAGGCGCGCAATTGATAGAGTTCCGAGCCCGCTCCCAAAGCGCGCCGCGAACGCAGCCCCGTGCGCTGACCGCGCGGCCGCGCGCGCGCAAGCCTCATCGACTCGGGCGCCACTTGGATGACCCGCGCCACGGCAAGCTCGCGTGGCCACCAAGCAAGTCCGGCAGCGCCCAAGAAGCGCACCGGCAATGCGGGCCAGCGCTGGGGGCCTAGGCGCAGCGGCAAGAGCGCGATTGGATCACACGTGCTGCCGCCACCCGCCACGCTCAGGAATCGCGTGGTCGTGAGTGGCTCGAAGCCGGCCGGCATCGCCGGGGCATATTCGATCTGCACGGCTCGATTTGAACCATTGCGAAACACAAAGGCGGCATCCTGCTGACGGCCGAGTGTGGCGCGTGCCGCGCTGTCCACATCGGCGCTGAAGATCACGCGCCGCATCAGGAAACTCTCGCAGGCAACGCCGACAAGAAGAAGAGCCGCCGGCCAGCACCACAAGAGCTCCAAGGCAGGATCGTGCGACCACAGGCCGGCGATGGCCAATATCGCCGTGGCCACGACAAGCGCGTACGCCCTTTCAGATAAATGCATGGCCGCCTTAGCGCGGCACCGCGGTATCGGCGAGCACGCCGCGCACGATGTCGACGTCGCTTTGCCCCTCAAGCACGGCGTCGGGGCTCAGGACCAGTCGGTGCGCCATCACCTGCACGGCTACCGCTTTGACGTCGTCTGGAGTGACGAACTCAGCGCCGCGCAATCCCGCGGCGATCCGCGCCGCGCGAAGAAGAGAGAGCGCCCCGCGCGTTGACAGTCCGAGCAGCAGTCGGCCGTGCTCGCGCGACGCGCGCGCGAGATCGAGCACGTACCCGTACAGAGCCGCGGCGACATGGATTTTTGCAACTTCAGCGCGTGCCGTATCGAGCAGCGTCCGATCGACGCGCGCCAGCGCCGCAACGAGCGGCGCCGACTGCTCGCCTGCGCCGTAGCGCTCCAGAACCTCGATTTCCGCTAGGCGCTCGGGATAATCCACGTCGATGCGCAGCATGAAGCGGTCGAGCTGCGATTCAGGCAGCGGATAGGTGCCCTCGAACTCGCGCGGATTTTGCGTTGCGAGCACCATGAAGTCCTCGGGCAGGGCAAATACCGAGCGCTCGACGCTCACCTGCCGCTCCTCCATGGCCTCAAGCAGTGCCGCCTGGGTCTTTGGGCCGGCGCGATTGATCTCATCCACCAGCACGACATCGGCAAACAGCGGGCCCGGCCGAAAAATGAAGCTGCGCTCGCGTTCGTCGAAGACATGCACCCCGATGATGTCGCTCGGCATGAGGTCGGGCGTGCCCTGAATGCGTTTGAACTCGCCGCCGAGGGCATGTGCCAGCGACTTGGCGAGTAGCGTCTTGCCAAGGCCCGGCACCCCCTGCACGAGCACGTGGCCGCGCGCGATGAGTGCGATGACGAGGGCGCGTATCGCCGCATCTGCGCCGACCACAACGCGACCGAGTTCACGGGTGAGCTCCGCGTCGAGTTGCTGGATGCGCAAGCTCATGTGATCTGCCTGCTGATACGCCCGATGAGATTGTAGAGGCGCACGAGCGGCACGCGCGCGCCCGCGAACGCCTGAGTATGCCAGTGTCGCAGCTGCGCAAGCTCAGCGGCACTCACGTGGTCCGACGCATCCAGGTACTCCCACGTCCCCAGCTGCGCCGCACTCTGCGCCCTGCGCTGCGCCACGCGCCGCAGGAAATCCTCAAACAGGCGCCGCGCCGCGGCGTCGGGCGTCAGGACGCGCGCGAGGAAAGCGCCGTTGGCACGCACCAGATCCGCCTCGCGCGGCGCCGCAATTGTAATGCTCGGGACGCGCAGGCGCGTCGCCCCGAGCACCCAAATGAACCACAGTGCGATGAGGATCGCGCAAGTCCAATAAAGCCGTGGGTCCGAATAAAACCTTTGTGGATCGTACGCCGCGCTTAATCCTTGGTGATAATCATCAAAGACGACGGCGCCGGCGCCGCCGAGGTTCGCGCCGATGATATTGGCCAGAAGCTGGGCGTTGTCGGCAAGCCCGAGTGCGTTGTCCGTAAAGAGCGAGCCTAAACCACAGACGATGATCCGGCCGTTGCCCGCAAGGCGCGTCCAAAGGAGCGCCTTGCCGCTGTCGCGCTCGTGCGCCAGCGCCAGCATGAAGCTCTGGGAGGGAAGGCGCGCTGTCCACTCTGCTTCTGAACGCGGAGCAGCCGCGAGGGCTTGTCGGACCTCGTTGAAATAGGCGTGCGGCCGGTTCGGCACCAAAGTAACCGCCGCCAGCGTGCGATGCGCGCTTTCCTCCCGCGTGTCGAAATCGAGCACCGCAAGCGCTCGCAAATCCGCGACGCTGACGCCGCCCATCACCGTGGCCCAATCCGGAGCATCCGCAAGTGCCACCAGTATGAGGAGCGTATTGCCGGCACGGACCCAGTTCTGCAGCGCCCGCGTCTCTGTGAGCCTGAACGCATCCGTCCCCGGTAGCGTCACGACGAGGATATTGCCCGTGGCAGCAAGATTGGCCCGAGCGATCAGCGCATCGAAGCGCTCGCGCTGCGACATCGTACGCAGATGCGAAGCCGCGAGCCACGCCGACGCCGCGTGATAGCCATCACCGCGGGTTTCCTCAGTCGTCGGACGCGGAGTGTTCCCGCGCCGACCAAATCCTTGGCCCGGGCCGACAAAGAGCAGGGTGAAAAGCACCAGCGCGCCGAGCGCGCATGCCAGAGTGACGAGTCGTTCCCTCACGTTAGCTGCGCGCCGCGAGCGCTTCGCCCAGACGATCGAAGAGCCCGCGGCCGCGCGCGAGCACACGCGCAACCCCTGCGGCCGTCGGCGCGGCATGTGCAAACCGCAGCCGCTCGGAGGTCAATGCAAGCTCATCGAGCCGTTCGCGATCCGCCGCGTCGGTGAGCTCGGCGGCGCGCGTGAGTTCGCGCACGGTAAGCGTTCGGGAAGCCGGCAGGCGCCGCGCGGCGGTGAGCCGCGCCGCAATGAGCTCGAGCAGCACTCGCGGCTGCTCGTTGGGCGCCGCGCGCTCGACTTCGTGCCAGCTCGATGGCCGGATGGGCAACTGCTGAGCTTGCGCACTTGCGAATCGACCGCCGGTACGGCGGCGCTGCGGCCCCGAAGCGCGCCACTCATTGACTACAATGTACGCGCCGAGGATGACGACGAGCGCGAAAGTGGCATACGCCACAAGCCTGATCAGCGCTTCGGAGACACTGACGCGGCCGCTGAAACGCTCGAACCAGTTCGCGCCGCTCTTGGGCTCGGGGGCAAAGAGCGCCCGCAACCAGCTGCGCAGCCGCTCCCACCATGCGCGCGGCGGCGGATTGCGCACGGCAAGCTCCGCGAGGATCGGCCGTAAGACGGCGACGTGCGGCGAACGCGCATCCGTCCGCAGGGCAAGCTCGCGCGCCACGACCGTGCGCAGCGCAGCCAGAGTGCGCGCCGACAGATGGTCGTAGTTACCCTGCCATCCCGCTGCCTGACGGGAGTAACCGTCCTGCCATCCCGCCGGCAACCACGCGGCCCAATTGCTCGCTTGCAGAAGCCGCGGCAGATCCGGGCAGTGCGTCGTGATGATCTGCAGGACTGCTTGCGGGTCCGCATCGAGCCGCCCAATGCACTCATCGATGGCGCCGAATACATCCTCGGTGCTCGCTGCAGCCGCTGTGCCTGTCGCGGGCCCGGCCGTCATCGCGATGACCAGCAAAGTCGCCCAACGAATTCGCATGGCCTTTAATTCTCCGCGCGGCCGTCTGCGGCGGCAGCATCGCGCACCTTAAGGTCGCCCAACACGGCGAGCGCCGTCGCTGTGATATACGGGAAGCTGACGGCGCCCAGCGCAATGATGAGAACCCTCGCCGCAGCCGTTGTGATTGCGACATCCGCGCCGTGCATCAGTTGCACGGCGACCACCACGACAATGGCGGCAATAAAGTAAAACACGATCGCAATAACGATTGTGATCGTATAAATGCCGGCCGTGCGCCACCAGCGGCCGCGTATCAAATGCTGGCTGAATCTCAAGGCCTCGATCGGGCCCTTAGCGTCGAGCACCACCAGCGGCGCCGCCAGAGAAAACGCTACGAGGACATAAAACCCCGGCAAGACCAGCAGCATGAGACCCAAGACAAATGCCAGCCCAGAAAGAAAGCCCACCGCTGCAATCTGCGGGACGGCGCGGAGTCCATGCCTGAGCTCCGCACGCATCGAGTACGGCTCTGCCCGCGCGATGGCTCGCTGACGCAGAATCATTGCCGTCACCGTCGCGACTTGAAGCACGTAGCCCGCCACAAACACTAGTATCGATGGCACATCATGGAGCCGAGATTGCAGCGGATAGCCGGTCGCGAGGTTATAGATATTCACCAGCTGGCTGGCGAGCACCAGCACGACGCCGTAGGGGAGAGTCTTGAAGAGCGACGCCGCAAGAATATTAAACGCCGTATCGAGTACTTCGCCGACAGATTGCGGACGCCGGGGCGGATACAAGCGCTTCAACATGGGACAATACTACATCTATGACGACGGATCTCACGACCCGCGGGCTTCTGCATGCTGCAGCGCAGACGCTTGCGCGTGCATCGGACACGCCGCAATTGGACGCCGAGGTGTTGCTCGTCCATGTGCTCGGCGGCCGACGCACACGCCTGCAATCACATGCGGACGAGGAGCGCAGCGACGCAGAGCAACTCGCTTTCCAGGCACTGGTCGACCGGCGCGCGACTGGCGAGCCCGTCGCTTATATCGTGGGCTACAAAGAGTTCTGGTCGCTGCGCGTGGCGGTCAGCAGGGCAGTGCTCGTACCAAGGCCTGAGACCGAGATTCTCATCGAGCGGGCATTGAAGCTCGGCGCAGCGCCGACGCTGCGCGCGCTCGACCTGGGTACGGGCGCGGGAGCCATCGCCCTCGCCCTCGCTCAGGAGCGACCGCGCTGGCAGATCACGGCCACCGATGTCAGCGAGGCTGCGCTTGCGCTGGCGCGCGTCAACGCGCTGGCGCTCGGTACGCCGCAGCTCGAGTTTCTGCACGGCCGTTGGTTCGAGCCCTTGGGCGGACGGATTTTCGATCTCATCGTCTCCAATCCTCCGTACGTCGCCGAGGATGATCCGCTGCTCTCGCAACCGCCGCTGTCGTTCGAGCCGCGCAGCGCGCTGACGCCCGGCGTGGATGCGCTTGCTGATCTGCGCCGCATCGTGCGGCAGGCTCCGGCGCATCTGGCGCGCGGCGGCTGGCTCCTCCTGGAGCATGGCACGACGCAGGCGGGCGAAGTCGCGCGCGAGCTTGTGGTGCGCGGGTTTCGTCACGTACGCTCGCAGCGCGATCTTGCCGGGCATGAGCGCATGACTGAAGCCCAATGGGGCGAACCCCTACCACAGGAACCTTGAGGCACCCATGATCCGTTTTCACACGACACACGGCGACTTTACGGTGGAGCTCTTCGACAAAGAGGCGCCCATATCGACCGAGAACTTTCTCAAGTATGTCGATGACGAGCATTTCGACGGCACAATTTTTCACCGCATCGTCCCCGGGTTTGTCATCCAGGGCGGCGGGCTCACGCGCGACTTTCAGCCGAAGAAGACGCGCGCGCCCATTGCGAACGAAGCCACGAACGGGCTCAAGAACGAGCGCGGCACGCTTTCGATGGCGCGCACCAACGACGTCAATAGCGCAACCTCGCAGTTCTTCGTGAATCTCTCCGACAATGCCTTCCTCGATCACTCGAAGGCGCAGTACGGCTACGCCGTCTTTGGCCGCGTCACCCAAGGCCTCGACGTCGTTGATAAGATTGCCGCCGTGCGTACCGGCACTCGCAAGCAGTATCAGGACGCGCCGCTTGAGGATGTGACCATCGTCTCCGCGCGCAGGCTCGATGCCGAGTAGGCCAGGCCGGCTCTTCAAGTGGATCGTCGTCGCGCTCTTGGTGACGATCGTGCTGACGGCATTGCCCGTGGTTCTGCTGCGCGTATTTCATCCTGCAACGAGCGCTTTCATGCTGCGCGGGCGCCTCGAAGCTCGCGACGCTCGCGACGCGCCCTACCGTACGCGCTACGAGTGGGTCGACTATCGGCGCATCGCCCCCGCCGCAGCGCTCGCCGTCATGGCATCGGAGGACCAGCAGTTTCCGTTTCACCACGGCTTCGATATGAAATCGATCCACGCGGCAGAGATTAATAATGAGGAGGGCGGCCGCGTGCGCGGCGCCAGCACGATCTCGCAGCAGGTGGCGAAGAATCTTTTTCTGTGGCCCGGCAAAAGCTATCTGCGCAAGGGCCTGGAGGCGTGGTTCACGGTACTGCTCGAGGCGCTGTGGTCCAAGGAGCGCATCCTCGAGACCTATCTCAACATTGCGCAGTTCGGACCCGGCATTTATGGCGTGGAGGCGGCCGCGCAGGAGTTTTTTCACGTCCCCGCCGCGCGCTTGACGCCGAGCGAGGCGGCCGTGCTGGCTGCGGTCCTGCCGAACCCAGACCGTCTGCATGCCGATCGGCCGTCGCGCTACGTCGCCGAGCGGCGCGACTGGATTCTGGGACAGATGCGCACGCTCGAGGACGCGGACTATCTTAGTTTGGTCGCCCGCGGAGCGCCGCCGCCGCCACGACAGCCTGAGCCACCGCGTCATAGTCGCCGTTGAAGTGATGACCGCCGGCAAGCTTCACGATCCTGACGCGACTCACATCCTCAAGATGCGGACACAAACTCTGCGCGTCGTCATCCCCATAGATGCACAGCGCCGCCGGTATGCCGAGCCTCAGCACCTCCGGACGCACCGGCAGGCCTTCTGTGCCGTTCAGCACCCAGTTGGATAGATGAAATTCGAAATCCGCGCGCTCATCGGGCGCGAGCATTGCGGCCAGCACGACGCGCCGGCGTGTGGCGGCGGGCAGGCGGTTGATGGCAAAGGGCAGCACATCGGCTCCTTGTGAAAAGCCGATGAGGAGCGCCCGTTTCTTCCTCCAGTGGTAGGCGTAGTAGCGCACGACTCGGTCGACGTCGCCGGCAAGTCCCTGCGCCGTGCGCGCCGTCCAGAAATAGCGCAGCGAATCAAGACCCGCCACCGAGACGCCGCGCGCCACGAGCGATGCAGCCACATTCTTGTCGATGTTGGCCCAGCCGCCGTCGCCGGAGAGGAACACCGCAAAGAGCTCGCCCGTGCCGGCGGCGGCCTCTTCGATAATGGGCAGGTCGGCCAGGCTCGCCGGAGGCGGTGGCTCCGGGATCCGCTGTGCCGCGACTTTTTGATAGGCCAGGGTCGCCTGCGGCAGCCAGCTGGCGATGGTGGGCCACGCATGGGCCAGCGCAGGCAGCGAGATCTCCTGCGCGTGCGGCACCGCCGCGACAAATTCCGGCGTGAGCGGTGCGCTGCAGGCGCTATCGCCTTCGATCTGCAGCGTGATCCACGGCACCTGCAGGCGGGTTGCAGCGGCAAGGTCAACCCCCTTGCCGTCGGCGCGCGGCGTCGTTTTCAGGTCGGTACCCGGACAGAGCGCACGCTTGAGCGGCAAATCGCGGCAGGACCTCAAGGAAACCGCTCCGGCAAAGAGGTCCGCGGGAGCTTGCGCGATCATGGCGTAGGCGAGCGTGCCTCCGACGGAGTAGCCGACGAGGATCGGGTTGATGTAGGTCGGCAGGCGATAATAGGCCTGCACGTAGCGGCTTAGATTTTCAAGATCCCCATCGGGAGAAGTGCAGCTCGCAGGGTCGCGCTCAAGACTTGCGAGGAGCTGTGCCGTGTTGACGCTCGCGACCATCGCTCCCTCGCGCGCGAGCTCCTCGGCAAGAGCCACATCGATGGGGTCTGCGCGCTCATTGGCGGGTGTGGAGAGCAGGAGGACGAACTGTTTGACTTCATGCGCCGGGCGATAGACGGCAACCTGGGTGAAACGGCCGTGGGAGAGAAGCTCAACCGCATTCGCGGCAAGCGAGCTTGCGCCCGTCGACAGAGCGAGGAGCCAGGCAATGCAACGCCTCACGGCGCAGGCTCATATCCCAGATTCGGCGCGAGCCAGCGCTCGGCCTCGGCCAGTGTCATGGCGGTGCGCTTCGCATAGTCGGCCACCTGGTCACGATCAATCTTGCCAACGCCAAAGTAGTGCGCCTGCGGATGGCCGAAGTACCAACCGCTGACCGCGGCGGTGGGATACATGGCAAAGGATTCCGTGAGGCGGATGCCGGCATTGTTGTCGACGTCGAGCAGGCTCCAAAGTTTCGCCTTCTCGGTGTGGTCAGGACAGGCCGGATAGCCGGGCGCCGGGCGGATGCCCCGATACTCCTCGCGGACGAGCTGCTCGTTCGTGAGTGCCTCCTCGGGAGCGTAACCCCACAGCTCACGGCGCACGCGCTGATGAAACCTCTCGGCGCAGGCCTCGGCGAGCCGATCGGCAAGCGCCTTCAGGATGATGCTCGAGTAGTCATCGTGGGCGCGCTCGAAGCGCGCGATATGCTCTTCGATGCCGATGCCGGCCGTCACCGCGAACGCGCCCATGTAGTCGGGAACGCGGCTCTCCTTGGGCGCAATGTAGTCCGCGAGACATTCGTGCGGCAGTCCCGGTGCTTTGTTCTTCTGCTGCCTGAGGAAGCACAACGTGGTCGCGAGCGTCGCACGCCGCTCGTCCGTGTAGATCTCAACATCATCGCCGACCGAGTTCGCCGGAAAGAGGCCGACCACTGCGCGCACCCGCAGCCAGCGCTCGGCGACCAGCCGCTTCAGCATTTCACGCGCGTCGGCGTACAGGTTGCTCGCCGCCTCGCCGACCACCGGATCGGTGAGCAGCGCGGGAAACTGGCCCGAGAACTCCCAGGCATTGAAGAACGGCATCCAGTCGATGCAGGAGACGAGATCGCCCAACGGATAATGATCAAAGCAGTGCACGCCGGGGGCGAGCGGCGCGAACGGCGCGGGCGCGGCCCAGTCGATGCGGCGGCGATTGGCGCGCGCCTGCACGATGGTCAGTTCCGGCGACTTCACTTTTTTGCCGGCGTGCTGCTCGCGGCGGCGCTCGTGATCGGCGTCGTTCTGAGTGACGAAGCCTTCGCGCTGCGACTGCGTGATGAGCGCCTGGCACACGCCGACCGCGCGCGAGGCGTCTTTGACGTACACGACGGGGGATTTGTAGTGCGGGGCGATCTTGACCGAAGTGTGGGTCGGCGAGGTCGTCGCACCGCCGATCAGGAGCGGGATCGTGAAGCCCTGGCGCTGCATTTCGCGCGAGATGTTCACCATCTCATCAAGCGATGGCGTGATGAGGCCCGAGAGCCCGATGAAGTCGACTTCTTCACGGCGCGCGGTCTCGAGGATCTTGTCGTACGGAACCATGACGCCCAGATCAATGACTTCAAAATTATTGCACTGCAGGACCACGCCCACGATGTTCTTGCCGATGTCGTGCACGTCGCCCTTGACGGTCGCGATCACCATGCGGCCGTTGGTGCGCGCGGTGCCCACCTTGCCCTTTTCGATGAACGGCAGGAGGTGCGCCACCGCGCGCTTCATGACGCGCGCACTCTTCACCACCTGCGGCAGAAACATCTTCCCCGAGCCAAACAAGTCGCCGACGACATTCATGCCATCCATCAGCGGGCCTTCGATGACGTGCAGCGGCTCGGCGGCGGCCAAACGCGCCTCTTCGGTATCGTCGATGACGTAGTCATCGATGCCTTTGACGAGCGCGTGCGCAAGACGCTCCGCCACCGGCAGGCTGCGCCATGCCAGATCCGTCTGCCGTTTGGTGCCGCCCTCGCCTTTGAAGCGCGCGGCGATCTCGAGCAGCCGCTCGGTTGCATCTTGATTGCGGTTGAGAATCACATCCTCGACCGCCGTGCGCAGATCGGGGGCGATATCCTCGTAAATGGCGAGCTGTCCGGCGTTGACGATGCCCATGTCCATGCCGGCGCGAATGGCGTGATAGAGGAATGCCGAATGCATGGCCTCGCGCACCGAATCGTTGCCGCGGAAGGAAAACGACACGTTGCTGACGCCGCCGCTCACGAGCGCGTGCGGCAGATTTTCCTTGATGAGACGCGTCGCCTCGATGTAGCTCACGCCGTAGCCGTTGTGCTCCTCGATGCCGGTGGCGATCGCAAAGATATTGGGATCGAAGACGATGTCCTCGGCAGGAAAGCCGACCACTGCGGTGAGGAGGTGATAGGCGCGCGTGCAGATCGCAAGTTTGCGCTCGGCGCTCTCCGCCTGGCCCTGCTCATCGAAGGCCATGACGACGACGGCCGCGCCGTAGCGGCGCACCTTGCGGGCGTACGTCAAGAACGCCTCCTCGCCCTCCTTCATGCTGATGGAGTTGACGATCGGCTTGCCCTGCACGCATTTGAGGCCTGCCTCGATGACCGTCCATTTGGAGGAGTCGATCATGATCGGCACGCGCGCGATGTCCGGCTCCGCGGCAATGAGGTGCAGGAAGCGCGTCATGGCGGCTTCCGAATCGAGCATGCCCTCGTCCATGTTCACGTCGATCATCTGCGCGCCGCCTGCGACCTGCTGGCGCGCGATATCGAGCGCGCTGTTGTAGTCGCCCGCCTCGATGAGCTTGCGGAACTTGGCGGAGCCGGTGACATTGGTGCGCTCGCCGACGTTCACGAACAGCGAGCCCTCGCCGATGTTGAGCACTTCGAGGCCTGACAGGCGCAATTTGACCGGCAGCACGGGCACGGTGCGACGCGGATGCGCGAGCACCGCGGCGCGCAGCAGGCGGATGTGCTCGGGCGTCGTGCCGCAGCAGCCGCCGACGATATTGATGAGGCCTGCGCCCGCGAACTCATTCAGGATGGTCGCGGTCTCCTCCGGCGTCTCGTCGTATTCGCCGAAAGCATTCGGTAGCCCCGCATTCGGATAGGCGCACACGTAGGTGTCGGCGACGCGCGCGAGCTCCTGCACGTAGGGCCGCAGCTGGGTCGCGCCCAATGCGCAATTCAAACCCACGGCGAGCGGGCGCGCGTGCCGGATCGAATTCCAGAACGCCTCGGTAGTCTGTCCGGAGAGGGTGCGCCCGGAGGCGTCCGTGATGGTGCCGGAGATGATGAGGGGCAATTCGCGCTTAAGCTCATCGAGCACGCCGCGCACGGCGTAGAGCGCCGCCTTGGCATTCAGCGTGTCAAATACCGTCTCGATGATGAGGACGTCGACGCCTCCCAACACGAGCGCGCGCGCGGCCTCGGCGTAGGTCGCCACGAGCTCATCGAAATTGACGCTGCGAAAGGCCGGATCGTTCACGTCCGGCGAGAGCGAGGCCATGCGGCTCGTCGGCCCGAGGGCACCCGCCACGAAGGTCGGCCGCCCATCCCTGGCTGTGATCTCGTCCGCCACCCCACGCGCAAGCTCAGCCGCG
>Ga0302311_10004700_pt1 | contig 14648 bp, 15 predicted proteins | sample III_Palsa_N1_3_FD_200449 | JGI IMG/M metagenome (GOLD analysis project Ga0302311, IMG submission 200449) | Peat permafrost microbial communities from Stordalen Mire near Abisko, Sweden - III_Palsa_N1_3 | ecosystem: Environmental > Terrestrial > Soil > Palsa > Peat permafrost | place: Sweden... | reverse complement strand
GAGTCGCTGTCGGGCTATCTGATCGGCCCCGTGTACAAGGACATGGTGGTGTATTCGCTGTTTCTCGGCTTTCTCTGGTTCCGGCCGCAAGGCCTAATGGGCAAGTCCTGATGGGCAAGACGTGATGCGGCGCCTGCTGTGGCTCTCGGTGGTGCTGGCGCTGGTGGTCGCCTATCCCTTGTTGTTCTCGACGCCGTTCCAGCAGCGGCTCGGCGCGCTGGTGCTGCTCTATGCGATCGCGGCATCGGCCTGGAACATCGTCGGCGGCTATGCCGGCCAGGTGTCGGTCGGTCACGTCGTGTTCTTCGGGTGCGGCGCCTATGCCGCGATGGGCGCTTACGCGCATTTCGCTTTGTCGCCGCTGGTTGGAATTCCCGTCGGCATCGTCGTGAGCGTCGCGATCGCGGCCGTCATCGGCGTACCGACGCTGCGGCTGTCGGGCCATTATTTCAGCATGGCCACGATCGCGGTCGCCGAACTCGTCAGGCTGATCGTCACCAACACCGACTATCTCGGCGCCGCGGTCGGACTGAGCGGCCCGACCGTGCCGCGGAACCTGTTCGATCTCTCCTTCATCTCGGCGCTGCCCTATTATTATCTGTTCCTGGCGGTGCTCGCGATCACGCTTGGCATCACCTGGTGGATCGCCAATAGCCGGATGGGATTTTATCTCCGCGCGATCCGCGACTCCGAACGCGCCGCGCGCTCGCTGGGCGCGCCCGCCAGCCGCACCAAGCTCTATGCCTTCATGCTGAGCGCGGGCCTGACCAGCGTCGCCGGCGCGCTCTACGCGATGATGTTTGGATTCGTCGATCCGGAATCGGGACTTGGCATCCTGATCTCGGTGAAGATGCTGATCATGGCGGCGCTCGGCGGCTCCGGCCTGCTGTTCGGGCCGCTGGTCGGGGCGGCGATCCTGGTGCCGCTGGAAGAGATTTCCAACAACGTGCTGGGCGGCAAGGGCGCCGGCCTGACATTTGTTCTCTATGGCGCGATCATCGTGCTGATTGCGCGGTTCCAGCCGGGCGGCATATTGGTGCTGATCAAGCGGATCTGGGCCCGGCGAAACAGCAAGCTGCCGCAGGCCGATGCGGCGAGGGGAGCTGCGCATGCTCCTTGAAGCCCGCGACGTCACCAAAGCGTTCGGCAGTTTCAAGGCGGTCGATGCCGCCTCGGTGACGCTGGAGCAGGGCGACATTCTCGGCCTGATCGGGCCGAACGGCGCTGGCAAATCCACCTTCTTCAACTGTCTGACCGGCGATCTGCTGTCGACCTCCGGCCAGGTCCTGTTCGAAGGCCAGGACATCACCGGCATGGCGCCGGAAGCCCGCGCGCAACGCGGCCTTGCCCGTACCTTCCAGGTGCCGCAGACATTCGAGAGCATGTCGGTGCTGGAGAATGTGATGATCGGCGCGTTTCTGCGCACGTCACATCGCTCCGAAGCCGAAGCGCGGGCGCGCGCCGTGCTGGAGCGCGTCGGCATGGGCCGGCTGGCGGATTCGCCGGCGCGATCGCTGGGAACACCGGGCCGCAAGCGGCTCGAAATCGCGCGCGCGCTGGCGACCGAACCCAGGGTGCTGCTGCTCGACGAAGCGATGGCCGGCCTCACCCAGCGCGAAGTGCAGCTCGCGATCGATCTGGTGCGCGACATCCATCGTTCCGGCATTACCCTGGTCATTGTCGAGCACATCATGGAAGTCATCATGTCGCTGGCGACCCGGGTGGTGGTGTTTCATCAGGGCCGGGAGATCGCGCGCGGCAGCCCGCGCGAAGTTACCGGCAACCCGGCCGTCATCGAAGCCTATCTCGGCAAACGCGCCGCCAGGGCGGCCGCGGCCCACACTCCCATCGAGCTTTTGGGCGGGCCCGCGACATGACGCCCTTGCTCAAGATCGAGCACCTCGAGGTGCGCTATGGCGACCTGATCGGGGTATCGGATGTTTCGCTTGAGGTGCCCGAGGGCAGCGTCGTGGCGCTGCTCGGCTCCAATGGCGGGGGCAAAACCACCGTGCTCAATGCCATCGCCGGCCTGATCCCGGTGCATTCCGGTTCGATCGGATTTCGCGGCCGGGAGATCGGCGGCCAGAGCGCGTTTTCGATCGTGCGCCAAGGCCTGGCATTGTCGCCGGAGGGCTGGCGGCTGTTCGTGCAGCAAAGCGTCGAGAATAACCTGCGGCTGGGAGCGACCCCGCTGCGCGACAAGGCGCGGGTATCAGCGCTGCTCGATCGCGTCTACGAGATCTTTCCGAAGCTGGCGGAGCGGCGCAGCCAGCGCGCCGGCACCATGTCCGGCGGCGAGCGGCAGATGCTGGCGGTCGGCCGGGCCCTGATGAGCGACCCCAAACTCCTGATGCTGGACGAGCCGTCGCTGGGCCTGGCGCCGGCGGTGGTGGAGTCGATGTACGAGACCTTCGGCCGGCTGCACCAGGAAGGGCTGACGATCCTGCTTGCGGAGCAATCCATCGAGCTCGCGCTCGAAGTCTCGGATTTTGCGACCGTCCTGCAAGTGGGCAAGAGTGTCCTGTCAGGTACCGCCGCCGATCTCGCGCATGATCCGCAGGTGCAGAGGGTGTATCTCGGCACCGGCTGAACAGCCTGCCGCGTCTATTTTATCTTGTCGTAGGCGGTGGCGAAATCGGCCAGCGGGATCGGAATGCTGATGGTCTCCTTGGCCATGTCCTGAAACGACACCTTCAACTGCTTGCCCGACTTCAGCGCGGTCAGCAACTCGGGCGTGACCGGCGTGCTGGTATAGCAGCCCCTGTTTTCGCAGGTCTGGATCTGCAGATCGACCGTCTTGCCGTCATCGACCTGGAGTTTCGCGCCGACCGGCAGATTGAGGCCGAGCGGCAATTGCACGAGAGCCACCGGCGTATGGGTGTCGCCCGGCACGCGAACGTTGACGAGGATGATCAATTGTCCGGTCTTGGTGAGGACCGCGCTCTGTTCGATCGCGCATTCGAGCGGCGCATCGCGGCTCACGCTGGAGCAGCGTACGGCCCAGCCGGGTGAGGCCGGGGGCGTCGCAGGCGCCGCGCCGGCTGGCGGTGCCGCCGGCGCCGGCGCGACTTGCGTCGTACCCTTGGACTTGGGCGTTTGGGCAAGGCTGGATTCGATCGGCCCGAACGCCAGGACGGCAACAAGCATTGCTAATTTGATGGGGAATTTCACTGGCCGGCCTCCGCGATGGGTGCCTCCCGATGCGGCGGCGGCCAAACAAAGTCAAGTCACTCGGCAGCTTCCTTGACCGCGCTGCGCTCCGCCGGGTGATCGCCATCGGCATCCTTCGAACGCCCCCAGCCCGAAAACGCATTCGACAGCCTGTCGAGGTAGAGGTAGATCACGGGCGTCGTGAACAAGGTGAGCGCCTGGCTGACGATCAGTCCGCCGACCATGGCGTAGCCGAGCGGCTGGCGGATTTCCGATCCGGTGCCGGTGCCCAGCATCAGGGGGACGCCGCCGAGCAGAGCCGCCATCGTCGTCATCATGATCGGACGAAACCGCAGCAGGGCAGCCTTTCGGATCGATTGTTCCGAAGACAGATGCTCGTCGCGCTCGGCCGCGATCGCGAAGTCGACCATCATGATGCCGTTCTTCTTGACGATACCGATCAAGAGAATGATGCCGATCAGCGCGATCAGGCTGAAGTCATATCCAAACGCCATCAGGATCGCGAGCGCGCCGACGCCGGCCGAAGGCAGCGTGGACAGAATCGTGAGCGGATGAATGTAGCTTTCATAGAGGATGCCGAGGATCAGATACACGACCACAAGGGCCGCCATGATCAGCAGCGGCACGGTGCCGAGCGATTGCTGGAACGCCTGCGCGGTACCTTGGAAGCTCGAATTGAGCGTGGCCGGCGTACCAAGCTCGGCCATCGCTCTTTGCACGGAGTCGGTCGCCTGGCCGAGCGCGGCACCCGTTGCAAGATTGAAGCTGATGGTAATGGCCGGAAACTGGCCCTGGTGGCTGATCGAAAGCGAGCGGACCGGCACGTTGGTCCAGGTCGCGAACGTCGCCAGCGGCACCTGCTCGTTTGTCAGAGGCGACTTGATATAGAGCTTGTTCAGGGTGTCGACGTTGCCCTGCAACTCGGGCAGGATTTCCAGGATCACGTGGTAGCTGTTGAGCTGGGTGAAATACTGGGTGACCTGGCGCTGTCCGAACGCGTCATAGAGCGTGTCGTCGATCAATTGCGGCTGGATGCCGTAGCGCGAGGCGGTGTCGCGATTGATCTTCAGCTGCAGCGTGGTTCCTTCGCTCTGCTGGTCGGTAGCGACGTCGCGCAGCTCCGGCAGCGTCTTCATCTTGGCCAGGATCTTCGGAGCCCATTCGTTCAGCTCGTCAAGGTTGGCATCCTGCAGCGTGAACTCGAACTGGGTCCGGGTCGGCCGGCCGCCGAGGCGTACGTCCTGCGCGGCCTGCATGAACAGGCGGGCGCCCTCGACCTTTTCAAGCTGGGGACGCAGGCGGGTGATGATCTGCTGGGCGGACGCGTCGCGTTCGCTGCGCGGTTTCAGCGTCATGTAAACGCTGCCGTTGTTGCCGGCACGGCCGTTGCCGCCGATCGCCATCGCCACCGAGGCCACGTCGGGGTCGGCCATGGCGATCGCGCCGAGGGCCTCCTGCCGACGCTTCATCTCGATGAAGGATACGTCCTGATTGGCTTCGGACGTAGCGGTAATCAGGCCGACGTCCTGTTGCGGAAAGAAGCCTTTCGGAATGACGACGAACAGATAGACCGACAATCCCAGCGTGGCGAAGAAGATGACGAGCGTCGTCAACTTCCAGCGCATCGCGAGGTCGAGGCCGCGCTCATAGGCGTTCAGCATGGCGTCGAAGCCACGCTCGCTCCACTGATAAAACTTTCCGTGCTGGAGATTTTCGTTGTGCGCACGCAGGAAGCGGGATGCCATCATTGGCGTCAGTGTCAGCGACACCACCATCGAGACGAAGATCGTCATGGTCAGCGTCACCGCAAATTCGCGGAACAGGCGTCCGATGATGCCGCCCATCAGCAGCAGCGGAATCAGCACGGCGACCAGGGAGACGCTGATCGACACGATCGTGAATCCGATTTCGCTGGCGCCCCTGAACGCGGCGGCCATCGGCTTCTCGCCCTCTTCGATATAGCGCGTGATGTTTTCCAGCATCACGATGGCGTCGTCGACCACGAAACCGACGGCGATGGTCAAGGCCATCAGCGACAGATTATCGAGCGTATAACCGAACACCCACATCAGCGCGCAGGCGCCGAGCAACGCAAGCGGCACGGTCACGGTCGGAATCACCGTCGCCCAGAAACTGCGCAGGAACACGAAAATGACCATCACGACGAGCGCGATGGTCAGCAGCAAGGTAAATTGAACGTCCTCCACAGCGGCGCGAATGGTCTGGGTGCGGTCGCTGATGACCTCGATCTTGATCGCTGGTGGAATCGCGGCCACCAGCCTCGGCAGCAGCGATTTGATCTTGTCCACGGTGTCGATGACGTTGGCGCCGGGCTGTTTGTAGACCACCAGGAACACGCCGCGCTTGCCGTTGGCCCATGCCGCCTGCTTGGCATCCTCGGGCCCGGTGACGGCCTTGCCGATGTCGCGTACCCGCAAGGGGCCGCCATTGCGGTAGGCGACGATGACGTCGTTCCAGTCTTTCGAATCCAGCATCTGGTCGTTGGCGTAGATCGTGAAGGCGCGCGTCTCGCCGTCGATATTGCCCTTCGGGCTGTCGACCGTCACGATACTGATCTGGTTGCGGACATCCTCCAGCGACAGGCCCTTGGCGACCAGCTTCGCCGGATCGACCTGGACCCGGATCGATGGCTTCTGCTGACCACCGATCGTGACCTGCGCCACGCCCGAAATCATACTGATCTGCTGGGCGAGCTGGGCGTCGACGGCGTCACTGACCGTCGTCAGCGGCAGGCTGTCCGATACCGCCGACAACAACAGGATCGGCGAATCCGCCGGATTGACCTTGCGATAGGTCGGAGGCGAGGGAAGGTTCTTGGGCAGCTGGCCGGCGGCGGCGTTGATCCCGCCCTGAACGTCGTTGGCGGCGCCATCGATGTTGCGATTGAGGTCGAACTGGATCGTGACCGCGGCCGTTCCCAGGTAACTTGTCGAGGTCATCTGGGCGATGCCCGGGATCTGCGCGAATTGCCGCTCCAGCGGCTGCGCCACCGACGACGCCATGGTTTCAGGGCTCGCGCCCGGCAACGTTGCGGTGATCTGGATCGTGGGAAAGTCCACCTGCGGCAATGGCGCGACCGGCAGCAGCGGATAGGCTACGAGGCCGACAAAGAGAATGCCGGCCATCATCAGCGAGGTGCCGATGGGATAGCGAATAAAGGGCGCTGAAATCCCTTCGTTCGTTCCTGTCGGAGCTTGGCTCATTCGCGCCGTACCTTGGGTTGCGCCGGATCCGAACTCGCCACCGCGCTACTGACGAGGCTTCCAGGCTGTACTTTATACACACCTGCGGTGATGACTTGCTGTCCCGCCGACAAGCCAGCGTCGACCACCGAGCGTCCATCGATCGACTGGCTGACCTTGACCTTGTGCAGCTCAGCCTTGTTGTCCTGGTTGACGACATAGGCGTAGAGGCCATCGGTGCCGTGCTGGATCGCTTCGTCCGGAACCACCGTGGCATTCTTCAGCGTATTCACCTGAAGCCGCGTCGATACCGATTGGCCCGGCCACAAGGCGTGGTTCTTGTTGTCGAATACCGCCTTGAGGCGGATGGTGCCGCTGGTGGAGTCGACCTGATTGTTGACCACCGCCAATTTCCCTTCTGCGAGAGGCTTCTTGCCATCGGTTGTGATCGCGATGGTCTTGAGCGGCTGAATCGCTTGCGCCTCATTTATATACGGTAAGTGCTCTTCCGGCGCGGTGAAAATCACGGCAATCGGCTCGATCTGGGCGATCGTCACAATCCCGGTCTGGGTCGCGGCATTGACGATGTTGCCGATATCGACTTGGCGCAGGCCGACGACCCCCGAGATCGGTGACTTGATCGCGGTGTAATCGAGCTGGGTCTGGGCGTTGGCAATGGCCGCCACGTCGGCCGCGATTTGCGCGGTCAATTGCTGGACGGTGGAACGCTGGGTATCGAGCTGCTGCCGGGTCGCGAATTCACCGAGCTTGGTGTAGCGGTCGAGGTCCAGATTGGCATTGAACAGGTTGGCCTCGTCCTGGGCTTTCTTGGCCTTGGCCTGATCGAGCGTGGCCTGGTAGGGCCGGGGATCGATCTCGGCGAGCAGGTCGCCCTGCTTGACCTCCTGGCCTTCCGTGAAGGCGATTTTGTCGATCTGGCCATCGACCCGGGTGCGCACGACGACGGTGTTGAAGCCCTGGACGGTTCCGAGCCCCATCAGATAGACCGGAAAGTCGGTTTTCTCGACCGGGGCGACGGATACCCGCACCGCATTGCGCGCCGCCTTCTGCGCGTTGCTGGCAGCCGTTGCCTGGTCCTCGCCGCGGAATCGCTGCCAGCCATAATAACCCAGCGCGACGGCGGCCAGGACCAGCAAAACCCAACGCATTGTCCGCGACTTTTTCATATCGGCCTGTCGGTTCAAAAAATAAGAAATAACGGGTCTTCAAAACGGTTCCTAGAGCCCCTAGATATAATATGCATGCACTTAATGTGTAAACACACCATAACTTGAGAATTATAAACAATTGGAAAGCTTTGGGGACCACCGGAGCGCATGTCTCTCGACCTGAAAAAGCAGCTGATTACGCAGCTTGTCGAAAGTTCGCGCCTGCTGCGCAACTATATCGATCATCGCGCCAAGGGCCGCGGCTCCACGCGCGCGCAGTGGATCGTCCTGTTCAGGCTGCGTGAACAGGAGGGGCTGTCGCAGGTCGATCTGGCTGACGTGCTCGAACTGCAACCGATCTCGCTGGTGCGGCTGCTCGATCGCCTGGTGGAACACGGACTTGTCGAGCGCCGTCATGATCCCAGGGATCGCCGGGCCAACCGGTTGTTTCTCACGGCGAGCGGCCGTCAGCTGGCTGATGACCTCGATGGTTTGCGCGACGCCATTGCGACCGATGTGTTGCAGGATATTCCGGTGGTAGCGATCGAATCCAGTCTCGAGACGCTCAGGGAAATCAAGGATCGGATCAAGAGCTTTGCCGAGCCCCCCGGCAACGTTGCGGTCAAGTAATCAGGGAACCTCGCCAAATTATCAGCGCAACTTGAACGTTTCCGGGGCCATTGGCCGCCGATAGCCGCGGTCTTGTATGGATTTTACGACGCGCACAAAATCCTGTTTAGAACAATTTCAAACTGCAGATTAGAATCGTTTCGATTGGGCGCTGAATGGTGCGTTGCGCCTTTTTTCGGAACCAGCCGCATGATACGGGATGCCTGCGCCCCGCGGCCTGATCGATCTCGATGCTGCAATTCAGAGTCTGGTGGAGTGTGTTGGGCAAGTTGACCTGAAACGGTCAAATTGACCGGTATCAAATCCTTTGTGCTGCTGGGCCGAAATATGAATATGAACACGTCACCGCTTCGAGTGATCTATCGCGTGCTGTTGGCGCTGGTGATGCTGTTGCTAGCGCAGCCTTCCTTTGCGCAACAGAAAGCCGCGCCGCCTCTGCAGCAGGCTCCCGTGTCGTCTCAGCCATCTGTCGTGCCGGCGCAGGCTCCGGCAGTGGTGCCGGTGCAGGCTCCCACGGCCGCCGTTCAGCCAGTACCAGCTGCAGCCGCCGACGCGACCGCAACGCCAGCCGCCGCAACCCCAGCCGATGGTGGCCGATCGCTGAAATCGACCAGCGTGGCGCTGCGCGAATTGTCGCCGTGGTCGATGTTCCTGTCGGCGGATATCCTGGTCAAGGCGGTCATGATTGGCCTCGCTTTCGCCTCGCTGGTGACGTGGACCATCTTCATCGCAAAAATGATCGAGCTGTCGCTGATCCAGCGCGGGCTCCGCGCCGCCCTCGTCAAGATCAGCGATGCAAGGTCGCTGGCGGAGGCGCAATTCGCGCTTGGCGCCAAAGACAGCGTGTTGTCGTCGTTGCTGGCGGCGGCGATGCGCGAGGCCCGGCTGTCGGCGGGGATTTCCAGCGACGCCGGCATCAAGGAACGGGCGGCCTCGAGCTTTGCCGAGATCGTGCGCGCCGAAGCGCGCCGGATCCGGCTTGGCATGGGACTGCTTGCCACCATCGGCGCGACCTCGCCATTCGTTGGACTGTTCGGCACGGTGTGGGGCATCATGAACAGCTTCATCGGCATCTCGAAATCGCAGACCACCAATCTTGCGGTCGTGGCCCCCGGTATTGCCGAAGCGCTGCTGGCCACCGCGTTCGGCCTGGTCGCGGCAATCCCGGCCGTCATTATCTACAATCACTTCACGCGGGTGACGAAAGGCTATCTCGAACTGGTTGGCCGCTCGTCCGGTGCCGCGGGACGATTGCTGTCGCGCGATCTCGATCGCACCCATGTCAGTTCCTCCAGCGGCGCGCATTCGCGCGCGGCGGAGTAGGCCATGGGCGCATCGATCGCGGAAACCGACCTCGATGACGACGCCGATTTCGCCGAATCGCACGAGATCAACGTCACGCCGTTCATCGACGTCATCCTCGTTCTCCTGATCATCTTCATGGTGGCGGCGCCGCTGTCGACGGTCGATCTTCCGATCGATCTGCCGTCGTCGACCGCGACCCCGCAGAAAAAGCCGGACAAGCCGACCTATGTCAGCATCAAGCCGGATCTGGCGGTGGCGATCGGGGAGAACCAGGTCAAGCGCGTCGATCTGGTCCGCACCCTCGACGCGATGGCGGACGCGAACAAGGATCGCTTTATTTTCCTGCGCGCCGATCGCGCGGTGCCGTATGGCGAGTTGATGGATGTGCTGGAAATCCTGCGTGCGGGCGGCTACGCGAAGATCAAGCTGGTCGCGCTGGAGGGAGTGCCGGACAGCGCTGGAACAAGCTCCGCGCCTGAAGGCGCCAAACCATAATTTCTCAAGCCTTGAGTGGCCGATATAACGCGATGACCGACTTCGACACCGAAGCAAAACCTTCCCGGCAGCTGTGGATTTTCGCAGCCGTGATGGCGGTTGTGCTTCATGTCGGTGGTGGCGCGCTGGCGCTCGTGCATCTGCAGAACGACGATCCCGATGATTCCGTCGGGACGTCGGCGATCGAGATCGGGCTTGAGATGACGTCGCCCCATCTGGAAGCCACCGATCTGCCGCCGGGGCCGGATGTCGATGCGTCGGTCGCGTCTCCCGCAATGGCCGAGCAGAAGGCCGAGGTCAAGGAGACCGATCTGCCGAAGGAAGTGCCGACCGAAACCGAAGATCCGGATCGGGTGGTGACGCAGAACACTCCGAACAAGCCCAAGGAAGACGATTCGGAAGTTGCCAAGGTGCAAACCTCCGCCTCGATGGAATCGGTCGCCGCAGAGGCCACCGCGACACCCAGTTCCGAGGCCATTCCGGAAGGGCCGCGCTCGGTGGCGCCGGCGCAGGGCACCGGCGAGAGCGCGCAGCGCCTCAGGGTCACCTGGCAGAAGGAGTTGGTCGCCCATCTGGACAAGCACAAGCGCTATCCGGCGGAACGCTCGCAGAAGACCGCCGAGATCGTGGTCAGCTTCTCGCTCGACCGCATGGGCCATGTTCTCTCGACGCGCATTGTCAAGGGATCGGGCGACGCGGCTTTCGACGAGGCGGCACTGGCGATGGTGCGAAAATCCGATCCGGTGCCGCAACCCCCGCCGCTGGTCGCCGACGAGGGATTGAATTTCACCCTGCCGGTGATCTTCCGGGTCAAGGGGCAGCACGGCTGAAGACGGCAATGAAATACCCGGCCATGGTTCGCCGGGCAACTTCGCAAGCTCGTGGTCAGAGACCGTGGTCCCGGATCAGCTCTTCTTCACCATCGGGCACACGCTCTTCTCAAGCGGGAGAAAAGCTTCGTCCGCCGGAATGGTGGCGATGAGCTTGTAGTAGTCCCATGGGTATTTCGACTCCGAGGGCTTCTTCACCTCGAACAGATAGGCCGGGTGGATCTTGCGGCCGTCGGCGCGGATAGAGCCCCGGCCAAACAGGGGATCGTCGGTCGGAATTTCCTTCATCTTGGCGACGACGATGCGGCCGTCATGCGGATTGCCGCCGAGCGCATCGAGCGCCTTGAAGTAGTGGATCAGCGACGAATACACCCCGGCCTGAACCATGGTTGGCGGGTTCTTCCTGAACCGCTCGTTGAAGCGCCTGGTGAAGGCCCGCGTCTTGTCGTTGAGGTCCCAGTAGAACGTCTCGGTGAAATTGAGACCCTGCGCGACATTGAGCCCGAGCGCGTTGACGTCGGTGATGAACATCAGCATGCCCGCGAGCTTTTGCCCGCCGGCCACGATGCCGAACTCCGCCGCCTGCTTGATCGCATTGGTGGTGTCGCCGCCGGCATTGGCCAGTCCGATGATTTTCGCCTTCGAGCTCTGCGCCTGCAGCAGGAACGAGGAGAAGTCGGCATTGTTGAGCGGATGCTTGACGCCGCCGAGCACCTTGCCGCCGTTGGCGATGACGACCGCGCTGGTATCGCGCTCGAGCGCCTGTCCGAACGCGTAGTCCGCGGTCAGGAAGAACCAGGTATCGCCGCCGGACTTGACCAGCGCCTTGCCGGTGCCGTTGGCGAGCATGTAGGTGTCGTAGACCCAGTGCACGGTATTCGGCGAGCATTGCGAGCCCGTGAGATCGGACGATGCCGAACCCGAGTTCAGGTTGACGACGTTCCTCTCCCTGGCCACGTTGGCAACGGCGAGGCCGACGCCGGAACTGGCGAGATCGACAAACACATCGACCTTTTCGACGTCGATCCATTGCTTGGCGATATTGGCGCCGAGGTCGGGCTTGTTCTGGTGATCGCCCGAGATCAGATCGATCTTCCAGCCCTTGGCCAGCAGCCCGGAATCCTCGATCGCCATTTGCGCGGCGACGGAGGAGCCCGGGCCGCCGATATCCTGATAGAGGCCGGATTGATCGCCGAGACTTCCGACCTTGACGATCTTGTCGAGCCTGTCCTGTGCGCGCGCGCTGCCGGCGCTCATGACAGCGGTGGCCGGCGCCAGGGCAGCGATCAATAAGGCTGCGAGCAATCGCTTCATTTCCCCCTCCAAATATTGTTTTGAGCTAACGCACAAAGAATACGGCGACCATTATGGCCCGCATTGCGCGCTCCGCCTAGCCGATGCGCGTGCGGCGAATTCACCCGGTGGCTTCAATGCGGGGTTGTTCTGGATGAACTTCCAGGGCGCCGACTGTCTCGAACGGTCAGCGCAGGAAATATCGGAACCCGGTATAGACGACGACCAGGCAGGCAAAGATCAGCGCCACCGGAAGCCGGGGTTTCGCGTCCGGTCCAGCAGCGGTTTTGGAGCGCTGCGGCGGTGGACGCTTGAAGGCGGTGACGTTGTCCGTCACCTGACCGACCGGATGCGCTTTGACATCGGGCGCTTCGCCGACGCCGCCCATCTCGGCATAGTAGCTGCGATAGATGAGATTGATGGCGGCGTCCGTGGCCTGGGCCTCGGTCATTTCCTTGAGCAGCTTCTGATAGCTCACCAGGAAGGTCTGGGCTTCCGCGGGCAGAGACGAGGCGCCATTCAGTTTCGCCATCATTTTCCAGGTCGCAAAATCCGCGCGGGCCCTGGTGTCGGCGCGTCGCGCGATCATCATGTCCGCTGCTTTGATCAAAATGGCCTCTGCTCTTTCCGGCGGGTTTCTCTGGGGGTGGAGGGCTACACGTTACCGGTTATTACGAGGATGAGCCGGAGCACGTAACCGGTCACGGTTCGCAGTATCGCCGAAATAACATCAAGATTTAGACCGAACTGCGAACCGGCCAGCGGCAGCAGGATCAGAATGCCGATCAGGATCAGCATCCCATACGGCTCCAGCCGGGCCAGCGGCGCCGCCAGCATTGGGGGCAAGAGGCCGACCGCAACGCGCCCGCCGTCCAGCGGCGGAATTGGCAGCATGTTGAAAATCGCCAGGATGATGTTGATGACAAGCGCGTTTTTGAGGTTGTCGGCCAGCCACTGCGCGGCACTTTCGGGCACGTAGTCGACGATATGAAACGCGGTCGCCGCGATCAGGGCCAGCGCGATATTGGTGGCGGGTCCGGCCAGCGCCACCCAGACCATGTCGATCCGCGGGTTGCGCAGCGCACGGAAATTCACCGGCACCGGCTTGGCATAGCCGAACAGAAACGGCGAGTGCGACAACAACAGGATCGCCGGCATGATCAGGGTCCCGAACGGATCGATATGCCGGAGCGGATTGAAGCTGACGCGGCCCCGGTCCCAGGCGGTGTTGTCGCCGAAATGATGCGCGACAAAGCCATGAGCGGCCTCATGGAAGGTAATGGCGATGATAAGCGGCAATACCCAGACCGAAACGTCGTAGAGGGTGGTGTTCACGGATCATCCTGACCGGTTAAGCCGACAGGCTAGGGCGCCCGCTCCGGATATTGTGGTAGTCCGTCGTCGAGCTTAACCCAATCGATTTTTTCGCTGACCCAGATGTGTTCGGTCGGGGTAAACGCGTTGCGGTCATCGAATGTCGCAAGGGCGACGCCGGCGGCCGTGCCGTTGGTTCGCCAGGAAAACAGCCGGGTGCCGCAGGTTTTGCAGAACACCCTGTCGGTCGCGGCGGAAGAGGCATAGCGGGCGGTGTCGCCTTCGACCGTCAGAGCCTCCTGGGCGAACAGCGCGCGGGCAAAAAACGGCGATCCCGTCGCCTTCTGGCAGTTGCGGCAGTGACAGACGCGGACATTGACCGGCTCGCCCATGGCCTTGAACCGGACCGCGCCGCACAGGCATCCGCCTTCCCTGATCATGCTGTCTCCGCCGTCAAGATTTCTAGTAGGTCGCCCGGCCGCCGGAAATATCGAACACCGCGCCGGTGGAGAAGGCGCAATCTTCCGAGGCCAGCCACGCCGCCATCGCCGCGAGCTCTTCCACCAGCACGAAACGGCCTTTCGGAATCTTGGACAGCATGAAGTCGATGTGCTGCTGCGTCATCTGGTCGAAGATCGCGGTCCTGGCCGCGGCGGGGGTCACGGCGTTGACGGCGATGTCGTAAGCCGCCAGTTCCTTGCCGAGCGACTTTGTGAGTGCGATCAGGCCGGCTTTTGAGGCCGAGTAGTGGGCGGCGTTAGGGTTGCCTTCCTTGCCGGCGATCGAGGCGATATTGACGATGCGGCCGTATTTCTGCTTGACCATCGACGGCACGATCGCCTTGCAGCAGATGAAGGGCCCGTCGAGATTGATGCGCAGCACCTTGCGCCATTCCTCGAGGTCGGTTTCCCATACCGTCTTGTTGATACCGGCGATCCCTGCATTGTTGACGAGGATGTCGATCTTGCCGAATGCCTGGAGCGTCGCGTCGCGTGCTTTTTCCGCCGCGGCGAGATCTGATACATCGACCTTGAACGCGGTGACGGCGGCGCCGATTTCCCTGGCGGTCTTCTCGGCCAAGGGCTGGTCATGATCCCAGATCGCGACCTTGGCGCCTGACACGACGAAGCGTTCGGTGATGGCGCGCCCAAAACCCTGCGCGCCACCGGTGACGACGGCGCAGCGGCCGTTCAAATCGATCTTGTTCATGGACATGTTCCTTTAATCAAAGCGTCCAG
>Ga0302311_10004699_pt1 | contig 14652 bp, 13 predicted proteins | sample III_Palsa_N1_3_FD_200449 | JGI IMG/M metagenome (GOLD analysis project Ga0302311, IMG submission 200449) | Peat permafrost microbial communities from Stordalen Mire near Abisko, Sweden - III_Palsa_N1_3 | ecosystem: Environmental > Terrestrial > Soil > Palsa > Peat permafrost | place: Sweden... | reverse complement strand
CGCGCCCTACGCGGCGGCCAAGGCCGCCCTGTGCTCGCTGACCCGCACGGCGGCGATCGAGGGCAAGCCGAAGGGGATCCGCGTCAACGCCATCCTGCCCGGCGCGGTGGATACGCCGATGCTGTGGGACAATCCCAATGTAAAGTCGGGCGCCGAGCAGATTGCTCCGGCCTATGTGGGCGCCCCTGCCGACATCGCCGCCGCGGTCGCCTTCCTGTTGTCGGACGACGCCGCCTTCGTGACCGGCGCCGGGCTGGTGGCGGACGGCGGCGGTCTCGCCAGCCTGTGAAGCTCGCCCGCGGCAGCCTGACCCTCGAGGTCGCGCCGCACGGTGCGGCGATCACCTCGCTCCCCAGGGGCTCAGCCGGGGCGAGGCAGACGCCCGATATCTCAACGCCCTGGTCGGCCGGGTGGCCAACCGTATCGCCGGCGGCCGGTTCAGCCTCGACGGCCGCTCGGTCCAGGCCTCGGTCAACGAGGGCGGCAATACCCTGCACGGCGGCGCGGTCGGCTGGTCCATGCGGGACTGGACACTGACGGAGACGCCGGCGGGCGTCCGGGCCGAGTACGTTTCGCCCGATGGCGATATGGGGTTTCCCGGCGAAGTGCGGGTGACGGCCGATATCGGCTTCGTCGCCGATGACGCCGTCGAGATCCGCTATCTGGCGACAGCGGACCGCCCGACCCCGCTCAGCCTGACCCACCACCTCTATTTCAACTTGTCCGGCCGATCCGGGGCCGACGTGCTCGACCATGATCTTTCCGTCGCGGCCAAGGCGATCACGCCATGCGGCCTGGGGCTGATCCCGACGGGCGCCCTGATGCCGGTCGCGGGCACGGCGTTCGACCTCCGGCGCGCGCGCTCCATCGGCGCGGTCCTGGCCGAGCCGCACCCCCAGCTCGCCCTCGCCGGCGGGCTCGACCACAACTTCGTCCTGTCGTCGGGCGCTGCGCCGGCCGTCAGGCTGCGATCGCCCGACAGCGGCGTCACGCTCGAGCTTCACACCGACCAGCCGGGCGTGCAGCTCTACGCCGGCCAGAAGATGCAGCCGCCATGGACGCCGCATCAGGCGCTGGCGATCGAGCCGCAGGACTTCCCCGACGCGGTCAACCACCCGGCCTTTCCCAGCGCCATCGTCCGCCCCGGCCAGGCCTACCGCCGGCGCTCGCTCTACCGGCTGTTCAGGGACTAGCCGGGCCGTGCCGCGGATCATGACCTACAATGTGCATTCCTGCCGCGGCGTCGACGGCAAGCTCGACGTCGGCCGGATCGCCGCGGTGATCGCCCAGTCGAGGCCCGACATCGTCGCCCTGCAGGAGCTCGACGTGCACCGGCCGCGCACCGGCCGGGTCGACCAGGCGCACGCCATCGCCGGCCGTCTCGGCATGCACTTCCATTTCAACGCCGCCTTGACCGTCGAGGAGGAACGCTACGGCGACGCCATTCTCAGCATCCTGCCGCTGCGCGTGGTCAAGAGCGGCCCTTTGCCCAACCTGCCGCGCGTGCAGGTTCGGGGCCGGGGTCTCGAGGATCGCGGCGCCCTGTGGGTCGAGATCGAAGCGGATGGCCGCCCGCTGCAGGTGATCAACACCCACCTCGGCCTCGTCCCGCCCGAGCAGAAGGTGCAGAGCGAGGCGCTGGTCGGACCGGGCTGGCTGGCCGGCGCGCCGCAGCCGCTGATCCTGCTCGGCGATTTCAACGCCACGCCGCGCTATGCCGCCTACAAACGGTTCGCCGCCGTGCTCGGCGATGCGCGCAAGCTCGCCCCCGGCCGGCCGGGGGCCCCCACCTTTCCCTCGCGGCTGCCGATGCTGCGGATCGACCACATGTTCGTCAGCCCGGGCGTCGAGGTCGACGGCGTCCATGCGCCCGACACCGCGCTTGGCCGGCTCGCCAGCGACCACCTGCCGCTGGTGATGGACTTCACTTTGATCTGATGCCCCAAGCCTGAACAGTATCAGGCCTAGACCGTCTCCAGCCTAGACCGTATCCGGGCTGAGATCGGTGGGGGAGGCCTCCTGGCCGGCCCGCTTCAGTTCGATCGACAGCCGGCGCAACTGTTTCCTGAGCTCCCAGCGCCGTATCCACGGCGCCCAGCTGTCCTTCGGCCCGGCCGGGTCGCCGATATGGTAGGTGGCGATGAAGCTGGCGAACCGGCCGATCGGCTTGGGTTCGATCGGCAGCAGCCTCGGCAAGACGCCATCGTCCAGCGCCTTGATCGCCAGGGCCAGTGATCCCTGCGCCGCCGCGGCGGCGGCCAGCGCCTCGCCGGGCTGGGCGATCCAGTGGCCGACCAGGCTGGCGCGGAAGGCGGCGATGGCCGCGCGGGCGTCTTCGTCGTCGCCGGCCTCGATCGCCAGGTCGCACTCGGTGTCGAACCCGGTCGAGCGGTTGTTGAGGTTGGCCGATCCGATCCGCACCAGCTGATCGTCGATGATCGACAGCTTGGAGTGGACGATGATCGGGCCGCCGCCCGGCGTCACCGGGCAGACGGCGGTCAGGCGGCCATACCGGTCCGCCTCGCGCAGCCGCTTCAGGAACAGCAGGCGCGTGCGGTCCATGGTCATCTGGTCGAACCAGGAGGGCGAATGCTGGGTCGAGACCAGCACGATCTCCGGCCCGTCCTCCTGCTCCAGCCGCGCCGCCAGCGCCTCGGCCATGATCGGCGAGGCGAAATACTGGTTCTCCATGTAGATCAGCGTCCTGGCCGCGGCGATCGACGCCAGGTGCAGCCGCTCGGTCTCGCGTACCTCATGGTGGTGCCGCCATTGCGGTTCGCTGCGGGCGAGGCCGACGAAGGCGTTGCGAATGGCGACCGGCACGCCCGGCGGCCAGGGATCCGGCCCCTGGACCTTCTCCGGCGGACACAGCAGGATCTCGCCACTGGAGCGTTCCCACCGGTTGCGGAACAGCTGGCCCAGCTCGCGCGCCGCCTCGCCGTCCACCACCGCCATGGTCTCGTGCCGGCAATCGAAGAAGCCCTTGCCCTTCCGGCGGCGCGGATCACCGTCGTGGTGCAGGGGCGTGTCCCAGCGGTCCGGGCCGACATCACAGCCGCCGCAGAAGGCCAGGCGGTCGTCGACCACGATCACCTTCTGGTGATGGCAGGCGCCGATCGGGATGGAGCCGTCGAGCCGGAAGCGCACGCGCGAACCCTTGAAACAGGCCCGTGCGCGGTGCGGGAAGAAGTTCTGGGTGGCGGCGACCGGCAGGGCCGATTTCCACACCAGGAGCCGGATATCGAGCTCGGGCTTTTGCGCCGAGAGGTCGCGCAGGAACGGGCCCCAGCGCTCGGGTTCGTCCTCGCCGGGCGCGGTCGGCGTGAACGGGGTGTCGGGGTCGAAGGCCCAGCCGAGCAGATGGATCGACCGCTCGGCCTGCGCCATGGCGTCCCGTGCGGCGGCGTAATAGCGTTCCACATCGACGATCAGCCCGGCCCGATCGGCGCGACCGGTTCGCCAACAGGTGCTTTGCGGCACGAGCAACACCATCGTCTCCTCATGGCGGGCCTTTACCGCCCGGCTACAACGCAGCCGAGCCTGCCCGGTTCGGCCTCGCAATGCACATGGAATTGACTTCGGCGTGTCGCTTTTGGGGGGTCTAGTCCTTGTCGCCCGCAACGACACAGGAGACGGCGATGCGCCCAGGCCTGCACGCCCTGATCATCGAGGACGAGATCATCGCCGGCGTCGGCATGCAGCTGGTGCTGTCCGACCTCGGGTTCGACAGTTTCGCTTTCGCGGGCACGGCGGACCAGGCGCTGGAGCAGGCGCGGATTCGGACACCCGACCTGGTAACCGTGGATATACGCTTGCTCGATGGCGATGGCGTCGAAGCCGCGCGCGAAATCCATCGGGCGATCGGCCCGGCGCCCACCGTCTATGTCACCGGCGATCCCAGGGCGCTGGCTGGCCGGCCCGAGGCGGTGGTGGTGGAGAAGCCCTACGGCCCCGCCGACATGGCCCGCGCCTACAAGCGCGCTCGCGAGATGAACGCCCGCGAGATGAACGCTTGAGCGGGATGGCCCTCTCCGCCTAGCTTGCGCGCCAGATCAGGAGACTGCGATGCAGGTGAAAGCGGCGGTGGCGTGGAAGGCGGGCGATCCCCTGACCATCGAAACGGTGAATCTGGCCGGCCCGCGCGCCGGCGAGGTGCTGGTCGAGATCAAGGCCACCGGCGTCTGCCACACCGACGCCTACACCCTGTCGGGCCTCGACTCCGAGGGGCTGTTCCCGTCGATCCTCGGGCACGAGGGGGCCGGGGTGGTGGTCGAGGTGGGGCCGGGCGTGACCTCGCTGGAGGTCGGCGACCATGTGATTCCGCTCTACACGCCCGAGTGCCGCCAGTGCAAAACCTGCCTGTCGCGGCGCTCAAACCTTTGCACCTCGATCCGCGCCACCCAGGGCAAGGGGCTGATGCCGGACGGGTCGTCGCGCTTCTCGCTGAACGGCGAGCCGATCGCCCACTACATGGGCTGCTCCACCTTCGCCAACTACACCGTCCTGCCCGAGATCGCCCTGGCCAAGGTCCGCAAGGACGCCCCCTTCGACAAGATCTGCTACATCGGCTGCGGCGTGACCACCGGGATCGGTGCGGTGGTGTGGACGGCCAAGGTCTGGCCGGGCGCCAACGTCGCGGTGTTCGGCCTCGGCGGGATCGGTCTCAACGTCATCCAGGCCGCGCGCATGGTCGGGGCCGACAAGATCATCGGCGTCGATCTCAACCCGGCGCGCGAGGCCCAGGCGCGCCGCTTCGGCATGACTCACTTCGTGAACCCGGACGTGGTCGGCCGCGACAAGGTGGTCGAGGCCATCGTCGACCTGACCGGCGGCGGCGCCGACTTCTCGTTCGAGGCGATCGGCAACACCACCACCATGCGCCAGGCGCTCGAGTGCTGCCATCGCGGTTGGGGCGAAAGCATCGTCATCGGCGTCGCGCCGGCGGGGGCGGAGATTTCGACCCGCCCGTTCCAGCTGGTCACCGGACGGGTCTGGCGGGGCAGCGCCTATGGCGGCGCGCGGGGCCGTACCGACACACCCAAGATCGTCGACTGGTATATGGAGGGGAAGATCGAGATCGATCCCTTGATCACCCACACCTTGCCTCTGGAAAAGATCAACGACGCCTTCGATCTGATGCATGCCGGCGAGAGCATTCGAAGTGTGGTCGTGTACTGAGCCGCCGCCTGATCTGGGCGCCTCTCGGCCCGACCGTCACGGAACTGTGATCACCGCAGTTTAAGCGGACGCGTAAATGCGGCGTTTTTTCGTCGCCGCCCCTCGGAGACATCCTGATGCTGAAGACCATCGCCGCCGCCGTGACGGCGGTCCTGCTGGCGGGGACGACCGCTTCCGCCGCCGACATCACCGGCGCCGGCGCCACCTTCCCCGCGCCGATCTACGGCAAGTGGGCCGAGGCCTATAAGCGCGAAACCGGCGTCGGCCTGAACTATCAGGCGATCGGATCGGGCGGCGGCATCAAGCAGATCACGGCCAAGACCGTGGACTTCGGCGCCACCGACAAGCCGCTCAAGGCCGACCAGCTGGCCCAGCTCGGGCTGATCCAGTTCCCGGCGGTCATGGGCGGCGTGGTGCCGGTGGTGAACCTGCCGGGCGTGAACCCGGGGCAGCTCAAGCTCAGCGGCGACGTCCTGGCCAAGATCTACCTCGGCGAGATCAAGCGCTGGAGCGATCCGGCCATCGCCGGCCTGAACGGCGGCCTGCGGCTGCCCAACCTGCCGATCACCGTGGTGCACCGCTCCGACGGGTCGGGCACCACCTTCGTTTTCACCTCCTACCTGACCATGAAAAACGGCGGCTGGGCGACCAAGGTCGGCTCCAACGACGCGGTGGAATGGCCGACCGGCCAGGGCGGCAAGGGCAATGACGGTGTCTCCGCCTTCGTGCGCCAGACGCCGGGCTCGATCGGCTACGTCGAATACGCCTTCGCCAAGCAGAACCACCTGACCTTCACCCAGCTGCAGACGCGCGACGGAACCTTCGTCGAGCCGGTGGCCGCCAACTTCGCCGCCGCGGCGGCGAAGGCCGACTGGGCCCACACCCCGGGCGGCAGCTTCTACATGCTGATCCTCGACAAGCCGGGCGCCGACTCCTGGCCGATCACCGCCGCCACCTTCATCCTGGTCTACAAGCACCAGGACAACCCGGCGAAGGGCCAGGACGTGCTCAAGTTCTTCGACTGGGCCTACAAGCACGGCGACCAGCTGGCCGAACAGCTCGACTACATCCCGCTGCCGGCGGCGTTGAAGGCCTCGATCGAGCACAAGTGGCAGGAAGTCCACTAAGCCGACAAAGGCGCGCGGCTCGCCTCGCGCGCCGCGATCCTTGCTGTGTTATGGCTGGGCGCCCGAGCGGCGCCCTTTCCTTCCTCGGATGACGATGACCTCCGTTCCCGCCGATCCGCCCGCCTCAGGACATCCGCATCGGCGGGCCGTGTCGCGCGGATCGACCTTCGACCCGATCTTCGGCTTCCTGTGCGGGGCGGCGGCCACCCTGCTGCTCGCCACCCTGACCGGGGTGATGATCTCGCTGGCCATCGGCGGCTGGCCCGCCTTCGCCAAGTTTGGCCTCGGCTTCTTCACGTCGACGCGCTGGAACCCGTCCCCGGACATCGCCGGCGGCGAGTTCTATGGCGGCGCAGGTCCAATTGTCGGCACCCTGATCACGGCCGTCGTGGCGCTGGTCCTGTCCCTGCCGATCGCCGTCGGGGTCGCGGTCTTCCTCACAGAGTTCTGTCCGAGGGCGCTTCGGCGTCCCATCGGCATCGCCGTGGAGCTCCTCGCCGGCGTTCCCTCGATCGTCTACGGCATGTGGGGACTGTTCGTGTTCGCCCCGCTGTTCTCGCAAGTGGTCGAGACGCCGCTCGCCTATTGGACGCCGCCGCCCTTCCTGGGGCCGGGGTTCGCCGACTTCTGGAACAATGTCGTGATCGGCGATCTGGTCCCGAACGGCTCGGGCATCCTCGCCGCGTCGATCATTCTCGCCATCATGATCCTGCCGTTCATGGCGGCGACCCTGCGCGAACTGTTCCTCACCGTGCCGCCCAAGGTGCGCGAGAGCGCCTACGGCGTCGGCTGTACGCCGCTCGAGGTCGTCATGTCGGTGACCATCCCCTATGTGCAGCGGAGCGCGATCGGCGCGGTGATGCTGGGCCTCGGCCGGGCGCTCGGCGAGACCATGGCGGTGACTTTCGTCATCGGCAACGCGCACAACTTCCCCAAGGGGCTGTTCTCCGGCGGCTCGACCATCGCCTCGACCATCGCCAACGAGTTCGCGGAGGCCACCACGCCGCTGCACATTTCGGCGCTGATCGCCCTCGGCTTCGTTCTGTTCATCATCACCTTCGCGGTGCTGGCGATCGCGCGGACCCTGCTCAACGCCCAGCGGCAGGCATAGGAGGCGGATCATGGCCGCGATAGCGGGCTTCGGCGTTCTGATCCTGATCACCCTACTCATCCTCAGCGCGCTCGTCGCCGTGCTCGGCAGCCTGTTCCGCGCGCGCAAGCTGGCCAATCTGGGGTTCATCGCCTTCTGCGTGGGCGGCGCGACGCTGGCGATCGTCGCCCTGGCCGCCATCCTGGCGTCGCTGCTGGCCAACGGCCTCGGCGGCGTCAACCTTGCGGTCTTCACCCAGGATACACCCGCGGTTGGCTCGCCCGGCGGTCTGCGCAACGCGATCGTCGGTTCGATCGCCATGTGCCTTATGGGCATGATCATCGCCGTGGTGATCGGCGTTCTCGCCGGCACCTGGCTGGCGGAATACTCCGGCCGCAGCCGGTGGACAGCCGCCTACGGCAGCATCGTCCGCTTCGTGAACGACGTGCTGTTGTCGGCCCCATCGATCCTGGTCGGCCTGTTCATCTATTACGTCCTGGTGGCCAAGACCTGGCCGCTCTCTCTCGGACATTATTCCGCTATGGCCGGTGCGGTGGCGCTAGCCATGCTCGCCGTGCCGGTCGTCACCCGCACGACGGAAGATGTGCTGCGGCTGCAATCCAAGCAACTGCGGGAATCAGGCGTGGCGCTGGGCGCCCCGCTGTGGATCACCATCAAGGACATCCTTTGGAAGGCGGGGTCCGGCGGCATGATCACCGGCGCCCTGCTGGCCTTCGCCCGCGTGTCCGGCGAAACGGCGCCCCTGCTGTTCACCTCGCTGGGCAATCAGTTCTCCACCGTGCACCTGCTGTACAAGGAAGGCGGCAAATGGATCTTCGACCCGTCGCTGGGTCTGAACCAGCCGACCGCCAGCCTGCCCACGGTCATCTTCAACTATGCGCTCTCGGCCTATGACGACTGGCGTCGTCTGGCCTGGGTCGGCGCCCTTCTCATCGCCATCGCCGTGCTGGGGATCAACATCCTGGTGCGCGTGCTCTCCGCGGAGCCCAAACGCTCATGAACGGCCCGATATCCTCCGACGCCATCGCCGGCGAGAACTACGAGAGCTTCAGCGAGGCGGTTCCGGACGCCAAGCTCGAAGCCAAGGGCCTCGACTTCTTCTACGGCAAGAGCCAGGCGCTCCACGACGTCAACATCGGCTTCCAGCGCAACGCGGTCACAGCCCTGATCGGCCCGTCGGGCTGCGGCAAGTCCACCTTGCTGCGGGCGCTGAACCGGATCTACGCCCTCTATCCCGGCCAGCGGGCCGCCGGCGAAATCCTGCTCGACGGCAAGAACACCCTCGACCGGGGCGTCGACCTCGGCCAGCTGCGCGCCAAGGTCGGCATGGTGTTCCAGCAGCCGACCCCCTTCCCGATGTCGATCTACGACAACGTCGCCTTCGGCGTTCGCCTGTACGAGAAGCTGTCCAAGCCCGACCTCGACCAGCGGGTCGAGGAAAGCCTGAAGCGCGCCGCCCTGTGGACAGAGGTGAAGGACAAGCTGCAGTCTTCGGGCCTTGGCCTGTCCGGCGGTCAGCAGCAGCGCCTCTGCGTTGCGCGCGGCGTCGCGGTGCGGCCGGAAATCCTGCTGCTCGACGAGCCGGCCTCGGCGCTCGACCCGATCTCCACCGCCAAGCTGGAGGAGACCATCGTCGAGCTGAAGCCCGACATCACCATCGTGATCGTCACCCACAACCTTCAGCAGGCGGCCCGCATCTCAGACAACGCCGCCTTCATGTACCTCGGCCGCCTGATCGAGTTCGCCAAGACCGATCGGCTGTTCGATAATCCCCGGGCCCGCCGCACGGCCGACTACATCACCGGCCGGTTCGGCTGATCGGGTTTGGGCTCGGAGGTCGGGTGCGTTCCCGCGCAAGGCTGGGTCCCACTTTTCCGTGATGTGCTTCTGGCGAGCGCTTCCGCCCCGCCCCGGTTTCGCCATATAGGCTAGCCGCGCGTCTCACGCTCGGCTACAAAGTGTTTCGGCTGCGCGCATGCGGGCCGATCTGGCTGCGCGAGCCCCGCGCGCTTCCCCAAATGAGCTTCATGGCCCCGCTTGTCCCGTTCGGAGCACCGATGATGTTTTCTGGTGCGCTGCAAGACCGAAATCTCCGCCCAAGACGAAAAGGCATGGTGACTTTTTCGCGTTCCGGGCGTTGCATCCGTCCAGGCGGGCAAGCGGGCGCGTGATGAGCCAGGACGTAAGGGTGGAGTTCGACATCAAGGTCGAACGACTGGGCGAAGGTGAGAACGCACCGCGCGTCGTTGTGGCCATTCCGGTCAAGGATGAGGCCGAGCGGATCGGCCTCTGTCTCGAGGCCCTGGCGCTGCAGGCCGATGTCGCCTTCGAAGACATCGCGGTGGTGCTGCTGCTCAACAACTGCACCGACGGCACGGCGGACCAGGTGCGCGAGATGGCGCCGTTGCTGCCCTTCCGGCTCGAGCTGCACGCCGTGAATCTGCCTTCCAGCCACGCCAACGCCGGCTGGGCCCGCAAGCTGGCCATGGATGCGGCCGAACGGCTGGTCGCCTCGGACGGGCTGATCCTCACCACCGACGCCGACACCCTCGCCGACGAGGATTGGATCGCCGCCAACCGCCGCGAGATCGAAGCCGGCCACGACGCCGTCGCCGGCTATGTGATGGCCGACCCGATGGAGCTGATGCAACTGCCGCCGGCCATTCTCGAGCGCGGGTCGCTGGAGTGGGAATACCAGCAGCTGGCCGCCGAACTCGACGCCCGGGTCGATCCCGAACCGCACGATCCCTGGCCGCGCCACAATCAGAACTGCGGCGCCTCCGCCGCGGTCACCGCCGCCGCCTATCGCGCCATCGGCGGCCTGCCGCCCCGGCCGGTGGGTGAAGACCGCGCCCTGTTCGAGATGCTGCGCCGCATGGACGGCCGGATTCGCCATTCGCTCGAAGTGCAGGTGGTGACCTCCGCCCGCACCGATGGCCGGGCTTCGGGCGGTCTCGCCGACGAGATCCGCTTGCGCACCGATCCCAACCACCCCTGCGACGACGCCCTGGAAGTGGCCATCTCCACCTTCCGCCGGGCGCTCTGGCGGGCGCAGCTGCGCACCTTGTGGTGCGCCGGCCAGGTGGACAGCCACGCCGAGACCTGGGCCGCGCGCATGCGCATCCCGGTTGGAAACGTGCGGGCCGCCCTCGGCCGGCATCCCTACTTCGGGGCCTTCTGGTCCGAGCTCGAGGGCCAGAGCCCCCGTCTCGCCTGGCGGCTCGTCACCATGGCCGGGCTGAAGCGCGAACTTCGCCGGATTCGCCGCCTCGTCGACGGCCTCAGAGCCCGCGATAAGGCCGCCGCCGCGGTCGCCGCCGCCAAGAAGGTCCGGGCGGCCTGAGCGGCGGTTCTACGCCAGCCAGATCAGCTTGCGCGCCGGCACGTCTTCGCCGCGCGCTACACAGTGCAGCGGCTCGACGACGCCCGTGTAGAGCATGCCGGCCTTGACCAGCACGCGTCCCGAGGCCGGGTTCTCGACGAAGTGCGACGAGCGGATGGCGCGCTTGCCCCAGCCGTCCCGCGCCCATCTCAGGGCGGCGGTCGCGACCTCCGAGGCGTAGCCCTGGCCCCAGTGGGCCCGCGCCAGCCAGTAGCCCAGCTCCGGAAAGGGCTGGCCCTCCTCCGAATGGAATCCGCAGCCGCCGATCAGCCCGTGTTCGCGATGGATGATCGACATCGGCCGCTCGGTGGCCGGATCGCGCCCGGGAAGGCGGGCCAGGAAGGCTTCCGCATCCTCGAACCGGTAGGGCCAGGGCGCGCGCGACAGCATGCGCACCACGTCGAAATCGTTGATGCCCTGATAGATCGCCTCGGCGTCGCCTGGCGCCGGCGGACGCAGGATCAGTCGGTCCGTTTCGATCCGTACGGCCCCGACCTGCTTGGGCGGCGCTTCGCTCTGGTTCGACATCTTCCCCTCCCGGGCCCCTTGCTGGAGCCGCTGGCGCAGGGAAGAAACGAAAACGGGGAGCCCGGCGACCCGGACTCCCCGCGCTGATTTCGCGATCCGGATCGGGCCCTTGGCCTGCGATCCGGAGGTATTCGGATCGCCTATTCGGCGGCCTGCTTCACTTCGGCGTGCGGCTTTACCGACACATAGGTCCGGCTGTCGCGCTTGGTGGTGAAGGCCACCGCCCCATCGGTCAGGGCGAATAGGGTGTGATCCTTGCCCATGCCGCAGTTGTCGCCCGGCCAGAACTTGGTGCCGCGCTGGCGCACGATAATGTTGCCCGGCACGACCACTTCGCCGCCGAACTTCTTCACGCCCAGGCGACGGCCGTCGGAATCGCGGCCGTTACGGGACGAGCCGCCAGACTTTTTGTGAGCCATAGGAGCTTCTCCTCGTTATTCGGCGTCGTCGGAAGCCGGCTTCGCCTTGGGGGCGGCCTTCTTCTTCGGAGCGGCGGTTTCTTCGGTGGGCGCGGCTTCGGCCTTCGGCGCAGCCTTGGCCTTGGGAGCCTTGGCTTCAGCCGCGGGGGCTTCGGCGGTAGCCGGCGCCTCGGCGGCGGCTTCTTGCGTGTCGACCACGTCCTCGGCGACGGCCTTCTTGGCGGCCGACTTCTTCTTCGGCGCGTCTTCGACCACGGCCGGGACCAGGCTCGAGCCTTCCAGAGCGGCGATCTCGTTCTTCAGCCCGCGGGCCTTGGCGTCGAGCAAGGCCTTGGGGGCCAGGTTCACTTCGCCGTCCCACTTCGTGGTCTTGCCGCCGATCTCCAGGCCGGTGACGCGCAGCACGGTCTCGGTCTGGCGGTGGCCACGGGTACGGCGATAGCCCTGACGGCGGATCTTCTTGAAGATCTTCACCTTCTCGCCCTTGCGGGTCTCGATCAGGGTGGCGTGCACGAAGGCCCCGTCGATCACCGGCGCGCCCAGGGTCACGTCGGCGCCTTCGCCGTGCGCGAGCACCTGGTCGAATTTCACCGCCGCACCGACGTCGCCGTCGAGCTTCTCAACGACCAGCACGTCGCCCGGCTGAACCCGGTACTGTTTGCCGCCGGTTTTGATCACCGCGTACATGCCGAAAGCCTTCTAGAGCCAAATCGGCATACCTAGGCTGAACGCCATCTGGCAGGCCGCGCAAAAACGGAAGCGCCCGCGAGAAACCCCGCGGGCGAGAGGGAGCGTCTTATAGCGGCGAGCCTTGCAAAGTCAACGCGAGTCAGAGTGGTCTAGCCGAAACGGAACTCCGGCTGGGCGCCGGCGACGTCCGCGCTTTCGGGGACGTGGCACGTGAAGGTGGCGCCCTTGCCGGGCTCGCTCTCCAGCGCCACCCAGCCGCCATGAAGCTCGACCAACGCCTTGACCAGGGCCAGGCCCAGGCCCGGACCGCCGCGGTCGCGGCCGATGAACCGGTCGAAGATGTGCGCCTGCACATGATAGGGGATGCCGCGCCCGGTGTCGGTGACGCTGAGCCTCACCTCGCCATGCGCCCGTCGCGCATCCAGGGTGACCTTGCCGCCCGGCGGCGTCGAGCGGACGGCGTTGGCGACCAGATGGTCGATCGCCTGCTCCAGCCGGCGGGTGTCGGCGCGGATCACCCCGCCCGCGGCTTCGGCGGCCACCTCGATCGTGACGTCGCCCTGTTCGGCGGCCCGCTCGCCGCGCTCCAGCGCCCGTTCCAGCAGGGCGTGCACGTCGGTGTCGCCGAGGCTGAGCGCCATCTCCCCGGCGTCGATCTGCGCCATGTCGAGCACGTCGTCGATCGACCGCGCCAGCTGGGCGGCCGCGCTGCGCACCGACACCACATGGCCCCGCGCCCGTTCGCCGAGGTTGTCGCCGAGGCTTTCCAGCAGCTCGGAATAGCCGATGATGGTGGTGAGGGGCGTGCGCAGCTCGTACGAGACGTTGCCGACGAAGTCCCGCTTCAGCCGCTCGGCGTCGGCCAGGGCTTCCGAACGGGCGATCACCGCCTCTTCCAGCTTGCGCGTGGCGGTCACGTCGTCGAAGGCGATCAGGGTCGCCCCGTCCGGCAGGGGCCGGGTCTGGTAGCTGACGATCCGCTGATCCGAGGTGCGGATCTCGCCCGTCACCGGCGCCCGCGCCGTCGGATCGGGATCGGCCACCCGCGCCTTCAGCTCGCGCCAGAACACCCGATCGTGCAGCAGGGGCGTGCATAGGGCCGCGATGCCGTCGAAATCGCCGGCGTCGGTCATCTGATGGCTGGTCAGGCCCCAGAACCGCTCGAAGGCTTCGTTGTGCAGCCTGAGCCGCCCGTCCGATCCGAACACCGCGACCGCATCGTTCAGCTTATCGAGGGTCGCCTGTTGCACCTGGACCAGACCGTTGTACTGGGCGCGCAGCTTCAGCTCGTCGGTGATGTCCGAATAGAGGGTGAGCAGCCCGCCCAGGGGGTGGGGCTGGCGCACCACACGCAGGGTGCGCCCGTCCGGCAGACTCCACAGTTCGTCGGGTGTGGCCTGCAGCGCCTCGTAATAGCCGAGCTCCCGGGCCTTCCAGGCGGCGTAGTCGATGGTGTCGGGCAGGCGGCGTCGCTGGCGCAGCCGGTCCAGCACCTCGCCGTTGGTCGGCTTCTCCAGCAGCCAGGCGGGCTCCAGCCCCCACAGCTCGGCGAAGGCGATGTTGTGGAACGACAGCCGCTTGTCGGGACCGAAGATGGCCACCGCATCGTCCAGCCGGTTCAAGGTCTCGTCATGCGCCGCCGCGGTCCGGCGCAGGGTCTCGCGCACCTCGGCGGTCTCGGTCACATCGAGCGCCACCGCGCCGGCCCCGCCGCCTTCCAGCGGCGCGGCCGAAACCTGGAAGGCCCGGCGCTTGCCCTTCACCGGGGCCCAGCGCAGCGCCTCGCGGGCCTCGCCCGCTTCCGCGGCTTCGGCGGCCACCGCCTCGATCGAACGGTCGAACGACAGGTCACGGGCGTGCGCGTCGTCGATCGAGCGGGCGTCCGCCGCCTCCAGCCAGGCGCGGTTGGCCCAGATCAGCTGGCCGTCGGGGCCCGCGATCCAGGCCGGAGCCGGCTGCATGTCGAGAAAGGCGGCGAAACGGGCGGACGAGGGCAGGCCGGCGCCGGAGCCTTCGGCCACCTCCAGGCGTAGCCAGGCCATGGCCCCGGCGGTGCGGCCGGCCACCACCACCGCGCCGCCCCGTGGTCCGCTAACCTCGAAGTCGCAAGGCTCTCCCTGCTCGATCAGCGCCTGGATCTTGTGCGCATGGTCGGGATCGGAGCGCATCAGGGCCTCGACCACCCGTTCGGGCGGGGCGTCGGCGGCGAGACCGAGG